>JAEEGG010011392.1_pt1 | contig 19398 bp, 17 predicted proteins | sample 9134161 | NCBI WGS metagenome assembly JAEEGG01 (sample SAMN16246543, study PRJNA631951) | gut metagenome | biome: gut microbiome; feature: rumen; material: CR-attached | host: Bos | place: Iran: Karaj | collected 2018-10 | reverse complement strand
GATACAAGCGCATACGCAAACTTCGGCGTTGTACGTAATTACTACAACGGCTTAATTCAGGCGGTTGACAGCTTCAAGGCTGTCGGCGGCAACAGATATCAGATTCTCAAGTCGATTCACGACCAGATTGCCAAGGCGGTTTCGTACGATACCGACTTCAACAATCCCATTGCGCATCAGCCGACGAGCGTATTCTTCGCTCCGTTTGAGCCCGTCTGCGAGGGCTATGCCGAGGCGCTCAAGCTCATCTGCGACAAGTACGGAATTCCCTGTATCGGCGTTGTCGGCCTCGGAAACGGCGGAGCGCACAAGTGGAATTACGTTCAGATGGAGGACGGCAAGTGGTACGGTATGGACCTGACCTGGGACGATCAGAGCAGCGTTATGTATGACTATTTCCTCGTCGGTTCTCAGACCAAAAACGCCTTCTTCGGTCAGGCGACGTTCGGCGATCAGCACTCTCCGACAGGTGAGGAATTTAACGGTTCCTCCGTTACTCTGACTTATCCGACATTAAGTACTACGTCCTACAGCCTTGCAGTACCGAATATGAATTCGACGCTTTCCTTCGACGCGGCAAACAACCGTGTTTATTTCGGAAAGAACGCAACGCTCAGAAGTGAATTTTTCGCTCTCTGCAATTATTCGAACCCTGCACAGATAAGCGGCCAGACGGTTACCGTCTCGGGAACGACGACAGGCGCAACGGTTACGGTTAAAAACGGCGGTCTGACCAAGGTTTATAATGCAGTACGCAGGGGCGACGTTGATGCGAACAATTCGGTCAACACAACCGACTACAGCAGAATGAAGAACACCGTTTCCGGCACCGGCTCGGGACTTACCGAAAACACGGCAGGCTATTGGGCGGGCGACTTCGATGACGACGGCTCACTTGACGCATTCGACCTCTACTATATGGATATGTACCTTAACGGAAATATTGATTATTAAGCAAATTTCAATAAAAACGGCGACGCATTGCGTCGCCGTTGTTTTGTTATTACAAACTGTATTTATTAATTCAGCAATTCTCTGAGGAGTTTTTGTATTTCGTTTGCGTCGGCTCTGCCGCCGAGCGCCTTCATTGTCTGACCGACAAGATAGCCGAGCGCCGCCGTTTTACCGCGTTTGTAATCGGTTACGCTCTTTTCGTTGCCGGCAATTACGGCTTCGACGGACGATTCTATAACATCAGAGTCGGTAATCAGAGACAGCCCGTTTTCCGAGATGTATCTTTCAACGTCAACACCGTCGTAAAACGCCTTTTCAAGTACTGTCTTGCCCGTGTTTCGGTTGATTTTTCCCGACTGAACCATTTCAATTATTTTAACGAGCGCTTCAGGCTTCAGCGGATTAGATTTACTGTCGGTACCGCTGTCTTTCAGCAGTCTGAGCACTTCGCCGAGCACCCAGTTGGCGACCTCTTTTGGAGAGTTGCAGTCTTTAAGCGCCGCTTCGAAAAAGCTGACAATGTATATGTCGTTTGTAAGCACTGACGCATCATAGCCGGAAAGTCCGAGTTCGTTCATATACCGCTGCTTTTTTGCTGCGGGAAGCTCGGGCAGGGCGCTGTTAATGCGGTTGATAAAGCTTTCGGAAATATCTATCGGCGGAATATCGGGCTCGGGGAAATAGCGGTAGTCGTTTGCCGCTTCCTTGGAACGCATGGCGTAGCTTTCGCGCTTGTCGGCATCCCAGCGGCGCGTCTGCTGAATTACCGCTTCTCCGCTTTTTATAAGCGCAATCTGCCTTGCCGCTTCGCTCTTTACGGCGTCGGCAATATCGTGAAATGAGTTGAGGTTTTTCATTTCGGTACGCGTGCCGAGTTCACGGCTGCCTGCGCTTCTTACCGACAGATTTACGTCGGCGCGCATTGAGCCCTCCTGCATCTTGCAGTCGGACACACCGAGGTAAGTGAGGGTGCTTCTGAGCGCTTCGAGGAACGCGATAACCTCGTCTGCACCCGAAAAATCGGGTTCGGTGACAATTTCCAGAAGCGGAACGCCGCAACGGTTACAGTCAATAAGCGTTCCCGATTCGGTATGAATAAGCTTGCCCGCGTCCTCCTCAATATGAATCTCGTGTATTCCTATTATCTTTTTGCCGTTTTCGGTTTTGATTTCGATATGACCGTTTCTGCAAATCGGCAGATACAGCTGAGAAATCTGATACGCCTTGGGCAGGTCGGGATAGAAGTAGTTTTTACGGTCGAAGCGGGTGATTTTCGTTATTTCGCAGTCAGTCGCAAGTCCCGTTTTAACCGCGAATTCGACAACCTTTTCGTTAAGGCGCGGAAGCGTGCCGGGCATACCCGTACAAATCTCGCAAATCCGCGTGTTCGGCTTGCCGCCGAACTCCGATTTGCAAGTGCAGAAAACTTTCGTTTCACTCAGAAGCTCAACGTGGACTTCAAGACCTATTACGGTTTCAAAGCTCATAAGTCTGCCTCCTTTCCGAAGGCTGTCGCCGCGCTTAGCAGCTCAGCCTCGCCGAAGCGCTTTGCCATAAGCTGTATGCCGACGGGCATACCGTTACCGTCATAACCGCAGGGCAGGGAAACAGCGGGAATTCCCGCGAGATTCGCCGTAACGGTGTATATGTCGCTTAAGTACATTTTAAGCGGATTGCCGAGGCTTTCGCCGAGTACGGGCGCCGTATCGGGCGTGACGGGCGAGAGTATGAAATCATAGCGTTCAAACGCTTTTTCGAACGCCTTTGTTATAAGCTGTTTTGCAGTAACCGCCTTTTTATAGTAGGCGTCGTAATATCCCTGAGAGAGCACAAACGAGCCGAGCATAATTCTGCGCCTGACCTCGTCGCCTAAGCCTTCACTGCGGCTGAAAACGAACATTTCGTCAAGCGTTTTTGCCGCTTCGCTTCTGTGCCCGAAGCGTACGCCGTCGTAGCGCGCGAGATTGGACGAAGCCTCGGCGCAGGCTATGACGTAATAGGCGGGAACCGCGTATTTAAGCTCGGGCAAATCGAAGTAATCGATGCTTGCTCCAAGCGTTTCAAACCGCTTTGCACTATCGAGCAGATTTTGCTTAACAGCGGGACTTAACCCGACATTCAGAAACTCGTTCGCAATACCGATTCTCTTTCCCGAAAGGTTTTCGGCGCGGACCGAATTATAATCAAAAGCAAACTCTTTAGAGCAGGTCATATCTCTTTCGTCGGCTCCGCTTATAACATCAAACAGGGCGGCGCAGTCGGCTGAGTTTTTGCCGATAATGCCTATCTGGTCAAGGGACGAGGCATAGGCGATAAGGCCGTAACGCGAAACGGCGGAGTAGGTGGGCTTGAGCCCCGTCACACCGCAGTACGAAGCGGGCTGACGCACCGAGCCGCCCGTGTCCGAACCGAGCGCTATCGGCGCAAGTTCCGCCGCAACCGCCGCTGCCGCGCCCGACGAGCTGCCGCCCGCAGAGCGTTCGGGGTTTACGGGATTTTTAACGCTGCCGAAGTACGAGGTTTCGCCCGTGCTGCCCATGGCAAATTCGTCCATATTGAGCTTGCCGAGAATAATCATACCCTCGGCGTTTATTCTGTCGATAACCGTCGCGTTGTACGGCGCGACGAAATTCTCAAGCATTTTTGAAGCGCAGGTTGTTTTAATGCCCTTTGTGCAGATGTTGTCCTTAATTGCTATCGGCACGCCTGCAAGTCTGCCGCATATTCTCCCGCTGTCAATACCCGACTGAACCTCTGCCGCCCTGCTGAGCGCTTCGTCCCTGCAGACGGTGATATAACAGTTAAGCTCGGGATTGAGCTTTTCTATATTATCAAGATAGGCGTTAACCGCTTCGGTGACGCTTATCTTTTTCTGTCTGATTGCCGCCGAAAGCTCAAGGGCGGTCATTTTTGTTATGTCATTCATACCGCACCTCATTCCACCGTCCGCGGAACCCTGAAGCAGCCGTCCGCGGTTTCGGCATTCTCAAGCAGAGCCTCGGGATTTTCAGTCGGCGCAGCTTCATCTGCTCGAAGGCTGTCGGCCGAAACGGGGCAGACTCCGTCCTCACCGTCCGATGAAAGTTCAGACAGCATACCGACGTAATCGAGTATTTCGTTTAAGTCCTTTGCGAAGCGTTCGCGCTCTTCAGCGTCAAGGCTGAGTTTGCCGAGCGCTTCAAGCTGAGTCAGAAGCCCGTTGTCAACAGTCATATTCTTCTCCCGAGTATTAATCTTCATTTCACATTATATTACATTATTGAATAAAATACAAAGACAAAAAATTTGATTGAATTTTAAGCTCTGTTGTGATATGATATTTTTGTATATACTGAAATGAGTTCGGAGGCTTATTTTATGAACGTCAACAAAAAGCTGATAGCAATAGCGCTTGTTCTTGTAATAGCTGTGGCTGTTATTTTACCTTCGTGTAAAAGCAACAAGTCAGTCGGCGACGAGGTTGTAGTCGTTACCGACCGTAACGGCGTGCCCATCACCGATAAAAACGGCGAAGCAATTACCGTTGTGCTTGAAACGGAAATAGTTGAGGTTACAAACGCCAACGGCGAGAAGGTTCTCGACGAAAACGGCGAACCCAAGACCTCGATAATATATCATTCAAAGGACGTTGAAGTTCCCGTTATCGGCTCCGACGGCAAGCCCGTAACCGACGCCAAGGGCAACATTATGACAACCATGATAACTGTTCCTCCGAAAACACAGGAGGTTGTCACTGCTGTTGAGGTAACCGATCCCAACGGCAATCCCGTTGTTGACGAGAGCGGAAGCGCTCTTACCTATACTCTTGTTTATACCACTTCGACCGCCGATCCCGGTTCAAACAGCTCCAACTGGGGCACTACTTACGGCGGCACGCAGAACGACTCTTTCAAGGCGATGGCTGCAACTCCCGACGGCGGTTGTGTTTCTTTGTTCCAATCCAACTCCAAGGACGGTACGGTAAGCGGTCTTGTCTCCGATTCAACGAGCGTTCCGTTCATAGTCATAATCAAGTATGATCAGGAAGGCAGACTTAAATGGCAGAAGGTGCTTTCCGGCAACGGTGCGCTTCAGCTTAATGCGGCTGACGTCGATGCGGACGGCAACATCTATATTGCAGGCTTTACCAAGGCTACCGATATGGGCTTCAGCAACTACGGCGACTACGACGCGGTGCTCTGCAAGCTTAATTCCTCGGGTGACATCCGCTGGGTCAAGAACTTCGGCGGCTCGTCAACCGACGGCTTCTACGGCGTAAGCGTATGTCCCGACGGCGTTGTTGCGGCGGGCCTGTGCGCGTCGGGCGACGGCAACGCGGCTTCTCTGGGTCTCGGCTCTGGCAGGTCTGCTGCGGTTATCGTCAAGTTCGACACCGAGGGCAACGTCAAGTTTGCCAAGGGCGTAGGCTCAGCGGGCGACACCTTCAATTCCGTTGATGCCGACTCTGTGGGCAACATCTACGCGGTAGGCAATTTCTCACCGCAGTCAGCTGCAATTAAGAGCTACGGCCGTTCGGACGGCGTTGCGGTCATGTTTGACGCAAACGGCAATCAGAAATGGCTTAAGCAGTACGGCGGCAGTCAGATCGACAACTTCAATTCCGTTGTTGCCACTAACGACGGCTGCGTAATCGTCGGCAGATCGCGTTCAGCCGATTTCTCGCTTGAAAAGCTCGGCAATCAGGGCGATTACGACGCCATAATTGTTAAATACGGCCAGAACGGCAATATTATATTCGAAAACACATTCAGAGGTCCCGGCGCTGAGAATTTCAACGCTGTTACGCTTGCCGCTAACGGCACGATCGTTATCGCGGGTCAGTCGGCTTCGGGTACGAGAGACCTCAAGACTGTCGGCAACAGGGGCGGCAGCGACGCTATTATCGTAACCTACGGCGCTACGGGTAACGTATCCTCGGTTCAGGGCTACGGCGGCGGCAGAGACGATGCGTTCACGGGTATCTGCGTACTGAAAAACGGCGAATACGTCGCATGCGGCTCGACGCTTTCGGTTGACGGCGACCTTGTCGGCGCAAGAGCTCCCAGCGACTCAACGCATACCGTCGGCATGATTGCTAAATTCAAATAAAGGCAGAATTCTTAATGGCTGAAGACAGATTCGAAGCGGGTTATATACCCGTAACACATAAAATACTGTGGCTCGTTCTTCGCGTTTTGATACTCGGCTGGGGAGTCTACGGACTTTTTCACGGCTCGGTAGTGGAGTTTCTGGAGGCTATATTTGCTATTGCATTCACGCATCTCTGGGACTATTTCCAGATTGCGGGTAACTTCTCGTTCATCACGCGGGTTGACTACACAACGCAGTCCATGCTCAACGTCTTTATCTTTGTCGGCGTTGTCATCGGCTCGACGCTCAACAACAGAACGGGTTTTCATCATTTCGACCTGATAACCCACTTCTTCGCGGGCTTTATTTCAAGCTGGGCTGCATACGACTTAGCGGTTATCGTGCAGGGCAGGAAAAGACGTCTTTCGCCTGCGCTGGCGGGTATGTTCTGCATTTTCGCCGCGTGCTTTATCGCGGTCGGCTGGGAGATGTATGAGTTCACCATGGACAGGGTTTACGGACTTCTGCTCCAGAACTCCAGACCTATGTCCGACGTCGGACTAACCGATACAATGGTCGACTTCATTATGTCATCCGTAGGCGCGGTTGTCGGCATGCTGACGGTTGCATTTTACCGCAACGGTCTTATCGGTCCGCATAAGGAAATGTATAAGCAAAGAGCGAAGAAGCTTGAGGAAACCGAGGAGCTTAAGGAAACGCTTCTCAGGAATTATCTTGAAAATAACACGAAAAAATAGTGTGGTGGTTAAAATGAAAAAGAGAATAGCGGTTGCGGCACTCTGCTTCGTTTTGACCGCTTTGCTTTTGTGCTCATGCACAAGGACCGCGCCCGTTACCGTCAATTCGCAGAAAATTGACGCAGGCGTGTATGCGTATTTTACCGACAGAGCCAAGGCGGAAAATGCCGACAAGAGCGCTGCCGAGCAGACCGAAATCGCAAAGCAGAAGCTCTGCCGATACGTTGCAATCAACACGGAATTTGCGAACAGAGGGCTTTCGCTTGACCCCGGCGACAAAAACACCGTTGCCGAAACGGTTGACTCGTACTGGCACACCTTCGGGAATTATTTTGAAGGCGTGGGCGTAACCCGTCAGGATATTTATAAAATTGAACTTAATAAGGCTTACGAAAAGGCGCTTATGCTCAGCTATTATTCAAAGGACGGCGACAAACCCGTCTCCGACGAAACGCTTAAGCAGTATTTTTCGGACAATTTTGTTGCGTTCAGAGCCGTTACGGGCTTTCTTACAACCGTTGACGACGACAATAACGCCGTTTCAATGACCGACGCTCAGAAGCAGCCGATTATCAACAGCTTCAATTCGGTTGCCGCCGATATCAACGAGCACGGCGCGGCGCTGCTCACGGCAAGCTCGGATTTGCAGGACGTTAGCGTTACCGAGGACATAGTGGTTGTTTCAAAGAACAACGCTTATCCCGAGGGCTTTTACGATAAGATAAGAGAGATTGAAACCGGCAAGGCGGCGGCGTTCGTTATAGGCGACTATATCTTCTGCGCCGAGAGGTATGAGATACTTTCCGACGAGTACAGTTTGTTTTCAAAATACAGAACCGACTGTCTGTCGGCGCTAAAGGGCGAGGAGTTCTCGGGAGTTGTCGATAACTGGACAAAAGCGTTCAATGTTGACTGATTTCGAAAAATACGCTTGACAAACCGATTTTTCGGTGATAAGATATTGAAAACTTAAGAATAAAGGCTGTGACGAAGACGGCTGAGTTTTATGCTCATTCAGAGATTCGGTGGTTGGTGCGAACCGAAGGCAGGAGCTTATGTCCCATCCCTTCCGAGCCGGAGGTCCGAAAGGTTATGACACCCAGTAGGCGCTTCCCGTGATTGCTGCGTGAAAGCATAGGAATTGTTGGATTCCGAGAGAGGTAGCCGTAAGGCTGCAATTTGAGTGGTACCGCGGATGTGATTTTCACACTCGTCTCAAAGTTTGAGACGGGTGTTTTTTTATTTTATTTTTCAAACAAGGAGGAACCCCATATGGAAATGACAAACGTCAGCAAGGCCAGACAGGAACTGTTAGAGGTCGCTATGCGAATACGCGAAATGCGTGAAATTTCGGGGCTCACAATTGAAGAAATGGCGGAGGAAACCGAGGTTACGGTTGACGATTACCGCCGTTACGAAGCGGGTGAAATGGATTTTCCGTTTACCTTCCTTCACAAGTGTGCGCACGTTTTTAATATTGATATTACAAACATACTTGAGGGCAAGAGCGCCCATCTTTCGTCATATACGGTAACCAGAAACGGCGAAGGTCAGCAGACCGCCAAGGAGAACGGCATTGACATCGTCAACCTTGCGCCGAAATTCCGCAAGAAGCTCGCCGAACCGCATTGGGTTAAGTATGACTATGACGAGAGCCTTCAGAACAAGCCGATTCACTGCACAACCCACTCGGGTCAGGAATTCGACTACGTTATCAAGGGCCATCTTAAGGTTCAGGTCGGCAACAACACCGAAACCCTGCACGAGGGCGACAGCATTTACTACAATTCATCCACGCCTCACGGTATGATAGCCGTTGACGGCGAGGACTGCACCTTCTTAGCCGTCGTTATGTCGGGCGAGGAGGAGAAGGAAGAGATTATCAGAGATACCTTCTCGCAGCAGAGCACCAAAAAGGGCGGAGTTGTCAGCGACAAGTTCGTTTCCTGCGAAACCGACGATAAGGGCTATCTTCAGAAAATCGAGTTTCACAATGAGGATAAGTTCAATTTTGCCTTCGATATAGTTGACGAGATTGCCAAGAAGGACCCCGACAAGCTGGCAATGCTCCATATTTCAAAGGACAAAACCGAAAGACGCTTTACCTTTAACGATATGAAGCGCGCGTCAAATCAGACCGCTAACTATTTCAAGTCGCTGGGCATCAAGAAGGGCGACAAGGTTATGCTCGTCTTAAAGCGTCATTATCAGTTCTGGTTCTCGATGCTTGCTCTTCATAAGCTCGGCGCGGTTGCGATTCCCGCAACGAATCAGCTTCAGTCGCACGATTTTGAATACCGTTTCAAGGTCGGCGAGGTCAGTGCTATTGTCTGCACCGCCGACGGCGACGTAGCTCATCAGGTTGAGATAGCCGAGCAGAGCGTTCCTACGCTTAAAACAAAGATTATGGTCGGCGGCAGCCGTGAGGGCTGGCACGACTTCAACGAGGAATACTCGCTTTACAGCGCGCATTTCTATCGCTCGGAGGAAACTCCCTGCGGAAACGACCCGATGGTTATGTTCTTCACCTCGGGTACGACGGGTTACCCGAAGCTTGCAATTCACTCATACAAGTACGCTTTGGGCCACTATATCACCGCCAAGTACTGGCACGGCGTGAGCGAGGACGGACTTCACTTCACGATTTCCGAAACCGGCTGGGGCAAGGCGCTCTGGGGCAAGCTTTACGGCCAGTGGTTAAGCGAAGGCGCGGTATTTACCTACGACTTTGACCGCTTCGACGCGTCGGATATACTGCCGATGTTCGCAAAGTACAACATCACCACCTTCTGCGCACCGCCTACAATGCTGCGCATGATGATAAAGCAGGACATTTCAAAGTACGATTTCTCATCCGTGCGTCATATGACAACGGCGGGCGAGGCGCTCAATCCCGAGGTTTACCGTCAGTTTGAGAAGGCGACGGGACTTCAGATTATGGAGGGCTTCGGTCAGACCGAAACGACGCTGACCGTCGGCAACCTTATGGGCGGCACTCACAAGGTCGGTTCAATGGGCAAGCCTTCGCCGATGTACGATATGGATATCGTTGACGAAAACGGTAATTCCGTACCTGTCGGCGAAACGGGCGAAATTGTCATAAAGACAAGCGATAAGATACCCTGCGGTCTGTTCCTCGGTTATTACAGAGACGAGGAGTCAACCAAAAAGGTATGGCATGACGGTTACTATCATACGGGCGATACCGCTTGGCGCGACGAGGACGGTTTCCTCTGGTACGTAGGACGTGTTGACGACGTTATCAAGTCCTCGGGCTACAGAATCGGACCGTTTGAGATTGAGAGCGTAATTATGGAATTACCCTACGTTCTCGAGTGCGGCGTTTCTGCCGTTCCCGACGATGTCAGAGGTCAGGTAGTCAAGGCGAGTATAGTTCTCGTCAAGGGCACCGAGGGCACAGAGGAGCTCAAGAAGGAAATCCAGAATTACGTCAAGGCTCACACCGCGCCCTACAAATACCCGAGAATAGTCGTATTCCGCGACGACCTGCCCAAGACAATTTCAGGTAAAATTCAGAGAAATAAACTGTAATTATATACATTAAAATATAAAATATACCATTGACAAACAAAAAAAGTTGATTTATAATAAGTCAAATCTTAAAGGCGTTGAAGAAGAGAGCCCGAACGGAGCAAGCGCAGAGAGAGGCAACGGTTGGTGTAAGTTGCCGGGACTGCCGGTTGGGCCGTAGCTTCCGAGCCGGGAGGAAGAACGGCGAAAAGCTTAGTAGAACTTCCCCGTTACTGCTGCGTTAATGCATACGGCTTGTCAGAGCCTGAGAGGCAATTTTTAATTGCAATTTGAGTGGTACCGCGGGTATTTGGTTATTTAATGCTCGTCTCAAAGTAATTCAACTTTGGGACGGGTTTTTGTTTTGTCCCGAAGGGTACTAAGGAGAAGATTATGGAATTTCAGGGACTTGATTTCAAAATCAGGGAAATGGCTGCCCGTATCAGGGAGCTGCGTGAAATCAAACAGTTTTCCGCCGAGGAAATGGCTGCCAAGACCGATGTTCCGGTTGAGGAATACTTAGCCTGCGAAAACGGCGAGATGGATTTAAGCTTTGCTTTTATTTACCGCTGCGCGCTTGCCTTCGGCGTTGACGTCACCGATATTATCGAGGGCGTCAGCCCCACGCTGTCATCACTCGTAATAACGAGACACGGCGAGGGCCAGAAAATCGAGCAGGCTCACGGCATGGTCTATTACAGCCTTGCTCCGAATTTCAGAAACAGAATTTCCGAGCCCCTTTACGTCAACGTGGCTTATAATGCCGAGGCCGAGAGAAAGCCTATCGAGCTTACCACCCACGACGGTCAGGAAATGGACATTGTCATTTCGGGTAAGCTTAAGCTTCAGGTCGGCTCGCATATTGAGGTTCTCGAAGCGGGCGACACGGCGTATTATGACAGCGGCACACCTCACGGTATGATAGCCGTTGACGGCAGCGATGCTCAGTTTTACGCAATCGTCCTCAATCCTGCGGGCGAGTCAATGTTTAAGAAAAAGACCGACTCCGATATCGTCATCAAGGCGGTTGAGGACAAGAAGTCAAGAATATACAAGAAATATATCGACGTCGTCAAGGACGAAAACGGAACACCGACCAAGATTACGTTCAAGAATATCGACAACTTCAATTTTGCCTTCGATATCATGGACGAAATTGCGAAGAAGGACCCCGACAAGCTTGCAATGCTCCACATTTCGCGCGACAAGACCGAAAGACGCTTTACCTTTGAGGATATGCGCAAGATGTCCAATCAGTGCGCCAATTACTTCAAGTCGCTGGGCATCAAGAAGGGCGACAGAGTTCTGCTCGTCTTAAAGCGTCATTATCAGTTCTGGATTGCGATGCTCGGACTTATCAAGCTCGGCGCTATCGGAATTCCCGCAGTTGCTCAGCTTCAGTCGCACGACTTTGAATACCGTTTTCAGTCGTCGGGCGCTATTGCCGTTCTTTCCACCGTTGACGGCGACACTGCGCATCAGATTGAAATCGCATGTCAGACCTGCCCCGACGTTAAGACTAAGATTATCGTAAACGGCAAGCGTGAGGGCTGGAGAACCTTTGACGAGGAGTTCCCGCTTTATTCAAACGAGTTTGAGCGTACTGCCGACTCAACCGGCGGCGACGACCTTATGCTTATGTATTTCACGTCGGGCACCTCGGGTTATCCGAAAATCGCAACGCATAACTGCAAGTATCCGCTCGGACATTTCCACACGGCGAAGTACTGGCACTGCGTTGATCCCGACGGACTTCACCTTACAATTTCCGACACGGGCTGGGCAAAGGCCGCGTGGGGCAAATTCTACGGTCAGTGGATGTGCGAAGCGGCGCTGTTTGTCTATGACTTCGACCGCTTTGATGCTTCGGATATACTTCCGATGTTTGCAAAGTATCATATCACCACCTTCTGCGCACCGCCGACAATGCTCAGAATGATGATAAAGCAGGACATTTCGCAGTATGACTTTTCGTCGGTCAAGCATATGACAACTGCGGGCGAGGCGCTCAATCCCGAGGTTTACCGTCAGTTTGAAAAGGCGACGGGACTTCAGATACTTGAGGGCTTCGGTCAGACCGAGGGCACAATGCTTATCGGCAATATGCGCGGCGCAAAGCACAGAATCGGCTCAATGGGCAAGCCTGCACCGATTTACAATATCGAGCTTATCGACAAGGACGGCAACCCCGTTCCGACAGGTGAAACGGGTGAGATTGTCGTCAACGTCAAGGACGGCGCTCCCTGCGGTCTGTTCGTCGGCTATTACGGCGACGAGGAAAAGACAAAGGAAGTCTGGCACGACGGTTATTATCATACGGGCGATGCCGCGTGGAAGGACGAGGACGGCTTCTACTGGTACGTCGGACGTGTTGACGACGTTATCAAGTCCTCGGGCTACAGAATCGGACCGTTTGAAATTGAGAGCGTTATTATGGAGCTTCCGTACGTTCTTGAATGCGGCGTTTCCGCCGCTCCCGACGAGGTCAGGGGTCAGGTTGTCAAGGCGAGTATAGTTCTTGTCAAGGGCACCGAGCCTACCGAAGAACTCAAGAAGGAAATTCAGGAGTACGTCAAGACTCACACCGCGCCTTACAAATATCCGAGAATAGTTGTTTTCCGTGACGAGCTTCCCAAGAGCACGTCGGGAAAGATTATGAGGAATCAGTTATAATGAATTACAAACGAGTTACGCTTCTGTGCGGACACTACGGCAGCGGCAAGACGAATATTGCGGTCAATATGGCGCTCGATTTGAAAAAGCGTTATGACAGCGTTGCGGTTGCCGACCTCGACATAGTCAATCCGTATTTCCGCACGAAGGATTCGGCGAAGGATTTTGAGGAAAACGGCATACGGCTTATTGTTTCGGAATATGCCAATTCCAATCTCGACATTCCCGCTTTACCGCAGGATATGTACGCGATTACCGACGACAAATCGCTTCACGCAATAATTGACGTCGGCGGCGACGACAGAGGCGCTCTTGCGCTCGGCCGTATTGCCCCCGCGCTGATTGAGGAAAACGATTACGAGATGCTGCTTGTGGTCAATAAATTCCGTCCGCTTACTCCCGACGCGGCTTCGACAATAGAGGTTATGCGCGAAATCGAAGCGGCAGGCGGCATACGCTTTACGGGAATTGCGAACAATTCCAACTTAGGCGACGAGACGACAGCTGACGACGTGCTGGCTTCTTTACAGTACGCCGACGAGGTTTCAGAACTGTCGGGACTGCCCGTTGTAATGACAACGGTTAAAGAGGATTTGTATAACGGGCTTTCGGGTAAAATTGAAAACCTTTTCCCGATGAAGCTTCAGGCAAGACCTATAGATTAGTTTTTAATTAAGTTTTGATATAAGGAGAGATTTTATGGCAAAGCTTACGTTCAAAACCGACAACTGTAAGGGTTGCGGACTCTGCGTTGACGCGTGTCCGAAGCAGATTTTACAGCTTGCCGAGGATAAGATTAACAAGAAGGGACATCATCCCGCCGAGTGCATTGACCAGGAGGCATGCATCGGCTGCGCATCCTGCGCGATTATGTGTCCCGACTGCATTATCAAGGTAGAAAGGTGAGGTGTGAAATGGCAGATAAAGTTTTAATGAAGGGCAACGAGGCTATCGCCGAGGCGGCTATCATCGCCGGTTGCCGTCACTACTTCGGCTATCCGATTACACCTCAGACTGAGGTTGCCGCGTATATGGCAAAGAAAATGCCCAAAATCGGCGGCGTATTCCTTCAGGCTGAGTCCGAGATAGCGGCTATCAATATGGTTTACGGAGTTTCCTCCGCGGGCAAGAGAGTTATGACCTCTTCTTCAAGCCCCGGAATTTCGCTTAAGGGCGAGGGACTTTCATATCTTGCAGGTTCGGATCTTCCCGCACTTGTTGTCAACGTTCAGAGAGGCGGCCCGGGACTGGGCGGCATTCAGCCCTCACAGTCGGACTATTTCCAGGCAACACGCGGCGGCGGACACGGCGACTATCACATGATAGTTCTTGCTCCCGCTTCCGTTCAGGAAATGGCTGAGCTTACCGTAAAAGGCTTCGAGCTTGCCGACAAGTACAGAATGACGTCAATGATACTTGCCGACGGTACAATGGGACAGATGATGGAGCCCGTTTCGCTTGATTTCGACGTTGCTCCCGCTCCCGAAAAGCCGTGGGCTACAACGGGTACAAAGATGCAAAGAGAGCATAATATTGTCAACTCGCTCTCACTCGTTCCCGAGGAGCTTGAACAGCTTAACTTCGACCGTTACAAGAGATATAAAATCGTCGAGGAAAACGAGACGAGATATGAGGAATACATGGTTGACGACGCCGATATCGTAATCGCCGCCTTCGGTATTGCCGCAAGAGTTTCCAAGAATGCGGTCAACGAAGCGCGTGCGCAGGGTATCAAGGCAGGTCTTATCCGTCCGATTACCCTCTGGCCGTTCCCGAAGGCTCCCTTCAAAAAGGCGGCAACCCACGCAAAGGCTATGATTTCCGTTGAGCTTTCAATGGGTCAGATGATAGAGGACGTTCAGCTTGCAACCGAGTGCAGAGTTCCCGTAACCCTGTGCAACAGAGCGGGCGGTATGATTCCCAGCCCCGAGCAGGTGCTTGAGGCAATCAAAGAAGCAGACAAAAACGGAGGTGCAAAATAATGGCAGTAGTATTTGACAAACCCCATGCGCTTATTGACGTGCCGCTGCATTATTGCCCCGGCTGTACTCACGGTATAGTTCACCGTCTTGTCGCTGAGGTTATTGACGAGCTCGGCATCGAGGGCAGAACAATAGGTATCGCCCCCGTTGGCTGCTCGGTTATGGCATACAATTATTTCAACTGCGATATGATTGAGGCGGCTCACGGCAGAGCGCCCGCAGTTGCAACCGGCGTTAAAAGAGCCGACCCCGAAAACAATATCGTTTTCACCTATCAGGGCGACGGCGACCTCGCTTCAATCGGTATGGCTGAAACCGTACACGCGGCAGCGAGAAACGAAAACATTACAATTATCTTTATCAATAACGCAATTTACGGTATGACCGGCGGTCAGATGGCTCCGACATCACTTCCCGGTCAGGTTACCCAGACCTCGCCTTACGGCAGAGACGTTAAGCTCTGCGGTTATCCTATCAAGGTCTGCGAGATGCTCTCCGAGCTTGAGGGCCCCGAGTATCTCGAGAGAGTTACCGTCAACAGCGTACCGCACGTAAGAGCTGCCAAGAAGGCTATCAAGAAGGCTTTCCAGAATCAGCTTGACGGCAAGGGCTTCTCGCTTATCGAGGTTGTTTCGTCCTGTCCGACAAACTGGGGTATGACTCCTAAGGCGGCTTTACAGTGGATTGAGGACAAGATGCTTCCTTATTATCCGTTAGGCGTTTATAAGGACAGAAGCGCAGAGAAGGAGGCAGAATAATATGAGTGCAAGAAATTATCTGTTTTCGGGTTTCGGCGGACAGGGCATACTGTTCGTCGGCAAATTCCTCGCATACAAGGGACTTATCGAGGATAAGCAGGTTTCGTGGCTTCCCTCCTACGGCCCCGAAATGAGAGGCGGCACGGCAAGCTGCTCGGTTATCGTCAGCGACGAACCCGTTGGCTCGCCCATCGTTTCCAATCCCGACGTGCTTATCGCCATGAACCTTCCGTCTCTCGACAGATTTGAGGACAAGGTTAAGCCGGGCGGATATATTTTCGCCGACTCAACTCTCATTGAGAGAAAGGTCAACCGTGACGACGTTACCGTTTATTATATTCCCGCGACGGCGCTTGCCAGCGAAAACAAGATGCCCACGCTTGCGAATATGATAATCGGCGGCAAAATACTAAAGGTATTTAACGAATTTGACGAGCAGAGCGTAAGAAATGCACTCGGCAAGGTCATTTCTGCTAAACACGCCGATATGCTTGAGGTCAACCTCAAGGCTATGCAGATCGGCGCAGATTACGAATAATTTGTAAAAGGAGATATGTTTTATGGAAATCAAGTTTGTTAAGGCTGATACCTTAAAGGCTAAGCCCGAGCCGTCAACACTGGGCTTCGGCAAAATCTTTTCGGACTATATGTTTATGATGGACTGGAACAAGGAAACCGGCTGGCATGACGCAAGAATCGTTCCCTTCGGCAACCTTTCGCTCCATCCCGCTTCAACCGTACTTCACTACGGCTCGGCAATTTTTGAGGGACTTAAGGCTTACAGAAGAGCTGACGGCAAGGTTCAGCTTTTCAGACCGATGGAGAACATCCGCAGAATGAACAATTCCGCAGAGCGTCTCTGCCTGCCTCAGATTCCCGAGGAGGATGCGCTCGAAATCTACACCAAGTTCGTTGACTGCGAAAAGGACTGGACACCTTCTCAGGAGGGTACATCACTCTACCTTCGTCCGTTTATGTTCGGTAACGACGAGTCACTCGGCGTTCACGCGGTTCACAACGCAACCTTTATCATTATCGCTTCGCCCGTAGGCAGCTACTACAAAGAGGGCATCAACCCCGTTAAGATCATGATCGAGGACGAGGATGTAAGAGCAGTACGCGGCGGCACAGGCTACGCAAAGTGCGGCGGTAACTATGCGGCGTCCAACCGTGCAGGCGAGAGAGCCGAGCAGAAGGGCTATTCTCAGGTACTCTGGCTTGACGGCGTTGAGAGAAAGTACATCGAGGAAGTCGGCGCCATGAACGTTATGTTCAAGATTAACGGCGAAATCGTTACTCCCAAGCTTACCGGCTCAATCCTTCCCGGCATCACGAGAAAGAGCTGCATCGAAGTTCTGAAGAGTGAGGGCTACAACGTAAGCGAGAGACTTCTGAGCCTTGAAGAGCTGACAAAGGCTATGGCTGACGGCACCCTTGAAGAAGCATGGGGCTGCGGCACGGCTGCAGTTGTTTCGCCCATCGGCGAGCTTTGCTACAAGGATCATAAGTACACAATCAACAACGGCGAAATCGGCCCCGTTACCCAGCACCTTTACGATACCCTCACGGGCATCCAGTGGGGTAAGACCGAGGACAAGTTCGGCTGGACATATATGATTGGTTAATGCAATTTCCCAACCGAAAGCCGAACAGACTGTCGGATTATGATTATTCCCGAAACGGAGCGTATTTTATAACAATCTGTACGAAAGATTCAAAATGCATCCTGTCGCAGATTGTTGAAGATACATCCGTAGGGGACGGCGTCCTCGACGTCCCAAAAATTCATTTGACAAAATTTGGGAAAATTGTAAATGACAGAATAATTGAAATGAACAACATTTATAAAAATGTAAGTGTTGAAAAATATGTTGTTATGCCAAATCATATTCATTTGCTGATTGTTATAGACAGTTACAATGAAAGTATATATGACGGGACGTCGAGGACGCCGTCCCCTACGAGGCAGAATTCGGTAATTTCAAGTTTTGTTTCTACTTTCAAGAGATATACCAATAAACAAATCGGATATAATATTTGGCAACGGTCTTTCCACGACCACGTTATACGCGACGAGGAGGATTATTTAACCCGTTGGCAGTATATCGATGAGAACCCGAAGAAATGGCTGATTGGCAAAGACGAATATTATAGTTTATAAATCAAAACTCCCCCAAGTGATTACTTGGGGGAGCTTTTTGTTATCTTGACGGATTGATATAGCAATTAACTGGTTGCTTTTTATAATAAAAGGAGTCCCTCAGGTGGGTATGGATACCTGAGGGACAGGGTATGGATCAAATAGACGCTTTCGCATCTACTGATTAGCTCAATAATATCCGTTAAATGTTCTGTTAAATGAAATAATATCAACTATTATTATAACAGCAATTGCCAAACACAAACCTATTATACATAGCTTTTTTGCCTGCTTAACTGTAGGATCATTTTTGTCTAACAGATTACTGTTGGCTTTAACTAAACCGACGATTGCTAAGATTATTCCAATGAAAGCAGTAAAGGGAATTATTGATAATATGAGCGATATTATTCCAAGTTTTTTTGCACTATTGGCTTTCTCAGAGGCAATATCACCAAGTTGTTGAATTTGAACTCCTTCCTGTTTAGCTTCATAGTTACTTGTAGGACATCCGCAGTTAGGACAAACGAGAGCGCTGTCATCAATTTCGTTTCCGCATTTTGAACAAAACATTTTTCTCCTCTTTCCTATTAATAATTTGATAATAGATAATTATAAAGCAAAAGCTACTATGCTAACAATAATAACAGATACAAAACTAAGCCCTAATATTACTGATGCTATGATTATGCTTGTTGTAAACTTGGATTTATAATTATCTAATTCGAGACTACCTTTTGCAGATAATTGCAACATTTTGGCAGATGATACTTTAGATAAACCAATTCCTGCAATTACTATCCCAATCAGAGGAACCAAAAAGGCTAATATGAGTGCAGGTGTTGTCAAATTGTTAATATTTGATAAAGTAGCATATTCTTGAGATGAGGAAGTATTTGTAATTGTGTTCTTCTTAGTTGTTGAACAACCGCAATTTGGGCAAATAACCGCCTCATCCATTATTTCTTTTCCGCATTTTTCACAAAACATACGCTTTCACTCCAATTTCATTTTTTAAATTTACCTACATAAGAAATTATACTCAAAATATTGAGTATTGTCAATACTTTGAGTATGATACTATATTTTCGGTGATGAAAATGATTAGCTACGAGCCGTTTTATCAGACGCTCTACAAGAAGGGGATAACAGAATATCAGCTGATATTCAAGCAGGGCTTTTCGGCGAACACGCTTTACCGAATCAAGAAGGGTGAAGCGATGAGCACGAAAACGCTTGATGCACTGTGTTACGCACTTGACTGCGACATCACCGATATAATTAAATTCGTTAAAGAATGATCCGGACAGCGTGTTGCCGTTCGGATTTTTTGTGCATAAATAAATTTGAGTTTATCGGACTGATGTCGGTGAACGTACAACCCCAACCTCCCCTTGTCAGGGGAGGTGTCATTTTGCCTTGCAAAATGACGGAGGGGTAGTCAATTTGCAGTATTATCAACCTTTACTACCCCTCAGTCAGCCTTCGGCTGACAGCTCCCCTGACAAGGGGAGCTTGAAAGGATACGCATT
>JAEEGG010011389.1_pt1 | contig 19401 bp, 19 predicted proteins | sample 9134161 | NCBI WGS metagenome assembly JAEEGG01 (sample SAMN16246543, study PRJNA631951) | gut metagenome | biome: gut microbiome; feature: rumen; material: CR-attached | host: Bos | place: Iran: Karaj | collected 2018-10 | reverse complement strand
ATGGAAATAGAGCGCTTACCTATTTGGATTTCAATTTGGAGCATGATAATTGTTTCTATTTTATCAAGAAGTCTGTAGAAGAGAGTAGAGCTAAGCACAAGATCGTGGTTACACATCATGTACCCTCGTTCCAATTATGTGCCCCAGAGTTTGAAGGTAGCGAGCTGAATGGTGCCTTTACTGTTGAACATGAGAATTTCATTAAGGATAGTGGAATAGACTACTGGATCTATGGTCATTCTCATAGAAATATAGATAAAGTCATTGGATCAACTCCTTGTGTCTGCAATCAACTTGGCTACGTATTTGCCAATGAACATAAGTCTTTTATTCCAGATAAAATACTCACGTTTTAATTTTCATACCCTCTAAAGCCCCTTTCATACCATACATATAAAAAAGACCTTTTATATGTATTATAATTGCTATTTTTGCAGTGAAATTTTAAAATGACAGCAATATGGCAGATTTATCTTTAGACAGCAAAAAACTCATGAGGTATAATCCCTCAGATGTAGAGTTTACAGAAAACGGCAAACTCGGGTGGAAGACAAAGAAGGGCGAGATTTTAATCCCGGCAGAGTATGACCAAATCGAAAAAGGCGCAAACGTATTGTACGTTCGCAAAGGCAACGATTATGAATTATACTTTAGCAACGGCGGTGCAGAGGCCTATAGCCACTTTTATGAAAATGGCTCTTTCTTCGTTGAAAACAAGAAATTCGGATGGCGTAAAGGAGACCAGATCATAATCCCTGCCATCTATGATTATATTCATAGTTGGGGTGATTATCTCTTTGTTGTCACACTTGATGGCAAACATTTCTATGTCAATGAGAAAAATGAGAGAGTTCTCACTAACATTCGCCATTTCGATGGTGAAGATGAAGAGGAGATTCCTTTCAATTTTAGTGTATCTGAGAATAGTGTCTTGACTATATCCGAGTATGTGGGACATCAAGTCAAGAATGATCCCAATGTGGTAAGAATGTATTCATGGGTCAGATTGGATCGTATTAGTCACGAAGAGATTATGCAGATGCTCATTAACCCAGATGATGAGGCACCCATAAATGAAAAGGAGTTAGAGAACTATAACTCCCACTTTTCATATGAGTTCAATGCCTATATAGCTAAATCTAAAGCAAAGAGAGGTATTCAGGACTGTCTGGATAAGATGGGGAAAATGTGTGCCTATAGCAACTCATGGTTCTATGTCATTAAGGTATGGAAAGCAGAAGGTGAAGAGCCTACAGCTGAAGAGCTGCGCTATCTTCGCTATTTCATAGAAGGGAAAAACCGTATCGGCAACATTGTCTTTGCATTAGGTCATGATCCCAGTCTCAAGGCAGGTGAGACCAAGATGCTCATGCTGACACATTATAATGAGGAATGTTTTCCTCCCAGCTTCCAGTTCGACTGGTACAAATATGTAAATGAGCATACATTATCAGAGATCAAAGATCAGATGAAAGTTCAACGGAAGACCGTCGAGGAGAATATAGATTCAGATTTTATAGAAGAAGTCTGGCAGAATCATCTTACCGGAATCATCTCCGGTATGAAATATCGTGCCAGTAGAAGTTGGGATGAAACAACAAAGGTTCTCGATTTCTTCAAGCAATATGATGACAGCTATCAGTACTGTGTCAAGAGCACAGTTGATGATCTCTTCAATTATTGGGAGTCAAACTCTATAGAAACAGATGAGTTCCTTCTAAATAAATTGAGATGGTTACTGGAAAATGGCTCTGATGTTAACGTCCATAGCCACAACAAAACGGCTTTAGACGTCATCCGCGAGAACACTTCATCTAAGGAACACATGAAGTATAATGCCGAGTCCATTGAGCGTTGTCTCGAACTGCTCCATCAATATGGGGCAAAGACCATTAAGGACATTCAGGAAGAGGAGAGCGCGAATACAGATTATTGTGTGGAACTGGAAATATTAAAGCCCAGTATTAAGAAGTACAGAACTTTTATAACCGCATAATAATCGTTTATGGGCAATATTAAACCAAAAGAATTAAGCAAACTTGGCTATACCGACAATGTCGCCAGAAGCCTGGCGATAGAGTTGGTTGCCAAGCACTGCAAACATCATTCTCAGGAGGAGATCATCCGCCTGTTACAAAACATCATAAGAACCCCTGAGGAGTATAAACAAGATTCTGTATGGGGGAGGCTTGCCGAAGTTCTCTCACCCACAAAGGCGAAAGTCTCAACGTATGAAATAAGAGAAGTGCCTCTGCCATACATTGTTTATGGTGCAGACCACATTGACGAACTCTCCAGATCCCAGATGGAGATGGCGATGAGGCTACCTGTGACTCTGTCAGGCGCTCTGATGCCAGATGGTTGTGCAGGTTATGGCCTTCCTATTGGTGGTGTCCTCGCCACAACGGATGATGTTGTCATTCCTTATGCGGTAGGTAAGGATATAGGATGCCGCATGAGTCTGACAATTCTCGATGCTGGCATAGACTATCTGGAGAAGCATCAAGAAAGAGCTGTTGAGGCCTTACTGAATAACACGGCCTTTGGGCTCGATGGCATTCTTCCTTTCAAGCAGTATCATCCCTTATTAGACAAGAGTGAGTTTCGTGAGATTCCTGTCCTGAAGACTATGAGGGAGAAAGCTGTGCGACAGCTGGGGACTAGTGGTAAAGGTAACCATTTCGTAAATATCTGTGAGATAGAGCTGTCATCTGGTAATACCTTAGGGCTCTCGGAGGGTAGTTATCTTGGTATATTAAGTCATTCCGGAAGTCGTGGCCTTGGAGCTGCAATAGCCGATTATTATACAGGGATAGCCAAAGAGACTTGTCGTCTACCACGTCAGGCAGGACCTTTTGCATGGCTTAGCTTGAATAGTGAGGCAGGGCAGGAGTACTGGAGATGTATGGAGATAGCTGGTGAATACTCTGCTGTCAATCATGAGTGTATTCACTACAATGTGGCAAAAGCATTGAGACTAAAACCTTTGGCCAATGTGAGCAACCATCATAACTTTGCCTGGAGGGATCAGCTTCCAGATGGAAGATCGGCTATCATTCATCGTAAAGGAGCCACACCAGCTCATATCGGTGAGATGGGTATCATTCCTGGCAGTATGGCTACACCTGGCTTTATTGTCTCAGGCAAGGGTAGGGAAGAGTCTCTTTTCTCAGCCTCTCATGGTGCGGGTAGAACTATGTCGCGCTTAGATGCCAAGAACAGCATCAGTCGCCATGCACTGAAGAAATATCTTGCGGAGAACAATGTAAAACTTATTGGTGGTACAACAGAAGAAGCCCCACAGGCATATAAGGATATTAATCAAGTGATGGCATCACAACAAGAGTTAGTAAACATTGAAGGAAAGATCATCCCTCGTATCGTGAGAATGAGCGAAGAATAATATGGAAAAGGAGTATATTCAAATCACATCAGGGCGCGGCCCTGCGGAGTGCTGCCGAGTGGTAGTGCTTGTTATGAGCAAGATCATAGAACAGGCAAAGAGTCTGGGTTATGAGGTAGAAATCGTTGAACATGAAGATGGTCCTAATGATGGCTGTATGTTTTCTGCGACATTGGCTATCGAAGGAGATAACATATCTTCGATAAAAGACGAATGGGAGGGCTCTGTGCTTTGGGTGGCACAGAAGAATCCATTCCGTCCGTGGCATCGTCGCAAGAACTGGTTTGTGGGTGTTCATTTCTTCAAACCCCTACAAGCTGACACTGTAAAAGAAAGCGATATCACCTATGAGACCCTGCGCTCTTCAGGCCCAGGAGGACAGAGTGTCAACAAAGTAGAGACAGCAGTCAGAGCCATACATACACCTTCAGGCACCACTGTGCTTGCATCAGACGAGCGTTCTCAAACGCAGAATAAAAAACTGGCTCGCGAGCGTCTTATCATGAAGCTATCAGCCATCGAAGAGGAAAAGCAACTTCAGCAGACGCATGCAGTCTGGATGAACCATAACACCCTCGAGCGTGGCAATCCTGTCAAAAAATTTAAAGGAGATTTGTAATTCCTATTCTCAACACGGGTGAGGAATCATTATCTTCTTCGCCTGTGTTGAGAAAACTTTGTTGTATATAGTCCCTTTATCCTTTTAAGACCGCAATGGGTGTAAGTTTAACAATAGGATTAACCAAATCAGACTCATCTTGCAGCACCTGATTGATATCCTTGTAAGCAGAGGGGCATTCTTCCAGATCCTGCTTGCTACGGATACCATGAACAATGCCCAGTTTATCCAGCATCTGCACCTCTGCTTTGATATCCAGTTGTCTTGCTTCTGTGCGTGACAATGCACGTCCAGCACCATGGGAACAGCTGTTAAAAGCCTCATCGCTCTGAATGCCAGAGCAGATATAAGAGCATGTACCCATACTTCCAGGAATAATGACAGTATTGGGAGTGAATGAGGTTGTACCATCCTCATTGGTGATGGTATCACCAGTACATACAGCACCTTTACGATGCACATACAGATCCTGTCCATCATGCCTCTCGAGAGCCACATAATTGTGATGGATATCTATCTCTTCACCGAATTCAGCTCCCGAGAAAGCCTCCAATAAGACCTCTTTTGTCCTATTCATCATCTCCTGTCTGTTACAGCGTGCCCATTCCAGACAATACTCCATCTCACGGAGATAAGAATCAAACTCTGGCATGCCCTTCGGTAAGAATGGCAGGTACATATCTTCTGTCACCTTTGAGTGGTATTTGGCATTGAGATTCTTTGCCAACTGATTATAATACATATAAACTCTGCCGCCAAGACCGCGACTTCCGGAATGAATCATTACCCAGAGGTAACCTTCCTCATCTTTCTGCAGTTCCTCGAAATGGTTGCCACCACCTTGCGAGGCCATGGAGCGAGTGGCGAGTTTCCATCCCTTGTTGGCAGAGAGGGCAGGGAGGGTGTCGAAATCCCATCCCTGAGGAAGCAGATTCTCAGGCTGAGGCTCTTTCCAAACCATATCACCAATCATGATCCTCTTCCTGATACCCCTCATAATTACCTTCTTCAAGGTGTCCTGAGAGATCTCTTCAACCCTGATATTGGTTTTCATGGCTCTCATGCCACAACCAGCATCATTACCCACAGCTGTAGGAATAACAGCCTTGATACAAGGCAGCACTGTTCCAATAGGCACACCAGTACCAGCATGAGCATCCGGCATCAGCGAAATACCCTGTTCTGATAAGAAAGGCAATTTCGTCATATTCATTACCTGCTCCCATCCGAAAGTATCCAGACTACGAGCCCAGATCTTTACCTTTGTTCCGTTGATAGTAATACTTTTCATATCTTTAAATGGGTGAATTAAAATGATTCTCTTTATTGTATTCGTCTCTTTCTTTCAGATATCCCTCCCACATCTTTTCATATTTACGCATGATATTCTTGGGAATAGGGTAGTGGGGGTTAAACAGATGCAATGCATCGACATGTTCATGCCACTGATAACCTGGGCCGTCAATAACGATGTAGCTATCATCTGAGATATCACCTTTGTAGTCTCTGTCCTTGTAATGTTCCTTTCCTGTAGGTGGAGCCAGAACAAAGAAGAGATGTACGTAGTCGCCATCGTATAACTCCACGAGATCGCCCCACTTAAACCTGATCTCATCCTCGCTTCTGCCGTCGAATTCTTTTTCCGACCAATACGATGGGAACAGACGCTTGTCCGTCATTTCTCCTTTGGCATCAAAGAGCCAGCACTTGGTGTATTCATCCCTGTTGAAGAACACATCCATAATCCTTTCGTAGATATAGAAGCAATAGACGTCTTCCATATTGTATCGTTCCGTACGCACGATCTCTTTCATCAGCGCCTCTGCTGCCTCATATGTATCGCAGAAGGCAATACTGGCATAGTCTACCCGATATTTGGGATAGCGACGAGGATGCCTGACCATGCAAACCTCCAGTTCGAAATACCTGCGCTTGTTGCTCAGATCCACGGGCTCCGGATAAGTCCCGTCTTCATAGAAATGTCCTATTATCATACCTTTTATGCTTTTAATTAAACTTCTTCACTATATCTTAATAGCAGGCTGTAGAGCCTAGCCAACTGTTCTCTCAGTTTAGGAGCATTATCATTGAAATCCAATGTCTGCTCATTCAAATATACTCTTTTATTCAATTCTATCATGATAGAATTATAGGTATAACCCGTCTCAGGAGCGATGGCATTAGAGTAGGGAGTGTTGATCCCCACCTTATAGCCCTGCTGCTTGAACGACTCTACGACCAGATCTATCACGAAGTCCGTAGGCTTGCTCCAGTCCTCGTTATATCCGATGCAGATATCCACATCGCTCATATCCGAGGGGAACGAGTGGCAGTCTATCAGCAGCGAATGTTCGCTCAGCATCGATTTCAGCCTATCGATGTAGTCGTAATAGTAGGCCATCAGTCTAGTTCTTTCCTTTTCATCCACATAGCGTTGCTGTCCGTTGTATTTCGTGTAGATGATGCCTTGCCCCTTCTTCTCCAGAGGATCATCCAGCAGCCTTTCCACATCCACTGCGAAACGGGAATAGTCTGCAATGATATGCTTGATACGGTCATTCTTCTCTGGGATGAAGATGAGGTCTGTGTACCAGTCAGTCCATTTCCTCACTTCCGCGAGCAGATTCACCTTGTTGTCACATCTGATGTGCCCAAGGCCTCTTACCCCGGCATGAGGAATGTTAAGCACAATGTTCTCGTACCATCTCTCCTTCATTCTGAGAAGAATTCCAGATCGTCTTCGTAGATCTTCAGGTAGTATCCTAAAGGATTCAGCCGGAACTTTCTCAGCGCCTTTCTTCTCTCTTTCTTCATCATAGGGGTGTAGAAGAAGGTCCCCCCGCCTTTTACATACTTTACACATCTCTTATACTCTTTGTTATATATTATATCGAATATTTTTACTCCTTCATCTCTCAGTTTCAGGAAGTCGTCTATTTCGTCTTCAGATTCATTATACGATAAAAGCCCAATTATGTGAGCGTGGTATTTCTTCCATAGTTTTTTGTCTATCGCTATGTACCTATGATAAAGCTGATAGATTCGCTTGTTCCTTTTATCAATCAGCCTGCTGCGCCTTCTTCTCATATTCATAGTAACAGCAACAAGAGACCACCAACGATGAGGATGATCCAGATAAAGATACCACCATTATCTCCCATAATACCCTCGCCAATCGCAGAGATAACCTCAATCACGAGAGTCACCAGATGATAACCTAAGAGTCCGATTGAAATGATAGCGAAACTCCAAATAATTAATGAAATCATAATACTGTATCTTTTAATGTCTGCTTACTCCCTTTGAATCAGCGTTTCAGCTATTTCTGTACTGCAAATTTACGACATAAAAAAATACCCTCCAAGAAAAAACAAAGGCGAGGTAAGAACCTCCGCCTAGATGGTATGAAACTCTCTTTGTAAAGGAGGACAATACAACTTTTCAGTTAGCTAAAGGTCATGCTCAATGCTCTGTACACATGTGCTGTGTAATTTGATACACCTATACTCTATGCTGACTTACTGCACCGTGCATAATCAGTTTGGTCATCAAAACAGCTCTATTTTTGTGATATAGCTCACCCTGTAAAGTGCATTGTCCTCCGTAGTCCTTATTGTTCTATTAAGTCACAAGAGAAGTTGAGTGCTTGTATCTTCATGTCCAACTGTCGATATTGTTGTGACAGCTGGTCTAATTGTTGGCGTAATGACTTAGCATCAATCGTAATGACGTACTTGATCTCATTACGATTGTATCTGCCAGGAACTTCAGTGGCTTGATCAAAAGTTTGCCGTAGAACGTCAATATGCTTTTTTAGCACATCACGTTCTGCCAATAATTTAGTCATAGTCTTACCATCTTCATCTACTATCTGCATGTTGGTTACATTGATATCGTAGATGTAGCGCTCCAATTTCTCTAGGCAGCAGCTTAATTCCGACATCAGAACTTCCGGATCCTCTATGGGAGAATCGCCCTCTTGTACTTTTACTGTATTCACCATGAGTTTCCTTATCTGTGAAATACGTGTCTCTAGGTTTTTTCGACCATTTAATGCTTCTGCTAACTTCATACATTTATCTTTCTATGTTAAACAATTCTTTTCATGGCATAAAGGTACAACATAAAAAGATACCCACCAAGAAAAAACAAAGGCGAGGTATGAACCCCCGCCTAGTTGGTATGAAACTATAAATAACTATTATATCTTTAAGAATTATAGCTCCTCAATTATAAAGTCTCGATACTTTTTCGATTTTTTGATGCTTTTCAACAGAGAAGTAAAATTGTCACGGCTACCCCCAGATCCTCTCCAATCTTGCTGAAGATAATAAGAGTTATCAAAACTATCTTTTATTTCAATATAATGTTTTTTCGCAGCATCATCCTTATTATCACTAATATAGAATTCGTCACGACCAACTAACTCCTTGAAGATTTTATTGATATTATCAGCTATAATACTAGGAGTATTACTATTTTCTTTGTCTAAAAGATATAATGCAAACTCTTTTGCGAATTTAGCCATTGTTACATTCTCTGAATGAAGTGTGCCGTTACTATCTGTCCAACTAACCAAATACATTTTCTTTTGGTTTGATTGTGCAGTTCTGAAAACTTTAGCTTTTTCTTTAATTTCATCAGGTGTTTCCGGATCATCTTCTAATACCGTCATAACAGCCTCAAATAAATCTTCGTTGTTTTTGTAAAATGTTAGTAACAATTTTTTTTCTTCTTCTGAATAACACATAATATCGTTCTTTTTAGTTTTACCCAATGATTTTATATAATCTCGCAGAAGGACTGTGGTCTTTTCGCTGATAGAACCGATTTTTAATATTGGTTCCATAATATTCGACAAAAGTTCTTGGTAGTTTATAACTACAAAATCCTTACACTCCCTTATTTCTTGTATTTTGTTGTTTGAAATCTGTTGATAGAGTTCATATGTGGTTCCTGGTTTCAGGAACACAAAAATGTTAATATCTTCTTGTTGATTCGACGAATAATAATCATAGTAAGCCTGTGTCTGCTTCATGATTTTTCTGTCTTTGTCCTTTTTGGTCTCAGAAGCGTTAACTTTATTCTCTATGATTATATTTAGCTTCTTTTGTATATTGTTATATTTGCATTTACACTTAATAACAATATCAATTCTTCCAATGCCATAGGATGGTGTAATAATACGTTCCTCCCTTATTACATCATAATTTTCTTCTATAAGAATGCTATTAGTATAAATCGACTTTTTAAAATCATCGTTAATCTTTATGGATTCCTTTTCAGCCCAGAACAGGATTAAATTGAGAAAACGAAAGATAATTTCCGATTTTCTTATTTCAGGATCGTTGAAGAACCACGCTAGAATGTTACTATGAACTTCTTCTAACCTCTCTTTGCCAATTATTTCTAGAAAAGAAGGTGTATTGTAGTAGGTTCTTAAGTTAACCAAGTCATTACTCATATTGAGTTTGCTTAGCATTTCTATCGCAGACATTTTTGCCATATTCTCGTTTTTAATTATTTGATTACTCTATGTTTAGCAAAATTACAATATTATTTTCAGATAAAAAAAATAGTTACATTGAAACCAATTCTATTTTTAATTAATTAAGTATTAGCACCAAATTACACTTACTTTATTACCTCTTTTAACTTCTCCCAGACCTTGACCATAGCCCAGGTGTCGAGCTCGCAATAACGGAGTAGGGCTTCACGACTAGCAGCTGCTTCCTCGGGCTCTATGAACTGGATGCGAGGGAAGAGGGTCATGGCATTGCCACCATTCTGGCAACGCTCGTCGAGATTGTGGTAATTCAGCGAATCCTCATTAGGGAAGAGGGCAGGGAGCACACTCTTGATAGAGAATGATCCATGCATGGCAGGCACATAGTATAAACCATTCTGGAATGGAGTGAGCAAATCAAGTATATGATCCCGGATATTCAACAGATGCGCTGAGAGATCAGGATACAGTTCTGCCAGTTCCTTAATGCGCCCACACTCAAAGGACTTATTATAGGCGAGCGTGCAGACATTTATGGGAATATCCTTGCAGAGTTGTTCAGCTAATGAGCGACGCGGATCTTTCCCATCGGTGGGAGCTAGGAACTCTTTATGCTCATAAGGTGCATTTTCATCCTTCTTGATATGCAGAGAATACTGGAAGGTAATCTGTTGGTATGGTTTCTGGCCATCATACTGAGGGATGGGCTGCTGCAACGTCTCGAAGTCGAGGAAATAGAGCGGATAGCTGAGACCTGTTAGGAACTCACGAATCCCATCTTTATCGATATGCTCCATATTATTGAGCGTACACTCCACCTGCATCTGTTGTTTGTCACTGAGTGCCTCCTCGCGTACATCATTAAATAATATACGCCCAGCGTGGTAGTGCTCCAGTTTCTTGGAAAAGTTCATACGATAGAGATCGAACACCGTAGGCTTATCCTCAGGTATGCCATGCTGACGCATACAGTAGTCGAGGAATGGACATTCATACGGCTTCATGCAGTGCTCAGATAAGTCATCTCCTGGTTCTTTATCCGTGTTCAGCACACTGATAGCCATTTTTGCCTGTGCAGGAACCTTCAGGTATTCATTCTCTATCAGTTCCTCCATGTCGACTATTATGAAAAGCTTCTGAAGATCAAGATCTCCCTGGCGCATATAGTCGCTGTTAAGACAGACGAGATAAGTGTCTGTCACATTAACGCCACACTGAGTAAGCACCCATTTCTGATAGGCGATATCCGGCGCGTATTTGTCCAGCTTTGACTTTTGTTCCTCAAATTCTGGAAAGCTGGTACTCTTCACTTCGTAGATGGCCCAGCCATTTTCCGTCTTATGAAGGATATCCACGGCGCAGTAGTTGTTTTCGTAAACAAACGATGCCTCGCAGATGATCTCTGTACCCTTATTCATCTCCAGAATGGTCTTTTCCACCATTGCAGTGAGATCGAGGCTGCCATTGTCTTTCATTGTGGTAACTTCCACATAGGGACCAAACAATCCCATAGCTAGATCACCGACTTCATTACCACTCTCAAAGCGAGCCTCTGTAGAAGCATCAACTACAGCCATCTCAGGCTTATATGAATTGAGCCAAAGATTCTTCTGACACTTGCAGAACTGCGTGTAACGCGACTTGGATAATCTTTTCATCTTCAATATTCTTTTGTTTCTGGGGCGAAGATATGAAAAATCTCATTACGATGCAACATTTACACACTCATAAAGTATGAAACAGCCGTTATTTGGTATAAACTTTGCATTTTATGATTATTATTCTTCTTTTGCCGTAAATACGGCATTAAATGCAGGCAGAACTGTGTCATTCTGAATTATAATATTTCCATCTTTAAAGAAGGTCCTAAACCACTCTTCTAATGATTTCATATTCTTGGGGCTATTACGCCATTTTTTCCAATCAACATTTGCCAGATATTGAGATATTCCAAATTGGTAAATAGCTGGTTGTTGGTTACTAATAAATTTAAGAGATTGATCAAATAATGGCAAATTGTTATAGCTCATAATCCACATTAATGCCATCATATTGGCAAGCGACTCCTCCATAGCCTTCGAATATAATGAGTAAGGCCAGCATTGACCGACTTTTATTTCCTCGATGTTCCAGTTCTCATATATTGAATTATACAACTTATATTCATAATATCTATCTAATATGGCATGTGACAACTCATGAACAAGAACAAGGGCATATAGATTATCAACAGAGATCGGACCAGAACTTTTTTCTATATTTTCAGGACATAATACAATAAGTGGCGACTCCTCAATTCCTTTCTCTTTCCTCGTATAATATCCTAAGACTTTGCCCTGTGGTATGTACTTGTCTTTATCATCGTCTTTTATTTCTTTCCAAAGATCATTGTATTCGGGCATGTCTTCTGGTTTTTTAAGATAGATATGAATCGGTAGAGGATCTTCTTCATGATATGGAAGTAGACAATCAAATTCTGTCAAGAATTGAGATCGTCCCGTCTTAATTATATTTTCCATTACTTCTTTAGACTTTTGAGGGATGTCTTTGGAAGAACTCAAGTTCTCAATAGTAAGGAAATCTTTATTTATAACTTTTTCTTTAACATAATCCTCACGACGGTATTCTATTTCGCTGCATATAGACTCAAAATAAATCCATTCGTTTTCTTTTATAAATTCGTTTATTTTGTCAAACAGAGCACGACATCTGATTATGTTAATTTCGTTTTTGTATATACGTTCTTGATGAAAGATGCAATAATTACTATTCTTATCATATTTATCATTTTTATCCGTATTTTTCTTTAAAATTAAAGAAATATTTATGGGCGTAATTGATTTGTGTGAAAAGAATCTCAACAAACGAAAGAAACAGACTAATGAAGCGTGATCGTCTGACAAGTTATTATCATCATCTATATCGAATAGACAATCAACCGGGATGTCAAAAATAGAAAGGTTGCCTCTATCAGTTGTAATAAAGTTCGTAAAACTATCTTCATAATAGTTAAAACAATCATCAAATTCTTCATTGATTGTTTTTCTTAAAACATCACAATCATCTGAAAACCAAAACGTCAACAAAAGATGATGAGTGGACTGATATGGTCCAATGGGATCTGGATCTGAATCAGGTGGAAAATCAATGTTGTCAATAAAATCTGGTTTCATAAGCAAAATGTTTTTAAGTTAAACAATATGTAGAAGTCTCGTAAAAATCTCTTCCTGTTAGCATACTTATTTCGCATTCATTCAAATAGTCATAAGAAGAATGCTTGAAAGTATGGTTCCATCGCGAGGTACAGTAGATGAGCGAACCTTCTATGTTGGTCACCAAGAGCAGCATTGAGAGGCCATAGTCATCGTATGGCGAGGAGGGCTCCTTGTCTATTGCTTGAAAGAATGATAGAGAATGTTGTGTGCCTGCTGTCTCATTGATGCTTTTATAATCATGGTGGAGAACGACATAGATGCTATTCGTGCCGTTTGCTGAAAATGCATCGAACTTCTTCTCGGAATAAGCCACACACCAAGGTGAATGAGATGGTGTGAAAGAATAATATGCCTGCATTTCTTGGAAGTTGGAAATCCTCTTGATCGTATAGTCTTGATTAGGTGTTAGCATTAAGGACCTTACAAGGACTTTCTGATTAATCTTCTCCATCTCCAATTTAGCAGCATATCGATGATTAAGAGAATGGAAAGAATCACCATTGATATCTTTATCGTATTTAATTTCTTTATCCTCCTGCATAAGTGCGAGTATCTTTTTGAAATCTAATAATTCTTTTAGAAACTTCACAGACATCCCGATCCTCAATTCAATGATGGCTATGCGGGCAATGCCATCAATCCAACATTCTAATTCTGGATGATTATAAAAGTAATAACCATATAATTCATCAGCCACAAAGTCAACAGGACATACCATTCGCCCACCTGTCATGCTTATCGGAGTTGTCCACCACTCTCGATGATGACCCGTTTCGAGTCCAATTATTATATCCTGTAAATGACCTTTCATTTTTGAAGCGTATTCATACAATCGCAAAAATATGAATAAAATGACTAAAGACCAAAAAGATGTTTATAAAACCGAAACATCTTATTTTTATTTAACGCTTCTGGCAGATTTACACTATAAAAATGCTAGTTTTATCTTATATGCTACTTTTTCATACCTTAATTGATGTCTTTCATAACATTACATTAAAAAAATGAGGATTGATTAATTTTTTATTATTACTTTCGTGGACGAAAACGTTTAATAATTTAAAAAGTAAGAGTATGGAAAATAAGTATCAATGGCCAAATCATATTGGCATCACGGGATCAATTATGGTTAATGACCAGCCTGTAAAGGTGAAAGTACAATTATTCGATGAAGGAGCAGAAGCCAGAATCTTCATCACGTCAGATCGTTTTGGTGACGAATACCATCCGATGGCAATTCCTGAAACTGTAAATATTTCAGATCCTATATATGGAGCCGCGAGGATCGAACTCGGAGATTATACTATTTCTGAGGTATTCATCAAATGTAATGAATGGAATGTCATACTGCCAAAGACAGTAGAATGGGTGGCAGTACATAAAAATCTCAAATCGAATGGCTTTTTCTCAGTAGACGAGAATAACCCTTACTTATTCAGTGAACATGGTTCTTTATATACAAAAAAAGGTGGACTCGTCTATCTCTGTATCCCAAGTATTATTGATTATGGGGAGACTGTCATTTTAAGGGAAAACATTCGGAAGATTATGCCTTACGCCATTCGAACTCCGAAAAGAATATCTTTGGTTATCCCTGAGACATGTACAGAATTGGCAAAAGAGGCAATTGTGGGCTCTTATGACAGGATAGACTTTGAAGGTGGATTGCGTGTAATGGAAACGGACGCACTGAAGAGCATCGAATGTGATGACCTTCGTATCAATGGACTTCTTTCCGATATAAATATTGAAGGACAGGCGGAACTTTATAAATGGTATAAGAATAGAGACTATAGAAAGGCCAAGCGTTTATTCCTCGCTGCTCCTATGGCTAAAGATAGCAAAGCCTTGGAGAATGGCTATATCAAGTTGACAAGAGTATTGTCAACACAAGAGAAGTTGGAGAGGACTCTGATTGATTCTATGGACAAGGATTCATGTCCTGTGTACATTAACTCATATATCAATGAGCGCTTCTCAGCTAAAGATAATATTGCTATCCCCATTGTGATTGATACCGTACCACTCTATGACGGTAATTATTCTGGATGGAATTACTATTTCTACAAACCGATAGAGGTAACAAGAATCAAGTTCGTAGAGATATACGAAGACAGAAAACGTGAGGCCAACTATTTTGAAGTACTTGTCCATGAACCAGTGGAAAGAGTACTCAAACTGATACATGAGTCATTTAACAGTCAGTTAAAAAAGAATAATTAGTGTGTGCGTAATTTATATAATTGCAAATAATTTCTTATATTTGCCATAAAATCAATAACAATATGACAACAGAAGAGTTTAAGAAGACATCTAAGGTTACATACGTTAGTATTTTTGGATTTGTGAATAACAATTCCAATTATGATTTCATAGGTTATGTAGAAGTTCCATATACCTACGATGATTTTGTCTCGTTTAACGAGAAGCAGAGAGTGGCTATTTGCCAAGCTATAATAATGAAACAAACTGGGAAACTTGTTCAGGGGTTCAGGAAGTGTGACCCAGACGAGTTCTTTATGTCTGAAACAAAGTAAACGTAATGAGTGATTAATGAAAAATGTAAACAACTATGGCGAATAAAGAAAAACCAAAATTTCGTATTGACGGTAATAGACTGTTGATTGAAGACAAGAAGACATCAATTGTTTTTCTTGATGATGTCATCTTAGTAGAAGCTGACGGTAATTATAGTGATATCTACACAAAGACTAAAACGTTCAAATCTATAAGAGGCCAGATAGGGCAAATGGAGGCTATGTTAGGTGATACGAAATATCCCCATACCCTGGTACGCGTGCACAAATCTTATATTGTTAATACTTACCTATTAAAAGAGGTGGATCCAAAGCAAGGTACAATAACTTTTCTTGTTGATAGAGAGATGGATCCTACAAAAATAGGTAAGGATATAGCAAAGGAGCTTCTAACGCATCTTAAAAAGGAGAAAAGAATTGAGGTTCTGAGTACATTCGCAAGGAAACAGATGCTGAATGTTCCGATCAAGGAACTTAATGATACCCATGAATTTGAAATGGGGGTTGAGTATGTGGATTTAGGCCTAACTAGCGGGACTTTATGGTCCACAAGGAATTTGAGTGCCCCCCAAATTGATTTGACAGAATATTATGGATGGGGACAGCTATATCTGAATGACAGTTATGATAAGGATGGTTATAGACAGACTCCATCCGAACTGGAAAAGGTCGATATACTTCCACTAGAGTATGATGTGGCTCGACAGGATTGGGGAGGTGGTTGGAGAATGCCTACCCAAGAAGATTTCGAAGAACTTTCGAACGAATGTATACTAATTTGGTGCGTGGCAGGTGATGAACGCAGGCATGGAATTTTAGTTACGGGACCTAATGGAAATTGTATATTCCTTCCTGCAGGAGGTAAGAAGGATGGTGTGAATATCGTTTCTGAGAGAGAAGCGGCTTATTGGACAGCCACGAATTGTCCAAAACTTTCTCGTCATGCTGAGGCTGCTGTTTTCATGGATTTCGATGATGAGAAAAATAAAGCCTGTTTTATGACTCATAGCGAAGATTGGTGTAAAGGCTTATCAATACGTCCTGTCTTAAAAGAGCCTACAACTGCTAAAGCTCCCAATATCAAGACACAATTGGTGGTTCATGACTTTAATATGGTCTTCGATGATAAATACTTTCACGTCAGCCCTATTCTACATGGTTGGAGATTTGCTGATATCGATATACCCATAGAGCCTCAAAAAGCGATGGAACGATTGAAAAAAATCTGTGAAAAATTATCACCAGATGTTGTCGTTGGAATAGGAACAGGAGGTTTCCTCGTCCATCAACTTAAGGGTTATAAGAGGATTTGTGTTGATCCGGATTTACATCCTTCAGAAAGTTTTCCTGTTGGTACCCACAAATATGGTGACTATAACCGCGATGATTTGGGACCTGACTTCGATGGAGACTTTGTAACGTTCGAGATTACGGATAAAATTCATCAGCAGTTCCTGAATATGGAGAATACTCAGTTTGACGATATTGATGATGACTGTTGGGGGCTGTTTTGGGATATCGAGGATTATAATGCTGATGAGTTTGATGGGCATTATTCTCATATCATTGAAATGTCTCATCTCAAAAAAGGCAATCCCTGGGATGCTGTATATCTAGTGCCCCTTATAAAAGAGATAACAAAATAGTTTCATAACCACTTTTTTAAGGCGAGGGAGATACCCTCGCTTTTTTATATACCGCAGAAAAGCACTTTCATACCTTATACATATATTATCATTGGAACATAAAAAATTGCTTACTATCTTTGCAGTGAAAATCAAAGAGTAAGTAATATGAGTACAAGGAAATTAAAGAAATTAAATCTCAAAGCCAAAAAGAAGCTATCTCTGGATAAGGTAGAGATTAGCAAACTGACAGCTCTGGAGGCTATCGAGAAGATTGTCATCTTGGCCAATGACTGTAAGTTGAGTGATTCTTACTTTAAAGAAGCCACTCCCTATCTTCAAGTGGTAGCTGACAAACAGGGAATAACGAACATGCAAGCCCTGTTCCTCTCACTCTTTTTGGAGCGAAGTACATGTTCGAATAAGACAGACTTGTCGGATATCGCAGATATACTTGACTGTCGTGCTGTGAGTATCCTGAAATACCAGTCGATGCTAGATGATCTGGTAAGGAAGCATTTTATCAGAATGGCTCGTAATTATCATGAGGAGATTAGCTACTTCGTTCCCAAGAAGGTAATCATGGCTATTTCTCAGAATAAGAAATTCGAGCGCGAACCTTATAAATGTGATGACGCAAAATCATTCCTCGAGAAATTCTACGATCTGACTCATTCATTGTATAATGATGAGATCAATCATGAGATCTTTTACGAAGAGCTTGATCAGTTGTTCAGCGAGAACGAGGATAATCCATTCGTAAAGAGCATCAATAAACTGAGGATTAGTAATATTGACAGGATGATTCTTACACATTTCTGTCGTCACCTCGCCATTCATCATGAAGCAGTTCTCCCAGCAGACAATTTGGTTTTTCTGTTGAAAGAGGATCACGATAAAAAAAGGCTCACGGATACGCTCGAATTAGGAAAGCATATTCTGCAAGCTAAGAAGCTGATAGAATACAATTTCGACGATGGTTTCGAGGACAAATCTAATTTTCGCCTTACAGACAGAGCTATAAAAAGGCTGTTGAAAGGGTTTAAAATCAAGTCGAAGGAAAAGCGCGAATCCAGCGATGTCATCATCAGTAAGAACATAGTGGAGAAAAAACTCTTCTATGACGGGAAAACTATCAGTCAGGTGAAAGAACTGGAGGGACTCTTGAGCGAGGAGAACTTCAATAACATACGCGAAAGGATGAAATCACAGAAGATGCGTTGTGGCTTTGCCTGCGTATTTTATGGATCTCCCGGTACAGGGAAAACGGAAACAGTTCTACAGTTAGCCCGTAAGACGGGGCGTAATATCCTGCAGGTGAATATCTCTGAGATAAAGAGCTGCTGGGTAGGCGAGAGTGAAAAGAACATCAAGGCGATTTTTGATGTCTATCGCGAACAGGTAAAGAAAACAAAGATTACCCCAATCCTCCTTTTTAACGAGGCTGATGCCGTGATTGGCAAGCGTCGCGAGGGAGCTGACAGGGCTGTGGATAAAATGGAGAACTCCATACAGAACATCATCCTTCAAGAGATGGAAACACTCGATGGCATCATGATTGCCACCACGAACCTGGAGCAGAACATGGATAAGGCCTTCGAGCGTAGGTTCCTGTATAAGATTAAGTTCAACAAGCCTTCTTTGGAGGCAAGATCGCATATCTGGGAGAGCATGATCCCTGATCTGTCTCACGATGACTGTGTGCTGCTGGCGTCGAAATACGATTTCAGCGGGGGACAGATAGAGAACATAGCGCGTCACTATGCCATCAATACGGTGCTTCATGGTGAAGATGAAAACAGGCTTGATAGTCTGTGCGCTTACTGCGATGGAGAGAAGTTCGAGAAGAAAGAATGTCGTAAAATCGGTTTCGTATGATTATTAAGGAAGTTGAGTTCTCGTACATCGAGCCAAAATACAGGATGGGACCCTACATCGAGTTCATCAGCGAACTCGATGTCCCCACACTAGAGTACGATGACATTGTGAAGACTATAGAGGATAGTAATCCCAACTATGTTGATGTAAAACTAATGAGCTTTAGAAAAGAGTGATATGGTTAAGGATATGATTATGTTCAGCAGAAAAGACAGAATCTTCTTCACAGCAGACACCCACTGGGGGCATCGGAATATCATCCGTTATTGCCAGCGACCCTTCGCGGATGTCGAGGAGATGAACGAGGCGCTTATCACCAATTGGAATAATACAGTTGGCAAAGACGACATCGTCTTTCATCTGGGTGACTTCGCCATGGGTGGTTCTGCAGAGTGGAGTCGATTGCTTGATCGCTTAAATGGCAGAATCTATCTCATTCTTGGCAATCATGACATGAAGACCATAGGGAAGGGATTCTCTCGATTCGAACATGTGGCCATGCAGATGCTCATCAATATCGGAGACCAGCGGATCTATCTGAACCACTATCCATTTCTCTGCTTTGGTGGTGCCTACAAGAATACGTGGCAGCTCTTTGGACATGTTCATACGAGCGAT
>JAEEGG010011385.1_pt1 | contig 19415 bp, 3 predicted proteins | sample 9134161 | NCBI WGS metagenome assembly JAEEGG01 (sample SAMN16246543, study PRJNA631951) | gut metagenome | biome: gut microbiome; feature: rumen; material: CR-attached | host: Bos | place: Iran: Karaj | collected 2018-10 | reverse complement strand
GCCAATAGTTTTTATCGGAAACAGTCTTCTTGATTGACGAGATATAACTTGATTGCATGCTTAGAATGTTTTTGTTGTTTATTTTTATTCATTCTTTGGTACAAAAATATGGAATGATATTTTAAAATCCAAGAAAAGCATACAATAATTGAGATAATCTTTTTTTCGAACGACGAAATGCAAGCGTTTTTAAGTGGACTTTGCAATTTTGTGCATATAGAGATTATTTGGAACGAGAAATAATCTATCTCAAACGGAGGTATGACCAATCCTGGCCAAGAAAGGTCATACTCCTGTAGAAGAATAACCAGTTTTGGCCAGGATTGGTTATGCCGTGATTTGATACGGTTCTTTCGGTTTTCCTAATGAACGAACCGATGCAAATATATTATAATTTATTGTCCGATTACCACGTTGGTGGAACCGGTGACATCGGCTGCATTACCACCTCCATAGACATTACCGCGGATATCGACACCGACGACGGGAATGGGCTCCGTTGTTTTAGAAACGTAGGTGATGGTTGGTTTGGTGCCTACATATACATTCGTATTGCCATTCACGGCTGCAGCGTTGCCACCACCGAAAACTGTGCCGATAGCTCCAATCTCGCCAACAGTATGATTAGGCAGCGTGACGGTGGTGTCGTCGGAAAGTTTCCTTGTAGAACCTGCGAAAGAGGAAGTCGTATTTGCGTTTGCTCCCACAACCTCATTGATGTTCACGGTAGGATTGCCCGTCACGACAGCGCCTTCTCCAAGTCCGCCGCCGAATACACGGCCAATGCTGGTGAACGATTTGATGTTAATAGTGGGGTCTGGCTTGCCATCAGGGGTGGTATAAGCAGCAGCATTGCCACAACCGTAGAGCTCGCCGATGGTGATAGGATTACATCCTGTCTCCTCGATGTTCACGGTGATGGAGCCATTGATGGTGCCGCCTAAGTTGTTTCCACCAAATACTCGGTCGAAGTGTCCACTGGTAATGGTTAGTTCAATGTCGCCACCGACATCCGCATTTTTCGCACCGCCATAAATCTCCTGAAGGAAGTCGATACAGCCTAATGTAATCTTCAAGTCTCCTTCTGAGTATGCCTCGTTTCCGCCGCCGTAAGCCTCTGTGACATTGAGCAGACAGTCACTGGCCTTATCAATAGCACTCTCGGCTGAGACGCGAATATTGCCTTTTGTGTTACTACCTCCAAAGATGGAGTGAACAGTACCACCATAAACACTTGCCAATGCTTTTCCAGTGCCATATTCAGTTGAACCCTTTAAGCCTACGTCGGCACCATCATTGTCTTTCCATGTTGCGCCACCATCGAGAGTATATTTGTCCTTGCCATTACCTCCGCCAAAGACGTTGCCTATCTCGAAGCTTCCGATGATAGTTACATCAGTCGCTGGAGTTGGCGCAGCGTTGCCGCCTCCATAGACATACTCGATACTCGTTTCGTCACAACCGTCGATAACCACTTGAACAGGCTTGTCTGTGTTGTTGTGACTTGCTGTAACATCAGAGTAGGTGTATGCTGTAAATTGCCCTTCGGCGAATGGGTCTTTTGGATCATAGGCGGCCAGATTGCCACCTCCATAGACGGCTTGCACCTCGTAGTTGTAGGTCGTGAAGTTGCCATCTTCATCAATGGTCTTGGCATGTGCGCCACCATCAGCCCGTGAGGTCTTGTTGACCTTCACCAGCACTGTACCCTTAGGAGAGCCATTCAGATTGTTGCAACCGAATACACGACCGCTCTTCACAACGTCGGCATGTTCACCAGAGTAGTGGCTGATAATAAAGGCTGTTGCTGAAGAACTGTTACCCAGATTGACATTGACATCACCGTAAACCAATGCTTCTACTCCCTCAACACCTGCAACTGGTTGAACTTTCCAGTCATCCGTTGTCTTGCCGTATGCAGGATCGCCTTCTTGAGCGGCATCAATTTCTTCCTGAGTATATTTCTCACCCGCTGTTGCTGTTACACCGATTCGTCCCAATCCGCCACCGTATGCATCGCCCTGGATTGTTCCTCCAAGCAGATTGACAGTCGTCGTGTTGGTGCTGGTCGAAGGGATGGTCTCGCTGTCAGTGCCATAACCTTCCGTTACATTATTTATATTCGTATTAGCCAATGCGCCGCCACCATAGAGGCTGCCCGTTACGGTGCCGCCATTCATGTTGACAGTTACACTGCCACCGACGTTACCTTCCTTGCCGCCGCCGAAGACATCCGTCGAGATGGTGCCACCTTCAATATTTACTTCGGTTTCATCATCAACGCCAGATTCCTCACCACCGCCATATACGCTCCCAACCACGCTAGTCGTGCCTTTGATGGTGAGGTTAGTATGCGCGACTTCGCCAAGAGTGGTTAGGTCGGCATCCGTAAAGATATCATGTTTGTTGCCGGATTCATCGATGGCTATTGCGTTTTCCGTCAATGTGCCTGACGTCCAGTCGAAATCTGTCGCTGTAGAAAGAACGCCCGGTTCAAACATGCCTGACTGGTTGTTGAACTTAGGTACGGTCGTAAATCCTGCACTTCTAATAGGAATAGTAGGAAGCGACGCGGAATATCCACCGGCATAAACGCTACCACCTACCGTACAATTCTCCAGTTCAGAAGTCGCAGTACCAACCACCTTTCCGATGCTGCCACCGCCATAGAAATTGGTATTAATGGTGCAATTCTTCAGTATAGACTCCACATCGTTGCACTGCGCCAAGGAGAAGGAAGCATATTTGACATAAAAGCGTGCTCCGACCTGCCCCGTTGACCATATAAAGAATTCATAGCTGAAGTCGGTAGCTACACCTGGGCCTTTGTTTCCATAGGCGGATTTGTAGGCTGTATTTGTTCCATTAAAATACTTACCTCGGTCATTAGTGTAGTTATTCTGTAAGGTGGAGAAATTGAATGACGTTGCATCATGAAACTTCAGTTCACTATAGGACGTTCCTCCATAGCCTGCACCAAAGAATTTGTTGAACTTGCACCCCGTAGCATTTGTGGTTACTTTACCGTCTTTAGTGATAGCTCTGGAATAGGTTCCTGTTGAAGTTCCCTCTTTGTTCCTACTAAATATGGTAGTAAAGGTAGTGCCACTCTTCTGCATATCACCAAACTTAGGCCCTCCGCAGTAGGTCTCTACACAACTATTGGTGATATCCACTGTGATGTCACCGGTAATAGGCTTTGCAGCATTGAGGCCACCGCCGTAGAAGTTCGTGATATCGGCATTGTAAATCTGCCAATGTACATCACCGTCAATCATCTGCTGGGCTGCACCAGCTACTTCATTAAAGCGACCACCACTGATGTAGCACTCTGCATTATCCTGCTGAACGCCTGCATCGGGTCGATAGACACCAGAAAGATAGAACCCCTCGAAGTCGCCGCCTGTTACCGACACTGGGACATGGCTGGTGAAACTCCATCCGTCGCCATGTGTGCCATTACCGAATGCCTTGAACCAACAGTTGCTTCCTAAGTGGATATATTGTTGAGAAGTTGTAACTTTCTGGTTTTGGGTAGAAGTAAATTGATCGACAACGCCTCCGAGGAAGATAATGGGCGAAGAGGTCTTACTGCCATTATCACCCTCGAACTGCACAAAATAAATGTTACACGTGTTTGTAACCTCAAACCAACCTTTTGGCTTGAAGATACTCACATTCAGCAAACGTGATGTTCCATTCGGTTTCTGTGCCTGCGCTGTTCCTACCACATTCAAGAAGTCAAAGCGAATGGGAGAAACAGCCTGCCTGTTATGATGGCTGAAGATGAAGCTGTAATCTGGCTCGTTATCCTTATCCAGATCGACAGAGGTAATGGTATAGGGAGTATAATCGCCAGACAACGGAGCTGCCTGATGAACATTGCCCACGAGGACCACGGCATAGTCGTAAACGGTCTTGCCGCTCGTAGTGCTCGTCGGAATACTCATTGACTTACGGGCTTCGTCGATAGACGTGTAAACCATCTGAAGGCTGCCATTGATGGTAATATTCGTTTTATTTGTCGCTTGTATCCCCAAACCAGCTGAAGCAACATTGACATTCTGACCGGCATAATTTGTGTTGCCGTTTTCCTTATACACCACATCATAATACTGGTCGCTCACATAAGCAGCCACACCCCAGTAGGGTTCGATGGTGATTTCCGTCACACCATAAGGCACATCGAAATAGGCTCCTTGCGAGAACACACGGCCACTTTCACTAAAGAGGTCTTTATTGGTGCAGTTGCGATCGGCAAAGTTGTAACCACCCCATTCATCGGCAGCGGAATAAGTGCCCGCATTGCCACCGATAATAGATGTTATCTTCCAACCTGTCACTACTCGGTTGCCTGTATAGTTATGTGTGCCCACATCATTATAATAAGGTAGCTGCACCTTGTCATAGTTGAAGTTGAAGCGGTTGAAATCCTTATCAGTGCGCTGTAGGTATAGTTTTTCTTGGGTGATTACGGCATTAGCAGGCGCATTGCTGCCCACACCGCTGATGGTAACAGACAACTTCTTACCTAATTGACCGCCATGATTGCGACCTACAGAAGCGCTGTCAGGAGCATTGTCTGCATCATAGTTGATGATGGACGGGTATCTGCCCTGTGCTTTCAGGATGGGGTAGGGTTTGGGATCACTTATCGTGCGGTCGGCCGTTTCGAGCACCCATTTTAGCATCTTGCTGTCAGCATCAGCTGCCGAACCAGTAGCGTAGATAGAGGCCAACTTCTTGTTGCTATTCTCCAACTGGCGGAAGAACTCAAATCGCGTGAAGAATTTCTCTTCTACTGCCAACGCACAATTGTACTTATTATCCGTGATTGCTAAATCTGTTCTGTAAAGATAGTAATTATAAGTAGCCAGACCTCCCTGGTTCGAGTTCTTGTTGTCGATATTCTGACCGCCATAAATAGGAGATATGGTGCCGCCCGATGCGATGGTGCCGTAGAACATACAGTTCATCACCATGGTGGCAACGTTGCTCTTATTCGAAGCGACATTGTTGTTGCCTACGATGCCGCCCTTGTTCGTGCCAGCCGTGATGTTCGCATAGCTGTAGCAGTTAACCACGCGGGCTGTGCCGTTGAGAAAGCCTACGAGGCCACCCGTGTTGGTGGTGCCGCCTACCTCTCCGCTGAGGATGCCCACATTGTAGATGCGAGCTGCACTTTCGGCAGTGCAGGCAATGGCTCCAGTGTTGCCGCTGTTGCCACTGATACTGACATTTTCCAGTACCAGATTCTTCACCGTACCCGTGAGGGTTTTGAAGAGGGGAGCGTCAAGATTAGTGATGCGGTAGGGCATCTGTGTATCAGGGTCGATGTCGGCTTCCAGGGTGCCGCTGAAAGTGGTTTCTATGGTAGAGATTCCGCTGGCAGAAACATCTGCACCCAGTTTGTAATAGGCAGAAGCGGAGGTTCCATTGTTGACATTCGTTACAAAGTTGGTAAAGTCTTCGGTACTATTAATCAGATAAGGATCTTCAGAAGTTCCCGTACCGCTTGAAAACTCCACAGTAGCAGTCTCTGACTGCGTATAGTCGTCGTACAATGCCTCAGAACCGCTTGCAAAGGTATTACCTCCTATGAACAATAGAAGGGTGAAAAACAGTCTATAGTTGAACAATCCGCAAGTGATGGATTTTATGTTTGGTTTTGCTCTCATTATATCTTGTTTTTTGTTATGGCTCTGAGGTCGCCCTCAGAGCCTTGGTATTCGTGAATGCTATTTCACAAAAAGCTTGTTACGGTTGACGAGGTAAACACCAGCCGTGTTGATTGGAGTGCGGACAATCTGACCTGGCTCGATGGTGAACGTTGCTACATTGATACCCACTGGGGTGAGGATGCGTACCGTAGCAGCGGTCTTGCGATGTGACTCGACAATGATCTTGCCTTGCGTAGTGAAGATGCTGAGACCATCAGACAGATTACCTGAAGATGGGGTGATTTCGCCGATGCCAGTCGTGTTCGAGAAGACAATCTCCTCAGGCATGCCACGCTTGGGTGCTCCACCTGAAGTGGAGGCGGTGAAGTACGGACGGAATGGAACGCCTGCAGTTGCATCTGCAGTCTTCTTGTAGGCACTGCCATCGGACTTCAAGGTGTAAGCGCCTGCACCGATACTCTTGCTTAGGTAGTTTGGAGTGAAGGTGTAACCGTACTGAGTTTCCGAGTTCTTGCCGCTTTCGAGTTCTTCGTCGCTGACCTCGATGGTCACACCAGGCTTCGAAACAAATGTGATGGTCTGCTTGTCAAGTTTCGCTATATCATTGAGGGTGTTATCTGGCTTGAAGTTGCCACTGAGGTCGAACTCGTAATAAGTCTTGCCTGGGAAGCCAATGATATAAGGAGTGGCAGCGACCGAGAAAGGATAGTTTTCGTAGTTACGTTCCACACTATAGTATTTACGTGCAACGTCTTCCTTCTGGTACTCGTCGGTGTTGGCATCCTGCCCAGCCATATTTGCTGCTTCTGGATCCTTTGAGTAATAGTAATCCCAAAGGAAGGTGTTGGTGTATTCCTTCGGCTCTGTGCCTTCAGCAAGATAAACAAACTTTGCTGTGTCAACCTTAGCCTCTTCATTTCTTGCCTTTATGCCATCGAACGTGCGCAGCCAATATTCATGACCAGTTGTGCTGCCTTCGTAGAAGTGGGTGATCTCACCCTTGGTTTGGGTTGTAACGAGCTCGGCAGAGAATGGGATACTGATGCCTTCCCATCCCTTACTCAAATCGACGTATGTGTCGGGCACTCGCTGATACCACATGCGCTTGCCAGGAATGGTTTCAGTTCCCTTGGCGAATGTGTAAGCCATTGGCGCATTAAAGTCCTGCTTATCCACGAGCAGATGATCGGTGGTTGAGGTAAAGAGTACCTTGTTGGCACTGTAATCACTATTGGAAATCTTCTGCACGGCATGGCCATGAACGTCATCCGCATTCTGTATTGCAACGGTACGATAACCATCTTCACTCTCCGCATATTCGGGATCCGCGAAGTAATTTACGATAACGTTGTTCGTCTTGGTGTTCGTTTCTGTATCTGGGGCAGGAGCATAGGCAAGGAGGTTCTGCGTGAGCCCATTTGTCTTGATGTTGTCCAGTCGTTCGAAATCGAGCAGAGGACGATAACCGTTGGCCTTATTCGTAAAGTCGCTATCGATTCCAGGTACTTTGTCTTGGATCTCTTCTGTATTGCCCTTTATGGTAGTGATGCCATTAGTGTCACCATTCGAGCCTGTGAAGTCAATTGCCGTCATGTTTAGATGTGGATGGTAGGTGACATCATCGAAAGTATAACTCTCGGCAAAGGCTGCAGTGGCATTAAAGATAGCGCTTTTTCCATAGATTCCGTTCTGGAAGTAGGCAGGAGCGCGATAAATGCGGTTCTCTGTCTCGGTATCTGTGGTGAGCAGCAGATGACGGCTGTTGTCGATTACATCGCCATCCTTCTTGGCATAGTCCTTGACGGCAGCCATCGGGTGGTTGTCGTGGTCGATGTCCTCGTAGAGCCCGTATGACAACTTCTGACCGAAGAAGATATAGTCATCGGGATAGATGGGGATGTAGTAGCCATAATCGGAAGAATAGCGCTGATCGGTCCTTGGCTTCAGTCCGTTGGCAAAACGGAAGTCTCCATCCTCGATGAATCGCTCCACATAGCTGCGGTACTCGCCAGGTTTAACCCAGCTGGGATGCCAAGCGTAGTCGCTGGTGTATTTCAGTTCGAATGGAGCAGGTTGCGTCACTTCGTTGTCATCTTCGTCCAACACATTATTCATGACCAATGTGCCGTCTGTCTTGCGATAGAGGCAATGGTTGATGGGGTCATCGCTGCCGTTTGCTACTGCAGAGAAGAGATTATAACGAGCCTCAAGATAATAGCTGTTGAGGTCGTAGGCCACAGAACCGTTGACAAAGTCGGAGGCAGGACGTGGAGTAATGGCTTCAGATTCATCGACTTTGAACTTTGTAGCCTGATCGATCTCTTGCTGATAGTAGCAGTTAACGACATGATTGAGGTTAGTTGGATTACCAAATACGGCATACTTGTCCGATTCAGGGGTTCCAGTGGTCCATACCCAGCAGTTCTCGATGTGTCCGTCGCCACTATCGGCAATGCCTCCGCTAGTGAATGAGCCCATGACGCCTGTGTTGAAGACATTACCACAAAGGCTGCCGAAGAGCGAGGTCTGCATGCCACTGATAGTATGTCCGTTGCCATGGAATTCTCCGCTGAAACAATGTTCGCTATCTCCAATAGGTGTCCAAGTACGTGTCGGCGCAACATCGTCGGTGAGGATGAAGTCGAGGCCGTAGGCGCCTGTGATGTCGCGTCCGTTGTTGCCGTCGCCGTCACTCAAACCATAAGGAGAGTTAGCCAAATCGAAGACTTCGTGCAGGGCATCGAGTTCATTATAACTCTGGCCTTCCACCAAAGCATCACTGATATATATCTTGGGATCGCGCTTCAGATCCTTATGGTTGATATACATGTGGTGAGCATCGGTGATGACATCGCTCATGCGCTGATAGTTGGCGACATGAACTGGTACGGGTTCGGAGAATGTACGTCCTAAACGTGTCTCAGCGAAGTAGGCCACCCAGTACATATCCTGATAGAAGTACATCGGCTCGGTCTTGTTGAGATAGTCGCGACCGTTGCGGTGCTTTTTCGCCTGTTCCTCGGTCGAGAAGATCTGCCAACCACCGGTAAGCACAGGGAAGGCACCCTCCTCAACGATAGGCTCAGCGAAACTGATGGTTTCGAGAGGCAGTACGATATCGGGTTCCCTGATTTTGCCAATGATAGGTGCGCCGCTTAAGAACTTCAAGCGGATGTTGATGATATGCTTCTCGACGCGCGTCTCGTAGTTGACACCTGCTGCATCGCTTTCCGAATAGGTGTATTCGTAGATGACAGTGACGTAGCGGTCCTCCTGCAGGTCTTCGATGTTGGCTGTGACAGGCACATAGAGTGAAGCCTCCTCGAGGGGCAGGTCCCCGGTAATCTCGAGTCCATATTGGAAGTTGACGGTATTCGAGATTATCTCATTATAGGTGAGAATTGTCCCGACTGGTACCGTAGAGCCTTTGGCATATGTTCCATTGAGAGCTGTGATAGTATTAGAGGTATATCCTTCAATGTACTGATCCTTCTCTCCGACCTTATATTCTTCAATGCAATAATAGAACTTTCCATCGGTGGTACTGCTAAATTGCTCTGGAGTAATTGTTACCTCTTTGAGATTCTGCTGCAATGTTGAGCCAAGATTGTTATAGACACTTTCACTGACTTTCATTCCGGCATTATACATTGTACCTGCCACATCGAACGTTTTTGTGACGATGTAGGTGTGATACTTTCCATCGGAATCTTTTTTGTCGGCATCATTCAGTCCAAAGTAGGCATAATGCTGACGGTCATTAGGCAGGTTGACAAATTCGTCCTGATTGAGCTGAGTGCCTGCAGATAGAGTTTTTGTTGTGGTACCATCGACATAGGTGCTCGAAGTGTGTTCATAACCAGTAGCAGGCACAGTGGCCTTGTAGTCTATATTTGCTGGTTTTGAGTAGATTCTTGAAGCCTCATCGGGCAGATTGTTCCCCACATGATAGTCATAATAAATAACATTATTATTCAGATTGGCACCGGCGTTTGTTAGTTCTGTTATGCTATTCTGATCAAAAGGACCATAAGGAGTGTAGTCGTTGCCAAGCAGTTCGAGCGCATCGAAGTTGAATTCGAAGTACTTGCGTTCATCTTCATGGAGCTGGCAATAGTCAATGGCTTGATAGTTATGACCTGCAGAATAGAACTTGCCACCCCAGTCACCGGCTTTAGTGCAGTAATAGGCAGGCTGGAATTTATTCTGAACATCTGCCGTCAATCCATTGTATTCAGTCTCACTTACCAGTTCGTTCATGACGTGGTAGTCGCCTTCACTGATGAGCACGGTGGTGACGCAGATGTAGGCATTCTCGAAATGGGCTTGGTCTTCAGGAGAAAGACTTTTATAGGTCTCTTCAGAAATGGGTGAATTGGCCATGAAGGTTCGCGTCGTGCTTCCAACTCCAATGGTTATCTCACAATCTTCCTTGGCGACATATGCTTTTTCGAATTTCGCTTGAGTAGTAGGATCTACACCACTTATTACTTCTGGAGTCTGCATTTCAATGACACCCTGCGAAGTGACAGCATCCTGCTCGAAGTGATACTGTCCGAATGTGCCTTCTGTCTTACCATCTACTGCCTCAAAACGCATGGTGGCACTCTTGATATAATTGGCCTTTTCTGTATCAGTAAGACTATTATATCCTGAAGTAGTTAGCTTGTGATTTACGGGTTCACTTGTACTTGCTAGCGTATAGTAGTCGTTCCACTTGCTGGGATTAGTCAGATCGACAGTGAGCAGGAATCCTGTATTCTTATAGTTGCCGATGCCATTCGTAACGTTGAACAAGGACTGTACATCAACGGTCTTACCATCTTCGCCCTCAATCTGATAACCAGCCAAAGAATTATAAGTTTCCTCTGTAATGCCCTGACCCGGGTAGTAGGTTGTGCCATTTACCGTCACTTCTTCGCGACATACATAAGTCTTGAGCACGAACTTCGCTTTATCGGCATTGCTGGCCATGTACCAGTCCCAATAGCTGATGGGGTCGTTCTGTCCGAAGGCCTTCTCGGCAGTGGCAAAGGAGATGCGCAGCGAGTCGCTTGTAGCAAGGTCGGGATCATCATTATATACGAAGTTTCCAATCTTTGACGGGTCGGTATAGAGACCTGGCAGCACGTTGAGCAGTCGTATCTTGCCATTGCCTTGTGCACTCATGGTCAATGGCAGGGTAATATTTGCGCTGTAAGCATTTGCCGAACCAGTATAGGCGGAAATGAGTTGTTCGTAAACAAAGAATTCGCCACGGATATACCAATAGTGGGCTGGCGACTTTGTGTCCTCGGGCGAGTATTTGTTGGCTGTAGGGAAGCAGTCGTCGACGATTTGCTTCAAAGGATGGATGAAGTTACCCGACGTCTCCATCTTGTCAGAGGAAGTGGCATCCGCATAAGAATATGCCTTGTTGGTGACAACATGTCCCTTATTGGCAATGGCCAATACCGATGCAAGATTTTTATTCTCGTCAAAAGAAGGAGTTCCGTGAATATTTTCGGCGAATACATAGCCGCCACCTTCGCCAGCTGCTACATTTAGCAGGTCGAGTTGTACAACACCTGTGATAGGACCGTAAATCTTGTTGCCATTTTCATCTATACTCTTCACAATTTCGAGGAAGACGCCCGATGCCAATGCAATCTTATTGGGCGAGGTGCCGTTGTTGCGGTTATTGGCTATGATTCTTTCATTCTTCCAATCGTAATAAGTCGATCCATCAGCAGCGTCTTCTGGCTTTTCACTTTCAGCAGCACGTACAGTACTGAACTTCACGTCGGAGGTGACACCACCGAGCAGTTTCACTACATTGTAGATGCCAAAATAGCAGCCATGTTTAGCCCCATTCTGGTTGTTCTGATTAAGCGAGAGCTCTCCCACACGGTTGATGGTATAGTTTGTGTAGTCGGCTTCGTCCTTGTCCTGCGCACGGTCCATGGCGCCACGGAGAACGAGTCGGCTGCCCCTGATGCCGCAGAAGTCACATCGCTGGACTGTATTGATATAGCGGCCTTCGTTGATGACCGACTGAGTGGCAGTCCAGTGACTCTTTTGGGTGTCGTTAAAGGTATTATATACGTCGTTCAATACGACATCGCCTTTCTGATACATTCTGTAAGCGGTATCGTCAGCGGTGCTACCTGTGTAGTCGCCGTCGAACGTATAACGTGTCACATAGAAAGCCTTCTGACGTGGGGTCAGTGCATCATATTGGGATTGAGTAGAAGCATCAAGCACTTTCGGCAGGGCGAAGTAGTCGGTGCCATAGTTGGTGATGTTCAACTCACGGTATCCATCGACGAAGGTAAGGTTGCCATCTCCATAAATGCCTCCCACGCCATCTCCACCAACGGAAATGAGGTCGCGTGTATAGCAGTCAATAATCGATGCTGTGGCATTGCCATAAATGGTATTGGCGAATGCAAATATTGATGATGAGCCTACCGACACATTACCGCCGGCAAAAATGGCATTGTAAATGGTGATGCCAGTTTGGTCAATACTTTCCCACTGACTGGAAACATTGGAAAGGGTGTTTAGGTCTTCATTGGTGATAAAATCACCGGCAGCAAATGAAATGCCATTGACGGTTACTGGTGCTGTTGCCTCGGCAAAGACTTCTACGTTAACGCGACTGTCTTCGGTGAGATTGTCGTCTGTGTCATAGTAGTAGCCTTCCTTGTCGCCATCGCCTCGTGTACCACTCTTGGTGCCATGGCCGGAATAGACGTAGCCGATATTGCCGCCGCCGAACACATTGCCATAACCATTGGCCAGGCCTTCTGGAGTGCCTATAGTACCACCATGGATATTGACATCGGTGGTGCCGAAGATAAATCCCTTCGAACTGAGGTCCATGGTTCTCCTTTCTTCTTCGGTCATCCAGCCATCACTGTTCCAGCTGTCGAAGCCACGGCCACCGCCGAAGACGTTGCGTTTGACGGCTCCCTTATACATATATATGTGTGATTCTCCAGGCTTGGATATAAGCACATGGCCACTTTCCTGACCCTTGACCGTGCCACGTCCGATAGGACCGATTTCACCGCCACCATATAATGAGTTGCGGACGGTACCACCATACATGTACACGTTAGAAACGTCCACGTAGCTATTGGCTACATATCCTCCACCAAACACATTACCGGCTTCATCCAGATTGTTCTTGCCTACGCCATCTTCGGCAGTTTCATCGTCAAGTTTCTCCTTGTAGGTGGAATCTTCTTCATAGGTATAACCGACATAGCCATTGTATACATAGACGTTGGCAGTGCCATAGATAGCACCACCTTCACCACCGCCGTATGCACTACGCTTGATGGCAGGAACACCAGCATAGAAGTCGGTCGCATCTTGCAGTCCGATGACTACATTGCTTACACCAGGAATATCATTGCTTTCATCGTTCCAGATAGCTGAAGGAGTAGGCTTCAAGTCCACATTTTCGATTTTCCAATCGCCATAGGAACTATAACCCACGCCACCGCGCCAACCGCCGCCATAAACGTTACGCACAGTGCCGCCTCGAACATAAACATTGGCTGAAGCAATAAATGAATTGTTCCCTAACTTGTACTTATCCTCAACTTCACCCGTAGTACCAGCCGCATAAATGTCCTTGCCAACGGTTCCGCCGAGCAGATCGATGTAGGTCGATCCGCAGACTGTTGCCGTGGTGCTGTTATCGGCCAATACCTGACCATAACCACCGGCATAGCAATACTCCCTAACTGTTGCGCCCCGATAGATGTGGACGTTAGTGTTGTGCTTCGTATTGAACTGTGGTTGTTTTGTGAGGTAGTCGGTTGCCAAGTAATTGCCTGCGGCAAGAGGGTTGGACAAGCCGCCAAAGTCATAAATATTTGATGAAGAAGCAGTAACATCCGACTCCTCAGCGTCATTTGTATATCGGTTGCCTAAAGTGAAAACCCAATCGCTATTTTCACTTGCCATCTTCTGGACAGAAGCCTTGTTGAGCACGTCACCGCCGTAGCCGCCACCATAGACCTCATAGACCATAGCACCTTCTTTGAGGTTAACCTCGGTGTACTGCGACCAGGAGTTCTGACCATAGCCGCCACCATAGACGGTGCCGTAAGTTAGGCCGTATTCATTGCTGAAATAACGAACTGGTGAATTGATGTTCACCTTGCCGTAGAGTGTGCGTCGATAATCGTTGTTGCCTCCATAGATATAATGCACGCGGGCATTTTCACTGCTATAATTCACGTTGCCCTCAAAGACGTCGCAAGGGAATTCGTTCTTGCTACCATAGGCACCCGCGAAGAGTGCCGAAGCGATTGAAATGGTGGATGCTACAGGCACATTGACAATCGTGCGACGAGTGACGCCAGCTTGATAACTGCCACCAAAGACCTTATCTACTTTGCCATTGATGAGATCTACAACTGCCGCAGCTGTGACGCCTGTGGAATTGGCATGAGCATCTTCAACGGTAATGTCCATGCCGAGACCGCTGGCATCGCCTGAGCCGAATATCAATGTCTTCAGGAATGTGACAGTATCAGGGGTGTTGAAGAGTACATAGCTCTGGTCCTGGCACTGGTCCTGCCAGAATATTGGACCATCTTTTGAACGGCCTGCATATCCCTGACCGCCGCCATAGACTCTTGCTACCGCATTGTTGGCGTATTGACCAGGCTTGAAATGAACGAAGGCATTGTTGATGGTTGGTGCATTGGCGGGAATTTTGGAATCATTGTCAACAGTTCCAACTTTGGTAAGATATGGATCGACACTATAATCATAGGAAGCTTTTGCACCACCGAAGATATAGTTTACTTTACCTTTGTTATATTCCACGTAAGTGGATGCGGTGAGAACATTTTGATTGTAAACTGTTTCTCCCGTCATCAACTTGCCGCTGAAGTCATACGAAGATTCGATTTTTCCGCCGAAGTCATTGCCACCATATACGTTGTTGGTGATGGCGGGATAGGTAGTCTTGCTGACATCGCCAATATAAGCCTCTGCGTGACCGCCAATACGGGCATTACAAGCACCAGCGATTGCATCGTAGGCTGTTCCGCCAAAGAGGTTGATGGTGGTGTTGCCGGTCAAAGGCCCCTCAAAGCCACCGCCATAGATTTTGCCTACATTGCCTGCATCGAGATTGACTGTAGCATTGAAACTTAGGGTAGGTTCACCTGTGCGAATGCCATTATCATCGCGAGCCAATTTGCCCACGACACCCATTTCGCCACCGCCGAAAACCTTCACGATGTTGACAGCGGTTGCATCGTTTGAGTTAAGGTTGATTTCGGTATTGCCCCAGATCTCCGACTCTTCGCCATAGCCGGCACCGAAGATACTGAGGGCGGTATTGAAGACCTCCTCACGATGATCGTCTAACGACTTCGTAATGGTTCCTTCCGAAATGGCTGAAATCACATTCTCAGAGATAGCATTCTGTCTCAAGTTGATCTGTACGCCACCATTGATATAGCCACTGTTGTAGCAGCCACCGAAGATTTTGCCGCTAGTCAAATAATAGCCATCGTCATCGGTAATCCAATCGCTGTAACTGAATGTATTGTTTGTCGCGTCGTATTCAAACTTTCTTGGTTCCAGCTTCAATCCATCGATGTTAAGAATCACCTTGGGGTTATCGCCAGAAGTATTCCCTGTGAGACCTCCCAAGTGGAAAGCGTTGTTATCCGTCTTTGCAACATTGGCATTGTTGCAACCGCCAACCACCTTTTCGAAGATGACGAGATTGTTGAGGAATCCCATGTTGAAAGTGCCTTCAGCCGACATGCTGCCTATGTTGCCACCGCAATAGAGCGAACCTACCTTGGCGCTATAGGCTTCATAATCGGTGTCGAAGGTGACCGTCGGGATGATGGCAACTTCCACACCTTTCATATATTCTTCGAAGTCGGCAGATGAGGTAAGATCCATCTGACTGAAATCAGGAGATGTTTCTTTATACTTGGCGAGAATATCTGTATCTATCCATGATCCATCCACTTTTTCATGGACTTCACCAGCAATCATATTCTCACCGTTGCTACCGAGGAACATCGATTTGGCCACGACATACGAGCCAATCTTCAAATTGGCTGAGGCACCTGTTAGGTCACCATCCATTGTGCGGAGGGTCGCACTGTTACCACCACAATAGAGCGCACCTCCGATATAGGTCGGATTGCTTTCGCTCTTTCCCTTTACGTGGATCAGTGAGCGCTCGACATTCGGACGATGCAGGCTTAGGGCTTGGGCCGACGTCTTGCCCGCTGGTATTTCATAATAGTAATCACTCCAGAAGGCATCACTGCTCAAATCTTGATTGTCGGTATAGGCGTATGAGCCGTTACCACCACCATAGACATCACCGATGATACTGTGATGGATTTCCACTTGGGTGCCATGATATACCTTTCCGGAGATATCGTTGCCACCATAGACATTATAGATCTTACCACCGGTAATAAGAACACGGGCAGCATACTGGGCCTCGAACGTTGCAACTGTGCTGCCCTCTTGGAGACCATTAGCATCTACGGGTTCAGGATTCAGCAGGGTTGAGCCATTTCCGTTGCCTGGATTGACATCGGCCATACGACAGCCACCATAGACGTTGTTGATGGTCATGTCATTGCCTGAGATGGCGAGCAGAATACCATTGGGATAGGTCATACCGCCGGCATTTCCTCCAGAATAGAGGTCGTCGATGCTGCCTTTGGCCAGATGCCAGGTAGGACGGATAGCCATATCGACCTTGTTGTTGCCGCCGAATACACGGTTGAACTGGTAGGTGGGCTTATTGTCGGTGAACCATTCATCCAGCCATCCATATGTTTCTTCAAGGACGTTCTTCTCAACATCGGAGAGCGCATAGGAGTCAAGCATTGTCTGGTTGTTGAGCGTGATGTCAGTTTGGACACTGACTGTCGCTTTGTTTCCTCCGCCAAATACCTGTCCGAAGGCACCTGATTGCAGGTCTATGGCGACTTTGTCAATATTCGGCTCTGTTAACGCTGTGGCAGAGGAAGCAATAACCTCATCACCCGATTTAACCTGATATACACCATCAACAAGCTCAGTCCCATAAATATAATCACCATTTCCACCACCAAACAGTTTGGCAATATAGACTTGCTTGGCTGCCTTCTCAGCATCATAGGTTGTCTTGACTTTAGCGCCACCTTTAACTTCACCTGCTATATCATTGCCACCATAGACATTGCCGATAATGATTTGGTTGGTCGAAGTGGTGCCGTCGATGGTAACTGTCGAATTACCGTACACACCAGCCATACGGCCTCCGCCGAATACATTCTTGATCTCTCCGCAACGTACGATGACCGAAGTCATGTCGTCGGTAGTATTTTCCTTGTCAAATGTGTATTCCGTCTTTTCGGTTCCGACCTCACCTTGGTTGCCGCCGCCATAGACGTTTCCGCCGATGGTAATCTTTACTTGGGCAGCTGTCGGGTTTTCTTGGGCAGTAGCTTGGGCGACAGCAAAGGAGAGGAGCAACAAGAACAACAGGTTCTTGCAGCCCTTCCAGGTTTGATATGTAGATGATACTATTCTTGGCATATTTAATCTTCCGATAAAAACTCCCTCGTTTGTGAGACTTCTTTTTAATCTGCTGACAATTCAATCGTCGGATTGTCGAGATCGGGTTCGGAGAGCACGTAAAGATAAGTCGGGATGATGGTGAACTTCACTGTGCGCTTTTGACCTCGTGAGATGGTTGTCCCTCTGAGGGAGAGCTTGTTTACGGCTTTGCACCCTTCCCTTACCAGGTCGCCTTTGCGGTTATAGACGTCATAGTAGGAGGTGACGACGAACTGATTATTCAGTTCCGGCTTGAAATAGCCGGGGACACTGAGATAGCCTTCGAGGGTGTTTGGAATGTTTTCTGCTTCAGCCTCTTTGTCGTAAATCACGGCAGAACTGCTTGCAATGGATGTTTCTGTGTCGCTGACCGAATAGACGGCAGCATTGTTGCCGTCGATGGTGACTGTCAGGTTATGCTTCTTCGAACCGGTAGCAGCTATCTCCACTTTGCGGAGCTTGATCTGACGTAAGGTGCTGTAGAATTCGTCGAGCGCATATTCGAAGTCAACACAGGCATAAAGGTGATCGAGCAGGATGTAGATGTAGTTGTTGTCTTTTGCCTGACCTGTATAGGAAAAAGAACCGAGATTGACGCTTCCTGTGGTCGAACTGGCCGTAATGGGAGTATCGAATCCTTTCACTCCAGTAATTACACATACATCGGCGGGTGATACGGCATCGAGGTTGTTAATGTTGATGATGGCTTTGTTTTCGTAACTGCCATTGTTTTTGGTGATGCTGGCAGAAAGGCTCGCGGGCATGAAGCCATAGACGTAGTAGTCTGTACCTTGCTTTACTCTGATGTCGGAAGACCATCCGGTCTGGGTGATTACTCCACCATCCGTCTTTACGACCTCATCTTTATTAAAGGTGAAATTGCCTTCGCTGCTTACGGCATCGTTGGCGATGAGATAGGCATGGATGGTTGCAAATTCGGAACTTGCCTGCGGGTAAATGTCGCTGAAAACGCTATAATTATCGGGTAAGGTGATGGCACGTGTCGTGGCTTGGTCAACATCGACGAGAGGTTGGGAGAAGGAGACGAGTTTGAGGGTGTCCCAATCATTTCCCAAGTCTGACGCATCGTCGGAGCATGCTGACAGGCAGAGTGTTATCGTGCTTGCCATCAAGATTGCCTTGATAGCAGACGGATAGATATATTTAGCGTTTGCTGACATGTCGTGAAAAATGTATTCTGACAAATTTAGCGTCATTATTCTTTTCTTACCAGTTGTAAACAGGATGGTCTTCAGTACCGGCATCTTCCCAATTACGGATGGCCACCTGCACTTCATCGAAGATGACACCGCCACCTTCAAGGATCTTGAAGATATAGGTGTACTCATAGCCTGCCTTCCAGTCCATGTATTCACCAGGCACATAGGTGGTCTTCACTTCACCTTCCACATTGACCGACATGGTGTAAGTATCTTGCTCTGCCGGAAGGACGGTATACCAGGTAAGATGGGCAGGATCGCTATCCGTACCTTCCCAATAGTCTTGCGTGATAGCCGCAAGAAAATCTGTCGGCACTGCCGAAATGGTTTCGGTCGTCTCTGTTCCTGTGAGGGGATAAGTGGCTGTCACTGTGCCCTTCTGCGGAATTTGCTTCGTGGCATCGGAGGGTTTGAAACTGATGTCGGTCAACGAGGAATGTAGGATTTGGACACCTTCAGCGAAGGTAAACATGACGCGAACACGAGCAAAGGGCTTGAGGAATTCGAGGATTACAGGCTGGCCAAACAACTTGTTCGGGTAAACTGTACTGTTGCCTGTGCTGAACCAGAGTCGGGTGAAATAGGGTGCGGCAGCAATGGTCGCATCGGAGGAAGCATCGACGGTGGCTGATAGGGTGACAGGCGTACTGTTGGTATTGGCCGTTACGGGGACAATGCTTGTAGCAGGGTCATCGGTGGCTTTGCCTAAAGCATAGCCGATGAAACGGTAGGCATTGGCGCCAAAGTCCCAGTATTTGATGGTCTGATCAGAAGTGATGCCTACATATTCCCAGTCGCTGGTATTGCTGGTGGTAGTATATGCTGAGTTGATGGTCCAGTTGACGACAAAGCCGGGGAATACGGTCTGGTAGCTGGTGTAGCTGTTGGTGCCGCTGTCGAAGGCATCATTCTTGAAGCCATA
>JAEEGG010011384.1_pt1 | contig 19416 bp, 4 predicted proteins | sample 9134161 | NCBI WGS metagenome assembly JAEEGG01 (sample SAMN16246543, study PRJNA631951) | gut metagenome | biome: gut microbiome; feature: rumen; material: CR-attached | host: Bos | place: Iran: Karaj | collected 2018-10 | reverse complement strand
CAAACTGCCGACCGTGAAGGTTGATTCTATCTATGATATTACCAAGAAAGCCGCTAAGGTGGCCGCTCAAATCGTTGAGAATGGTCATTTGGCAATCACCGCCAGCGGTGTGGCATTCGATACGTTGGCCGAACCTACCATCGAAAAGAACATCGTTGCCAGCGGCGCTACCGAAGGCGAATACACTGCTAATCTACAAAAACTGGAACCCAATACCAAATATTATGTAAGAGCATACGCTACCAACGAATTGGGTACCGCTTATAGCGAAGAAATGACCTTTACCACCGACACAGGTACCGCTCCCTTCAAAAAATGCGGTGACATCCTGTTAGACGTTGACGACAATGAATATGCTACCGTTAAGATTGGTGGTCAGTGCTGGATGCAAGAGAACTTGAAAGCTATCCACTATGCCGACGGTACCGCTTTGGATAGCGTATGGCAATATACTTCCAGCTATACTGCTCCGTTTAGATATGCCAAGGTGGTAAGACCTGAAATTGGTGGTACACAGATTTTCTATAACTACTCGACGCTTATTCATACGACCGATGCCAATTTGGCTAACTCGTATAAGGAGGCTGAAGAGGGGCCGCAGGGTATCTGTCCCGATGGTTGGCATGTTCCGGCTTACGCCGAATGGCTGACGATGTTCAAGGTGATAGACCCGACTTGGAATCCTCAATCCACCTATCGTCAATCTAACTCTTGGAGAGAGGCCAATGACCCGAGCACTCAAGTAGATTCGGAAAATTATTTGGCATTCCGTTTGTGTAATCCTGACGGTGAATGGCGTGCTTATCTAAATACAAATGCATCAACGGGCTTTTCTGGTATGGGCGGTGGTCCTAACCCAGATAATGTATTCCCCGAGAATTCACCGGGTCATGCCAAGTATATAGAGCAGAACTTAACACGCGAAGAGTGGAATAGTTCAGGTTTCAATGCTATTCCTTGCGGATATATCAACAAAGAGAATTATAGCTATCAACCTGATCCAGATGCTGAAATTTCAATGGCTAACAATGGTCGCAATGTATCCTGGAACTTCAATGGCTGTCTCAATGTGGCTATGGCCAACTCTCGTGGTACGGGTGGTGTAGCTTATCTGAAGATAGCTTCCAATTTGACAGGTGTACTTCGTTACGAATGTAGCAACGAGCTGCCCACCGGTTTGAGCGTACGTTGTGTGAAAGATCCCGAACCCGAAGTTCCTACTGTATCAGCTGATGCCGCTACTTCCGTAACCGCTTCGACGGCTGTTTTGTCGGGTAGAATACTTGCCGACGGCCGCAGCGAAATCACCGAAAAAGGCTTCCTCTACAGCACTGACAAGGCTGCTGTTACCGAAGGTACCAAGGTTGTTGTTGAAGGTACTGAAGATGCTTTTACTACCACACTGACCGAACTTCCTTCTAAGACTACCTATTTCTTCGTTGCATACGCCATCAACGAAATAGGTACTGGTTATAGCGAAGTAGATTCTTTCACTACTCAGAACGACGCTACGTTGGCAACGGTAGAGACCAAATCGGCTACGAATATATTGGCTACCAGCGTAACCATCGTTAGCGAAGTTGTAAAAGACGGTGGTGAGTTGGTTACTGAACGCGGTTTGTGCTACGGCACCGCTGCCGATCCCGACACTACGGCCACCGTTATCAAAGACGGTAAGGCTGAGGTTGGCGCTTGGACCACCGATATTGAAGGCTTGACATCCAACACCACTTACCACTTCCGTGCATACGCTATTACGATGATGGGCGTGGCTTACGGTAACGACTTGTTAGTGAATATGCCTGTTGCCGAGGTGCCCGAAGTGAACACCGATTCTGTAAGCAATATCGCCGCTAGCAATGCTGTCGTTTACGCCAAACTGAGCAGCACTGGTAATCAAAAGCTGACTGCTCTGGGCGTTGTTTACGACACACTGCCCGAACCGACGAAAGAAACGGGTATGGTAGCTCTGGCTGCAAGCGAAGAGACTTTCTACACCGTAAATTTGAAGGGTTTGAATCCTGCCACCAAGTACTATGTTCGTGCCTACGCTGAAAATGCTTCAGGCGCAGCCTATGGTGCTGTGGTTGAATTCACCACCCTCGAAGGCTTCAAGTGCGGCGACAAACTTTACGATATCGAAGGTAATGATTACGCTACTGTGCTGATTGGTGACCAATGTTGGATGGCCGAGAACATGAGAACCCATACCATGCCTGACGGCAGTAAGATGAAAGTGTTGACATGGAGTCCTCAACCCAGTTGGGGGTCGGATAGAGTATACTATGAACGCGATGATCAATATTGTGGTCATCAAGTATATTATCCGTGGTCAACCGCTTGTAATTCAACGGGTAATAGCAATCAGGATGCTATTCTTCAAGGTATTTGCCCCGAAGGTTGGCACGTGCCTACGTACCGTCAGTTTGCTTCCATGTGTAACATTCTTGACCCCGAATGGAACAAGGGCAGCGAGCAGGTAGCTGTTGGTACTAACGATGGCCCCGAAAGAAAGAGTAATAACAAGTTGTCGGTGAAACTGGCAAATCCTTCAGGTCATTGGCTCTATTATCCGAGTCCTGAATATGGTGGCACACCATCAAGCACTTCTGTTGAAAACACTCCTGGCTATAATTATTCCAATAACATTGAAGATCCCGATGCCAATGCCTCTGGCTTTAATGCATTGCCCACAGGTTATTGGAAGCAAGGAAATTTCTACACCAATGGAGCGATGAATATGTGGGTTGCAATTTCGCAATCTGCAACAAGTAGTAGCAATGTTGTAAAAATTACGCGTGAAAATACGGGTATCTTGCACCAAGGCTGGAGTTCTACTGGTCAAGAAGGCTACTCCGTACGTTGTGTAAAGGACGCCGAATAATCGACGATAATCATCATAATTTCAACGCCAGCGCATTTTTGCGCTGGCGTTTTTTATCCATTCCGCAGCTCTGCTGCGGAACCCCCTCCAATTAAGGGTTATCGGTTAATTATGGGGCTCCGCGGCCTTTGGCCGCGGATGGAGAGATAAAGCCATGTCCCGTGGCTACTTCCTTCTTGTCTGGATTTTTACTCGTGATGAGTTGTTCTTTTTCTGCTCTTGACATATTTTTGAGTTGATTTTCTCGGTTAATGGCTTCCCTATATGTTTGAAAGGTCTCGTAATAGATACAATATTCGCAATTATATCGATCTGTAAATGACCCCTTATATTTATGATGTTTATGCTCGGATATTCTTCTTATCAGGTTATTTGTGCACCCAACGTATAGAACGGTACGCCAATTATTAGTCATTATATAAGCATAGCTTTGCACAGCATGTTTGTTTTTAGAATTACATGGAATTTATGATTGCAAACATATGAATAATTAACAAATAATAATGATTTTATTAACATAAAATTTTCAACAGGTTTGAATTGTGGATTAATGGAGGGTTATCGTTTAATTATGGGGTTCCGCGGCCAAAGGCCGCGGAATGGAGATATTGGTCTTTGTCTTAATGGGCGGCGGCAGTCCGGCAAGGTGTTTATTCTTGGCAGTGGTGCCGCCGCATAAATTATTACGGAATTGTGGTCCTCCATTCCGCAGTGGAGCTGCGGAATCTCCTTTTTCAATTGGCCCGTAAGGGCGTATAATTATTCGCCCCTACCAATTCCCCGTGGATGCGTATCGCGCTATGCACCTGCAATTCGCAAAAACGGACACACAAGGTGTGCCTTAAACATCATTGAATGAAATAATTGTAAATTGTTAATTGTCAATTATTTCTCATCTTACCAGCGTAATACTTCCGTGCTTCATAATAGGCTTTTCGGGCAGACTCATACACGAATAGGTGAGCACGTAATAATAAACACCTACAGGGCACATCATGCCTGGCATGGTGCATCCGTTCCAACCTTGGTTCACATCCTCAGTACGGTATATGCGCTGGCCCCAGCGGTTGAAAATGATTAATTCGTAGGAGGCCAATGTGTTGCTGATTTGCGGCAGAAATATATCGTTAATGCCATCATCGTTGGGCGTGAAAGCGTTGGGACACCAAACTTCGCAGGGACACAGAGGAATCTGTATGCTTGCGGAACCTGTGCAGCCTTGATTATCGACAAACACCTGATAGGTGCCAGGCGTGGTAATCGTGATACTTTGCGTGGTTTCGTAAGTGTTCCATCGGTAGGTTACATCGGGAACGGATGAGTTGGCGGTGAGTATTAATTGTCCCTCATCGCAGAAATCTTCCGTGTTTTTGGTAATGTTGACTTCGGGATTGGGAATGATGTCAATCACGACATCGTCGGTGTCTGAACAGCCGTACTCATCGAAGACAATAACGGTGTAAGTGCCTGTTTCAAAGACAGTAAATGTGCGGTCGCTTGAGCCGTTCTGCCATTCGTAAGCGTTGGCCTCACCCGCATCTAAAGTGACGGGACTATAGTCATCGGAGCAGTATCTCTGGTCGGGGCCGAGATCCACACTGATTTCGTGGGTATAAACATACGAGGTGACGATGCTGTCGCAGCCCATGCGGTTGGTCAACGTGTCAACATAAACGCCTTCCTCGGTGTAGATGCTTTCGCCGATAGCGTAAATGTCGCCCACACACATGTGATGAATCACTGTGTCATAGTCGGAGCTGACAAAGCCAGGAAAGTCGCAGATGAAGCGGTTGTTGGTGGTGTCGCACTCTTTCTGTTGTCCGCCATCTTCGGCAATGCCGGTGCCTATGTCGTTGAGGGTGATGATAAAACGGTTGAGAGGCATATATTGTGCCAGGTCAGCTTCGGTATAAGTCAGGTGAAGACGGACTTTGTCGTTGATGGCGAGGTCATTGCTGAAGGTCTTTTGGTAAAGGATTTGTCCTTTGTAGGCATCTTTGTAGATGGTGAGCCCGTAAGGATTATATAAAGCTTCGGTGCCTTGGTTTGTAAACAGGATGTCGATGGTGATGGAGTCGCAATAGGGGGTCAAAATGACAGAATCTTCCACAAAGGTGGCGTCAGGCGCAGGTGCGAACATGTCGCCGTTCTTGTTCAGTTTGGTTTGCTGTTTCAAAAAAGCATTGAATGGTTTTTCTCCGTTTCCAAATATATGAGTAATGGGGAACTGGTATTTGGGAACGGTCATATCTTCGTTGATATTCACCACATTGTACGGCCACTGATTCCACACTTTGCGGGCAGGGCCCCAGGCGGCTGGTGTGCTACTTTCGCACACATTGACGCGCCCAGCCACATTGCTGGTTTCGCCAGGTGCATATTGGTCGGTATAGATGATGTCGGCGTGGCCGTCGCAGTCCACATCAGCCACAATCGGATACTCGGCTAATGTGCCCGAAATGCAGGTTTGCGGAGTGCAAAGCTTGCTGAGGTTGGTGCCATCCAGAATGTAGAGGTTCTTGTTGTTGCGGAAGACGATTTCCGATTTGCCGTCCTGGTTGAAATCGAAAACCGTAAATCCAGAGCTTTCAGAGAATTCGCGCGCTTGGTCACGGGTGAAAATCTCTTCAATATTTTTGGCGTTGGTGTTGTTGGCGGTTGATGAGTACCCTTTCTTATATCGGAAAACATGCATCATGTCGTGGCGGCTGTCGTTTTGATGCCAGTGCCAGCCGTACACCCAGCCATTGGTGATGATTTCGGCCATGCCGTCGCCGTTGATGTCGGCGGCAAAAGGTATGCTGAGCGAGAAAGTGTGCGGGTCGAGAGCAAAATAGCCGAGCAAATCGGTGGTCTGCCCTTCCCACACATATACACAAATATGGTTTTGTCCTGACGAGAAAATCCCGGAGCTAAAATGGTCTTTTCGGCACCCCAACACGCAAATATCCATATCTCCGTCATTATCAAAGTCAAGCACGAAGGTCTGTCCGTCGTAAACATCGCTGTAGGGAAGGGTGGCCGTGCATTGGCGCACAGTCTTGAAGGTGTTTCCACTGGTGCCCATAGGATTGGTGATGGTGGCTTTGTAAACCGTGTTGCCGGCACAGATTTCCAGTTGTTTGTCTCCGTCAATGTCGGCTACGGCAAACAGGTAGTATGCTTCACCCAGAACACCTGGTTTAGCAATGTTCCAAGAGCCGTTCACCGCATGTGGGTCGCCGAAGCCCATGCCCGTTTCGGCCATCTCTCCCTTAAGAATACAAGTCCCTGTAATAGCATTTAAAATGGTGCCGCCACAAACCAGTTCGGGCATGCCGTCGTTGTTAAGGTCAGCCACCATAGGAATATACACGTGGTCCAAAGGTTCCTTACTTTTCCACTTGTAGTCATCAGCACCCGTGTTGGCCTTGCTACCGTCGTAGCAATAGACATACTTGTCGGCATAAACAGCTTGGTTGCCTTTCTTGCCCATGCCGACAATGAAAATCTCACTCTTCCCGTCTTTGTCCACATCGGCAATGGCGACGGGCTGGCCATGAACTTGGAAGTTGTGCGTCTTGATGCGATATTTGAATGCCCCTGTCTTTCCGTCTAACACAATGAAATCAGGGGTAACGTATGAGCCAGGCATCGTGTAGTCATCCGTGCCGTTGGTGCGGGTCCATGCACCGAGCACTTCGGGATAGCCGTCGCCGTCAAGGTCTGCTACGAGCGGGGTGGAGCAACCGTGGATGGCCATGTCCTGCGGCCGCAAATCGGGCGACTGCCACTTGAGCTTGATGTCGAAGTTCTTCTCGGGCGGTAGAGTAGTGCAGTCCGACGTGTCGATATTGTCAGGCCAATCGGTCGGATTATCCCCTGGATGTTGAGCCCATAGAATGTTGGCACAACAGAGTATAAGAAACAGTAAACCAAGCGTTTTTGTCGATCTTCCCATAGAGGCGATTCTTTGAAAAATCTAATTATCTCCCAACTATACAAAATGTCAATCTGCAAAGATACAACGATAGTTGTTAACTCATGTCGTTTTGCGTAAAAAATGTGTGTTTTTTTGCGATGACAAAGGTTTGCAAGTGTATCATTTTTTTTATTATCTTTACCGCCTTAATTATATCTTGCCAAAAAAGGCTGAAAAAACGAAATTTAACAGTATAAAAAATAATCACCCCCTATATGAAAACAACTCTTAGACATGTTTTGACTGTGATAGTTGCGGTCGTGCTAACATTCAATGTAACAACTCTTTGGGCACAGCGCATTCTTCCCGACAATGTGGATACATCGGAATGTACGGTGACACCACCCGCCAAAAGTTTCGACATCAAACTGAAATGGACTTCGGGAGACCTCCGTGCAGAGGACAATGCCATTCATGGCTGTTCCACCCCTTTGGTTGCCGATATGAACGGCGATGGGCTGCCGGAAGTGATAGGCGTGTGGTGTGCACCCTATCTGACGGATGGTTATGCAGTTCCTGGTGGATATATCACGCATCATCTGGTAGTGTTGAACGGTAAAACCGGCAATGTGAAATATAAAATCCAAACCCATAATTTCCAAACTATGGGTCAAACCGTAGCCATCGCCGATGTGAACAAGGATGGCAAGTGTGAAGTTTTTATCGTGAGCATTGGTCCTAAAATTGGGAATGGACGGTATGGCGACAAGTATGTCTATTGCTACGACGGTAGCAAAGCCAACTCCGGTCCCGACGACTACATTTGGAAGAGCAGAGAACCTCTGGACTATATGTTTACACCCATGGTGACTGATATTAACAATGATGGCATCGCCGAATTGGTTTGTGGTGGCACCATTTTTAATGCTATTACGGGAACCTGCATTCTTAAGGGCGAGATGGCCACTACAGGTATGGGCTTTGGCGACCCGCATCAGGTGCATGGCTCTTGGAATACCTCCAAAACCGGTTGCTTGGGTGAAGGTTATTACTTCTTTGCGTTGGCTGATATCGATGGCGACAAGAAACTGGAGCTTTGTGCAGGCAATACCGCCTACAAAGTGACTATCAACAACCCGATGGGAACCAGCGGTAATAGATTCGAGATTCTGAACCAATGTACTACACCGCTGCCGTATAGTGATATGTACGACGGACAGACAATGGTTCTCGACTTTGATAATGATGATGACTTGGATGTCTGCGTTTTAGGTATGCGTAAGGATGCTTTTGGCTCAAGTATATTTTCTGGTGGACAGAATCATATTGGCCTCTATGTTTGGGAAGGACAAACTTCGGAGTTGATAGGCTATTTCATCTGTAACCCAAAGACCTTCTCGTTGAGCGTGCCTTTCGCCGCCGACATCGATGGTGATGGATACCCGGAAATCATGGCTAATGGCTGGATTTTGGGTTACCACTGGCTTAAAAATGAAAGCTATATGGACATGATGCATGTGTTCCGATATAAGAAAGGATTCTTATCAGCCGCCAACAATACCAACGCCAAAAATATTGAAGAGGTCTTCACTCGAGCCCAAGCTACAGAATATTCCGAAAGTGCTGGATTCTCGGTATTTGACTTCAATCAGGATGACAAATCTGAAATTGTATATCGTGGTCGAAACCAATTATATATTCTTGATGGAACAAACTTAGGTAAATTGAGTGTGCCTCAAACATGTATTTCAGGTACTTTGGCAGAATATCCCGTTATTGCCGATGTGGACCAAGATGGTCATGCGGATATTATTGTCACAGATCAATTTGAAATTACTTCAGCATCTGGTCGTATGCAAGTTTTTGAGAGCGCAACTCCTGGCGCATGGCCTCCAGCTCGCAAAGTTTGGAATCAATGGCCATATAATGTTGTTAACATAAACGAAGATATGTCTGTTCCACAATATGTGTTTGATATTACAAGGGAGAGAAATGGAAGAAAAATATACAATGGATTTCTGCAACAAGCATTTTACGACCCAGGTATAGATAATTTTGTCGTTGTTTGTGAATCGGATTTGCCTTATCGTTTTGGTGATTCCCTGTTGACAGAAAGCGGTGAATATGAGTTTAGATTAACATCTTCTCATGGTTTGGATAGTCTCATCATATTACATCTCGCTGTTCAATCATCTCGTACCGATATAGATGAATATGTTTGTGAAGCTGATCTGCCCTATCATTTTGGTGATTCGTTGTTGACCGAGAGCGGTGATTACGAATTTTCCCTGAAATCATTCATGGGCTGTGATAGTTTGGTCGTACTTCATTTGAATGTTATTCCTTCACGTTATGTAATGAACGTGAGCGTCTGCGAAGCCGATCTGCCCTATCATTTCGGTGATAGCCTGTTGAGCCAAGCTGGCGATTACGAATTTACATTCAATTCTTCCACTGGTTGCGACAGTATCGTCACGTTGCATTTAGAAGTAACACCAGCCGAAGTTGTCGAAATGTACCAGACGGTTAGTGATAAGGAATTCCCGTATCAATTTATGAACCATAAGTTTACGTCAAGTGGAGATTATTCCTTTGCTAAAGACAACCGTGCATGTGGCTATCTTGAAGATGTTGAGGGTAATATATATAAAACTGTCCAGATTGGCAAACAGTGCTGGATGGCTGAAAACATGAGAACTAAAACCATGCCCGACGGCCGTAAGATGGAAGCCCTTTCAACTATTGTGCCCAATTTTGTAACTGATACAAGATACTATTACGAACGTACCGATACCATCGTTGGTCATGTGGTACTCTATCCTTGGGGCACTGCAAATGATATCTCTTCAGGTGGTCAGACTAACCAAGATGCCATAATCCAAGGCATTTGCCCCGATGGCTGGCATGTGCCCACCTACAAGCAGTTTGCCGACATGTGCAATGTGATTGACCCCGAGTGGAACCGCGGAGCCATGTCTACGGCTAGTGGCGCTTATACATTACCCAGCAACAATAAGTTGGCTATCAAATTGGGTGATCCTAGTTGCAGATGGATAAGTTATGGTGAAAACTATGCCAATTTAGAAACCGCTACTTTTAGCACGGTAGAAAACACGCTGGGATACAACTGGGGCAATCATATTGAAGACCCCGATGCCAATAGCTCTGGTTTCACTGCAACTGTTAGCGGTTATTGGAGAAACGGTTCCTATTGGTACAATGGATGTCTCGTATTGTGGACTGCATGCGGTAGTTCACCTACGGGATATGGTCGTGTAGTCAAGATTGCTTCTGACAACACTGGTATTTATCACCAGGGTTGGTCTCAAACTGCTAGGGAAGGTTATGCTGTCCGTTGTGTGAAGGATACACTCATGGAGGCTGAGCCAGAGGGTAACAAATGTGAGCTCATTAAATTACACTTGAAAGTGACACATGAAGTGGATCCAGTGTCGGTCTGCGAGAATGAACTTCCGTATATGTTTATGGACAGTGCGTTGACAGAGAGTGGTGTTTACGAATTTTCGGTTTCCACATCCGCTGACCGCGATAGCGTTGTGGTGCTGCACTTTACGGTTAATCCGACCTATCATTTAGAGCAGGATGCCATTGCTTGTGAAAATGATCTGCCCTATCATTTCTTGGATACCTTGTTGACGGAAAGCGGCGACTATGTCTTCACCAGAAAAACCTCCACCGGCTGCGACAGTATTGTTACGCTGCATGTCCATGTCACCCCTGTTCATCAGATGGAGCAGACAATCACTATCTGCGAGTCGGAACTGCCTTACCAGTATATGGGCGAGATGTTCTCCAGCGGTGGCGAGTATGAGATTGATATGAACCGTTTCCTGTGCGGCGACAAGATAAGCGATGTGGAAGGCAACCAATACAAGACCGTGCGTATCGGCTCGCAGTGCTGGATGGCCGAGGATATGCGCACCAAGACCTTGCCAGACGGTACGGCTTTGGTTCCGTTGACGACAGGCGCCAACTATAATACGGGTAGATACTACTATGAGCGCACCGACGATATTGTTGGCACCTCGGTATATTATCCGTGGTCAACAGCCTGCAACAGCAGCAGTGGCAACACCGACCAGGAGGCCCAACTGCAGGGTATCTGTCCCCAGGGCTGGCATGTGCCCACCTACCGCCAGTTTGCCGAGATGTGCAACATTCTGGATCCTTCCTGGCAGAAAGGAAGCGAAAATGTAACCTCAACCAATGCTGGTGCACACGAACAGAGCAGCCAGAAACTGGCTGTGAAGTTGGCTGTGCCCGAGGCTCATTGGCAGGCATACAGTGCAGCCGAATATGGCGGAACACCCACGACCAGCACTCTGGCTAACACACCAGGCTACAACTGGAAGAACCATATAGTGGATGCCGATGCTAATGCATCAGGTTTCAGCGCAGCGCCCAAAGGCTATTGGAAGTCAGGCTCGTTCTATTTCGATGGAGCCTACAGCATGTGGGTGGCAGTAAGTTCAACCTTGTACAATTACAGCAATCTGGTGAAGGTTGACTATAATACTACGGGTATCCGCCACCTGTCAGAGCAAACTTCCGGCAAGGATGCTTATCCCGTGCGTTGTGTGATGGATATGACAATACCGGAAGATGAAATGCTGGATGAAATACCTTCATCTAACGGCTGCCGTGTGATGAAACTGCAGTTGAATGTGTTGCCCACGCTGTACCAAACGGTGGAAGAGCAAGTATGCGACAATGAACTGCCATATCATTTCATCGACAGGGATTTGTTAGAGAACGGTGAGTATCAATTTGAATTGAAATCCTCGACGGGTTGCGACAGTATTGTGATGTTGAATCTGACAATTGTTCCCACCCATTTCGAGACCAGCGAAACCGTATGCGAGGCCGACCTGCCGTACATGTTCCATGGCCAAAGTCTGACCGAGAGCGGTGATTACGAAGCAACGCTCCAATCATCGGTTGGCTGCGACAGCATTGTGACCCTTCACCTGACGGTTATTCCGAACCGCTATGAAATGACTCTAGAGGTGTGTGAAGTGGATCTGCCGTTTGAGTTTAATGGCAGGAATTTGCCACAAGCCGGTGATTATGAATTTTCTTTCACATCTTCCGTTGGCTGCGACAGTGTTCTGACGCTGCACTTGGATGTGGTTCCTACCTTTGAAGACATGCATCTGGATATTGCAGAGGAGGATTTACCATACCGCTTTGGGGACAGCACTCTAACCCAAGCTGGCGATTATATTTTGTTCTCACCTGGTGATCCTTGCGGTAAGAAATTAGTTGATATTGAAGGCAACCAGTACAATACTGTTAGAATTGGTTCACAATGCTGGATGCAAGAGAATATGAGAGTAAAAACCTATCCAGACGGAACACCTTTGCAAGAATGGACTGTGGCTCTTAGAAATCAAGGCGCTAAAATCTATGGTATAGTTTCGGATCCTACGATTGGTGGTGAACAGGTGCTTTATACTTGGAGAGGTGCCACAAATCTCGATGCGGCAAATAAAGATCAAACCTTAAAAGTGCAAGGTATATGTCCTAATGGTTGGCATATCCCTAGTTACAGAGATTTTGTCACATTGTTTAGTTCTATTGATCCAAACTGGGATTCTGGTCCTGAAAATGCAACAATAAACGGAAACGTAGGCAATACAGCCAATAGTGACAATCAATTAGCTATTAAATTGAGTGCTAAAGACGGTGTTTGGGAAGCCTATAACGGTCCTGGTGTTAATGATCCCACGGCTACTTGCCATCAAACTGTTAACTCCCCAGGCTATGCTTATGTAAACAATCCAAATGATCCGAGTTGGAAATGGAACGAATCGGGATTTAACGCATATCCTGCTGGATATATTATCAAGGATAAAACATATACCGTTCCTTCAGGAACGAGTGCCGCTCAAGCTCACTGGTGGAACAATGGAGCCCTTAATTTGTGGACATCAATTTCGGATGGTGTTGCTACAGCAGCTTCTTGTCCAGAGTGTGTAAAAATTCAATGCTATTATACTGGAGTTCCTCATTTTAGATATAGACAAGAAATCAAGCAATCCTATTCTGTCCGTTGTGTGATGGATGAAGATAATGATGATCAAACAAGTATGTCGGGTCCGGGTAGCGTTATTTGCGATCAAATCATTAATCTACATTTGGCTGTGCACCAGACCCATTTTGAATACAGCCACACTGTTTGTGAGGCAGATCTGCCGTATGAATTCTGTAACAGTCAGCTGACCGAAAGCGGCGATTATGAGTTCAGATACACTTCTTCTTATGGTTTGGACAGCATTATTACGCTGCATCTCACTGTCCATCCTGCTCGTACCGAAGTGGATGACCATATCTGCGAGGCTGATCTGCCCTATCACTTCCTTGGTCGTGATTTAACCGAGAGTGGTGATTACGAATTTGCACTCAAATCATTCGCGGGTTGCGATAGTTTGGTAGTATTGCATCTGGAAGTGGTTCCTACTCTTTACCCGATGACGGTGGATGTTTGTGAAGCTGAGTTGCCTTATTATTTCATGGATACGGTCATAAACGAAAGCGGTGATTATGTCATTCCAATCAGAGGATTCCAAGCTTGTGGAGATATCTTAACCGATGTGGAAGGCAATCAGTACTCAACCGTACAGATTGGCTCACAATGCTGGATGGCCGAGAACTTGAGAACCAAGACAATGCCCGATGGCAGGGCTATGGAACCCCTGTCTAATACGGTTCCTAACTTCAACTCCAGTATGAGGTATTATTATGAGACAGAAGATACTATTGCTGGATATGTCGTACTTTATCCGTGGGCTACTGCAGTTGACCGTACTACAGCGCAAACTAATCAAGATGCCAGAATACAGGGTGTTTGTCCCAATGGTTGGCATGTGCCTACTTACAAGCAGTTTGCGGATATGTGCAAAGCTATTGATCCTGAATGGGAAGGTAATGCTTCCTTAACACCATCTTTAGGAGGCTATATTTGGGGTAGTTATAACAAATTGGCTGTCAAATTGGCCGATCCGAGTGCTGCATGGTTCGAAAGGGAACGTTGGGAGATTTTAATGAGTGATTTTGGGTTTGAGTATGATCCAGATCTGTATCCTGAAACACCTGGTTATAATTGGCAGTATGGTATTTGGGACCCTGATGCCAATGCATCGGGTTTTAGTGCAATTCCTTCCGGACATTGGTATAATGGTTCTTACTTTAATTATGGTGACATGGAGTTGTGGACATCAATTGGATATTCTTCGACTGGTTATGCCGGATATGTTGACATATCATACCGCGAAACAGGAGTTTCTTTTATTGGTTGGGATAATACTGCTCAAGAAGCACGGGTGGTGCGTTGTGTGAAGAATGAGAATGATACTGCAATGCAAATTCCGCCTTCCCATGGCTGTGAACAATCCGTTGCTCTGCATTTCACCGTACATAAGACAGAAGAAGAGGATGTGTATGTTAAAATTTGTGAGACGGAGCTTCCCTATTTCTTTGAAGGTGTGGGCGCTACGCTATACGAAGCCGGTGATTATCAGTATGTCGTACAGACTGAGTTTGGCTGCGATAGCATTATCAACCTTCATCTGACCGTCAACCCGATATATCATACTGAAGTTTATCAGTCGGTATGTGATAATGAGTTGCCATTCTTCTATCTGGGTGGTGAGTTGACGGCAAGCGGGGATTATGACTTCCCGATGCTGTCTGAGAATGTCTGCGACAGTTTGGTAACGCTGCATCTCACAATCAACCCAACCTATCATCATGAGGATTATGTGACGGTCTGCGACAATGAATTGCCGTTCTTCTATCAAGATAGCGCATTGTCAGCAAGCGGTGAGTATGACTTCATGCTGAAGTCGGAGCATGGTTGCGACAGTCTGGTAACGCTGCATTTCAAAGTCAACCCGACCTATCATCACGAAGACGCGGTCACCATCTGTCAGAGCGGATTACCATACACATACGGCAAGCGTACTTTTGACGAGAATACCGTTTCGGGCGACTACGACGTGCATTTCCAGACCGTAAATGGTTGCGACAGTGTAATCACTCTCCATCTGACAGTTAATGCTTCAGAAAATACAGAGTTCTGTATGGTGACGGTTAATGAACAGAATATGAACCAGTTGGTATGGGAAAAGAACGCTCAAGTTGACCACTACAATCTGTACCGTGAAGGAGACCTTGCAGGGCGTTACGATCTGATTGCCTCCGTTCCCTATAGCAACAGTTCTGTATGGACTGACAGTGCATCCAATACCAATGTTCGTTCATACCGCTATCGTATCTCCTCTGTGGACTATTGTAATGTTGAGTCGGAGTTGAGTCCCATTCACAAGACAATGCACTTAACCATTGGTGCGGGTATCAACAATAGCTGGAACTTGGTATGGACCGAGTATGAGGGAGCCATGTATTCAACGTATAGAATTTACAGAGGTACAACTTCTGGTAATCTGGAGCATATTGCCACATTGCCTGCGAACAACACGTCTTACACCGACCAGAATGTTTCGGCCGATGTGGTCTATTATCAGGTTGTTATCGTTCTTGATGAACCTTGTAACCCGATGAAGGCATTCAATACCATCAAATCGAATATGGCAACCAATGATGCGAGCGGCATCGACAAGTATTCGTTCGAACATTCGCTTATCATCTATCCGAACCCCAACCATGGCCGTTTCACGGTTCGCAGTTCACAATATGTGATGGATAAGGTTCAGGTGTTCGATATGGAAGGCCGCCTGCTGCAAACTCTGGATTGCATGGGCCAAGAGGCCAAAGTGGACATTTCCACCTTGGCTGCGGGCTCATACGTAATCAAAGCCTTCAATAAGAATCAAGTGGTTGGTATTAAGAGAATTGTAAAAGATTAGCCTCTATTGATTTAATGATTGAGCAGAGCGTCACAGCCTTTGGCTGTGACGCTTTATTTTTTGGGGATTATGTCGGCCCTTCAGGCCTCTGGGGCGGGGCTTTTGATTCCTTGATGATGCCCCTTGATTTTCCTAGGACGATGCCCTGAAATACCCAGGACGATGCCCTGGGGTAAGATACATACGGCTTTCAGCCGTTGCAATGTCGCCGAGCTGAGATGCGTCTGGCTTTCAGCCATCCGTATGATGCTGTCCTTGTGGTGGGCTTTGATACACGCCGGCTGTAAGTCGGCGTGTATTTTTCCGGGACGATGCCCTGGGGTAAGATACATACGGCTTATAGCCGTTGCAATGGTGCTGGGCGTAAGTCGGCGTGTATCTGAGCGGTGGGGCAACGCCTCACCGCGAAATGTATGCGTATATCAAATATGAGGCCTGAAGGGCCGATGTAATAATGAATTATGATTTTCCCTATTTTTGCCAAAAAATATCACGGTATGTCCACAACCATCGAACTTCTCTCTCCTGCCAAGAACCTCGAGTGCGGTGTCGAGGCGGTGAATCATGGCGCCGATGCAATATACATCGGGGCGGCACGCTACGGGGCTCGCGTGGATGCGGGCAACTCGCTGGCCGACATTGCCCAATTGGTGCGCTATGCTCATCTGTATGATGCCAAAGTGTTCGTTACGCTGAATACCATCCTGACTGACAAAGAGTTGGAAGAGGCGGAGAAGATTATTCACGACCTCTATAATGTGGGTGTGGATGCGCTGATAGTGCAAGATATGGGCATTTTGCAATTGTCACTGCCGCCCATAGAGCTGCATGCCAGCACGCAGACCGACAATCGTACGCCCGAGAAGGTGCGCTTCCTGCAAGAGGTGGGCTTCCGACGTGTGGTGCTGGCTCGAGAACTGTCGCTGTCTGAAATTACGGCCATCCATCAAGCCACTTCGGTGGAGTTGGAGGCGTTTGTACATGGAGCCCTCTGCGTGAGCTACAGCGGCCAGTGCTATATGAGCGCCGCAGCCACGGGCCGTAGCGCCAACCGCGGTTGCTGCGCGCAATACTGCCGTTTGCCCTATTCGCTCTACGATGCTACGGGTCGTAAGTTAGCCGCCGACAAGCATTTGCTGTCTCTCAAAGATATGGACCGCTCCGACTATTTACAAGAGATGATAGAAGCGGGCGTGACTTCTTTCAAGATTGAAGGGCGCCTGAAGGAAGTGGAGTATGTGAAGAATATCACTGCCTACTACCGCCAGCGTCTGGATGCAATATTGGATGGTAAAAACGATTGGCAGAGAGCGTCTTACGGCAAAACGACGTTCTTCTTTACTCCCAATCCTGAAAAGACATTCCATCGCGGCAAGACCGACTATTTCCTGCATGGTGAGCGCGGCGACATAGCCTGCTTTGACACGCCGAAGTCGGTGGGCGAGTTTGTGGGCAAAGTGACAAAACTGCGCCCCGACTCGTTTGAGGTGGATGGCAGCCAGGAGCTGCACAATGGCGACGGCCTCTGCTTCGTAGCACCTGGCGGTGGCATGACGGGCTTTCGTGTCAACAGTGTCGAAGGCCGCCTGGTGAAGCCAGCGCAAATGCCTGAACAGTTGTCTGTTGGTACCGACTTGTATCGCAATTATGACCATCAGTTTATGAAGTTGCTGGCGGGCAAAAGTGCCGAGCGCAAGATAGGGGTGAAGATGCTGTTACAGGAAGCGCCGCAAGGCTTTTCGTTGACACTAACCGCTGCAAAAAAAAGTGTTACTCAAGAGCTTATTTGCGACAAGCAACTTGCCCAACAGCCCGAGAAAGCGATGGATACCTTGAAAACGACTTTGCTCAAGGTGGGTAATACGCCATTTGAAGTGGAAGATATTGATACACAGTTGTCTAACGCGTGGTTTCTGCCCAACTCGCAAGTGGCCGATCTGCGCCGCCGAGCCACCGATGCGCTGGAAGAATTGTTGTCGCAACCGCACCTCTCGCCCGATGTCCAGTTGCCCTCCGACAGCACCGCCATCTATCCTGAAAATACGCTGACCTACCTCGGCAATGTGATGAACAACCAAGCCGCCGACTTTTACCGCCAACATGGCGTGGTGAAGGTTCTGCCAGCCTACGAACAGAAGCCCGTACCTGGCGCCGTGCTGATGTTCTGCAAGCATTGCATACGTTACGCATTAGGGCATTGTAAGAGGCAACAAGCTGCTTCAGATGACAAGTGGCAAGAACCGTTGTTTTTGCAATACAAAGACCGTCGTTTCCAGTTGGAATTCGATTGTAAAAAATGCATTATGATGGTGAAATCTATGTGATGAAAAATACCCCTTTGAATTGTTTTTTTTATTCATTACAACAATATTATTCCGTATATTTGCAATCTTTAAAAATCCCTTATAATATGGAAATCAAGCAATATATTGAAACCAACAAGGAGAGATTTCTTGAAGAATTGTTCTCCCTAATTCGTATTCCTTCAATTAGTTCGCAGGCCGAGCACAAAGGCGACATGGTACGTTGTGCCGAGCGTTGGAAAGAACTGATACTGGCCGCTGGCGCTGATCGTGCCGAGGTGATGCCCACTGATGGCAATCCTGTGGTGTATGGCGAAAAAATAGTGGACCCCGCCGCCAAGACGGTGCTCGTTTACGGTCACTACGACGTGATGCCTGTGGACCCCGTGGAACTGTGGCATACAGACCCGTTTGAACCGGTCATCAAAGACGGCAAGATTTGGGCTCGCGGTGCCGACGACGATAAAGGTCAGTCGTTTATGCACGCCAAGGCCTTTGAAACGATGTTGCAGACTGGCAATCTGCCTTGCAATGTGAAGTTTATGCTCGAAGGTGAAGAGGAGATAGGTTCAGGTAGCTTGGCCAAATGGATTGTGGTGAACAAGGACCTTGTGAAAGCCGATATTATCTTGGTTTCCGATACCAGCATGATTGCTTCCGATGTGCCTTCCATCACGACGGGCTTGCGCGGCCTGGCTTATTGGCAGATTGAAGTCACCGGTCCCAATGCCGACCTGCATTCTGGCATTTTTGGCGGCTCTGTGGCCAACCCGCTCAACACGCTGTGCGAGATGATTAGCAAGTGCATGGATGCCGACAACCATATCACCATTCCTCATTTTTACGATGATGTGGTGGAATGTTCTGCCCGTGAGCGCAAGCTGCTCAATATGGCACCCTATAGTGAAGAGGAATACAAGGAAAGTGTTGGTGTGAAGGCGTTGCGCGGCGAGAAAGGCTACACCAAAATCGAGCAGGTGGGCATCCGTCCTACTTTCGACCTGTGCGGCATGTGGGGCGGCTATACGGCCGAAGGCTCCAAGACCGTGCTGCCGTCGAAAGCCTACGCTAAGTTGTCGTGCCGCTTGGTGCCCAATCAGGACCATGAGAAGATTGCCGAGCTGGTGAAAAACTATTTTGAGGAGAATGCTCCTGATTATGTGGACGTGAAGGTAACGCCGATGCACGGTGGTCAAGCCTACGGATGTCCTACCGACCATCCCGCCTACAAGGCTGCTGAGGCCGCCTATATGGACACTTATGGCAAGTTGGCCATCCCGATGCGCAGCGGTGGCAGTATTCCCATCATTTCCACCTTCGAGAAAGTGCTGGGCATCAAATCTATCCTGATGGGTTTCGGCTTAGGTGAAGATGCTATCCACTCGCCGAACGAGAATTACCGCCTCGAGCATTTCTACAAAGTCATTGAGACAATTATCC
>JAEEGG010011383.1_pt1 | contig 19416 bp, 13 predicted proteins | sample 9134161 | NCBI WGS metagenome assembly JAEEGG01 (sample SAMN16246543, study PRJNA631951) | gut metagenome | biome: gut microbiome; feature: rumen; material: CR-attached | host: Bos | place: Iran: Karaj | collected 2018-10 | reverse complement strand
AGAGACCCCACCCCTGCCCCTCCCCTTGAAGGGAGGGGAGCGGCTACCGCCGGAGAAGGATTCCTGGGCCAACTGCTATATCATTGCCAAAGTTAGAGACCCCACCCCTGCCCCTCCCCTTGAGGGGAGGGGAAAGGCTACCGCCTGAGAAGAAGCCTAAGGCAACTGCTATATCTTTGCCTAAAAAATACTGCCGCCATTTTGCAAAATACGAACGCCATTTTGTAAAATACGAACGCCATTTTGTAAAATACGAACGCCTTTTGGAAAAATACGAACGCTATTTTGAAAAATACGAACGCTATCTTTTCGTCCCAAGCCTTGGGACAAATTTTTAGCCTATGGTTTTCTCCGCATCATCTGTTTTTTTCCTGTCGTAAAGTTTGTCCTCTGCCACTAACACCCTTGTAGCTACTAGAGTAGCGCCAAAAAGAGCGGTGTAGCTACAGACAAGGAAAAGAAAATCAGTAGGTTAGGTGCTAAAGTAGCGCATGTAGCGCCAAAAAGTGTCTCACGCGCGCGCGTATAGCATCTCAATTTGAGAAAGACGAATCATTCTTTACTGTCACTCTTCACTGTGGAAGGTTACTCGCTCGCCCGTGACGGGGTGCAGGAAAGACAGCTCGGCGGCATGCAGGCAGAGACGCTGGTGGGGCATGTCGCCGAAGGGAGGCTGATAGCCGTAGAGTCGGTCGCCCACGATGGGACATCCCAGCCCCAAGGGATGGGCACAGTGTACACGCAGCTGGTGAGTGCGACCGGTATCCGGGGTTAGCGCAATGAGGGTATAGCGGTAGCCGTGGGGAAGCGGCACCTGCCGGAACACGGCCGGCATCTGGCTCATGTCGAGCACCTCGTAGTGGGTGATAGCCTCCTTGCCATGCTCAAAATCCACCACCTGGCGGGGGCGGTCGAGTGGGTCGGGGCGCAGGGGCAGGCGGATGGTGCCTGCGGTGAGGTTGTCGGGGCTGATGGTATTTGGTTTGGGGGATGGGGCAGCTATGAGTGCGATATATTTTTTATATATTGTTCGCGCGAGAAACTGCTGTTGCAGGTTATGGTATGCCCTCTTGGTCAGCGCCACCACCATCAGTCCGCTGGTGTCCTGATCCAGTCGGTGCACCATATACACCTCTTTGTACTCTCGCTGCAGCAGGCTCTCCACCGATTCTTCGCCCGTGCGGCCGGGCACGCTGAGCAGGCCAGCAGGTTTCGAGATAACGAGCGCCTCGCCGCCTAGGCTGATTACCCCCCTCTCACTTGGTGAGAGATCGGGGGTGAGGCTTTTTGCTCCTCTCGCTCTTGGGTAGGGGTCGGGGGTGAGATTACTTATCATCCACTCCAGTATCGGCTTGCATTTTCCCCGGCAGGCGGGATAGTACTGGCCGTGGTGGCGGATTTCCATGCGTGGCGACTGGCCCTGCCAGAACTCGGCAATGGCCAAGGGCTTCAGCTGGTGGAGGAAGGCGTACTGGAGGAGCTTCGGGGCACAGCACTCGCCGGCTCCTGAAGGGGGCACCTGCTGCGGCGTGTCGGCGAAGATGCTGGTCAGGGCGCGCCGTTCTCCCCGGTCGTTCAGCATGACGAACTGGTCGAAGAGCCACCGCTGCAAGGCATCGGAGCGGCGGCGGCGCTCTTCCTTCAGGTCGGCAACGGCACACGACAGCGGGCGCAGCTGCTCTTCGGCCTCTGCAATGCGTGCCGCCCACCGCTGCTTCATGCGGCGCAGCTCTGCCTTCTGAAACTGGCTCTCGCGGATGAGGGCTGCCTCGTCGTGGTGGCCGCCTCTGCCATCGTCATCCAGTGCAGAGGCTGTCGGCTGGTGCTGCTGCCTCCGAAGCGCATCGCGCTGTTGCTTTTTCTCTGCCATGAGCTGCCGGTAGGCTTCCGTCTCCTGCTCTGCCTCCTCCCGCAACCGCTTCAGCCGCTCTTGCAGCGCCACTGTCTCCGGCGCGTGCTCCATCGTGTCTATCTGCCTGTTGATGGCCGAGATGGCAGCCTCTTCGCGCTTGAAATATCCGTCGGGCTGCAGATAGTCGAATACGGCAGGCACGAACCACGGCCAGTCCGCGCGACCGCCCAGCTGACCGCTGTAGGCAGCCAGGAATCCCACCTGCCCCTCCGGTGAGAGGCAGACAAGGACGCCGAGCATCTTCCCCAGGGCAACCTCCTCCTTCAGCGGACTGCGGTCCAGCCAGGCACACACCCGTCTCGCCGCCTCCACGCACAGCGGATGCGGCTCATAACAGAACGGATTATTGAGCTGCTGAGGCAGCTCAATATCCGTATGAAGGGGATGTAGCAATGATGTCACGCCTTAGCGCATGGCATAGCAGTCGTCGCTCTCCACGGCCTGGCGCACCTGCAGCAGTCCGGCCTCGTCGTTACCCACGGTGATGGTCTTTCCGCTCTGGAGGGTGGCCTGGATGGTGCCGTCGGCGTTGAATCGGAAGATTTCCTTTGTCACGCCGTTCTGCGACATCGACCAGGAGTCGGTCTGAGCGTTGTGGATGAACAGGGTCACCGTGCCGTCGGGGGCTTTCACCTCGTAGCCCGTCTTCGTGGTCTTCACGGCATAGTAGCGGCCGTCCTGTCCTACCACCGTCTGTGTGCTGGAAGTGACGGGGTTGTTGCCCGACCAGAACTCGATGGTGTTCAGCACCAGGGCATCGACAAAGAGGCATACGCCGCCCACGATGGGCTGGAGGACGAGGCCCACGATACCGTTCACATACTTGTTGCTGGTCATGGAGCACTGCCATTTCTCATACTTGTTGAACAGGCCAAACGAACCAATGCACGAGCTGCACAGCAGCGTGCCCGACAGCAACACGGCTGCCACCTTGAAACTGTTTTTTTTCATGTCATTTTGTTATTAAAGGGTGATAATCGACGGCAAAATTACATATTTTCCCGATAAAACCAGCACTTTCTCGGTTTTTTTTACTAATTTTGCCACCAATATGCAAGAAAAAGAAACTATCAGGCTGACGGATGTCAGCATAGGATACAGAACAAGGCAGGGTGTGCACACCGTGGCCAGCGGCATCACGGCCAGTCTGCGGAGCTGCGAGCTGACCTGTCTGCTGGGCCGCAACGGTGCCGGAAAGTCGACGCTGCTGCGCACGCTGGCCGGCTTCCAGCCGAGGCTGGGGGGTAGCATCAGCATCGAGGGCAGACCCCTGGAGGAGTATAGCGACCGCGAGCTGGCGCGGCGGCTGGGCATCGTGCTGACCGAGCGCCCCGACGTGCAGCAGATGACGGTGTGGGACCTGGTGGCCATGGGGCGCTCACCCTATACCGGCTTCTGGGGGCGGCTGAGTGAGAAGGATGACGAGGTGGTGAGGGAGGCCATCCGTCAGGTGGGCATCGGCCCGTTGGCCGAACGCCTGGTGACGACGCTGAGCGACGGCGAGCGGCAGAAGGTGATGATTGCCAAGGCACTGGCCCAGCAGACGAGCATCATCTTCCTCGACGAGCCGACGGCCTTCCTCGACTATCCCTCGAAGGTGGATACGCTGCTGCTGCTGCGCCGCATCAGCCGTGAGGCGGGGAAGACCATCTTCCTCAGCACCCACGACCTGGAGCTGGCCCTGCAGGTGGCCGACCGCCTGTGGCTGATGGAGCGCAGCCTGTCCGACGGCCGTGCCGACAAGCTGCTCATCGGTACGCCGCGCGAACTGGCGCAGCAGGATGCGCTGCGCCGTTTCATAGAACAGGCGGAGGGAATCGTCTTCGACCCGGACACGCTGGGCATACACATAGAAAAGAGCACGGTATGAATCACTCACCCCGTGCTCCTTTTCCTGCAACTAATACTTTTCACAAAACTAGTTGAAGGAGCTAAAACATATCTTTACCTTAAATTTCTCTGACCGTGCCAACGGGCACAATCTAGAACTACAAACCTAAAGAATCTATATAATTGACTATGCAAATACTTTCTTTGGCTCCTTCCTTTACTTCCGAGATTACAGCTTCGGACCAGCGGCGACCATCGAGGATGCTCGTTGCTTTCGGCCCTATGCTTTACAGCTTCGGGCCTGCAGCGACAAGAGCCTTACCGGCCTCGTTGCCCTCGTACTTCTTGAAGTTCTTGATGAAGCGGGCAGCCAGATCCTTGGCCTTCTCCTCCCACTCGTCACGGTTCTGATAGGTGTCACGAGGATCGAGGATGCCCCAAGCCACGCCGTTGAGCTGTGTGGGAACTTCAAAGTCGAAGTAAGGAATCTTCTTGGTGGGAGCATTCAGGATGTCACCGCCCAGGATGGCGTCGATGATGCCACGGGTGTCCTTGATGCTGATGCGCTTGCCTGTGCCGTTCCATCCGGTGTTCACCAGATAAGCCTTGGCTCCGCTCTTCTCCATGCGCTTCACCAGCTCCTCAGCATACTTCGTGGGATGCAGCTCGAGGAAGGCCTGGCCGAAGCAGGCGCTGAAGGTGGGCGTGGGCTCGGTGATGCCGCGCTCAGTGCCGGCCAGCTTGGCAGTGAAGCCAGAGAGGAAGTAGTACTTCGTCTGCTCGGGGGTGAGGATGCTCACGGGAGGCAGCACGCCGAAGGCATCGGCAGAGAGGAAGATGACGTTCTTGGCCTCGGGGCCGGCGCTCTTCTGGTTCACCTTCTTGGCAATCTTCTCGATGTGCTCGATGGGATAGCTGACGCGGGTGTTCTCGGTGACGCTCTTGTCGGCGAAGTCAATCTTTCCGTTCTCGTCGACGGTGACATTCTCCAGCAGGGCATCGCGGCGGATGGCGTTGTAGATGTCGGGCTCGCTATCCTTGTCGAGGTTGATGACCTTGGCATAGCAGCCGCCCTCGAAGTTGAACACGCCCTCGTCGTCCCATCCGTGCTCGTCGTCGCCGATGAGCAGACGCTTCGGGTCGGTGCTGAGCGTGGTCTTGCCAGTGCCGGAGAGACCGAAGAAGATGGCGGTGTTCTTACCCTCCATGTCGGTGTTGGCCGAGCAGTGCATCGAAGCGATGCCCTGCAGGGGCAGGTAGTAGTTCATCATGGAGAACATGCCCTTCTTCATCTCGCCGCCGTACCAGGTGTTGATGATGACCTGCTCGCGGCTGGTGGTGTTGAAGGCGGCGCAGGTCTCGCTGCGCAGACCCAGCTCCTTGAAGTTCTCAATCTTGGCCTTGGAGGCATTGTAGATGACGAAGTTGGGCTCGAAGGTCTCCAGCTCCTCAGCGGTGGGCTGGATGAACATGTTCTTCACGAAGTGTGCCTGCCAGGCCACCTCCACGATGAAACGTACACGCAGGCGGGTAGCCTCGTTGGCACCGCAGTAGGCGTCCATCACATAGAGGTTCTTGTTGCAAAGCTCCTTGATGGCAATCTCCTTCACCTTGGCCCAGACCTCTTCGCTCATGGGGTGGTTGTCGTTGGGATAGTCTTCAGTGGGCCACCATACCTTATCCTCGCTCTGTGCATCCTTCACGATGTACTTGTCCTTAGGCGAACGGCCGGTGAATATACCAGTCATCACGTTCACAGCATCAAGCTCTGTAAGCTGGCCCTTGTCATAGCCGGTCAGCTCGGATTTCATCTCCTCCTCAAAGAGGTACTCGTACGACGGATTGTGGGCAATCACGGTAGAACCGGTGATGCCATACTGTGTCAAATCTAACTTTGCCATTGCTTTATAAATTTACGATTTACTGATTTACAATTTTCTTTTCTTTGCTTTCTCGCTTCTTCACTTCGCGATTCGCTCGTTTCTCTAATTCGGGTGCAAAGTTACGAAAAAATATTGAGAACGAAGTCATGGAGAATGGAGATTTTTGTGCGTTAACAACGCTTTTTTGGTTAAAGTATCAAAAAATGATGCATCTCTGTGAAGTTTTGCCACCCGCAGTTGACAAAAGTTCAAAATAAAATGCGTATATTTGCAGTCGATTAAGAACCAAAACATAAATGGATATGGCGAACACACCTACTCCCCACATCGGGGCCAAGCTCGGCGAGATTGCCGAGACCGTCATTATGGCAGGCGATCCGCTGCGTGCCAAGTTCATGGCCGAGAACTTTCTGGAGAATCCTGTGCAGTTTAATAATGTGCGTGGCATGCTGGGCTTCACCGGCACCCATCAGGGCAAGCGCGTCAGCGTGATGGGCCACGGCATGGGCATTCCCTCCATCGGCATCTATACTTATGAGCTCTTCCATTTCTACGACGTGAAGACCATCATCCGCGTAGGTTCGGCTGGCTCCATCCATCCCGACCTGCACGTTGGCGACCTCTGTATCGCCATGGGTGCCTGTACGAATTCGAACTACGGCATTCAGTACGAGCTGCCCGGCACGTTCGCACCCATCGCCGACTTCGCGCTGCTGCGCGGTGCCGCAGATGCCTGCGACCATCTGGGCTACCGCTACAAGGTGGGCAATGTGCTCTCGAGCGACACCTTCTACACGGAGAACGCCCACAACGACCGCTGGATGAACATGGGTGTGCTGGCCGTGGAGATGGAGGCTTCGGCACTCTACATGAACGCTGCCCGTGCCGGCAAGCGTGCGCTGGTCATCCTCACCGTCAGCGACCATATCCTCACGGGCGAGGCTACCACCGCCGAGGAGCGACAGACCACTTTCACCCACATGATGGACGTGGCGTTCTCGCTGGTGTAAAAAGCAAACAATGGGAGTAAAATAGTGTTTAACCTTTAAAACAAACTAAGACAAGTATGAAGAAGTATCTTGCAGAACTTGTTGGAACGTTCGTGTTGACGTTCCTGGGCTGCGGCACTGCCGTCGCCCTGGGCTGTGGAAGCGACACAGCCAGTATCGTAGGAACCGCCATGGCCTTCGGCCTGGCAGTAGTGGCTATGGCCTACACCATCGGCGGCATCAGCGGCTGCCACATCAACCCTGCCATCACGCTGGGCTGCTTCCTCACCGGCCGCATGAACTCGAAGGACTGCGGCATGTACATGGTGTTCCAGGTCATCGGTGCCATCCTCGCCGCCGCCGTGCTGAAGCTCATCGTCAGTACTGCTGAGCCTAGTGCCATCATTACCACCGACACGGGTGCCAACAGCTGCGCCTTCGGCGTGACCAACGGCCTCATCGTCGAGATTGTGCTCACCGCCCTCTTTGTGCTCGTGGTGCTCGGTTCCACGTCGAAGACCAACGGTGCCACGAACAATTTTGCCGGCCTGGCCATCGGCCTTAGCCTCATCCTCATCCACCTCGTGGGCATCCACTTCACCGGCACCAGCGTGAACCCCGCCCGCTCCATCGGCCCCGCCCTCTTTGCCGGAGGCGACGCCCTGAGCCAGCTCTGGGTATTCATCGTCGGTCCTTTTGCCGGAGGCGCTCTGGCCGCAGGCATCTGGAAGTGCATCCATCCTGACAAGGCATCCTGAGAAGCGGGAGCCGTCTGTGAAGCCGGATCATGAGTGATGACGGACAGACCGTGAGACTGACAGGGGTAGGCGCTGCGCTGCATTTCCTGGTGGACGGGCTTTGCGCCTGCTGCCTGTTCCTGCTGGCCGACGGTACGACAGGCTTAGGCCTGTTGGGAGCCTTTCTTATATATAATGTGCTGGCCTTCCTCACTCAGCCGCTGACAGGCATGCTGGCCGACCGCATATACCAACCAGGGCTACTGCTGCAAGGCGCAGTAGCCCTGTTGGCGTTTGGTGTGGCAGCAGCCTCCTTCGTCACTTCTCGTTCGTCGCTTCTCGCTCCCCACTTTCCGCTCCTCACTTCCATCTTTCTGGGCATGGGCAACTCGCTGTTTCATGTGTGGGGAGGAAGGCAGGTGGCTTTTGCTACAGGCAACGACATCCGTGCACTGGGCGTCTTTGTCTCTACGGGAGCCTTTGGCCTGGCCGTAGGCATGGTCTTCTGCTCATGGTGGTTGCTCTATGTCCTTCTGGCACTCATTGTGCTTTTGACCATCTCTATACTCCGTGACCGTCGGTGTTACGGAAGGTCGAATGCACCAAGCTGCGCCAGACCGTGGCTTGTCTGGTGCACCGTGCTGTTGCTGATGGGGTTTGTGATGTTCCGCTCGTTTGCCGGCGCGTCTTTCACGGCCGGGCTGGCGAAGGGCAGCGGCATGATGCTGCTTATAGGTGCAATGGCCATGACGGGCAAGGCGCTGGGCGGCTGGGTGGTGAGAGGCGGCTGGGGCTTCGCTGTGGTGCTGGCGTGCGTGGCGGCCTGCCTGCTGCTGACGGCTTCCGTGGGATGGCTTTGGCTACCGGGGCTGCTGTTCATCAATGGCACCATGGCCATCACCCTTTATTGGGCCAACAGCGCGTTGCCCGGGCGCGAGGGACTGGCATTCGGCCTGCTGGCTGCCGCCCTGATGCCCGGCTATCTGCTGGCGCAAGCCTCTCAACTGCAAACTCTTACTTCCCATTCCTCATTCCTCATTTCCTCGCTCCTCCTGACGCTCCTTCCCACCATTGCCATTGAGTTGCTGGTGCTGTGGTCGTTGCGTGAGCGGCGGGCCGATGTGCTTGGGTCATCGGTGGTGGTGAACCTGCTGACAAACGTGCCCTTGCACCTCTTCCTGGTCTTTGTCAGCAGCAGCGTGACGGCCATCGTCGCAGGGGAGGTGCTGGTCTTGGTGATAGAGATGTTGTGGTACCGCTATTTCGTGAGCAGCTGGCGGCAGGCTTTTATGTATAGCTTCCTGTGTAATGGCATCAGCTGTCTCTCAGGGCTGCTGGTGCAACTTGTCTCCCGTCTTTGTTTCCTATTATAACTTCCGTCTTTGTTTTTTGATATAAAAAGTAAACATTATGATTAGACTATTAGCAGATATCCTACCCATAGACCCTGAAAGGGAGAGAGTGATTATTCGCGAGTATTATCGTGACATAACCGATTCTATAGACAGTATTCAGAAGGTTGCCCAGCAGGTAAACGACGGCGTAACGGGCAGTAGCGGCGGTCACCACAGCCTGCCCTTCATCCTGGGTGGCATCTTGGCCGCCCTCGTAGGACTGGGCTTCCTTATCTTCATCGTTCGCCAGTATCGGCAGCGCGGCGAACAGCAACTGGGCTTCACCCGTGCCTGACCTATAGCTTCAGCTTTTGGGTCTTTCCGGCATTGACCTTGAGCACTTTCTGCGTTCCGTTGCAAACGATGGTAACGGAACTGCTTTGGCGTGACTTGACAGCGGCCTCGGTGACACGCCCGTTGCGCCACTTCATGCTGACCTCGTAGCCGCCACGGGCACAGAGACCGCTCACCTCGCCGTCGGCCCACTGTTCGGGCAGGGCGGGCAGCAGCTCGATGACGTAGCCGGGCTGAGGCGACGAAACGAAAGCAGACTGCAGCAGCATCTCGCAGACACCGGCGGTACCGCCGAAGTTTCCGTCGATCTGGAAGGGAGGATGGGCATCGAAGAGGTTAGGGTAGGTGCCTCCGCCGGGACGGCGTCGGTCAGGGCCTTTGTACTGGTCGGGCGAGACGTAGGTGAGCAGCTTCTGATAGATATGGAAAGCCTCTTTCGCCTTATGCAGGCGTGCCCATAGGTTGATACGCCAGCCGGTGCTCCAGCCGGTGGTCTTGTCGCCCTTCTGGATGAGGGTCTGCTCGCAGGCGGCACGGAGAAACTCTGTTTGCTGCGATGCCATCGCAGCAGACGGGACAGCCAGGTGCTGGCCTGGATAGAGACCGATGAGGTGGCTCTGGTGGCGGTGCTGAGGGTCGAAGTCGCGCCAGTCGTGGTACCACTCGTTCAGGTCGCCCGCCTTACCCACGGTGTAGGGGTGGAGGCGGGGTAGGGCAGCCTCTATCTCTTTCACGACGGAAGAACCGTCGTGCACGATGGCGGCGGCATGGAGGGTGTTGATGAACAGTTCGCGGATGATGGCCATGTCGGCAGTAGAGCCGTAGCAGGTCATGCCGTGGTAGCCTTTGTCGGTGACATACTCGTTCTCAGGCGAGGTGGCAGGGGAGGTAATCAGCTCCTCGGGCTTGTTGGGATTGGGGATGAGCCAGTCGAGCAGGAACTCGGCAGCCCCCTTCATCAGGGGGTAGGCAGTGTGGCGAAGGAAACCTTCGTCGCATGTGAACAGGTATTTCTCCCAAAGCGCTTCCACCAGCCAGGCGCCGCCCATAGGCCAGTTGGCCCATTCGGGCTTCTCGTTCTTCTCGCCTACGGGGTTGGCCATGGCCCAGATGTCGGTGTTGTGTCCTGCCTGCCAGCCGCGCGTGATGCCATAGTAGTTCTTGGCGGTGTAGCTGCCGTTCTCGGCTAAAGCGGAGATGAAGCCGTCGAGGGGCATGGACATCTCGGCAAGGTTGCAGTTGAAGGCCGGCCAGTAGTTCTCCTCCAGGTTGATGTTGATGGTGTAGTTGCCACGCCAGGGTGCCCACTGGTGAGGGTTCCACAGGCCCTGCAGGTTGGCAGGGACACTGGGTGTGCGCGAGCAGCCGATAAGCAGGAAGCGGCCGTACTGGAAGTAGAGCGTCTCCAGGTAGCGGTCGGCCTCGGCGTTGCCAGAGTTATAGGTCTTTACCAGACTGTCGGTGGGTAGGGCGCAATAGTGAGACTGAGGGGACAGCGAGAGGCTCACGCGGCTGAAGAACTGACGGTAGTCCTGAAGGTGGCGGGCTTTCACCTCGTCGAAGGAAATATTCCGGGTGTGCCAGGCCAAGTTGTTGGCATGGTCGATATAGGGCGCTCCCTGACTGACGGGGTGGCGGTCGAAGCCGTTGAAGCTGGTGGCATTAACGAGCCAGAGCGTCGCTTCGCTGACCCCTTGCAGTCGGAGCGAGGAACCGCTGGCGATGACCTGCCCGTCGCGATGGTCTGCACGGAGGATGGTGCAGAAGTGGATGGTCTCGGCAGCGTCGCCGTCGGCATGCCCCTGCATGGTCAGTTGTCTCTGGCTGGCCTTCACGCTATGTGGCAGCACAGAGCTGAGGCTCAGCTCCAGGTTGAGCTGACGGGGCTGGGAGGCAGTGAGGCGGATGGCAACGAGGCTGTCGGGGGCGGAGGCCAGGTACTCGCGCTCAAAGTGCACGCCGCCCTGCTCGTAGCTTACACGGGCCAAGGCGGAGTCGAGGCTCAGTTCCCGGCGGTAGCTCGTCACGCTTTGCTGCGACGCCGCCGCAGCAGAGGAAACCGGCGCCAGGGGGACGATGCGCAGGGTGCCAAGCGGCTGGTAGTGGCAGGAGTTATGGCCCTGCACGTGCAGCTGCAGCGAGTCGGCCAGGGCATAGTTTTCGGCAAAGAGGGCCTTCCTTATTTCGGGAATCCACTTTGAGGCTCCTGCATCCTCCTGGCGGTCGATGGGCTTTCCCGTCCACAGGGTGATGTCGTTCAGCTGGATAATATCCTCCTGTGGGTCTCCGTAGACGAGGGCACCGAGACGTCCGTTGCCTATAGGCAGCGACTCTTCAAAGAATGTGGCGGGACGGGTGTACCATAGCCGCATAGGCGGCTGTTGAGCCACGGCTTGACAGGTGGCCGCCGTGGCAAGGGCAAGTAGCATTCGTTTCATTGTTTTTCTTCCCATAGTGTTTGTTCCTGCAAAGGTACGAAGAAGAAATTAAATATACAAATATTTGTGTTTTTTCTTTGCCGTTTGAAGAAAAAAGTGTAAATTTGCTGCCGAATTCAAATCTTAAACAGAAAAGGTAGTTATGAAACGATTTCTTTTTGTTGCCGCCATGCTGGCTTTTGTGGGTACAATGAGTGCACAGCTTCCTAGTGTGACGCTGAAGGATATCAGTGGTAAATCAGTAAATACGGCAGAGCTGAAGAACGACGGCAAGCCCTTTATCATTGATTTTTTTGCCACTTGGTGCAAACCTTGTAATCGGGAGCTGGATGCCATTGCCGAGGTGTATGAGGAATGGCAGGAAGAGACCGGCGTGAAGATTTTCGCAGTGAGCATCGACCAGGCCCAGAACATCAATAAGGTGAAACCCCTTGTCGACAGCCACGGATGGGAATACGACGTGCTGCTCGACCCGAACAGCGACTTCAAGCGTGCGCTGGGCATTCAGATGATTCCATACGTGCTCATCGTCGACGGCAAGGGTAACATCGTCTACAAGCATAATGGCTATACCGACGGTGCCGAACAGGAACTGATAGAAAAGGTACGTGAGCTGGTGAAGAAATGAAACGACTGCTCCTCATATCCGCATGCTGGCTGACGCTGGCTACTTCCGCTCAGAACGACAATAAACTCACGCTGAGCGGAAGCATTCAGAGTGATATGCTCCTTCCGCAGAGCGACAAGGACATCGGTGCGGAGAAGGCCGAAGACTTCCAGACCAACACCTACGTCGACCTGCTCCTGCAGCATAAGGTCTTCGAGGCTGGTGCACGGCTGGAGTATCTGGAGCACCCCCTGCCTGGCTTCGAGAAAGACTTTGAGGGATGGGGCGTGCCCCACTTCTTCGCTAAAGGCCGGTTGGGACACCTTGACGACGGCTCCAGCATTGCCGAGCTTACCCTCGGCACCTTCTACGAGCAGTTTGGCTCAGGCTTTGTGCTCCGCACCTACGAGGAGCGTTCGCTGGGTATAGACAACTCGCTGCTGGGCGGACGTCTGGTGCTGAAGCCCATGAAGGGCATGACGCTGAAGGCCCTTAGCGGCAAGCAGCGCCGCTACTGGCACTGGAACAAGAGTCTGGTGAGTGGAGCCGATGCTGAGGTGAACCTCGACGAGTGGATACCCTCTATGCAGGCTAGCGACATCCGCCTGATGCTTGGTGCCTCATGGGTGAACAAGCACGAGGACAGCGAAGACCTGTGGAAGGACGCCACTCATAAGTATGTGCTCCCGGAATACGTGAACGCCTGGGATGTGCGGGCACAGCTGAACCACGGCTCCTGGAGCCTGCTGGCTGAGTATGCGCGGAAGACGCAGGATCCCGGCAGCGACAATGGATACATCTACAAGCCGGGACAGGTGGCCATGGTCAGTGCCTCCTATTCCAAGAAGGGTCTCAGCCTGCTGCTGCAGGCCAAGCGTAGCGAAAACATGGCTTTCCGCTCCAAGCGCACCATGAGGCTCACGTCGTCGTTCGTCAACCACATGCCGGCATTTACCCTCGACCATACTTATGCCTTGGCAGCCCTCTATCCCTACGCCACGCAGTATGCCCCCGGCGAATGGGCCTATCAAGGCGAGATGGCCTACACCTTCAAGCGGAATACGGCGATGGGCGGAAAATACGGCATGAACGTGAAGGTGAACTACAGCTATGTGCGTGCGCTGAACATCACTCCCATAGCTGCCGATGCCCACGATGCCACCGACGGCTACACCAGCAGCTTCTTCAAATGGGGAGCCGACACCTACTACCAGGACCTGAATATCCAGCTGTCGCGCAAACTGTCGAAGGAATTCAAGCTGAACCTGATGTACATGAACCAGCGCTACAACAAGACTGTCGTTGAGGGCCATGGCGGCATGATTCACAGCGATATCTTCGTAGCCGACGGCAAGTACCAGTTCTCGCCGAAGACGACGCTGCGCGTGGAGGCACAATACCTCACCACCAAGGGCGACCAGGGCGACTGGGCTTTCGGTCTGGCAGAACTGTCGCTGGTGCCCCACTGGATGTTTACTCTCAGCGACATGTGGAACTGCGGCGACACCGACACCCACTACTATCAGGGACTGGTGACCTACAACACCGGTGCCCACCGTCTGCAGCTGGGCTATGGCCGTACCCGTGCCGGTTATAACTGCTCGGGCGGCGTCTGCCGGTGGATTCCTGCCTCGAAAGGCTTCACCCTCTCGTACAACTATAATTTTTAAAGCATGAAGAGAACCCTTAAACATATCCTCGCCTGCTGTCTGCTGTGCTGCAACATCGTTGCGGCTTTCACCTCCTGCGACAACATCGACGAGGCCGACCGCCTGCAGTATGTGAAGCCCGAGGTCAGTGGACGGTGCATCCTCGTGGAGGACTATACAGGGCAGAACTGCGTAAACTGTCCCACAGCTACAGACATCATCGAGGAGATGCAGGCCGCCTACAGTGCCGACACCATCATCGCCGTGGCCATACACTCCGGCGACCTCGGCGTGATGCCCAGCGACAAGCATCCCGACGGCCTGGCTACCGAGCTGGGCAACAGATACTACAAGTACTGGCAGATAGAATATCAGCCCATGGGCGTCATCGACCGTAGTGACGGTGCCCTCGACAAGGATCTCTGGACGGCAAAGGTGGCTTGGGACATGCAGCAGAAGCAGGCATCGATGGTGAACATCAGCGTGGAAACAGCATTCGACGCCGCCACCCGCACCCTCGACATCGACGTCGACGTGGTGGGAGCTGCCGGCGACACGGAAGGCAAGCTGCAGTTGTGGCTCACCGAGGACCGTGTGGTGGCCTTCCAGGAGATGCCCAAGGAGAAGGGCGGCGGCACCAAGGCCGACTATGTGCACAACCATGTGCTGCGCGATGCCGTCAACGGCGACTGGGGCGAGGACGTGCGTGTCAGCGAAGGCTCAGTGAAGCATTTCAGCCATACCTACCGTGTGAACAGCGCCTGGAAAGCGGAAGACCTGGCCGTCGTGGCCTTCGTCTACAACAGCGAGGGCGTGGTGCAGGCGAGAAGGGCGACCATAGAACATTGATTATTAAAACATAATGCTTATGAGAAAATTCTTTACGTTATTCTTTTCTTTCATCGCCCTGGCGGCAACGGCACAGGAGGTCGACCAGACCTTCCAGTTCGTTGATGCACAGGGCAACACGGTGGCCGACGGTACGGTCATCACTATCTACGGCATCGATGCCGACGGCAAGATGATGGTTCCCCTGTCGGTGAAGAACATGGCCGGCGAGAAAGCCGCCGTTTCCATGTATGAAACCATCGACGGGAAGCCTAGCGGCACCTGGCAGACCTGTGCTTTCGGCAACTGCATGATGCTCAACGAGACGGGCTATTCGTCGAAGAGCGTCGTAGCTGCCGATTACGACGGTGAGATTGAGACGGAGTGGATTCCCGAAGAGGGGAAATATGCCTCATGGACGGCAACCCTCCAGATTCAGATTTTCAACATCGTCACCAAGACGGCTTTCGGCCGCACCACAGAGACGGTGGGCACCGACGTCATAGGCTACGGCCCGAAGGTGACGGTCAACTTCGTCTACAACGCAGAGTCGGCCCACATAGGCAGTGCCCAGACCGACGTCACGCCCGTGGAGTACTACAACCTGCGCGGCCAGCGCATCAGCAGCCCGCAGAAGGGCCTTTGTGTAGTGCGCCTATCCAATGGTAAAACCCTTAAACAACTTTTTTATTAACTAACCAAACAGTAATTCAGTATGAGAAAAACTCTGCTCATGTTGATTCTTGCCATGGCAGGAATCTTCGCCTCTCAGGCGCAGGTGCTCAAGAAGCACCAGATGAGTGCCCCTGCTCCGTCGGGGGTTAAGGCCTCTATCGAAGCTGGCACAAACCAGATGTGGTGGGGCTATGTGAATGCTGAGGATGAGTATGGTGGACTGGGCGTCGGTGCTTCCGACACCTACTACTGTGCTATCTTCATCCCCGGCACCAATGCTGCATTGCTCAACAAGACCATCAGCGCCGTGCGCTTTGCCATGGTCTCCGAGAATGCACAGTCTGTCAGCGTGTGGGTGTCGAAGACACTCCCCGAATCCATCAGCACCAAGACTGTTGACGAGCTAGTACCCGTCGACGATGTGCAGGTGGGCATCAATGATGTGGCCCTGTCTAAGGCTCACAAGATTACCAGCGACGGTCTTTACATTGGCTACACGTTCCGTATTCCCGATGTGAAGGACGTTAATGATGCCTATCCCATTTGCATCACCGACGGCGAGCCAGCCATCAACACCCTGTTGCTGCGCACTTCCAAAGCAATCACCAGTTGGCAGAATTCCACTGCCTATGGCCGTCTCTATTTGCAGGTTCTGCTCAATGGCAGCATCGCCTATCAGAATGCTGCTTCGCCTGCCGGCATGGAGGATGTCATGCTTGGCATCAACACCGAGGGAACGGCTCTGATGCCCGTCACCAACCTGGGTTCCGAACCTATTACCAGCATTGAGTACTCTGTCAAGGCTAAGACCACGACAAAGGCTTCGCTGGAGTTCGCTTCACCCATCATGTTTGGTAACACGTCGTATGTCAGCATTCCGCTCACTGGCGACGAGACCTTTGGCACATCTACCCGCACCATCACCATCAACAAGGTCAACGGCAAGAGCAACCAGGCTCCCACGGCCGACAAGTCGGTCAAGATTACCGTTACCACGCTGGTACGTGTGGTACAGCGCGGCATTGTGATGGAGGAATTCACCGGCACTGGCTGTGGATGGTGTCCGCGTGGACTCGTGGGTATGGAGAAGCTGCGTGCGAAGTATGGCAACCAGTTCATCGGTGTAGCTTATCACAGCTATAACGGTGGCTATTCCGATGCCATGTACATTCCCAGCAGCAGCTACACCCTTTCCTTCGCTGGCGCACCCAGCTGCCATCTGCAGCGTGCCTTCGGAGAGATCGACCCGTACTATGGCACTGGTTCCGACATCGTCAGCGACTGCGAAGCTGTCATCTCCACTCCGGCCTTAGCCGATGTGCAGGTTGTGGGTGAGTGGAACGAAGACAAGACCGCCATCAATGCTACCGCCACCATTGAGGGCGTCGGCGGCGACGGCAACTATCAGATTATCTACGCACTTATTGCCGATGGTCTGACTGGCGAAGGCTCCATGTGGGCACAGAGCAACTACTACAACGGACAGACAGGTCTGCCGCAGGATATGGCATTCCTGACTGACGCCGGCTCTTCCTACTATCCCGTCTTCAACGACGTGTGCATCGCAACCTCTATCGTCAATGGTGCCAACAAGGCTACTGATCCCGGCAAGATCCAGCTGGGTCAGACCGTCACCAACACCTACACCATTGACATGCCTGCCAAGGACAATAACCATGCAGAGCTCTACAAGGCCCTGGACTATGGCAAGGTGGCTGTGGTGGCTATGCTGATTGACAAGAGCTCCGGCATCATTGAGAACGCCATGAAGTTCTACATGGCTCCTCAGACCAACCCCGACGATCCTGAGCTTCAGGCTCCCGAAGGTTGGAACAGCCTCATTGCCAACGGCAACCTGGCCGGCGACGACGTGAGCAGCTTCTTCTCGAAGGAGTATCCCTCAACCGCCATCGTCGGTTCTGCCATCTTCGAGGGTGCCGGCTTCAACAACAGCCGTGGCATTATCGTGAAGGCGCAGGACAAGGCCGCTGAGGCTTGGGACAGCCAGTTCTTCATCCGCTTCAACGAGACGCTGCCCGAGGGCACCATGCTGCACGTGGAGTTCGACTATAAGGCCGACAAGGCAGCATCCATCGGCACCCAGGCGCATGGCGAGCCGGGCGCATACAAGCATTGGGCTGCCATCGGCAATGTGAACTTTACGCCCGAGTGGCAGCACTTCTCGGTCAACGTGACCGTAGAGGGCGCCATGGCTGACATGCAGACCATTGCCTTCAACCTTAACGACCTGGCTGAGGCCAACAACTACTACTTCGACAACTTCGGCATCTGGATGCAGAAGCCGGCTCCTGTCGAGGACTGGGTGAATATCCTCGCCAACAGCGAACTGGAGAGTACCGATGTCTCCGCATTCTTCTCGAAGGAGGCTCCCTCTACCGAAGTGGTTCCCTCGACCATCTACGACGGTGCAGGTGTCGACGGCAGCCGTGGCATCAAGGTGACCTCGATTGCCGGCGCAGCCCAGGATTGGGACAGCCAGTTCTGGATTTACATGCCTTGCGTACTGCCTGAAGGCACGAAGTACCTCGTGGAGTTCGACTACAAGGCCGACAAGGATGCCAGCGCCGACACGCAGGCACACGGCGAGCCGGGCAACTACATCTTCTACTCCATGATTGGCTCGCCCAGCTTCACCACCGAGTGGCAGCACTACTCGAAGAGCGGCACCATCAGTGCCGACCAGGCAGGTGACGGCACCTTCCGCTCCATCGCCTTCAACCTCTCGAAGGACAGGGCCAACGACGTGACGTTCTTCTTCGACAACATCAAGGTGTTCGTGGAGAAGAGCTTCGCCGATGAGAACCTTCCCGCTGTTGCTCCCGTACCCGATGGCAAGTATTATATTATGTGTGCCAGCGAGGAGGGCGACTGGTTCATGTCGGCCGGCCACAACTGGGGCACCCGTGCCATCATCGACAACACGGGTCTTGACCTTGAGTTGGTATACGATGCTCCCAGTGGTACCTATACCATTGAGACTGGTGTGTACAATAATGCCACCAACCACTTCCTGGGCGAGAACCTCTACATGGACAGCCCCGCATTTGGCTGGAAGATTGAGCAGACCAGCAGCATCACCTTCACCATCAGCAACGGTACACAGTACATCGGCATCGACCACGACTTCAACCTGGCCCTGTCCGACACACCCGCTGAGTGGGCATTTATCGATGCCGCCTATCTGCAGCAGGCACGCTTTGCAGAAGGCATGGAGAGCCTGAAGGCAGCTTCGATGGCCAATGGCGTCGATGCCACCTTCCTGCTGAAGGATCCTCAGTTCAACCGCAACGACCATCGCTGGGAGGCATGGACCGTCAGCGAGAACTGCACGAACAAGAACCTGGGTGGCGGCTGCGACGGCAACAGCGGCAACGGCTGCGCCGAGTCCTGGCACTCCGCATTCACCATCAGCCAGCTTGTAGAGGGTGCTCCCGCCGGATTCTATGCACTGACGGCACAGGGCTTCTATCGTCAGGATGACGAGATGGAGGAGCCTGCACCTTACTTCTTCATTGGCGATGCCACAGGTCTGGTGCCCGAGCGCACTGGCACTGAGAACAGCATGACCCAGGCTGGCAACTCCTTCGAGCAGGGTCTCTACACCATTGAACCCATCATGTTCCTCCTCAATGAGGACGGACAGTTCACCGTGGGTGTCACTAATGGCGAGAACCTCCATCAGTGGGTCATCTGGGATAACTTCAAGCTGACTTACTATGGCATGCCCGTCGACGATCCCGTGCTCGAGGCTCCTGAGGGCTGGACCAGCCTCATCAGCAACGGCAACCTGGCTGGCGACGACGTGGCCAACTTCTTCTCGAAGGAGGCTCCCGCCGGCGAACCCTCACCTTCTGTCATCACGCTGGGTGCTGGTAAGAACGGCAGCCGTGGCATCAACGTGCAGTCGGCCGACAGTCCTGCACAGGGCTGGGACACCCAGTTCTTCATCCGCTTCAACGAGAAGCTGCCCGAGGGCACCTTGCTCCATGTGGAGTTCGACTACAAGGCCGACAAGAATGCCTCTGCCAGCACGCAGTCGCACACTGAGCCGGGCAACTACATCCACTGGGCCGCTATCGGTACTGTGAACTTCACACCCGAATGGCAGCACTACAGTGCAGACGTGACCGTCAGTGCTGAGATGAACGACATGCAGACC
>JAEEGG010011381.1_pt1 | contig 19419 bp, 18 predicted proteins | sample 9134161 | NCBI WGS metagenome assembly JAEEGG01 (sample SAMN16246543, study PRJNA631951) | gut metagenome | biome: gut microbiome; feature: rumen; material: CR-attached | host: Bos | place: Iran: Karaj | collected 2018-10 | reverse complement strand
GAAGATGGAGGAAGCCGTGAAGAGTGATTCGGTTTCTTTTGCAAGACAGGGCGATGTGTTCAGCCTGTGAGTATGTATCTACGGCAGGCGTTTATGTTTGATAAATAGTATGGCAGGCATAATGTTTATTACGAGGGGAGGAATATGAAGACAAAGAAAACGAAAGGGATCATTGCAGCTGTTGCAGCTCTGATCATCATAGCAGCGGGTGTTGTGATATTTATGATGATGCGTGGAAGGATCACGGCAACCACCATGAGGATCCTGCGCATTGAGGGTACCGTCAGCATGAAGGAAGACGGTATCGTAAAGGCTATCAGGGAAAGTCTCAGACTTAAGAGCGGTAATGAACTTGATACGGATGCAGAGAGTCTTGTGTCCATTGGACTTGATGAGAGCAAGATCGTCACTCTGGATGAGTACAGTTGTGCCGAGGTTGCTCAGGAGGGCAGACATCTTAATCTGAAACTGACTGAAGGAAGTCTGTTCTTTGAAGTGGACAAGCCCCTTGAAGAGGATGAATCATTTGAGATCTGTACCTCAACAATGGTCGTAGGTATCCGTGGAACCTCAGGATGGGTGAGCGTGGAGGGAGATACCGAAAGCCTCATCATCAGTGACGGTCATGTACAGGTGATCGGAATGAATCCTGTTACCGGTGAGGTGAAGATGATAGAGATCTCTGCGGGACAGCGACTGAACATATATCTCTACAATGACAGGGACGTGGACAGTATCATGTTCGAAGTGATCGACATCTCCGAAAGGGAGCTTTCTGAATTCGTACTTGAAAGACTCAGGGAGAACCTTAAGCTCCTTGATAAGGTCGTGGATGCAACGGACTGGGATAAGCCGTGGATACTCGGAGAATCCGATGATACGGTGACGGTCGCTGATGTGGGCGGAAACGGTGAAGGGGATCCGGAAGCAGTTGCCGTCACCGCTCCCGACAGACATGATCAGACATCTGCCAAGACCCAGGAGGCCCCCGGTGAGGATGATCATTATCATGTATATACTTCTGTGGTGACTACCCCTGCCACATGTGATTCTACCGGTATCAGGACATACACCTGCGCATGCGGAGATACATATACGGAGGTGATACCTGTCAGTGAAGGCCACCAGCTTGTGCTTACCGCAGGTACCGAAGCTACCTGTGTGACTCCCGGTACTGCCACATATACATGCCTGATCTGCGGATATACGTTTACGGAAGAGCAGCCTGCAACGGGAGTTCATGATTTTGAAGGCGGAAACTGTCTCCACAACTCTGTATGCACCGTTTGCGGTATTGAGGGGCCCCTTGGAGAGCATCATTTTGTGACGCTTCATCATGATGAGGTAACACATACAGAAACACTGAATATACAGTTCCCCGGTAATCAGGGCCAGGCCGGACCTGTCACCGTTACGGTAGTGGACCATCCCGCATACGATGAGTATTGCTGCGAAGTCTGTGGAGTACAGCCCTGATCCTTATGTGAGTATGCACACGATATCATTGACAATGAGCTGAGAAATGTTTAAACCCGGAAAACTGTTTTCAAATCCCATAGTTATCTCACTTGCGGCATCGCTTCTTGTGACACTTATCATCGCGGCAGCAGGAGTGCTTGATACGGCCGACCTGTGGGCGGAGGATACATGGTATCAGTCTCCGAGGGCACTTGACGGAGAGATAATCGTAATAGGCATAGATGAAAAGTCCATAGAAGAGATAGGCCCTTATAATACCTGGGGCAGGGATGTTATGGCCAGGGCTCTTGAAAAGCTTGGGGAGGACCCTGAGAACCTGCCTGCGGTCATTGCAATCGACACCATCTACTCAGGAACTTCCGATCTGGAAGCGGATATCAGACTCGCAGATGCTGCTGAGAAGCTGGGAAATGTTGTGGTCGGTAACTTTGCCACCATAGGAACTCAGGTGGTCACGGATGGAGACAGAGTTTATTTTGACAGAAATGCAGTGCTGGGATTTGATGAGCCATATGATGAGCTTAAGGCAGTCACTTATCAGGGACATATCAATGCCATGTATGACAGTGACGGCATACTGAGGCATTCGATCCTTTTTATAGATAATGGCGGTGAGAGAGTCTACTCCATGGCTTATACCACAGCCGTGATCTATGGTGAAAAGACCGGAAGACAGATAGATATGCCTCCCGCAAGTTCACTTGGAAGATTCTATGTATCATATTCCGCCCTTCCCGGAGGTTTCTATGACGGATATTCTTTTGCAGATCTATTAAGCGGAAATATTCCCGCTGAGGAATTAGCCGGTAAGGCAGTGTTCATCGGACCTTATACCATTGGTCTTCAGGATTCGTATTTTACCCCCATACAGCGTGCTGCCCAGATGTACGGCGTTGAGTACCAGGCTAACGTTGTTCAGGCCATACTTGATTCCGATTACAAAACTGAGGTGTCCAAGCTCCCTCAGGCCATTGCTCTTTTTGTGGTCTGCTTTATCCTGTTCCTTATTTTCCAGAAGACGGATATTAAGATCTCTACCATACTTGCTGTTTCGGCAGTGATCATCGTCTCTGTGGTTAACTATGCGGCTTATAATGTGAAGATCGGCGGAGCAGGGCATGTGCTTCATCCTCTGTGGATACCTGCGGGTGTATTGATCCTGTATATAGCTTCCATCGTGATCCACTATGTGAAAACAGCACTTGAAAGGCAGCGCATCACCAGGACTTTTGAAAGATACGTAGCTCCTGAGATAGTGCGTGAGATCCTTAAGGAGGGAACAGAGAGTCTGTCCCTTGGCGGCAGGACCTGTGATATCGCGGTACTGTTTGTTGATGTAAGAGGCTTTACCACAATGTCCGAGCGTCTTGCCCCCGAGAAGGTTGTCTTTATACTGAATAAGTATCTGACAATGGCCAGCAGCTGTGTTGAGGCTACAGGCGGAACACTTGATAAGTTCGTAGGCGATGCAATGATGGCGTTCTGGGGAGCTCCCCTTCCTCAGGAGGATGCAGTGATGAATGCTGTAAGGACGGCTTCCATGATCGTAGAGGGAGCAGCCGGGGTTTCCGAGGAACTGAAAGCGGAAATAGGAGAGGAACTGAGAGTCGGCGTCGGTGTTAATTACGGACCTGCCGTCGTGGGTAATATGGGTGCTGAGAAGCACATGGACTATACCGCCATAGGAGATACCGTCAATACCGCAGCACGTCTTGAAGCCAACGCCCCCGGCGGAAAGGTATATATCAGCCGTTCGGTGGCTGATGCTCTGGGTGATCGTATAACCTGTACGTCCCTTGGAGATACCATAAAGCTCAAGGGTAAGGCTGAAGGCTTTGAAGTGCTGGAGCTGGTATCCATAGTCAGGTAAGGATACGATGATACTTAAGTGATAAAACGCCGGCATTTAGCTGCGCCGGCTACGGATGGTAATAACGAAATGGTTACGAATGACGAAGGAATCGTAAGATTCAAGCATACGATAATGGAAGAGGTCTGCAGGCTTGCATGGAATGCGGATCTGAATGAAGATACCAAGGCAGAGCTGGTTAATAAGATAATCCCCGGACCTAAGCCTCTCTTCAGATGCTGCATCTATAAAGAGAGGGAGATCGTAAGGGAGAGGATCAGACTTGCATGCGGACAGGATACCTCGGATAACCAGGGGTCTGACAATATAGTGCAGGTCATACATGCTGCATGTGATGAGTGTCCTCTGTCCGCGTATTCTGTGACTGACAACTGCAGATTCTGTCCCGGAAAAGCATGTCTTAATTCCTGTAAGTTCGGAGCCATAAGCCCCGGAGATGTCAGGATGCATATAGATCCCGCCAAGTGCAAGGAGTGCGGTATGTGTGCCAAGGCATGTCCTTACAGTGCCATAGTCCATCTGCAGCGTCCCTGCAAGAAGGCGTGTCCCGTCGGTGCGATAACCTATGACGAATACGGTATATGCAAGATTGATGAGACCAAGTGCATCAATTGCGGACACTGCATTCACAACTGTCCCTTCGGAGCCATAGGCTCCAAGACATATCTGGTGCCCATAATCCGTGATATCCTCGCCGATAAGGAAGTGATCGCCATGGTGGCTCCTGCCATAGAGGGCCAGTTCGGTGAGAATGTCAATATGTCTTCCATCAGGGCAACTCTGCTTAAGCTGGGATTTTCGGATATGGTTGAGGTGGGACTCGGGGGAGATATGACCGCAGCCTTTGAGTCTGTGGAGTGGAGCGAAGCTCTTAAGGAAGGCAGGAAGATGACCACATCCTGCTGCCCCGCATTTATAAATATGCTTAGGAAGCATTTCCCGGACCAGTACCGTGACAATAAGTCCACCACCGTATCGCCAATGTGTGCGATCTCCAGATATCTAAAGCTGACTCATCCGGGCTGTGTAACGGTGTTCATCGGTCCCTGCATCGCCAAGAAAGCAGAATCAAGAGATGAAAGGATCCCCGATAATGCGGATTATGTCATAACCTTTGGAGAACTCAGGGCACTCCTCAGATCCAGGGATATGGATTTTGAGCCTGCAGAGGGAGACTATCAGCAGGCATCTGCCTTCGGCAAAAAATTCGCATCAAGCGGCGGAGTTGCCGGTGCGGTCCTTGAGTGCATGAAGGAAAGAGGAGAGGATGTCTCTGATATAAAGCTTCTTAAGGTGGCAGGCGGAGATGAGTGTAAGAAGGCTCTTCTCATGCTGAAGGCAGGGAGGCTTGAAGAGGACTTCGTAGAGGGAATGGTATGTCAGGGCGGATGCGTAGGCGGACCATCCAAGCATATGACTGAAGCAGAGATAACAAAGGCGAGAAATGCACTGCTTGCAAAAGCAGATGACAGGAAGATCCTTGAGAATCTTAAGGATTATCCCATGGACAGGTTCTCCATGAACCGGCACGGACATATGGATGAAGAACTTATAAAAAAGGTTCTGGGACGTGAGTGAAAATATCGATTTTTTGTGGCAAAATGGGTGAATCTGAGTTATAATACCCTTTGTCTGCAGCTATAGTATATCGGTAGTACATCAGCTTCCCAAGCTGAGGAGGCGGGTCCGACTCCCGTTAGCTGCTCTAAAGCCCCGTGATCTGTGATCGCGGGGTTTTTGCATTGGAAAATAAATAATACATGGAAAATGGATATATGTTACAATAATAGAGCTGTACGTGAATTTTACTATGCAGGAGGGAAAAAATGAGCAGTTTTATGGATTCAAGAAGAGAGGCAAGGATGTACCTGTCTCCCGATGCTGAGGAAGTGGATGCAAGAACATACAATCTGGTTCTTGGAGGCGTGGTCATATACGGACTCGTCCTTAACATCATTATGTGCGCTGCGCTTGGAAGCCGTATGGCCAGGGTGAATCCCCTTGGTCTTCTGATCGGTTATTTTGTCAGCTGTCTTTTGGGCATCTTCATGTCCCATAAATCAAACAATCCGATCGTAAGCTTCATCGGATATAATCTGGTGGTGGTACCCTGTGGTCTCATACTCTCGATCACTGTTTCCGCATATACCAGGTCAGGGGCAGGAGACCTTGTGCTTCAGGCATTTATCTATACAGCTATCATCACCGCATGTATGATAGGGCTTTCCATTGCGATACCTGAATTCTTCTCAAAGCTTGGCGGTCTGCTCCTTGGTGCCCTGATAGGACTCGTCCTTGCAGAGCTTATCAATATCTTCTTCCTTCACAAGGACCAGAGCTATATCGCCTGGATCGGTGCTGCGATATTCTCACTCTACATCGGATATGATTACTGGAGAGCACAGCAGTATGCCAAGACCATTGATAATGCGGTAGACAGTGCAGTGGATATCTACCTAGATATCATCAACCTCTTCCTGAAGATACTCAGAGTACTCGGAAGCAGAGGCGGTTCATCCCGCAGAAGATGATCAGAAACCGATCGAATATCCAAAATAATAAACCGCCGGTAAGCCGGGAGCGTCATAAGACAGTAATGTTTAAGAATTTAAGAATGGGAAGGCGTGGCTTTGGTCACGCCTTTTCTTGTGCGATATGCAAAAATCTTTACTTTTCCACATCAATATTCTGAAAATCTTTACTTTTATAAGGTGCTTATAAAATGAGAAAATTGCTCAACCATGCGGGCTGCAGCCATTTTTTATGTTTTGCATAACTAAATCCCACTTTACAAAATGTAATATATATATTGCATTTTGTAATCCGCTATGCTATAGTCATCATGCCGGCAAATTCAACTGTATTCACTTATGGAGATAATAAAATGCTGTTCATGAAAAAGAAAAACGTGGATGAAAGAATCCAAAAGAGGTCAAACGAACTGGTTGCAAAAGTATTCCCAATCATAGGAATCCTGGCTCTGGTATCTCTCATTGTTAAGATAGTATGTGGTCTGCCTTTCACCGTTTACCTGCTGGAGATATGTACACTGGTGATTGGAGCGGTGGTGTGGCTGGTGGAGGAACTCCGCTATGGCACCCTGCTTGTGAAAGAGAAGGATGACATGCTGAAAGAGTTATCGAATAAGGCAAGGACCGATGCCTTTATGGCAATGTTCTGGACCGTTATAATCGGTGAATTGCTCTACGGTCTGGTAATTGACAAAGCCTATTTCCTTTGGGCTTTTTCATACATTGCGATCTGGTTTCCTGTTGCAATCTATATCTCAATCCATCTGTTTACTGAAGGCCTGCTGATTTTCGGAAGCAGGAAGAAGGAAGAGAGCACGAAGAAAAGCCTTGCAATAAGAACCTTTATCGGTTCACTATTCTTCGGAGCTTTTGTAGGATTTGAATTTTACTTCCATGATGGCGCCTTCGATCCCAAGGGACTGATTGCGGTTCTGCTCCTTGCAGCGGGATGGGGCATTCCTTTCTACCTGATGTTCCTGGGCTTCATGAAGCTGTCCGAGAAAAAGGCTGACAAGAATTTAGAAAAAGAGAATTGAGCATATGAAGAATAAGAGAATGAAAATAGCACGTGTCGAAAATGACATGACACAGGAGCAGCTTGCAGACGCTGTCGGGGTTACCAGGCAGACCATAGGACTCATCGAATCCGGGAATTATAACCCGAGCATCTCTCTGTGCATTCAGATCTGCAAGGCCCTGCACAAAACCCTCAACGATCTGTTCTGGACGGAAGATCAATCTCAATCCTGACAACAGGCAGTGTCTTGATCTCGTAATACTGATTTACAGCCCAATCATCCTCCGGATCCGTTCCGGAGGATTTTCCTTTTGAAGGATCGTTGATTCCGTCAGGAGGCGTCATGAACATACGGATAGTGATCTTATCATAACTGACCTTGCGTGTAGCAAAGAATGCCGGCATGAGATCGACATAGGATGTTCCGGGTGCCTTGTGGAACCACCTGCCGTTAACTTCAAGCATCAGCGAAGCATCAATTAGCTCCTCTTCAAAATAGCATTCGCAAAACAGCGGAGCACCGCCCGCTTCATACGTAAGTGCAATGCCTTCCGCATCTTCACTTCCTCCCCAGCGCATCTTAACTGCAGATGCCGGAGTTCCGTTTTTCTTAAACTTAACAGCCCTGCCTTCGGCAAAAACAGGAGAGAAGTAAGGATCGGAAATGATATCCTCGAATGTCTTCATCAGAGGCTGCTCAATCCCGACATTTTCATTATTCGGATCCTGGATCTCAAGTCCGAGTCTTCCCCTGTCCCTGAACTGGTACAGAGTAAATCCGGAGAGCCATTTGTCCTCGTCACGCTTTATCATTTCGCAGAAGGACTTAAGCATCCTGCACTGATCGTAAGGACCGTTCACATCGCCGTCTGCATTCAGTTCTGACAGCAGCATGGGCTTGTGCTTGCCGCATATCAGGTCATAGCGCTGCGCACTCTTTTTCGCGAGAGCGTAGACGTTACGAACCCCGAATGACTTGAAGTTACTTCCGCCCGTTTCCGCAATGTCGCCGGGCCATCCCCAGTGAAGAGACAGATACCTGTCCACGGATACGATGTCTGCAGCCTTCATCGCAGGGATAAACTCATCCTCCCTGACCATCTTCTCCGCATTCAGTGATGTATATCCGTCGAGGCAGAGTATCACCTTAGCCTGAGGCGCTTCCCTGTGGAAGATCTCACAGCAATGTGCAAAGAACAGACCGAGCTCTTCGTATGTGGCTCTTTTGTTAAAAGAAAACCATGTGCCGGTAGCTTCATGATTGATGCGCACAAGGATCCTTCCGAAGGGGCGCAGGTCCCGGGCAATCGCTATGAGATGATCGTCGCTTGCCTTAGGGTCGATCGTTATCGTAAGTATCACATCCTCGCCATGTCTTCTGATATCCTTCATGCATTCGAATACATCGGGACCGGACGAAGAATGCCTCTTGCCGGTAAGTCCCCCAGTATAGGGAAAATAATCATCGTACGGGCTTTCACCGCCCTTCCTATCCGCTACATAGGATGCACGCTTCGGCCATTCCTTATCGTCAGGGTAGTAGCAATACATCAGGTTAATGGCACGCATGGGGCGTCCCAACTTAGACAGGACATAATCCTGACAGACATATTCTCCGCGCTCGCTTCCGTCGCCGAGATCCACCGAACATGCGGCTGGTGAGATTTTTACCCCGGTGACTGATACGGGCGCTGCGGTAAACTTTGGTAATGGATTATTCATGATATGCCCCTTGATTGAATGCTTTTCTATAGCATGGGTTATGTGGCAGAGAAAGTTTGATAAGCTGTATGCACTGATGCAGGATGACTTTACCAAACAGTGGTCTGATAAGATCGATGAATGCATCCGTGACGGTGTAACCTACGGGGACAGATATCTGAAAGAAGAGTGAAAAAAGTCCGAAGTCACTTTCTGTGGCTGCGGACTTTTGATTTTATTCTTCTTCCGGGTTTTTCGCTTCCTCTATTAACGCATCCTTCGGGATGAAAAACTGATCCTTTCCGAGCAGGCTGATCACCATATTGCGATTCATTCTGCCGTTACATGCGTAAACAAGATTCTGTTCAAGCTCTTCCATGGTAGGTTCGACGTAAGGCTTTTTGGCAAGATATGCGGTCAGGTCTGCAATGGTCAGGAAAGTGAATGGCAGTATTCCGAACAGTCCGATAAACGTCACGTACTGGAAAGGTATGAATTCGGTGAAAACAAAGCCCACGAAGCCTGCGATGGCTGTGAACATGAAAATACAAAGCTTCTTAATACTGTTCAGTGCGCTCGTCTTAAGTCTTCCGAAATCGTTATGGAAGGTTTCCGCACAATGTGAACAATATCCGCCCCAGCATTTTACCCATTTTCCAAATTCTTTGGTGGCGATCGTTTTATCGTCCATTACAGAAGGGTCGAGCTTCTTATGTACGCAGGAAACATCTCCGGCAAAAAAAGGAATGTGCCGAAACTCGCCTCCGCAATTCGGGCAGGTATCGCCTTCCTTCAATCCGACATAATATACATCAGTTTCTCCATATATCAGTTTTTCCATTTGTGTCTCCTGTTCATTAACTTATTGTATTCTCTGTCGGGCTTTAAGGCAATAGAAATAGGGAATTGATATAATAGGGTAGGAGTGTATTCTGACTTGGTCGAGGAAAGGATTTATGTAATATGGGAGAAAAGACCGTTCGTAATGAAATGCGAGATATCCTGAATCCATTGGAATCTGACTAAAATGATCAGGCAGGGAGGTCGTTCAACAACAAGGCAGCCTAGGCTGCCTTTTAATTTGTATATATTTAAATGAATCGAGTATAATTTTCTATAATAGAAAAATATAAAATGTGATTTTGCCGGTTTGTGTGTTCATCCTATTATCATTTTAAAATATAATTCTTTCGTTGTTGTTAAAAGTTATTAATTGAGGGGTAAAAGACTATGAAATGGTTTAAAGAACTAAGAAAAGGACAAAAGATATTGTTTCTCACTAATGTTGTTTTAATATTAGTGCTATCTGTTTTGACATTTTCCGGAGTTGGTAATGCAGAACTTTTTGTCATTGGTTTTTTTATTGGTATTATTAACCTGTTCAGTATTATTTTTGCAAGAACAGGTTTCAAGTTTGGTATCCATTTAAATGCCGATAATGTAGGAGACGATGTTGAACCGTCCGAGTTAAAGTATTGGGACTGGTACTCAAGATGGGGCTTTTCTACACTTGCTGTTTTGGCTTGTGTTATTTGTGGACTGGTGCTTAATTAACTGGAGTTGCTTTGCGTTACTGTCTTATGAACACTGCCGTAATTGCCGGCGGTTTTATTGTGCATGTATGCTGTCTGCAGGGTTAATGGGAGCGGTCTATTTCATCGGACTCAGTGGTTGCGGTATGGCTGCTTCCGGATGAACCGTTGCTCTGCATTTCATGTAATCCGCAGAATGTAACTGCGGTGGCTATAAGAAAGGCAAGTACGATCCCTAAGATCACAAGTAGTATCGGTCTGCTTTTTATCTTCATGTTTCTTCCCTCCGGGAATGTCCGGTCCTGATCATGACATGTTATGAACTGATTATAACATATCGGGATAACAGGCGGATCGATAACAGTATCCACCGGGGTATGATATCGTTTAATTAAGGCAGTCTGTATGGTATAATCATATGTGGTTTTCGATGAACGTTCTTATGATGAAAACGGATTAGGGGATTCATAATGAAAGGCGTTAAAAGATTCATAATAGTCTTTCTGATAATATCAGGTCTTGTAATACTTCTTTCCGAAGGGGCATATGCATATTTGGTCAATACCCGCTTCGAACTGTTCGGACATCCCTGTGATGTATATATGGAAAATATCGCATTTGAGGGAAGTGAGATAACGGATCTTGCTTCGCTTGAGTCGGGACTTACCAGATTCAGCAATCTGAAGACCGTCAATCTCGGTTCATACCGCGTATATGCAGAGGAGAGGGACGGACTTGAGAATTCTTTTCCGGGAGTCTTGTTCACATATGATACATGGGTGAACATAGAGGGAACCGATTATCCTGTGGATGCTGACGAGGTGAACCTTACCGATCACGGATATGCCGATATCGGTCTCATACAGGAAAAGCTCGGATTTCTTCCCAATCTCGCTGTTGTAAAGTTTGGTGAGAATCATATTACCGCTGCGGACAAGAGCTATCTGTGCGGCGCCTTCCCGGGTGTGCTCTTTGATGTTGTGGAACTTCAGGATATATGCGGTGTAACCGTTCCTGTAGATGTTGATACCATAGATTTCAGGAGCGCCAAGGTCTCTTCAACCCAGGTGGACGATCTTATCACCGGACTCAGACTTCTTCCGAACCTTAAGAGCGCGGATCTTCACGGCTCGGATCTTACATGGGAAGACAGGCTTAAGCTCTGCCATGAGTTCCCTAAGGTTGATTTCGGATGGGTCGTTACATACAACGAGACAGACTATGATTCCTATGATACCGAGGAGATAGACCTGTCCCGTATCAGGTTCACTACGGACGATCTTCCCGTTCTCAAGGAGCTCACAGAACAGATATGCGGACTTAAGAAGCTGATCTTATGTGACTGTGGTCTGGATAACGAGACTCTCGGAGAATTCAGGAAGGAAGTGCCGGATGTCAATGTTGTATGGCGCCTTTCCATGGGAAAGTGGAGACTCCGTACAGACCAGGTAACCTTCTCCGTTCTTATCTACAGCTATAACTATGTGCGCCTCAGGAGCGCGGACATACAGGTTCTTAAGTACTGTACGGATCTTAAATGTCTGGATCTGGGTCATCAGTCCATAACAGATATAAGCGTGATTGGAGAATATCTTACCGATCTCAGACTTCTCATTATGGCTGATAACTGGATCTCTGATCTGACACCCCTCGCAAATCTCAAGCATCTGCATTATCTGGAACTGTTCGTCAATAATATTACGGACCTGTCGCCTCTTGCGGAGCTCCATGAGCTTGTGGATGTCAATATAAGCTATAACAGAAGGCTCTCGGATATTACAGGACTTCTGAACTCTCCCATGATGGAGAGGGTATGGCTTGAGAGCACATCCATATCATCGGAGAGCTTCGATCTGCTGGAAGCCACATATCCTGATGCCAAGGTGGTGAGAGTGGTAAGAGGAAGACCTTCCGTAGATCAGGGATGGAGGGACGGATGTGCCAGATACCAGCAGATGATGGATATGTGGTTCAATAACTATTACGGGGACGAGTTCTCAAGGTTTGACCTGAAGGCTTATGAACTGGGACTGAGGGACGATGAACCGGTACCGCCATTTTATTGATGACTGTATGCCATGGCAGTGGGAATGCCCTGAGTTACGGGGCTTTCCCATTAAATAAAAAATTTGGATTAGGTGTTGCATTTTATATTTTCATGTGATATTATTATCAAGCTGTCAAGGCAAATCGGGGTGTGGCTCAGTTTGGTTAGAGCGCCGTCTTAGGGAGGCGGAGGCCGCTAGTTCGAATCTAGTCACTCCGACGAAAACCTGTACGCGAGTAGCGTGCAGGTTTTTTTTATTGTCTGATGAAGATGATGTGAGAGTTCACATTCAGGTCTCCTTGAGTTTTTTTCTCATTCCGATGATGAGTGGGATGACCATGATGATCCACACGATGGGTTCCGAGAGGATGATGCCCATGTACTGCAGTACGGGGGTAAGATAAAGTGCTATCAGCAGCTTTCCGAGAAGCTCTGCAAAGCTTGATATAACGGGCAGTCTGTGTTCGCCCATTCCCTGGAGGGAATTCCTGAAAATAGAGATGACTGCCGGGATGAAGTAGAACAGTGTGTCCACCTTTTGATATCTGACCGCATTCCATATGATCTCATGCTCGTCGGTACTTGCGATCGCTTTGATAATAGCCGGACACAGGGTATAGCTGATGAGGATACAGACAATGCTCAGGACCCATGATATTCCGACAGTCACTTTTATCCCCTCGCGTATACGATCCTTTCTTCCTGCACCGTAGTTCTGGCCGCTGTAGGTTGCCATGGATGTTCCGAAGACACCGAATGGAAGCATATATATGCCCGAGAGCTTTCTCGTTGCCGCATGTGCGACCACGATATTGCCGCCGAGTCTGTTGATGGCAGATTGCAGTGACAGGGTTCCGAAAGCGACCATAGAACTCATGAGTGCCATTGAGATACCTGAAGAAAGCAGCATTCTGAGGCCTGACCTTCTGGCAGGGATAAGTTCACGGATGCGGAATCTTAATTCCTTATACCTTATGAATGTATATACAAAGCAGGCGGCTGAGCAGATGATCTGACTGGTCACCGTGGCGAGAGCAGCTCCGGGTGTTCCCAGCTTAAATCCTCCCACAAAGAGCACATCAAGTCCTGTATTGAGAAGTGTTGATACGATAAGGAATATAAGAGGGGTATATGCATCGCCTACGGCCCTTAGGGATGCTGCAAGGCAGTTATAAAGTGCAGAGAATATGAGTCCGGCTATCATGATGCCTATGTAGGCTGACGCATTGTCCATTACATCTGATGGAACATTCAGGATGCTTAGGATGCTGTCCAGAAAGAGCAGGCAAAAAGCGCTCACTATAAGTGAAGTGATGCAGGCAAGAGAGACGGAAAGTGCAAAATTTTTCCTTGTCTTTTCCATATTGCCGGAGCCGTAATACATCGCAGTGATGACTCCGAAGCCGTTTGTAAGCCCCATCATGAAGGAATTGGTAAGGTCATAGAGACCTGACACACTGCCTGCCGCTTCCAGACCTTCTTTTCCCATAAAAAGTCCGAGAATCTTCATATCCGCCAGAGAGTAGGCAAGGTTAAACAGGCTTCCGATGAGTATCGGAAGAGCAAAGAAGCATATGACCTTAATAGGTTTTCCTTTTGTCAGATCCTTCATTTATTCTTAATCATTTAAGCCGACTTTTTTACCTTAATCGGTTGATATTTTACTACCTCGATATTAAAATTGAAATATCTATGAATAAGGCGGAGACTCTTGCACGCAATAAAATAATCAAGGTCTATTTCCAGCTCAGTGCACTGGGCTTTTTGGTGAGTCTGGGAATATGCATTGTAAGCGGCATAATGGATACTATCGGTTATGATGTCCGTCTCTATCTGGTACTCAGGGTCATCATTCCCACCCTCATTAATTTTACGGCTTCCACTGTTGCGAAGTTCGTGAACATTTCCGAGAATTACAATAATGATACCAAATGTGCGGTCTGTTCCTTTGCATGTGCCACGATAGGCGCCAGCATTTCTTTTTGGAACGGTTATTATGTGGCGCTTTGGTGTCTTCCCATTCTTGCCGTCATGTTCTGCAGTATTTTCCATGACATGCATCTGCTCTTCAAGATAACGGTATTTTCCATTATATCGGTGGCCATTTCCGCATTTTATGAGATGGTGCAGTACCCTGATGAATATGTCTACTATCTTCAGAGCATGCTGGTGGTCATGCTGGTGCTTTCCTGCGGAGCGATGGTTTCCCGCAATATAATCATCTATAACAAGGAAATGCAGAACATAGTCTATGAGGCTAATGAGAAGCAGAATGTATATCGTCAGAGACTCGAGACGGATCAGCTGACATTCCTTCATACACGTCCCTATGCCCAGGAGAGAGCGGATGTATTCCTTCTCAATGCATCTGAGGATCATCCGGTTTCGCTTGCGGTCGTTGACCTTGACTTCTTCAAGAGCATCAACGATACATATGGACACAAGAACGGTGATGTGGTCCTTTGGAAGTTCGGTGATACGGTCAATAAGAATCTTAAGGACAACATGGTTGTCGGAAGATACGGCGGCGAGGAGTTCATCTTCGTATTCGACGGAGGAGATTATCACGACCATATCAAGTATATGGATGAGCTCCGTGAGAAGTTCGGTAAGATCAAGTATAAGTTCACCGACAGAAGCGTTACCTTCAGCTGCGGTATAGTAAGTGCCACATACCCCACATCCTTCGCCGATGCGTTCAAATATGCCGATGCCGGTGTGTATGCATCAAAGGACGGCGGAAGGAACAGGGTTACGGCTTATCTGATGCCTCCCATCCAGAAGGATTCGCAGATACCCAAAACCGGAGACATAAAGCCCAATTCCAAGTGATCTTCTGAGATATCAAAAATAATAAAAAACAGTGAAAGAACCGGTTATGGGACCGGTTCTTTTTGTGTGGAAAATTTTACACACAGGCAGTGGTAGGATTCATTACAGAAACACATCAGGGCAATGCCTGACCGGCTATACAGAGGACGGAAGAGGGCATATGAGAGACCGGATGGAAGTATGAAGGGTTTTATAAAAGGGAGGACAGATATGGATAATCTTAAGAAGATCTTCAGGGGAGAGTTTCTGGCACTGGGACTGATCACTGTTATGCTCATCATCGCGGCATTTTATCTTTTTTCCATCACCGTCAGAAGCTCTGCAGGAGATGACAACAGCTTCTGGAATGAGTATTATGCTCCGGCGGAATCCGAATATGTCAGTGAGGTACGGGGATACCTTGATGAGCTGGGATATTGTAATCCCGGGGTTGATCTCACTCATGTAACCGACAGTGATCTGATGAGGACCTATACAGTGATCATTCACCACCAAAGATTCGGGAATCTCAGCAGCGAGAGGAAGGAGGAGATAGAAGAAGCAGTACTTGATATGTGCTTTGCGGACGAAAGATGCAGCTTCCGCATAGAACTTATCTGAAAAGACCGGTAACTAAGATTTATTTTCACGCAGGTTTGAGGTATAATATCTGAGTGTTGTTTACTTAGAGAAGGAGATATTATGGCTACACCTGCAGAAGGAGAACTTTACAGACATTTTAAGGGCGGTCTGTACAGGATCATTACCATCGCACAACATACTGAGGATTTGGAGGGACTTGTGATCTACAGATCAGAGGACGATCCTTCCAAGGTCTGGGCGAGACCTGTAGTCAATTTCATGTCTCCGGTGGATAAGGTGAAGTACCCCGATGCGGTACAGGAGATGCGGTTTGAGAAAGTTGAGGAGGGAAGCAGAAAGGCTTCTTCCGATACAGGATATAAGTCTGCAAAGTCCAAACCCGCAGAATCTTCGATAAACGGACTGGATCCCGAGGTGGAGGCATTTCTGGATGCAAAGAGTTCCGCTGAGAGACTTCATATACTTGCATCCCTTAACCACAGACTCACGGATGAGATGCTGATCACAATGGCAACAGCCGTGGATGTGGAACTCCCTGATGCCGATGTACGCACCAAATATCTGTCTCTAAGGGAATCTCTGCTGATACTCGGTAAGTATGAAGGCGACAGGTTAAGATAACTGTACGGCCCCACAGGAGGGCGTATGTCATACAAGCTTGAAGATAAGATGGTCATAGGAGTTTCTTCCAGGGCTCTGTTTGACCTTACCAGGGAAAATGAAATATTTGAAAGGGAAGGCCTTGATGCATATCAGTCTTATCAGTTCGAACATGAGAAGGATATACTTGCACCGGGGCCCGGTTTTTCTCTGATAAAAAACCTGCTCGCTCTTAACGACAGGGATCCGGAGAACCCAATGGTGGAGGTTATCATCATGTCGAGAAATTCCACCAACACTTCACTCAGGGTTTTTAACTCCATCAAGCATTACGGACTTGGGATCACCCGCGCGGTTCTGGTCAGCGGTTCCTCGCTCTCTCCTTATCTTGCGGCATTTAAGACGGATCTGTTCCTTTCCGCATATGAGGATGATGTGCAGAATGCCATAAACAGCGGTTTTGCTGCAGGTATGATCCTTACCGATCGCAGTTATCCCGGAGCATCAGATGGTTCGATCCGTATTGCCTTTGATGGAGATGCGGTGCTTTTCGACGATGCATCGGAGGCAATATACAAGGAAAAGGGACTTAAGGCATTTGAAGAGAATGAAGAGATCAATGCCGATAATCCTCTCGATGAGGGTCCCTTTGCGGGATTCCTCAAGAAGCTTACCTGGATCAGGGAAAGGTACGGAGTTGATGAGTGTCCGATACGCACGGCACTTGTAACGGCAAGATCGGCACCGGCACACGAGAGAGTCATCAAGACACTGCGCAGCTGGAATGTGCGTCTTGACGAGGCATTTTTCCTTGGAGGAGTTGAGAAGAAGGAGATACTCAAGGCATTCGGTGCCCAGATCTTCTTTGACGATCAGTCGGTACATACAGACCCCGCATCCGAAGAGGTTCCTTCGGCAAGGGTTCCATATAAGGGAGGCAGGCTTCACTGTCAGGATATTCCCAAGGCTGATCAATAAGTATCATAATAAGGAGTTCATCGTAAATGAATAGTAAGAATTATTACATAACCACACCTATCTATTATCCCTCCGATAAGCTTCATATCGGACATGCTTACTGTACCGTGGCAACGGACTGTCTTGCCCGTTACAGACGACTGCAAGGGTATAATGTGATGTTTCTTACCGGAACCGATGAGCACGGTCAGAAGATAGAGAATAAGGCTAAGGAAGCAGGTATCACCCCCAAGGAGTTCGTTGACAGGATAGTTGAGGGAAAGCGCGGAGTCAAGGATCTGTGGAAGCTGATGAACATCTCTAACGACAGGTTCATCAGGACTACCGATGAATATCATGAGAAGTCCATACAGAAGCTTTTCCATAAGATGTATGACAAGGGTGATATCTATAAGGGCACATACAAGGGAAAATACTGTACTCCCTGTGAGTCCTTCTGGACTGAGAGCCAGCTTGTGAATGGGAAATGCCCCGATTGCGGAAGGGACGTTGTTGATGCCGAGGAAGAGGCATATTTCTTCAGGGCAAGCAAGTATGCCGACAGAGTCAGGAAGCTTCTGACAGAGACTGATTTCCTTGAGCCCGCATCGAGAGTCAATGAGATGGTGAACAATTTCATTGACTGTGAAGGCGGCCTTCAGGATCTGTGTGTATCAAGGACCAGCTTTACCTGGGGTGTTCCTGTGGATTTTGATCCGAAGCATGTGGTATATGTATGGTTCGATGCACTTTTCAATTACATTACCGCGCTCGGCTATGATAATGATGAATATGATGATTATGAGAAATTCTGGCCGGGCGTCAATATCGTAGGAAAGGAGATCGTAAGATTCCACTCGATCTATTGGCCTGCCTTTCTAATGAGCCTTGATCTTCCCGTTCCGAAGAAGGTGTTCGGGCACGGATGGCTTATGATAGACGGCGGTAAGATGAGTAAGTCCCGCGGAAATGTTGTGGATCCCTATATCCTTTCCGAGCTGTTCGGAGTGGATGCCCTCAGGTTCTTCCTGATGAGAACATTTCCCTTCGGATCCGATGGTAACTTTACCAATGAACTCCTCATCCAGACCATCAACTCAGATCTTGCCAATGATCTGGGCAATCTTGTAAGCCGTACAACGGCGATGGTCATGAAGTATTTTGACGGTGTGCTTCCTGCAGGATGCAGCGGATATGCTGCACGTGAGGCATGCGATGAGGATCTTATATCCATGAGCAGCGCCCTCAGGGATAAGTATGAGAAGGCAATGGACGGTTACGCGCCTCATGATGCTCTGACTGAAGTATTCCGCGTCATACAGCGTGCCAATAAGTATATAGATGAGACCGCTCCGTGGGTTCTTGCGAAGGATATGGATGCAAACGGAAGCAGACTTGCATTTGTTCTGTACAATCTGCTGGAATCTGCCCGTATATGCGGTGTGCTGCTTACACCATTTATTCCCTCAAGCTGCGATAAGCTCTTTGACTATATCGGTGCATCCTCCGATATCAGGACATGGGAGAGCGCCGCTGAGTGGGGAAGTCTTCCTGAGTCTGTTAAGGTTGAAAAGGGAGAGAATCTCTTCCCACGTATCGATGAAGAGAAGATGCTGAACGAACTCGAAGAGATAGAGCAGAATCTTAAGAAGGACGCCGGTGGTTCAGGTAATGAAGTTACTGTCGATCCCTTCCTTGAGGAAAAGGTTGATTTCGATACCTTCTGTAAGAATGATCTGAGAGTCGTGAAGGTTAAGGCCTGTGAAGCAGTGAAGAAGAGTGATAAGCTTCTAAGGTTCACTCTTGATGACGGGACAGGTCAGGACCGCCAGATCCTCTCGGGAATACATAAATGGTATGAGCCCGAAACACTTGTGGGCAAGACGCTTGTAGCCATAGTCAATCTTCCTCCAAGGAAGATGATGGGACTTGAGAGTAATGGCATGCTCCTTTCTGCCGTTCATTATGAAAATGGCGAGGAGACGCTTTCGCTTGTCATGCCGGGAGATGATATTCCCGCAGGTTCCAGACTTTGCTGATACATTAAAATACTCCACGCACGAAAAAGGTAAAAAAATGAAACTTCTTACTATAGCCATTCCCTGTTATAACTCTGCAGCTTATATGTCCAAGGCAATCGAATCCCTGCTCCCGGGGGGAGACGATGTGGAGATACTTGTCATCAATGACGGTTCTACCAAGGACAATACCCTGGAGATCGCAAGAGAGTATGAGAAGAAATATCCCGGTATAGTCCGTGCCATAGACCA
>JAEEGG010011380.1_pt1 | contig 19422 bp, 16 predicted proteins | sample 9134161 | NCBI WGS metagenome assembly JAEEGG01 (sample SAMN16246543, study PRJNA631951) | gut metagenome | biome: gut microbiome; feature: rumen; material: CR-attached | host: Bos | place: Iran: Karaj | collected 2018-10 | reverse complement strand
TCCTTTAGTACGATGATGCGGTTGCAGTGCTGTATGGTGCTTAGACGGTGGGCTATGACGATGCGTGTACACTTCAGTCGGGCCAGGTTCTCGATGACAATGTGCTGACTGATGTTATCGAGTGCCGAGGTGGCCTCGTCGAGGAAGAGCACCTTGGGCTTACGGACGAGTGCCCGGGCGATGAGGATGCGCTGGCGCTGTCCGCCGGAAACGCCCTTGCCGTCGGTGGTGATGGGGGTGTCCATGCCTAAGGGCATCTGGCGTATATCGCCGTCGAGGGCTGTCATACGGGCGGCCTCCCAGACATCGTCTTCGGTGAGCTGCGGATTGCTGAAGATGATGTTGTCGCGGATGGTGCCCTCCACGAGTTGTCCGTCCTGCATGCAGATGCCGATGCAGTAGTGCCGCAGACTGCGAAGGCTGATGTCATTGATGTCGTATTGGTCGTAGAAGACAGAGCCCGACAGCGGTTTCTCCAGTCCCATCATCAGTCGCATCAGCGTGCTTTTGCCACAGCCCGACGCTCCGACCAGTGCCACGTAGTCGCCACTGTTGATGGTCAGGTTGAGGCCGTCGAAGAGCAAAGGCATATTGTCGTCGTAGCGGAACTTCAGGCCGCGTATGTCTATCCGGCCCGAGATGCTCTTCACTACATCGGCATTCTCCTTGGACTCTGTCTTACCTGTGAGGATGGGGCGGCAGAGTCGTATCTCTGGCAGCATGCGCGATGTCAGGGACGTGATGCCTTGCAAGTTGGACACGGCCTGGCAGACTATTCCCAGTACGGCGCAATAGGCGATATAGTCGGAGAGCGGCAACTGGTAGTACCAGGCCGCCCACATCGTCACAATCATGGGCAATAATCTGAGACAATAGCTGATGCCGGTTACGAAGAAAATGACCACTGGCTGTCGGCTGCTAAAGGCCTCTGTGGGGGCGTATGCCTTTGCCCACTGATGGAAGGCACGGAACTCCGCTCCCGTGGTCTTGATCTTCTGGATGCCTGAAAACAAGGCAAACAGCATACCTATGAGCCGTGATCCGCTGGCGTTCACACTGCGCTGCACTTTTTGTGTATAGTGGCTCTCCAGTATGAGGGCTACGATCCGTATCAGGACGACGATGATGCCAGTGTAGAGTAGCGGTCCGCCATAGATGAAGAACTGTGCGGCCATGACGAACGAGAACAGGAAGGTCAGGAGCGTTGACAGGAAATTGGCTGTCAGGTTGGAACTCACGCGCGACAGAGATAGCAGGCGGTTGCTGAGGTCGCCAGGCGTAAACCTCTTGGTAAAGGTGGTGGGCATTTGCAGCAGTCGCGACATGAGGGCCGTCTGCAGCGCATACTCTACCTTGTCCTTGATACGCGCCACCACCAGGTTACGGGCTATATATACCATCGTCAGTCCGACGGCGGCACTGAAGAGCAGCACCGCAATGGGAATAATCTGATTGGCATCGCCCGAGGGGATGACCTCCGAGAAGATTAACTTCGAAACGTAAGGGGTGAACATCGTCAGCAGTGCCACGCCTATGCCTGCCATCAGGATGTATAGCAGGTCGTACTTGCTGAGACTATATGCAGCATAGCGCAAGATCGACTTGGCAGTCAGGTCGTCTTCTGTCAGTGGCAGACAGGTCATCAGTGCCTCCTGCTTCAGCAGGTCAGCATGCCGGCTGGCCGCCATCACTTTGCCCGTCTTTGGGTGAATGAAAGTATAGTCCGTAAAGCCAGGGGAGAGGACGATGGGTGTGTTGTCATCGGCCATGAACCCCATCATATAGCCCGTGCAGTGGGTCCACCAGCGGTCGCTGAGCGTGATGGGGCGGAAGAAGATGTTATGGCGCTCCAGCAGCGTCTCTATCTGTTCTATGTCTTTCGGCAGTTCCTCGGCCGACTCCATCTGCTTCCACAGTTTCCTGTCTATCATGGAGCGCAAGATGGTTTCTGCCTGGCTGATGGCCTTGCGGTCGCCATCCATGCGCTGGGCTAACTGCTGTAGGAATATATCCGTTCTCATGGTGTCAGGCATATTTTAAAAGGTTGCTGTACAGGCCGTCTGTCTGGCTCAGTTCTTTGTGGGTGCCGTGCTGGGTGATGCGGCCGTGCTCAATGACGTAGATCTGGTCGCACTGGGCGATGGTCTCCAGCCGGTGGGCTATCATGATGAGTGTGATGCCCATGTCGTAGAGGTGCTCCATCACCTTGGTCTCCGTCTTGGGGTCGAGTGCCGAGGTGCCCTCGTCCATCAGCACGATGGTGGGCTCCTTGGCCAGGGCGGTAGCTATCTCGATGCGCTGCCGCTGCCCGCCGCTGAAGTTCTTGCCGCGCTCGGCGACGGTGCCCTGATAGGCTCCCGGGCGCTCCATGATTTCCTCGTGTATCTGTGCGTCGTTGCAGGCCAGCACCATGGCGAAGTCCTCTATCGACTCGTCCCACATCTTGACGTTGTCGGCAATCGTACCCTCGAAGAGCGTCACGTCCTGGTTGATTACCGAGACGGAGTTGACGAAGGTCATGCGGTCGATGGCCTTGCGGGGTTTGCCGTCGAAGAGCACCTCGCCCTCCCAGGGCTCATAGAGTCCCGACACGAGACTCAGCACGGTGCTCTTGCCACAGCCAGAGGGGCCTACGAGGGCGATGCGCTCGCCCGCCTTGATCATCAGCGAGAAGTGGCTGATGATAGGGGGCAGGCTGTGGTCGTAGCCGAAGGTGACGTCGCGCAGCTCTATCTCGCCCGTTAGCTTGGCCACGTCGGGCAGGTCGTCGCCCGCAGGCAGACGCAGGTCTGGACTCTCCTGTCCGCAGTCGGCCACCTCCTTGATGCGCTGGATCGACGAACTGAGCCGGAAAAAGGTCTGTATGCTGGATATGGTTCTATTGATGGGATAGATGGTCTCGTTAATAAATCCCTGCGAGGCCAGCAGCATGCCGGGTGTCAGTTCGCCCTGCAGGATCAGCCACGTGCCCAGACATATTATAACACCGTTGGTCAGTTGCAAGACAATCTCTGGCACGGCACTGATATATATAGAGGTACTGACGGTGGTCACGCGGGCATTCAAGGCCTGTGCGAAGGCCTTTTCCCACTGTGCGAAGAAATAGCGCTCGTCGCCAAGCGACTTGATGGTCTCCAGATTGCTCATGCCTGTCATCGTGACGTTCTGCAGTCGTGCGTCGGTCACTTCCTGTTTCATGGCAATTTTTTTCTGGATAGTAGTTGTGGTACGCATCACGAATACGAGCAACAGGATGGAGAATATCTCCAGCAGCCCAAGTTTCCAGTTGAAGAGCATGACAAAGTAGCAACTGATGATTGGCAAAATGGCTATACTCAAGATCGGCAGAGAGTAGTCCATCAGTTTGCTGGTTTTTGAGATGGTGGTATAGCGGGCCACCAGTTCGCCTGGCGTAAACTGGGTGAGGCGGGTCATCGGCAACCTGAATACCGTCCACAGGTAATTGGCCGAAGTGGTGATGTTGATCTTGGCCTGGCTCTTGCGGCGTAATACAGAGAACGATATCCACATCAGGAGTTCAAAGACGAAGAGCAGGATGTAAAGTGTCAGCAATGGCGTAAACCACTCAGGATTCTTCTGCGTGATGATATTGTCGGTATATACCTGCTGGAACAGTGGCGGGAACAGGCAGATGACGGAGTCGATGGCAATGAGCACCGTGCCGTTGAGGGCAAACAACATGTTGCCCTTCAGGAAGTATTTGAAAGCCGACATCATCGTCAGCCCTGCTTTCTTGTCTTTTGGCTTTCCCATCGTCATTCAAACTTCATCTGGAGGTTGCGCAACCGTGTCCTGGATGTCTCGAACAGATACTGGAACATGCTTCGGCGGCGCGTCTCGGTAAGGACAGAGCAGTAGGTGCCGACATGCATGTCAACATCGTCAGGCTGGCCGAACGACCAGTCGTAGAGCGTCGGGTCGGCAGGGTCACGCTGCAGGTCGATGAGCACCTCATAGACCACCTTCTGCCCGTCGCCCATGAGGCGCTTGGCCAAGACGTCGGACTTCAGCGCCTGGCGCACGTCGGCAGCGTCGGCAGGGTAGCGTACCACCTGAGTGATGCGCCCGCGCACATAGCCTATCTCGTCGCGCTTTTCGTCGGCAGGCCATACTTGGGCCTCCATGCCTATCTGCAGATGGCGCTGGACCTCGTTGTCGGCATAGGCTATAAGGCGTGTATGCTGCGTCTGCTGGCTGACGGCATTACCGTCAACCACGCTGACGATTGGGTCGAATGCCTCAAAAAGCTCATTGTCGTCCTTCGTGCTGATGACCAGGCCGCTGACCGTGCTGGTCAGGTAACTGTGGCTCTCGCCAACGCTTACCATGGCTACAACCTGGCCCACGCATACGCTGTCGCCATTATGTACCAGCATGGTGCGCACAATGCCCTTGTTGGGCAGTGTCAGGTCGGTGGTGCCTTGCTCGGGGAACACCACGCCAGAATAGTAAGCCTTGTCACTCACGGTGCCTAACACACCCCATACGATGAATGCTGCCATGAGCAGTCCTATAGCCGTGGTCAACAGATAGGTGGGGACATAAGTCACCTGCAGATGGTCGGCTATCTGCTCGGGCGACTGTGGTACTTTCTCGGAATCTTCTTTCATAAAATATGCTGAGCCTTAATGATTTGTATAAAGTGTGGATACATTCTTTTTCATCTTAGTCACGATTTCGACGACAAAGATACGAAAAAAAACATAAAGACGATGGATTCTGCCGAAAAATGTGTATGATTCCGGCCTTCTGTCACTTCTGATAAGAGATCGTCTGGTGACGCTGATAATCGTAAAGCGTCAAGCGACGCAGGTGGTAGTAAGCGAGCCAGTAGTTCTTCAGCGAGTTGATCTGGTTCTGACGGGCCGTCTGCCAGTGGCTCTGCGCCACCGAGAGACTGTAAGCATCAGCCTGAGCCCTGATAAACCGCTGTAGCGTCTGGGCGTAGGCATCCTCAGCGATGGTGAGTGCCTTGCTGGCCGTCTCAACGATAGCCTGACGCTCATTGAACTCGTTGACGGTCATCGTTACATCAAGCTCGGTATCACGGGCCACTTCCTGTTCTGTACGCTCTGCCGCATCCACCGTGCTACGGGCGGCGAGGTAGGTATTTTTCCGTTTGCCCCAGTCCAAGATGGGGATCGTGAGTTTCACGGTAGCCATATCCTGAGTGAGCGGATTACGATAGGCATCCGCAAAGCGTTCAGCCACTTGGTTCAGACCGATGCTGGCATCGAGACTCACGCTGAGGTTCTTCTCCACCTTCGTACGCTCTGCCTCCCGACGGGCCTCGATGGTCGCCTGACGGGTTTCCAGATACTTAGGATTATTCTCACGGGCGAAGGTAAGGGCTTCGTCAGCCTCGATATGCAACGTGCCCACCACAGAGGGGATGACAAGTTCGATCTCCGTACGCCGATCCATCCCAAGATAAGTCGCAAGATCCTGTACGGCCCGCTTGCGGGCGATGCGGGCATTGGCGAGTGCCGTGGTGGCGTTGGTCTTTTCGAGTTCCAGGATGCTCAGCTCAGCCTTGGAGATACTTGAAATCTTATAGCGGCGCTGGGCGATGGCATAGATGGTGTCGCTTGATGCGAGCGACTCCATCGCCATCTGCACCATATCCTGTGCCAAGGCGAGGGCGAAGAACTTCTCTACGGCCTTCTCGCTGGTGCTCTCGATGCCATACAGCAGTTCCTTCTCTGCGCGCGCCATTTTCAGCGGTTCTATCCGTCGAGCCCACTTCAAGGGGTTATAGAACAGCAGATCCTGCTTATAACCGACGGAGATAGGGATGGTCATGAACTGATTCTGGTTCTGGTCGCCAAACGTACGCGTAAAGCCCAGTTGCGTGGTGCCATAGAACTGTCCGCCCCAGGGTTCCATCGTCTGGGTGGCATTGATACCGGCCTGCGAATATAACAACCGCTGTTGGCGATACTCATCGATATCCTCATAAGAGATATAGCGCTGGGTCATGTAGCGCTCATACTTCACAGGGGTCGATTCGAGTAAGAGCTGCGGCTTGCGAGAGGCCATCCATGAGAGATAGCGATGCTGTGAGGCATAAAAAACATTCTGGTATTTCTGTACGGAGAGTGAGCTGTCGGTGGCGAGCCTCACCGTCCGGTCGAGGTCGAGCACCACCTTCTGCTGGGCAGAAGCAGTGAGAAGTGAGAGGTGACATACAAGAAATATCAGCAGACTCTTTTTCATAAGCTTCATTTTTCAGACATTAAGACGACTTCTACGTTCATGCCATCGAAGAGTTCGGCGGTCTTGGCCAGACGGGCACGGAGGCTGACGGCACCCTGCTGATCGACGATAGGATTGATCTCACTGACGGTGGCCTCATATTGTTGCGACTTGTCGGCTACGGGAATGATGTGAACCCTTGTGCCAACCTTATATTTCTGGAGGTCGGCCTCCATCACTCGGAACTCCACCAGCATGTCGCCCGTGGCAATCACACGGCAGACGGTCTTACCTGCCACAGCGAGCTGGTGGGCCTGTACCGACAGGTTTGCCACCACCCCGTCGAAGGGAGCTGTCAGTACCCCACTCTGCAAGTCATGACGGGCTGCCTCTAACTGGGTCTTGGCGGTGGCCAGCTGACTCTTCGACAAGGTATAACCCGACTTCAAATCTGAGTTGCGAGTCACGTTCGATGGAATCTGAGCGGCCTTATCGGGATCGTAGCCATGGGCGATGATCACATCCTGCATCTGCAGGTGAGCCTGTTCGATCCGGAGCTGCGCCTGTTCTACGGCCCGCTCCTTCTGGGTCATGTCATTACGGAGCTTAAACTGGTCGAGCGTAGCCAATACCTGTCCCTTACGAACTTTCTGACCGTTCCTGACGAGCACCTGTTCGATGGGCAGTGCCGTCTCAAATGCCAGGTCGGCATAACGCTCTGCCACCACCTTACCCACGGTCTGCACCACCCCAGGCTCTGGCAGCGGCAACGCCAGCTTCTCCACCGGAACGGTCGCAGTGGTATCTGCTTCTGGGTCCACCTGTCCCGTCTGTCCGCTGCCACAGGCCGTCAGCATTGCAACAGCAGCTATGATCATGATCATCTTTCTCATATCTTGCATTATTTCATTTTTACAACTGTCTCTGTGCCATCTCGAAGAATAGTTCTTTTTTCTCCATCAGTTCCTCAAACGTACCCTCCTCAGCTATCTTGCCTTTGTCGAGGACAATGATTCGGTCGCAGTGGCGGATGGTCGATAACCGGTGGGCTATCACCACGCGGGTACAATTCAGCTGGTCGAGGTTGTCGCTGACGGCCTTCTGCGAGATATTGTCGAGTGCCGATGTCGCCTCGTCGAAAAAGATGATGTTAGGCTTCGAGATGAGGGCACGAGCGATGAGGATGCGCTGCTTCTGTCCGCCACTGAAGCCACCGCCACCTTCTGTGACGATGGTGTGAAGCCCCATCGGCATCTTTCTGACATCTTCTTCAAGACAAGCCATGCGCAGGGCCTCCCACGCATCGTCATGGGTGGCCCACGGAGCGGTGATGGTGATGTTGTGGAACAGGTCGCCCGTAAACAAGCTGCCGCTCTGCAGACAACAGCCGATCTTCCTGCGCAGCGAAGCCTTATCCACCTTCGCCAAGTCATAGTTGTCGTAGGAGATACCACCAGTCAGCGGTTGTTCGAATCCAAGCATCAGGCGCATCAACGTTGATTTGCCGCAGCCCGACTTACCCACAATGCCCACATATTCGCCCGGCTTAATCTTCAGCGACAGGTCGTCGATAACCATTGGCCCGTCTTCCTGATAGCGGAACGACACACCACTCAGTTCGATACTTCCAAAGAGTGCATTAACCTGCGGTGCTTTCTCTTCCATTTCAGGTACGGCTTCCAAGATAGGCCTTACGCTCTCCAACAGCGGTTTAATCTGTGCCAGACTCGGTACCACAGTGTTCAGCTGGGTTATCGAGGCGGTTATCATGCCAAAAGCAGAACTGAAGGCAATATAGTCGGAAGAGGAAACCCCGTTCGACAATGTGCTCCAGAAGAGGAGCATCGTGCCGCCAAGCCCCAGTAAGGCAGTGAGTGCAGGACAAAGCAGACGGGCGAAATCTGGATTATAGACCAGATAGGTAGCTTTGCTATAGTTGTCGAGCCAACGGATAAATGCACGGTTCTCACTACCAGTAAGTTTCAGTTTGTGGATACCCGCAAAGAGATTGTATTCCAGACCGCTCAGCTTCGCCATTTCCTCAGTATATTTCTTCTGAACCCCGACAATGCGAAGATAGTACAAAAAGATGACGAGCACCTGCAGGGCAATGATACCGAGCGCAGGCCAGAGCAATGCACCACCATAAATATAGACCTGCACCAGATAGATGATACTGAGCACGGCTGAGAGCAACGCTCCGACGATGCTCTCATTGCAGAGCGAGGCCACTGTCGTTATATTCTGTATCTTTGCCGTCAGTTCACCACTGGAATGATGGCTGAAGAAAGTGGGGCTCAAGAGGAACGTGCGGGCCACAACGGCATTCTGCACGTGCAGCTCTATGATGTGCTGCAAACGGATGATATAGAGATTTCTTGTCAGCGTAAGCAATAGAGAGCCTATGGTAATACCGATAAGAAGCCCGGTAATAGGCAACAGATCGGAGGAGTCGCCGGTAGGGATCACCGTGTCGAAGATCAGTTTGTTGGCCATCGGGGTAAACATGCCAAGCAGCACCACTACAAGGGCACACACCGTAAGCAGCACGGCATTAGGCCCTGACACCACACTCCACGTGAACCTGACAAGGTCCTTCATCTTCAGCGCTCTTAGCGGCAAGGCTTTGGTGAAAGTGATGGCCGTCGGTTCCAGCTCTTCAGTCATCTCGCGTTTACCCACCTGCCTGACTATACCGTCCTCTTTGCGGTATTGGTAGCCCAGCCCGGTCTTCGTCGGGGTCAGCGCCACCAGTCTTCCGTCCTTGGTATAGCCCAACAGTGGCCCGACACACTCACGCCACCATTCTCCAGTCAGATGAATATCGCGCATCATGATACCACGCGGACGAAGGATGCCTGTCAGTTGTTCCTCAACCGATAACACATCATCATAATCCAGCTGGTAGTCTGTGATGCCGAGTGCCTCAAGCACCTGTCGCAACGCACTTTGGTCGTTCTGAGGCACCACGCGCCTGCCTCCCTGAAGTCCCAGACGCTGATGGGTCTTCTCGTTCACCTCGGCCATTGCTGCTTGCTCAGCTGCCCTGCGCTTATTAATCTGATTAATATAGATTTCCATGGTTATTCGCTCTTCATCAGTTTCTGATAGAATCCTTCCTGCGCCATGAGTTCCTCATGTCGTCCGCGTTGTAGGATCTTACCCTGGTCCATGACGATAATCTCGTCGCAGTCACGGATGGTACTCAGTCGGTGTGCCACGATCACCTGCGTCGGTCCCATGCGCCGGATGCGCTTCATGACCTCATCCTCGGTCTTCGGGTCTAATGCACTCGTAGCCTCATCCATGATGAGCACGATCGGCTCTCTGGCCAGTGCAGTAGCTATTTCAAAGCGCTGTCGCTGACCGCCGCTGAAATTCTGTCCACCCTTGACAATCTTCGTATCAAAGCCTTCTGGACGACTCACGATGTCAGCACGTATCTCTGCATCGTTGCAGGCCATCATCAGCGTGAAATCCTCGATGCTGGGGTCCCACATGCGGATATTCTGTGCGATGGTGTCATCAAAGAGCACCACGTTCTGGTCAATCACCGCCACAGAGTTCGTCAGCTCTTCATTGGGGATGCTCTCGATGGGTCTGCCGTCAAAAAGGATTTCCCCACTCCACGGCTTATAGAGACCGCTGATCAGTTTTGCCAGTGTCGATTTACCACAGCCGCTCGGACCTACCAGAGCCACAGAATGACCAGGCTCGACCCGGAGGTTGAAGTCCTCAATGAGCGGAGGCTGTATAGGTGAGTAACCGAAGGTGACATGCTTCATTTCCAAAAGGCCGCCAAGTTTCCCTTGAAGGATCTCCTTTTCCGAGTCCCGATGGTCTTCGGGATATTTCATCACATCTTCCACACGCTCCATCTGACTTCGCATCTCCACAATTTTCTGAGAGCCGTTCACCAGCTCGTTCACAGGTGCCAGAAACGACCCCATGAAGCCCTGGAAGGCCATGAGCATACCCACAGTCAGATCGCCCTGAAGAATGAGGTAGGCACCTAACACGAGTACGGCCACAGAGCAAAGTGCGTTGGCCATCACAGGCAACAAAGCCATCTGCGCTTGTTGCTTGTCGGCGTTGGCGTTCACGTTGAACTTATGTGCCCACAGTCCGCTCCAGTATTTGAAGAAGCCCGTCTCAGCACCTGCCGCCTTAATGCTCTCCATGTTGTCGATGCATGAGATAGTGGCAGAGAAGTACTGGCCCTCACTTTGTTCCATGGAACGGATGAGGTTAATACGCAAATTGGCGAAATAATGAACGATAGCCAGGTTGACACCCGCAGCCACGAATCCTATGATTGTCAGCCAGAAGGAATACGAGAACATCAGAAACAGGTAGAGCACTAACAGACCGATATTGATGACCTGCGGAGCCAGAACTTCTATCAAGGAGTTGGTAATCTCCTGGTTCAGATGCATACGCTGCTGCAAATCGCCCACATGGCGCATGGCGAAATACGACATGGGCAGGCGCAGCAAGTGGCGCAGATAGTCCTTGTTGCTTTTTAATGCCAGCGCACCTGCCACACGCTTGGTATAGCGACTTTGCAGCAGTACCACGAAGAACTGGAAGACGGCCAGTGCGCCCATGCCTATGAAGAACCACTTAACCCAATCGGCATTCTTGCCCGACAGAATCTCGTCGAGGAAGATGCGGGTGAACAGCGGCGACAGTAGTGCCACGAAGGCACCCATCAGCGCAAAGGAGAAGGTGAGCCAGAAAGCCTCACTCACACCGTTGAGATTCTTCTTCATATAAGAAAGGATGCTGGTCTGCTGTCCGCCCTTCTCAAACTTCTCCGTCGGCTCAAAGGTCAGGCACACGCCTGTGTAGTGCTTGCGGAACTCCTCCATCGGCCATTTCACGGGTCCTATACCAGGATCGTTGATGCAGGCGCGCCCCTTACGGTCGAAGCCCCGGAACACGACGAAGTGCTCGAAGTTCCAGTGGATGATGGCAGGCTGCTTGCCTTCCAGCGCCTCGGGCGACATACGGAAGCCCTTGGCATCAAGACCGTAGTTACGGGCAGCCTGCAGAATCATCTTCGCCGATGAGCCGTCGCGCGACACACCACAGGCTGCACGTACCTCTTCCAGTGGCAACCACTTGCCGTAATGCGCTAAGATCATCGTCAACGATGCAGCACCGCACTCCACGACCTCCATCTGCATCACCTGCGGCACCTTAGCCAATTTACTCTTGCCCATATTAATTGCCTGCTATCGTTTGGATGGAATTGTCCAGTGTGCCGACAAGGACTCGCCAGACGGGCTTCTTCCGTGTGATAATCTGGATGTTGCATAAGGCACCGTTGCCCACCTTCACATGGCGGCTCTTCTCACGACTCCATACCAGATTACCGTTCTGTTCGTCAAACGTTACGCGCACCTCGTACACCGCCTGTCCGTCCTTGATGAATGCTGCCAGCGGGTCGAGTTTCACACGGCTCACAATCTCCTGTCGCGTGGTCGGGTACTGTTCGATGCCAACCACCTGTCCGTAGGCATATCCCCAGTTCTCGCGCTCCAAATTGGCGGGCGTGGCCTGCACCTGCTGACCGATCTTCAGTTTGCGCAAATCGTTGTAGGTCACATAGCAGAGCATCTCGCGGCCTGCCATCTGCTGCGTCTGCGGTAGCAGCCACGCCACGGGTTCGCCTGCCTTGAACTGTGCGCCAAGGGGCAGCGTCTGTATCAACACGCCGTCGCGCGGCACCCTGACAGCTGTCGTCGAGAGGGCATTGCGAATCTCCATCACTGCCACACCATTGGCAACGGTGGCACCGTGACTCACCAGCAAACGGCTAACGGCTCCATCATAGGGCAAACTAATAGGCGTGGCCTCTCCAAAAGGAAATACCACGCCCTGCGCCGTTACTTTATAGTTGATGGTTCCGAAGATGCACCAATAGATGACCACCACCATCATCGCCACCATGGCGGCAATCACAATCCGAATCCTCGGAGATGCCACTCGCGCCATCTCCTTGGCTTCGCTATGGTCGTCGAGTGCCTCCAGTGCCTCCTTATTGAATATCTCTGCCATAATCTTAATTTTCACTCCTTTGCTCGTTAATACGCAGCCAGTTCTGCATAGAAACGGCTCACTTCTTTCTGCATGCCCTCTGGCGAGGCGCCGTGATCACAGGAGACCCCTACGCTTAGCATCTTCTATACTCTTTTCTTAACATCCATTCCGCACGTACTTCTCCCTACCTAGGCCAACCGGTGAAGGGTTACTAGACAAGCCTCCCGTGGCCTGCTCAAGTTCATCTTCATCAAGCGGCCATGCACCGGCCTCTTGCAGCTCGTTCACAATCGCATTAATCTGCTCCGTCAGCTGCTTCAGCCGCTGCTTCTTCTGCTCAATCTGTTCGTTTGTCAGTGTTGCCATAATGAATATTATTAAATGTTTGTTACATTGTTTTCCAGCTTTATTCAAGCAGTCATCCCTTTACAAATGGGTCTGTTGGAAAGATGTGATATGGCTTGGGAGCTTGATATTGGCCCGAACCACCTGCGGCATTGTCGAGGTCGGCTTCGTCGAGTGGCCATGCGCCGGCCTCCTGCAGTTCCTTTACTATTGCATTCATCTCATCAGAGAGCTGCTTCAACTGCTGCTTCTTCTGCTCAATCTGTTCTGCTGTTAAATTTGCCATAACTAAATATTTAATGGGTTAAACCTTGATTATTTTAGCGTTTCGTTTAAAATGATACACCTTTCGCATGCAAAGTTACGAAATTTATTGGAATAACAATCATTATTTTATAAAATTCTCGTCACAAATGATTAAATCGTCGCCCTTGAAAGCTTTGGGAGCATCTTGCCGATGGGGCATACCTAAATATTATATTTGGGCACACAGACTATGGTTATCGAGATATAATCCGTGATCACAGGGGCAGTTTTGCATATTTAAAATAACAAGGATTATGTGATTTCAAAAAAGCCTGGCTGAGATTGCCAGGCTTTTTTGATGGTCTTATTTCGGCTGAAGGTCGGCGTACGCTTTCACCGCATCGAAGCAGGGGCAATCACGATCGTGACTGAGGTCCCGATGCCCGACGACCAGCGCGCGGGGGTAACGCTTGTGAAGATCCTCGAGCAACAGTCGCATCGTCGCCTTCTGCTCAGCCGTACGCGTGTCGTCGGGTTGACCGCGGATGTCGAGCCCGCCCTCGTAGCAGATGCCGATCGAATGGGCGTTGTGGTTCAGACAGTGGGCACCGACCATCCATTCTGGTCGACCGGGCTCGATCTCTCCGTTACGACGGATCACGTAGTGGTAGCCGATGCCGAGGTGGAACCCCCGCTGGCGATGCCAGGTGTCGATCTGAGCGGCCGATGACGTCTGGTCAGGCTTTACTGCCGAACAATGAATAACTAATAATGTGATCGTTCTCATAAAAGCTGTCTAACTGATAGTGCAGGACACCGCTCCCAGTGCTGTCAGGATCGCCGATCCAATCGACACGATGATCTGTACTAGAAACTTGGTCGTCTCTTTCTTACTCATTTTATTCTCCTTTCTTCAATATTGGGGACAGTCCCTAAGATTAAGCGGGCTGATCGTCTTCAGGATCGGTCGGTGTCGGGATAATACCGCTACCATTATTTACGGTCCCTGAGCCATTTGAAGCCTCGGGATCCTCCACAGTACCCGGATCGGTAGAGGTCACACGCTTCACCTCCTCACCGTTACGGTCGTAACAGGTAATCTGGATGGCGGTGTCGGCCAACTCGTCCTTCAGGTCCTGGGCGGGTGTGAAGATGATGCGACGCGTCTTGATAAGTGATGTCTTCACATCGTTGACGTTCTCAACGGCTTTTGCGCGCAGACCGAAGCGCATCGTGCCGAGACCTGGCAGAGCCACACTGTGACCCTCGGTAGCCCATGCCTTGATCACCTTACCCGCTCCGTCCCAACAGGCCTGCATCACACCCTCGGTTACACCCGAACGCAGTGCAGCTTCCTTGATGACCTTGTCCTGGTCAAGGGTTGAATACAACTCCGGCAGCATCACGTAGCGATAAACGCCTGGATTCTTACCGATCTTAATCTCTCGCTCTTTGGCTTTTACTTTCAATGCCATACTTCTGAAATTTTAAGAGTTAAACAATAATTTTACTTGTCTGGAGGCAGAATTCCCAGAATTAAATCTAGCACTTGCTACATTTAAATGTAAATAGTTCCAGAATTAAATCCCGTAAATTTCCTTCGACAATGCAAAGGTACGACATATCAATAGTGGCAGCTGTGCTGTCTTGTGTGGTTCAGTACACTTCAAAACTCTTTTCTTGAAGGAATGTTGTTTTTCATGGTTCGCAGAGGTATTCCACAATCAATTCCACCTCCCGGCGGGTGTAGCGGTGGGCATGGGGCGGTGAGTTCAGTTCACGTAGTTTATCTCGCAGTTCGGTGCAGTAGTTGATCCAGTAGTTCAGGTTGTTCATGGCCCCCTTCTTCGTCTTGGCATCGGGGAAATAGAGCATAGCCAGTTCCGACTTGCCGTAACTGCGGATCTCGAACGGCTTCACCGGCTCGTATTTCTGACTAAAGAGTTGCAACAATTCTTTCAGTGCTTTTTCTGTCATATAAAAAAGATTTTTAGGAGTTGGTTTATTAAACATTAGAATAAATAATCCACGAGATCGATCTTGGCGGCTTTCTGGGCGGGGGTGGCATGTTGTTCGAGGAGCCCGCTGACGCGGATGGGCGGCGATCCCTCCCAGAAGGGCGAGGCCATCACCTCCTGCGCCGTCTGGTACCAGTAGCGATAGGCCAGGCCGTCGGGGTCGGTATCGGGGAAGAGGATGATCCTGTGCCCCCTGAGGGGACGGAACTTATCGACCTTGAGTTCATAGAGACCGCCTGCAGCCAACCAGATGTACTGGGGATAGTGCTCGCTCAGGATGACGGCCGTCTTCTCAGCCTCTACGATGGCGACGGCATCGCCACATCCCCGGATCAGGTGGAGGCCGAAAAGACAGTGGAACGACTCGTGCTCTGTCTTGGGCAAATGGTAGCGCTGGTTCAGCAGCGCACTCACCCAGGTGGGATTCTGCCGTTTGTTGCGGTGGCAGTCGGAGTTGTAGTACATCACCTTACCGTCATGGAGATTGCCCTCATGGTCGATCTGCCAGAAGATCACACCGCCCTTTGTCGAGGCACCCAACCTATAACGGTAGGCGGCATGGAGCATCTGCTCGAACGAGAGATAGCCACAACCGACGAGTGCCTGACAGAACTGGCTGCAGATCGAACTGCTGCGCTGCACCATCGAGGCGGGATGGTAGAGGGTGAACGGCTCCTGCTGAAGTTGGGCGAGGATCGATCTGAAACTGGGGGATAGAATCTGATGGAGTTTCATCGTTGCTTTCCGGATTTTGGTTACTGTGCTCCCTGCTGGAGTAACACCCCTTCCTACTATAGCCTCCCTTTAGGGGGAGGGCTATATAGAAGGGGGGTTGGTTACTCAGGCAGGAGCATCACCACCACGCGGCCGCAGCGGTCGTTGGTTTTCCTGATCACCCGCTGCGCCTCGGCCTCAGAGAAGATCTTCTCAAAGTAGGTCTGCCGCAGGATATGAGCCTCACGCATGGCAGTCTCCTCGAAGGCGGCATAGCCCATCACGGAGCGTCCGCCCATCACCATCCCGAACAGCGTCCTGAAGTTCCATTCCCAAGGGCAGTCAGGGTTCTCGGGATGGCGGATGATGTAGTTCTGGTTAAAGGTGTCGGCTGAAGCCTTGCCATAACTTGCAAAGCCTCTGCCGCCGCGGCTGTCGTCGAGGCTGGCAGCCGTGGGCAGTCCGTTGTCGTCCATCTGGTAACACACAGGACTGTCGATGTCAAATTTTCTCGTCATCGACTGTTCGATGCAGAAGGTTGGTCTTTCAGCATTTTTCTGCCTGAGTTTCTGACAGGCATACACCTCGAAAGCCTTGTTCATCAGTTCCGTGCCCAGCCAGCCTCTCAGACCGCGGTTCTCGGCACTGCGATTCTGGTGGATCACAGTCACGATGTTGCATTCGCACGTCTGACTGAGTCTCATGAAACTCTCGATCAACTCCTGTGCCTTCTCGCCATTATTGATGTCACTCACGAGGTCACGCACGTTGTCCACGATCAGGATATCGGGTCTGTAGGCATCCACGCCTTCGGCGATGAGGTCATAGCGCTCACCGACATCGACGGAACGCACATTGAACACGAAGAAGCGGTCTTCAGGAAACTCACCGTCGATGAGTTGCATCACGCGCTTTCTGAGGATGTACTGCGTGCTCTGCGGATTCTGTTCGGTATCCACCCACATCACCTTCAGCGGCTCCTGCCTGATCCGTTCGATGCCGACCAACCCACCCTGCTCCCGGTCTCTGGCGCAACAGGCCATGAGGATCGAGATGAGCATGGTCTTACCCGTCTTGGGCTGACCCGTGATTACTGTCAGGTCTTTTCGCGGCAGACAGGGTTTGCCGTTGATGTTAAAAAGGAAATCCTCATCCTGGATGTCGCTGGTCGATACGATACGCAGTTTGTCGAGTTTCAGGAGCAGGGGTGTAATCAGCGAGGTCTCTCCTGCCTTGGAGAGTTCCTCTGAAACCTTGGTTTTGTTTTCTGTCATAACTTTGATATTTTTGTTTTCATTGATTGTCAGGTGCGCACCTTACATGGGGCAAAGTTACGAAAAACAAAACATAAATACCCCCTACAATGTACGTACATGTAGGGGGTATAACAGGGTGTTTCAAATAACTATTCAGGCAAAGACAGCCTTTAGTTTTTCGCGAAATTCCAGTGACTGATTTTGATTCAATGAGGTATAATAGTCACGGTACATATTACGGCGATTCCAAAATGCCTCAAAGATCTTCCATTTATCCTTGATAGCAAGTCGCTTCGCCATTTCAAAGGCCAGTATTGCTGCCAACGTCCGAGAGAGTAAAGGCTGAAAGTGCTCATTGACATAACCAGCCAGCTGGGCCTTCTGCCAGAGCACCATCGCCTCACGCGTGGCAAGGGGTTCGGGCAGTTCGGGCGGTTCAAGGGTCGGTGAATGATCCTTTGCCGAAACATCCGACTTGTCGGTATTGAACACCTGTGAGCCAACGTGATTGACATACTGCGCGCCTTTCTCTACCTTGATCAGCGTGATATGGCTGCCTATGTGTTGACCGTCTGACTGATGCAGCCATTCAAGCAGACGGTTTAACTGATCAATAAGATCATCGTTTTTATTTTTATTCATATTTTGTTTCTTATTTAATTAAAGTTTTGTCTCAATTTTTATGTCTCACAAAAATGCGCCGGCGATCCATGACCACCAGAGCGCATCGGTTGAAGCCTCCTTCTAAGGTGACTTCTCCAGACGGGCATAGGCCCAAAGATAGACGGCCCAACTAAGTGAGCCAGGGGTGAAACATCTCATATTTTAAGCAAATGACTCACAGAGCATTGCTGCTCCATGAGTCAAAAAGTTAATATTAGGGGTCTGTCCCCCATCGTTAAATATTTGATGCAAATTTACTGATAATCTATGATATATGCAAAAATTTCATATGAAATTTTGCATACATGATATAAATATACCCATATTTTTTTACAGATCGAATGAAAGCTGCATATTTATAAGGCAAAATAGAAAAAACTTCGCATTTTGTTTTGTATATCGTTTATTTCTTCGTACCTTTGCAAACGATCATCGGTATATACCTCAGAGGAGGGCCGGTGTAATATATATAAGGTTAGAACATATAGTTATAATAACTATTCTACTTCGTATCCTTTCACGATAATCATTGGGCAGGCTGGAAGTTTCTTCATTTTCCCCTTTACCTTGTTTCGGGCATAACTGCTTTTAAGATTGGCGGGGAAATAAAGTGCCCCATCACCTTTCATATCAACCAAGCAGACTGTAACGCAGTATTTCTTTTTTCCTTTCAACACTACTGTCTCTTCAGGACTTACATATAGTTCCTTGCCGTTGTCAGTTGGCGTAACACGTTTGTAGATAGGCTTGTTTAAGATGTTGACGAATTTCTTGTCCTTGACCTCATAGCAGTTGAAACTCAGCAAGCATTCCTCATATTTACACGTAGCTATAGAAAACATAATGTCAGTCAACAGATAGTCTTTTTTGTTCTCAAAAATAGGTCCCCATTCCACGTCGCCTTTATGAGAACCCACGAAACCTGCATTACCCGTTCTCACCCACGACTTGCCCGACAGCGTATGTGGTTTGTTCTTCTTGCCTACTACGACCTCAGCCAACTCGACCACCTTGTCTTTCAAGGTTATGGTCAGTTCATGTCCGTCGGCATAGGTTGTATAGGGTATTGTAACTGTCTGATAGGAAACATGTGTGAAGGTCAGTTCGTCCTTGCGTCCTGCTGGTATCGTCAGCGTGAAATGTCCTTGCGCGTCGGAGATAACGCCCACACTGTCCTCCTCAATTCCGATACTGACGTATTCGATGTTCTCGCCCCGTTCATTTACGACGTGACCTTTGACCGTAGTCTGTGCCCAGCCTGTCATTGCAACGAGGGCGAGCAGTATGGCGGTGATTGTTGGCTTGTTCATTTCTTGATTTTACCGATCTTTTCCAAATATTTGACGAATGCGTTCCATTGCTCGGTATTCTTTTTGATATTGGTCTGCACTTGTTCGTCGTTAATGAACTGTAGAGGGTAGCAGTCTTGTAGATAGAAATGACCTTGTTCAGAATTGGATATGACGTCATAATGCAGGACAAGATCTTTGAAGGTTCTGCTGTCCCAGTCACCTACGAAGCGACTGACCTTGAGTACGACATCATTGCCAAGACGGAACTCCAAATCACCATCATTCATCCGCAGTCTCTGGCTAATCGATTCTTCCTGTGCATAAAATTTCACTTCGCGGGTGGTAGGGTTGAACCACTCAATGTCTGCATCTGTGAATATGGCATTCTCCACAGGGTCAGTAGTATATGGCTTTCCCTGCTCGTTGTCGCTGCTGCAAGAGGTCAACCCCAAAATAGCAGCCAGTAGTGCGGTGATGATGATTTTCTTGTTCATTATTTTTTGTTATTTTTACGATTTGATTTCATTTTAGTATTGCTTTACTGATTCGTCCCTGTTCTGCGTTCAAATATTTATCAAGTACCTCTGCGATTTGTGGGTAGTAGTCGTTGAGCGTTGTATATTTGCT
>JAEEGG010011377.1_pt1 | contig 19425 bp, 14 predicted proteins | sample 9134161 | NCBI WGS metagenome assembly JAEEGG01 (sample SAMN16246543, study PRJNA631951) | gut metagenome | biome: gut microbiome; feature: rumen; material: CR-attached | host: Bos | place: Iran: Karaj | collected 2018-10 | reverse complement strand
GCAAAGGTAACGCTTTTCTTGGATTCATGAGGGCCGAACGGGAATAATTTCATACCTTTGTCGACGTGATGGAATTGGAAAAATTGGATTTTGCTAAGCCTGTCGAGGGCGTGACCGCTTTCTCGACCACACGAGGTCAAGTGGACAGGCGCAACCCGTACTCTGGGGTGAATCTGTGTGACTATGTGGGTGACGATGCCCTGCGGGTGCTTGACGCGCGGCTCACGCTGGCGATGCAGCTGGGGGTGGACCTGGACAACCTGGTGATGCCGCGGCAGACGCACTCGTGCCGTGTGGTTGTCATCGATGAGCATTTCCGATCGCTCGATATCGACCAGCAGGAGGCTGCACTTGAGGGCGTTGATGCATTGGTGACATCGCTCCCTGGTGTAGTCATCGGCGTGAACACTGCCGATTGTGTGCCCATGGCCCTCGTGGATGGGCAAGCAGGAATCATTGCTGTAGCCCATGCCGGGTGGAGGGGTACTGCAGGCCGCATTGCCGCCAAGGTGGTCGACGGGATGTGCCGTCAAGGGGCCCGTGCCGACCGCATCCAGGTGGCGATGGGACCCAGCATCTGCCAAGCCTGTTTCGAGGTGGGTGACGAGGTGGTCGACGCATTCAGGAAGGCCGGCTTTGCCCTCGATGCCATCGTCGAGCGCAATGCCGCCACCGGCAAGGCTCACATCGACCTGCGCGCTGCCAACCGTGCTGCCCTCGTTGCAGCCGGCATCAAAGCCGATAACATCATCACCTCGCAACACTGCTCCCGCTGCGACCACGAGCGTTTCTTCTCGGCCCGCCGCCTGGGCATCAACAGCGGCCGCACCTTCACCGCCATAGTTAAGGTATATTTTATTTAAATCAATTGTACTATATTCCATTCGCATAACCCTCAATCGTTAAATTGTTCTTTTTGATTAGCATATTTGCTCACTTCATAGTAATTGAATAATTTTGGCGTATAGGTCATAATTTTGTCCTCTCAAAAAATGATGTAAACAATGTTACTATTATTGCTGATTCTGTTTTATTTTCTATGTATTTACCGTGTTGATGTCAAAAAGATCGGTTATCATGAAGATTATTTGTCAAAGAACAAGACGGACTCTATTAAGGGTATATTCATTATCATAGTATTATTGAAGCATGCCATGGGTTATTTAAATGGCTTGGGATATGAATATGAAGCCTTGGGAGATAACTATTTTGTTTGGCTTACTTGTAGCCTAGCACAGTTGATAGTAGTAATGTTCTTATTCTATTCAGGCTATGGCGTAGGCGAGTCTTTCAAGAAAAAAGGCGATGATTATGTCCGTAGTCTACCGAGGCACCGCATTTTGACGACATTGTTGAATTTTGACGTGGCAGTATTAGTTTTTATCATTATGGGAGCAATGCTGGGAAATCCTGTTTCACCACAACAGGGTTTTCTGTCACTGACAGGTTGGGTTTCTGCAGGAAACAGTAACTGGTATATCTTTGTTATACTGCTATGCTATGTAATGACATGGGTCGTGATACGGATGGCGATGAACCATGCTTGGCAGCGGAGTGTCATGCTTTTTGCTATGTGCCTAGTATGTTTACTCTTACTATCCGTTTACAAGGAGAGTTTCTGGTATGATACAATATTGACATATCCGATGGGGTTCCTATTCTCTACTTATAAAGAGTCTATCGAAAGATTCATTAAGAAGCATTATTGGACAACCCTCGGTGTCTTGACAGTACTTTTCCTAGTTCAGTTTGTTGGATATTACTTCGGGTACTATACTGACAAATTTAGTTTGACATTTAATTTCTATAGTATCACATTTGCCCTATGGGTAGTCGTCCTTACGATGAAGTTGGGTATCGACAACAAGCCATTGCAATGGTTTGGAAAGAACCTGTTTCCAATTTATATCTACATGAGAATTCCAATGATTCTTTTGGTTGAGTGGCAACCTGGTTTTGTCTTAATGCAACCGGCCATGTTCATCGTCATAAGCCTAATTTCTACTTCGTTGATTGCCTATTTTTATCATTATTGGCAGATTAAATTGAAATAGCCTATTCGTTGCGTTATTCATATGCTAATTTTGCAACTGGGCGCATGATGGGCGATGACAGCCATCTATAGGTTTTTGACCTATGCCATTTTTTGGATAAGGAAGGCAATATATACCGCGTTGCTAATTGTTAACCAATTAACATTCAGAGAATTAGTCCTAATTGATTTTCTGCCGCTTGTGCGCAGAGGTACTTTTCAGTAGTATGTGATGTCCCAAACTTACGAGAATAACAATAAGGAAATAAGCCAATGTCATGATTATGGGTTGACTGGTTTGCCCATGTGGTAGGGAAATCGTATGATAGAAAATCATTCTGATAAGTGGATGAACAACAAAAATACTTGCAGAGATTAAACCTATAAACTCAAATGGCTTAAATGTGAATTTTTGTCCCAAACTGATGATAAAAACAATAGACGTTAACTCAGCAAAAGGCGTTAGGGGCTTAATGGTCATACATACCCATAAGAAACAAAAAGATAAAAGAGAAATGGCCCATTCGTAGTGTTTGGGCAAGTGAATATCTTTCCTTGCGGCAATAATACCGAGAATAAATGATGCTCCCCATCCAGTGAAGTTGTGCCTTACCCAGACCATAGACCATTCAGACATGAAATAGAGCGCAACATAATGAATTACTAAGAACCCTACTAACAAGGCACATAGCCACCTGACACTTAATTTGCGGAGTAACAGGAATATAATGTAAAACTGCAAGATGACCCCGAAGAACCAATAAACCCCAGGCTCAAGATAATTGTCTCCATAAAAATTTGCGGTGAAAGTGCAGACCGTAAGAATCCCTTTTATCAGATAGTTCTGCCCAAAGCAACAATGAGAAATAATCACATACAGTAAATATATAGGGAGCAGAAGTTTCCATAATTTGATCAGATGACTTCTTATATATAATGGGACCTCAATTCGTGATGTTCCATATTTCTTGGTTAACCCGTATCCGCTTAGAAAGATGAAAATCGGTACACCAATCCAACCAGCAAAAGAAAGGATATACCAGAAAAAGGAAGAGGTGAAGATATTACTCAAGAATATATCGGAAACTTCCTGAGAATAGTGCATCTCATTGCAATTGATGTCCATGAGATGATCAACATAGTTATGGACCATAATGAGAAGGATGCCAATTCCCTTCATATAATGGCTTTGTTTTTTTGTCAGCATCATAGTAATGAGTGTCTGTTTCTTTGTTGTTAATCTGTTTTGATGAACCACACTAACTTAATTCAGAATGGATTTCTCTGTAATGGATTCTCCATTAACAGCAGTAATTCCGATTAAGTCCATGATGAGGTAAGGTAAATCATCACTATTCCAGCACTTTGGATTGTTTTCTCTTGCCTTTATGCGTTGCATGATTTCTGGATGATTACGTTGAAAAGATTGAGAGGCAAAGAGAAAAAACGGGATTTCTACGCCGTAGTTATAACTATTCTTATCATTCATTTTCCCATGAGCAAAATAGTCAGGATCATAAGCCACACGATACATGACTTGGCCATGGTCTGGTAAATAGATGACAACGGTTTCGGTTTCTTTATATAAATCGATAATTTGTGATACTACATAGTCATTATACAGAATAGAGTTGTCATAAGTTGATAATATGGTGCGATGATTTTGGGGTTCTGAAAGGTAGTCTTTCTCAGTGAATTTGCCATATTCTTTTGGGTATCTCATGCTGAAATCAAAATGTGAACCCATCATGTGATAGATGATGAAATGATGTCCTCCAGGATTTAATTGATTTATAAAATGAAATGATGAATCTACTAGTACCATATCTGGTCTCACGTTAAATTGATCTGAACCTTCACGCTGCAAAAACCATTGCCTTTTACATGCCTCGGCAAAAACCCGTGAAGCGCCATTCTTTTTCGAACCACGTGCCTGATTCCCGAACCAATAACAATCAAATCCACAATCTTCCATTAATTCGATGATTGTCGTATACTCAAACCATTTTTTGTCTTTGGAGGGGGTGTCATCCTCCTGACAATAACTACTCATCATCAATCTTATGGATTCAGCAGTCGTCGGTGCTGGAGAATTGATGCTGTCAAAAGCGAACAACAATGAATTGTCGTGAAGGGCAGATAGCATAGGGTTGGTATTCTTTTCATATCCATATAACGAACTGTGGCATCGGGCAAAAGACTCACCAATAATCAAAACGACGTTGGTTGGTAGTTGAGTGGTATCACTAATTGTGATAATAGGATGGGTATAGTGTGTTTTCAAATCCTCAGTAACCTCATACTGAGTCATTTCATATATTCTATTAATGGGCCCTTCTTCCCATACTTCCCAGGTATAAGCATTTATTAATCCACTGAAACATAATATGCCCATCGCAGCCCATGAAGTTTTCTTGCCGAGATTGAGGTTTCGACGTTTAGATAGTGCCCACAGTCCGATAAAGATGAAATAGATGGCCAAAACTGTTGGTATCATCCATTTAGGAAGTAAGACGGATGCAAACTCTTTGGCTTCATTTGGATCGGAACCCAATATTAACATGGCAAGATCAGCATCTAAAAGGTATCCAAGTTCAAAGATACAATAAAAATTTACAGCAAAAAAAATGGCAGAAATCACCAAAAGGGCTCCCTGAATTACCCTGAGCACAATATTAGGCTTAATCAACCCGACAAGAAATGTTACCACATAGGAGATAATAAAGCAGTGTATGGCCTGAAAAATCGCATTTAGGTGTATTCCTTGAACATATAATTGCCATGCGAAATAAGGGCTTGTGGCGATGATGAAAAACGAGATTAAAAACAGAAAATGCTCTCTAAAAGGACGCATCACAATTTCTCTCGCTTTTTGCAATATGGTCTTTAACATAATGAATAGAATGCTGATTTAATAAAGATAGTTGGCCATAATGTTGAATATCAATAATCCCCAAAGGCAGAATGCTAACAACACATTGAAGTTGACCTGCAAGTTGATGAAGGTGCTGATTTGCATTGAGGATGAGATGTCTCGAACCCTATCATTGCTCTGGTATTATAATGAATTTGCGGAATTCAGCGTCATGACGTGCAAAGGTACTAAGTTTTCATCGATTATAAGCACTTGGAGTATTATATTTCTGAACAATACAATAGTAATTCAAATAGAAGATGTAGTCTTAAGGGGCATCTCAGCCCGCCGCCTGGGCATCAACAGCGGCCGCACCTTCACGGGAATCTATAGGGAGTGATAAAGTGTGATGGGGAGTTATACGGACTAATATAACAGCGATGCCCACTCTGTCATGGAGCGGGCATCGTCGTTAATCGGGTGAATTGAGTGGTTTACAGGGTGGCGTCGCTCTCCTGGAAGGTGGTGGCGCGGCGCACATCGCCGGTTTGGTAACCGAGTTTGAACCACTTCATGCGCTGGGCGCTGGTGCCGTGGGTGAAACTCTCGGGCTGTGCATAACCCTGTGAACGCTTCTGCAGGTAGTCATCACCGATCTTCTGTGCGCAGTCGATGGCCTCCTGCAGGTCTTGGTCACTGATGGAACCGAAGAGCCTGCTCTCGTAGTGTGCCCACACACCGGCATAGAAGTCGGCCATGAGCTCGAGGCGCACGCTGTACTTGTTGGCGTTGGTCTGGTTGGTGGCCTGCATCTTGCGGTGGGCCTGGTCGAGGGTACCCATCAGGTACTCGATGTGGTGTCCCACCTCATGGGCGATGACATAGGCCTTAGCCAAACTGGAGTTGTCACCCTTCACGCCCAACTGACGGTCCATGGTCTGGAAGAACGACAGGTCAAGATATACCTTCTGGTCGCCCGAGCAGTAGAAGGGGCCGACTGCTGCGTTGCCCTGGCCGCAAGCGGTCTGGGTGGTGCCAGTGTAGAGTACCAATGTGGGGGGAGGGTACTGGCCGATTCCATACTGCTGGAAAATCTGTGACCAGATGTCCTCGGTACTTGCAATAACCTGTTTGGAGAAGGTGGCGAGTTCCTGCTCTTCCTGGGTGAATTCGGTCTGGCCGCCAGATTGCATACCTCCTAAGCCACCAGCTTGCTGTAACACGTCACCGATGTCTCCACCCATCAGCAGGGTGATCAATCCGGCGATAATCAGTCCGCCGATGCCGCCCAAACCAATCTTGGTACCGGTGCCCATACCGCGGCGATCTTCAACATTTTCGCTTTCGCGTCTTCCTTCAAGTCTCATAGTGATAAAGATATTTTAGTTGTTAGTATTTGCCTTCAAAGAGTGCAAATTTAATGTTTTTTTCAATATCCCATCATTTTTTCGGTGTTTTTTCTTGCAAATATCCATCGATTTGCAATCGTTTTCAAGTGTTTATTCCAAAAATAGGTCAGGATTGTAGTCGAGTTTAGCGGTAAAATAGTACCTTTGTGCTCATCACCCATCTAATGACAGCACGATATGAAGAAGAAAAAGAATCTTGCCATCATCAATGACGACCCTTGGTTGGAACCCTACAGTGACGCTATCAACGGCCGTCATCAAGATGCCGTGAACAAGATAGCCGAGCTCACCGGCGGCACGGGTAACCTCGTGGAGTTTGCTAACGCCTACAATTACTATGGCCTGCATCACACCGCCGACGGCGGTTGGGTGTTCCGTGAATGGGCACCCAATGCTACCGAGATCTATATCATCGGCCAGTTCAATGACTGGCGTGAGTGCGCTCCTTACCGCCTCAAGCGGCTCGATGGCGGCAACTGGGAGATTGTCCTGCCCGCACGTGCCATGCACCACGGCGACCTGTACAAGCTGCGCATCCACTGGCAAGGTGGGGAAGGCGAGCGCATCCCGGCTTATGCCACACGTGTGGTACAGGACGAGAAGACCTATATCTTCTCGGCACAGGTTTGGGATCCGGCCGAGCCCTATGAGTTCAAGGTCAAGCACTTTGTACCCAACACTTCGCCGCTGCTCATCTATGAGTGCCACATCGGCATGGCACAGAACCGCGAGGGCGTGGGCACCTACGAGGAGTTCCGCTTGAATGTGCTGCCGCGCATCGTCAAGGACGGCTACAATGCTATCCAGATCATGGCCATTCAGGAGCACCCCTACTATGGTTCCTTCGGTTACCATGTGTCTAGCTTCTATGCTGCCTCGTCGCGTTTCGGCACACCCGAGGAACTCAAGCACCTCATCGACGACGCCCATGCCGCAGGCCTTGCGGTTATCATGGATATCGTCCACTCCCATGCAGTGAAAAACGAGGTCGAGGGACTGGGCTGCTTCGACGGCACAGGTGACCTCTACTTCTATGGCGACGATAAGCGCGAGCATCCCGCGTGGGATTCACTGTGCTTCGACTATGGCAAGAATGCTGTGCTGAATTTCCTGCTCTCCAACTGCAAGTTCTGGCTCACTGAGTACCGTTTCGACGGTTTCCGCTTCGATGGAGTCACCTCGATGCTCTATTACAGCCATGGACTTGGACAGGCCTTCGGCAGCTATGACGACTACTACAACGGCAGTCAGGACACCAACGCCATCACCTACCTGACGCTGGCCAACGTGCTCATCCACGACATCAACCCCAATGCCATCACCATCGCTGAGGAAATGAGCGGTATGCCCGGTCTGGCAAGGCCGTTCAAGGACGGCGGCATCGGTTTTGACTACCGCATGGCAATGGGCATCCCCGACTACTGGATCAAGACTATCAAGGAACGCAAGGACGAGGATTGGCACCCAACTTCCATCATTTGGGAACTGACCAACCGTCGCGCCGACGAGAAGACGGTCGCCTATGCCGAGAGTCACGACCAGGCGCTTGTGGGCGACAAGACCATCATCTTCCGTCTCATCGACAAGGAGATGTACTGGCACATGATGACTGACGATCACGACGGTACAGTTGACCGCGGCATGGCACTGCACAAGATGATTCGCCTAGTGACGGCATCTCTCATCAATGGCGCCTACCTCAACTTCATGGGCAACGAGTGGGGACATCCCGAGTGGATCGACTTCCCACGCGAGGGCAACGGTTGGAGCTACAAGTATGCCCGTCGCCAATGGGACCTGGTAGACCGTGAGGACTTGAAGTACCAGTATCTCAACAACTGGGACAACGACATGATTCACCTCATTGGCAGTGTCAAGGGATTTGAGGCACTTCCTGTGCGCAAACTTTGGGACAAGGACGATGACCAGGTGCTGGCCTATATGCGTGGTGACCTCGCCTTCATCTTCAACTTCAGTCCCAACCGCTCCCATGTGGACTATCCCATCCTTGCTCCCGAGGGCGAGTATGTTGGTGTGTTTGACAGCGACAACCCGCGTTATGGCGGCTACGGCAACATTGATGAGGACGTGAAGCACCTCACCGAGCACGACGGGCTCTATGCGCCTCACCATTTGGGTTGGCTCAAGCTTTACCTGCCTGCACGCAGCGCTCAGGTGCTGCGCCTCAAGGCAGCGCCCAAGGCCCGCAAGCCCGTCACCCGCAAGTCACCGGCGAAAAAGAAATAGCTGTTGAGTCTCATTTAGTATAACAAGAATGGTGGACTTCATTTAAATGAAAAGTCCACCATTCTTGTATTGTGTTATCCACTACTCGCAGGCAGTTGTCGATTTTTGTGAAGAATCATCTTTGGGGAGGACAGGACTCCACAAGTAGAGTTTGTCACTAGGACGGATTTTCTCGGGTACAGCAATGGAAAAGTGTTCGCCCTTAACGGTCTTCTCCACAGGTTTCAGATCGACACGAATTTCCTCGATGGTTAAGGGGATAGCACCTGTCGTGGGGCCGATAATCCATGCCTCGTCACCCACGCAAAGTTCGCCAGCCTCCATGAGGAACTCGGCTACACCGAGCTTACTATAGTAACGAATGCCCTTGGCGACATATTTCTTGACCCTGGTGGCGCTAGAGCCATATTTGGCCGACCACTCGCCCAGGCGTTGCCCCATGTAGTAGCCGTCCCAAAAACCGCGATTGAAAACCTTTGCCAGGCGTTCGGTCCACTCGTTAATACGATGCTCATCACCATAGGTACCGTCGCAAATGGCCTTCAAGGCCTCGTCATAGCAACCGACAACGGTGCGCACATATTCCGGCCCGCGCGCCCTGCCCTCAATCTTAAACACCGTCACTCCGGCATCCACCATCTTGTTGAGGAAGTGAATCGTCTTCAAGTCCTTGGGCGACATGATGTACTTGTTCTCAATGGCAAGTTCATCGCCGTTTTCGCGGTCGGTAACGATGTAGCCACGGCGACAGATCTGACGGCACGCGCCGCGATTGGCGCTGGTATTCTCCTGGTGCAGGCTCATATAGCACTTGCCGCTTACCGCCATGCACAGCGCACCGTGACAGAACATCTCCAGCCTGACGCGCTCGCCATGGGGACCGCGCACATCATTCTTCTCGATGAAATCGGTAATGCGCTTCACCTGTTCCAAATTAAGCTCGCGGGCAAGCACCATGACATCGGCCCACTGAGCATAGTAGCGCACCGCCTCACTGTTGCTCACGTTGACCTGGGTGGAAATGTGCACCTCCACACCGATGGAGCGGGCAAACAGGATGGTCGCCATGTCACTGGCAATGATGGCGCTCACATTGGCATCACGGGCAGCGGTAACAATCTGCCGCATGTAGTCCATGTCCTCGTCATAGATGATGGTGTTGACAGTCAAATAACTCTTCATGCCGTGCTCACTGCACCATTGGGCAATGGTGCGCAGGTCCTCGAGCGTGAAATTGACACTGGAGCGCGAGCGCATGTTCAGCCCTTCGATGCCGAAGTAGATGGCATCAGCACCACCCTGCTGGGCGGCATATAGCGATTCCCAAGAGCCCACAGGGGCCATGATTTCAAAATCGGAACGGTTCATTGTTTTATTAGTTTTAAGTCGTAAGTTTTAAGTTGTAAGTAATAATACCGTTGTATTTGGTCTTTTAGGCGAAAGTATTTGTACTAAAAACTAACAACTTAAAACTTAAAACTATTTTATCTCTCTTTCTTGCCGGTGAGAATGCCCTTGATGTCATAGAGTTTGTTCAGGGCCTCCATGGGCGTGAGGTTGTTGATATCGATGGTGAGAATCTCGTCGCGGATCTGGCTCAGCACGGGGTCATCAAGCTGGAAGATAGACAGCTGATAGCCCGATCGGCTGGTAGCGACTTCTCCCAAATCCTTGGTCAAGGCGCTGTCGTTGCGGTTGTTAGTCTCGAGTTGCTTGAGTACTTCGTTGGCACGGGAAACAATTGATGGCGGCATACCCGCCAATTTGGCCACATGGATACCGAAACTGTGCTCGCTGCCCCCTTTAACCAACTGGCGCACAAACACCACTTTGCCGTTGATTTCCTTGACGCTCACGTTATAGTTCACGATGCGCTTGAAGGATTTCTCCATCTCGTTCAGCTCATGATAGTGGGTGGCAAACAAGGTCTTGGGGCGCGCCGCATGCTCATGGATGTGCTCGACGATACTCCAGGCAATGGAGATGCCGTCATAGGTACTCGTGCCACGGCCCAACTCGTCGAACAGGATGAGGCTGCGCTGACTCATGTTGTTGAGGATGGAGGCAGCCTCGGTCATCTCGACCATGAAGGTGGACTCACCCAGCGAGATGTTGTCACTGGCACCCACACGGGTGAAGATCTTATCAACCACACCGATGCGCGCCTGTTCGGCAGGAACAAAACTGCCCATTTGCGCCAATAGAGTGATAAGTGCCGTCTGGCGCAGCAACGCCGACTTACCTGCCATGTTGGGACCGGTAATGATCATGATTTGCTGGTCATCGTTGCTCAAGCGGATGCTGTTGGGAACATAGGTCTCGCCTGGCGGCAACTGGCACTCGATGACGGGATGACGGCCCATGGCAATATCAATATCCAAGCTGTCATCCAAAACGGGGCGGTTGTAACGATTCTCCATCGCCACCCGCGTGAGGGCATTGAGGCAGTCCAGCTGGGCGATGATAGCGCTGTCGTTCTGAATGGCGGGGATATACTCGGTCACGGCAGTCACCAGTTCATTGAACAGACGGCTCTCGATAATCAGGATTTTCTCCTCGGCACCCAGGATTTTCTCTTCATATTCCTTGAGTTCCTGCGTCACATATCGCTCGGCATTGACCAGCGTCTGCTTGCGTATCCACTCCTCGGGCACCTTGTCCTTGTGGGTATTGCGCACCTCGATGTAGTAGCCAAAGACGTTGTTATAGGCAATTTTCAGGCTGGGAATGCCTGTTTGGTCACTCAGTGATCGCTGCATAGCCACCAGATAGTCCTTGCCGCTGCTGGAGATGTCGCGCAACTCATCGAGCTGAGGATCCACACCACGACAGATGATATTGCCCCTATTGGTCTGGTTGGGCGCATCGGGGTTGATTTCGCGCTCAATGCGGTCACGAATCAGGGCGCAGGGATTCAACTGTTCTCCCAGACTGTGCAGCACATCACACGATGACTGCTCACAATACTGTTTCATCGGTTCAATGGCTTGCAGGGCACTCTTGAGCTGGACGAGTTCGCGTGGCGTGATGCGCCCCACGGCAGCCTTGGAAGTGAGACGTTCCAGGTCACCGATGAGTTCCAGCCGTTCCTTGACCAGTTCACGCCCGTCTGGGTCACGCATGAAATGCTCCACCACGTCCAGGCGGCGGTTGATGGCCTTGGTGTCTAACAAGGGGAATAACACCCAACGCCGCATCATGCGGCCGCCCATCGGCGAGATAGTGCGGTCGATGACATCGAGCAGCGACTTGCCGTCTTCACTCATGGGTGCCACCAGTTCCAAATTGCGGATGGTGAATTTATCTAGACGCACATAACGCTCGGCCTCGATGCGTGACAAGTGAGTGATGTGGCTAATCTGCGTGTGCTGGGTAATGTCAAGATAGTGCAGGATGGCGCCGCTGGCAATGATGGCATTGTCCATGCTCGAGATGCCGAAGCCCTTGAGACTTCGTGTTTCAAAATGCTTCAACAGGCGGTCGTTGGCCGACTCGATGGTAAATACCCAATCCTCGAGTTCAAACGTCAGGTAACGCGACGAGAATGTGGCAGCAAAGCGCTGGCGGTTGCTGCGCTCGATGAGGACCTCCTTGGGCGAGAAGTTGACCAGCAGCTTATCGACATATTCCTCGGTGCCCTCGGCGGTGAGAAACTCGCCAGTGCTAATGTCGAGAAACGACACGCCAATCATCTTCTTGCCAAAGTGGACTGCAGCCAGGAAGTTGTTCTCCTTGCGGTCGAGCATCGTGCCGCCCACGACCACACCGGGCGTCACCAGCTCGGTGATGCCTCGCTTGACAAGTTTTTTAGTCAGCTTGGGATCCTCCAGCTGGTCACAAATGGCCACACGCTTGCCGGCGCGCACTAGCTTGGGCAGGTAGGTATCCAACGCATGATGCGGAAAGCCCGCCATCTCAGTAGCGGCAGCAGCGCCGTTGCTGCGGCGCGTCAGGGTAATGCCCAGAATCTCGCTGGCAGTGATGGCATCCTGCAGGTAGGTTTCATAGAAGTCGCCAACACGGAACAGCAGCACAGCGTCGGGATGCTTGGCTTTCATCGCGACGAACTGCTTCATCATTGGTGTATTCAACGGATCCTTTCCCATCTTTTAGCGGCTATAATCGTTTTAACCTACAAAATTAGCAATTTTGTCGCAAACGGCGGCATCTACGACAAGATAATTTAATTTGAGAAAGGGACCTACCGCCTTTAAGGCAGCAGGTGTGGCACGGCTCTATGCACCGCAAGCCTTCATGATGATCATGAAAAACAGTATCATCAAGATCCAAGTGAAACAACCCGGGCCACGGCGTGGGTAATTCCGGCCAGGCTGAGTGTCTTGGCGAGGCATTGGGGGCCGTTCATACAGCTGACTATGGGGAATAAGAATTTGACGCGGTCCGCCGTTGTTATATGGTCCGATGGCACCACCCTTCTCAAGTTGGCGGATCAACTCGGCAGCCCGTTCATCGCTGATCTGGAAATGATCACGCAGCATCATGGGCGTGATGGAACGGCAATTACTCAAAAACTGGAGCGCATCGTTATATAGCGGGTCCTGATCGGGCAAAGGCGGCGGCAACACTGTCACATCCTCAGGGGCAAGATCAACAGCAGTGCCGGGCCCCGGCTTGTCAAAACTGGTACCGCAATTGGGGCAGAAGTGGGCCCCGGTGCTTGCCTCATGTCCGCACTTGGGGCAATTGATGGTGCGCGACGGCTCGACAGTGGTGTCCAGCTTTAACTCGTCGTGGGGTATGTAGGCATAGTCGCCCACGATGTGCAACTGGCACAGGCACTGAGGGCAGATGACCTTATACTCGCTGCTGATGAGGACCTCGGTGGTCAAGTCCATTTTCTTGCCGCATTTAGGACAGATGTATATCATAACGTTGTCTATTTGATGTGCAAAGTTATTGAAAAACGCTCTATTTCACAACTTCTGCAAAAACCGTGCCGCAGCTCATGACAAAAAAAAGACAGCCCCGAGTCAGTTCAGGGCTGCCGTTATCATTATAAAATGATATCTCGCTTTGTCAGTACTCCTCAGGGTCAAAGAAGAAGTCGTCATCGTTGGTCGGATAGTCGGGCCAGATGTCCTCGATGGATTCATAGGTATCGCCTTCGTCCTCAATCTCCTGCAAGTTCTCTATCACTTCGAGAGGTGCGCCACTGCGCACGGCATAATCGATGAGCTCGGCCTTGGTAGCGGGCCAGGGAGCATCCTCGAGTTTTGTTGCCAATTCAAGTGTCCAATACATAGTCTAGTTCGTGTTGTGCTTCTTTATGAAAATATCCTGTGTTTTAAAAATCGCGCAAAAGTAATATAAAATTTGAGATATGGATTATATTTTGGGATTTTTTTTCGTTCTATGCGTTTTTATCCCAATAAATTTCTTCAACCTGGTTTTGGATATTGTTATATCTTGCAAAAACAAAGAAGAAATCGCTCAGGCGATTCAGGTATTCGAGCACGAGCGGATCGACCGTTGCGACCTTGGCGAGCGTGACCACGCGACGCTCGGCACGGCGGGTGATGGTGCGGCAGCGGTCGGCTTGGGCCGAGAGGCGTGTGCCACCAGGCAAGACGAAGCCTTGTGCGGGCGGTATTGTCTCGTTCATCTGGTCCATCATGCGTTCGAGTTCGGCTACGTCCTCCTGGGTTACGCCATAGAGTTTGTCCGCCTTGTCGTTGGCGAGATATCCACCGATATTAAACAGTTTATTCTGGGCCTTGCGGACGATAGCGATGACCTCGGGATTATCCAGTTTAGTGCTGTGCAGCAGCACGCCCAGGTTAGAATTCAACTCGTCAATGGTACCGTAAGCCTCGACGCGCACATCGTCCTTGTCAACGCGCGTACCGCTTACGAGCGATGTCTGTCCGGCATCGCCGGTGCGGGTATAAACTTTACTAATATTCATATAAAGTCTGTGTTATGTAGTTCATTCTTTTTTTCTAAACGCACAAATGTGCTAAATCTTGTATTGCGCTGCAAGAACTATGCCATTACATCAATGACTGACATAAAGGCACCACTGTTTCTCGAAATGCTTTCTCAGAGCAGGATGGCAGCAGCAAGGGCTATTATCGCTATGGCAGTGAGGCCCATGATGAGTGTCATCAGCGTCATGGTGCGGTAGCCGTCGCGGGCCTTGATGCCGCCAAAGCCGGTCACTACCCAGAAGTAGCTGTCGTTGGCGTGCGACACAGTCATGGCTCCGGCTCCGATGGCCATCACCACGAGGGCGGCGGCAAGGGGGCTGGTGAAGCCCAGCGCGTTCATCATCGAGCCCGAGTCGCTGAACATGCCCATCATGCTCGCCGTGGTGGTGATAGCCACGGTCGATGAGCCTTGGGCCGACTTCAGGATGGCAGCGATGAGGAAGGGGAACACGACGCCTAACGCTTTGAGCGCTTCGCCTGATTCCTTAATGATATCGACAAAGCCGCTGGCCACGACCACGGCCCCCAGCACGCCGCCAGCGGCGGTGATGAAGATGATGGGGCCTGCGGTCTTGAGTGACGACTGGGTGATGTCGTAAAACTCACTTGCCATCTTAGTCTGCATCAGCAGGGGCACGCAAGAAAGCAACGCTATCATCAGGGCGATGACGGGCTTGCCCAGGAAGGTGAGGGTGGCGGCAATGCCTTCGGGCATCGTCACCAGTGCTGCCACGCTTCCCAGCGCCATGAGCACGATGGGCAGCACGATGGGCAAGAAAGCAAGCGTGGCGCTGCAATGGTGCCCTTGCTCGTCGGCATGGGTTTCAGTCGAGGGTTCGGCTGGCTCGATGTGCTTGCCGATGCGTCCAGTAAAGAAGTAGGCGGGAATGAGCGACAGGAGCGAAATCACGACACCGAGGCCTATCACCAGCAGCAGGTTATTCTCGAGACCCACCATGCCGGCAGCTGCCACGGGGCCAGGCGTGGGCGGGATGAACACATGAGAGGCAAACAGGCCCGCCGCCAGGGCCAGCATCAAGGGCACAGGCGAAATGCCCGACCGTCGTGCCAGTGACTTGCCGATTGGACTGACAAGCACAAATCCGCTGTCACAAAATACCGGTATCGACACAATCCAGCCGATGAGCATCATCGCTAAGCGGGGATGTCGTTTGCCCACGACACGCTCCACGGCACGGGCCAATGCCACCGCGCCGCCTGTGCGCTCAAGCACACTGCCTATCAGTGTGCCGAAGATGATCACCAGGGCGATGCCGCTGGAGACGCCGCCAAAACCCTTGCCGATGACGTCCGGTATACCGGTGAACGAAACGCCCAGCAAGGCTGCCAGCAGTATCGCCGTGCCGAGTATCGCCAGGAAGGGATGCACCTTCCACCGTGCGATCGCCACCACCATGAGGATGATGGCCGCAGCAAATATCAGTAATGTGCCTATCGTTGTCATATCCGCAAAGGTACGACATAAACCCCAAAAAGCCAAGGTTTCACCACTTTATTATGGGACATTGATGCTACTTTTACTGATAACCGTCCCATGTTGTCCTTTCGGTCAAAAAGCAAATCAGCATCTTTCAGCGAAAAATGCTAATGAACTGATTTTCAGCTATGCCTTCATTCAGTCGTCCAATAATAGAGTCATGCGGGATTGATAACGAATGTTAAAAGCAAATTATCATCTCCTGCGGCAAAGGTAATACCGTTTGCATTATACAGTCAACCATAAAAAGCAAAACCGTGTTGTTTTAAACTACAAACCTTCATAAAACCACGAAGTAGCTCTTAGCATTGTTTTCTAAAACTCGTGTGACTGCAAAAGTGGAATCATTTTCGGCGGAGAACGATGCGTTGGTCATAGGCCTTCTTGACAGCGGACATGAAGTTGCGTAAGGTATTATACTCAGATTCGGGATAGCGCCCGTCTCGCATCAAGTGGCGGGTAATGATGGTTATCGTGTTGCCATCGGCTTTAAAGGTCTGTGACAACTCGCCCATGGGCGCCACCTCGTTTACCTGCGACGGCAAGGCTTCAATCACATAGCCTTCGGGGATGGTTACCTCCATCGTGTCAACATCAACATAACCATAGTCGATGTTGACGGGCTGCATGCGCTGTTGTAATGCCCGTGGCACGGTCATTTTGTGGAATATTCCCACTGGGACAAACATGCGGGAGCCGGTGATGTTGGCCAGCTTGCGTGTTTCGAGCTGCATGGACACATCGATATGGGGTGTGGTATAGCTCTGCTTGTGCTCTGTAAACGTAAAGTCGCCAAGCGTTACTGCCGAGAGGTTGATGCCGCTGAGCATGGCATCTCGGCGTTGTTGCTCGGTGCGCGACATGAGGGGTAACATGTCCTCGTATTGGCGGCACTCATATCGCATATCGACATCCAACTTGGCACTGCCGTCATCCTGCAGCGTGACGTGTGCTTTGTTGTAAGAGACATTCTGCTCGGGGGTGTAAGCAGGAAGTTTTACCAAGTGCCCGCCATTGTCATCAATCAGCAGTGCATCGTTGCCTGCTATACTTTCATGCACATATCCCAGCGGCACAAAGGCCGATGCGGTGCACTCGAGCCACAGCGTGTCGCCCGGTAGCGGCACTTGGGCAATGGCGTGATTGAACTGATTGGACGGGAACTCCGTGACGAGGTGATGCTGGTCACTCTTGATGACCACATAGTTGGCTGGAATGCCCACCTCATGCATCATGGCACAAAGGTAATTGGTCAAGCCTTTGCAATCGCCAAAGCCGGTGCGGCACACCTCGCTGGCGGGAAACGGTTGCCAGCCGCCGATGCCTAACTGGATGCTCACATAGCGCGTGGTTTGGGCCAGGTAATTGTAGAGGACCTCCACCTTGCTGCGGTCGGTACGGCAGGTGTCGGTCATAGCGTGCAGCTGCTCCTTGAATTTGGGCGTCAGCTCTTGCTGACCCTTGAGCAACGAATGGATCCATTCCCCGTATCCCTGCCATGTCGTCATATCGCCTGAGACGCCATGAAATTCAAACTTGCCTGGCGACCATAGAATATGAGGTAAGATTTCACGGGCAGGGGGCGAATAGGGTTCACTGTCGATAGCGGGCAGGTTATCCATGTGCGCCTCGTAACGGATGCGGCCATCACCCGAGGTGCTCTGTGTCACCTGGTCGGCGATGTTACGGCACAGGTACCGGCATGCCATCTGGGCTGGCGCCGTGAGCACGTAACTGGCATGTTCCACCTGGGTATTGTAGGCTTCAATCGGGGCAAAGGTCGGGAATCCGAAGTTGCCGTTATTGGCTTCGGTGACCCAGTTGAACTCGATAGTAATCGGATAACTGGGCGGCGTATAGTCAAGCGAGAGCGTATAGAAGTCCTCAGCAAAGCTGCTGCTCAGGTCACTGCGCTTGAGTTCCCCTTTCTTGAACTTGCGGATGACCTTGCCTGTGGCATCGGTCACTTGACCGTTGAAGTCGGTCAACTTCTGCCACTTGCTGCAACCTATCGCAAACTGCGCCATGTCGTTGGCGCGCTCATGGAGCAGGCGATAGACGCGCTGCTCGCTAATGCGGGTGTTGCGCATGTCACGACAGTCAACCTCGGTGGTTGATTGCACAACGACAGCATCGACCGTCTGTGATTCGGCTGGCAGTACGCACACCAGCAGCAGGAGAATGGAAAACAGTGCTCTCATGGCGCCTTTTTAATTACGATGACATCTTGCAGTCGCTTATACACCTCTTCGAAGAAGTTTTTCACAAAGGGGTACTCCTGGAAAGAGAAGAAAAGCCTGCCGACCTGTATCTGACACCTTGATGAAAGCGTCGAGCCATCGGCAGTCGAAGCGATGAGGCAGCTTAGCTTGCCATCTTCACTCTTGATCATTAGCGGTTGAGGCAGCTCCTCAACCACATAGCCCTCGGGAAGGGTAATTACTGAGGTCAGGCTTTCGGCGTTGAGACATGGGAACTCGACGGGCAACGTGCGTTGCTCCTCGGTCAACGGGTTTTCACTCATCACAGTCAGCACCCACGGGTTGAGGTAGATGAATTCGCCCGCGGCATCGTAATGCTTGGTCACGTGCATGTTCCGCTCAGCTTCAGGTCCCAATCCGTGATGGTGGGCAAGGGTGAGGGATTCAATTTCGCAGTTCAACTCCTGAGCCAGTTTAGACACAAAAGTGGCACTGTCGGTTGCTGCGCGGAAATCATGCCGCAGCGAGACCGCCTGCAGACCCGTATATTTCGTCTGAATGTCGGCCTGCAAGGTGCCATCGGCTTGGAGTACGCCCATAACCATGCTTTGTGATTTGGATTCCGACACCCTCCTCAGGTCGACCCATTCGGTCGGTTTGTCCTTGCTCACGATTCGAGCGCGGTCAACCAGCAGATGGGCGGGCAGGACATCAAGCCAACCGTCATCGATCGAGCCATCCAGGTAGGAAAGCTTGTCACCCACCTTGATTGCCACGACAAAGGTGTTGAACTCTTTAACAGTAGCACGGGCATTGGTCAAGAGCCCCTTGTCGCGCGACCGCATCACAGCAGGATAAGCTTCAAATCCGGCATCCCTGAGCATATTGATCAGGATAAAGTTGATGCTGGCGTTGCTGCCCGAACCCTCCTCGAGCACCTTGTCAGCGCTCTTGGCATAGAGGGTGTATTTCTCGTTCCACTTGACACGATCCTTAAGCAGGCGGTAGATGGCCATGATGCGTTCTACAGGGTCAGCGATGTCGGCCACGCCTGCCTCTTGCATTTCGGTCTTGAGAGGATTATTGCCAAGCCGCCCACCGAACTCTTTATCTTCTAATAGCTGCTTGTCCACATCATCCCAGTTGGAAGTGTAGTATTTTGCCGCACGCCCAGGTGTCTGGATGGCGTTCAACTCCATTGTTATGTGCTGCCCATAGGATTCAGTAACATAGAGC
>JAEEGG010011375.1_pt1 | contig 19426 bp, 18 predicted proteins | sample 9134161 | NCBI WGS metagenome assembly JAEEGG01 (sample SAMN16246543, study PRJNA631951) | gut metagenome | biome: gut microbiome; feature: rumen; material: CR-attached | host: Bos | place: Iran: Karaj | collected 2018-10 | reverse complement strand
AATGCCCGACAATACCGACAGGAATAGTTTCTGTGATTTCCGTGATTTCTGTGTGACAAATAATACTATCTGTGTGGTGGAGGCGGAGAAGACCGCCGTGATCATGTCCGAAGTCTATCCGCAGTATCTCTGGATGGCGGCGGGCGGTCTGAGCATGCTGAACGCGGAGAAGCTCCGTCCGCTCAGTGACCGACACGTCATCCTCTTCCCAGATACCGATCCCGACGGCAAGGCCTTCGCCCGTTGGCAGCAGGTCGCCAAGGAGGCCTCCCGTCAGTCCCTCTTCCCTGTCTACGTCAGCCCCCTGCTCGAACGGCATGCCACGCCCCAGCAGAAGGCGGCGAAGATCGATCTCGTTGATTTTCTCTTCTCACACTGATTACACAGATCACACAGATTTTTCTTGGAGTCACAGATGTGACAGATATGACTGATTTACACTGATCAGTGTCTCAAAAATTATCTGTGATTTCCGTGATTTCTGTGTGCCATAAAAAAATGCCAATGATAAAAGAGTTTGAAATCCGTTCCTACGGGAAGTCGGAGCTGGCCATGCTCTACTTCCCACACGTCAAGACGACGAAGGGAGCCTTGAACAACCTGAACTTCTGGATCGACTACAACGGCGAACTGCGCCGGAAACTGCGCGAACTGAACTTCCCGCCGAGGGCTCACCACTACACGGCCCGCGAGGTGGAGCTCATCGTCTACTACCTCGGAGAACCATGAGATAGTTTATCAGTTTATAGTTTATAGTTATGATAATTTCTTGGAATGTGCCCCGAAAAGCACAAGACAGCACGAGTGTCAACAGACTCCATGGCAAATTGTGTTACCTTTGCATTGTCGGAAGTGACCAGGCGGTTGGGCCCAAGAAAGGGTAGCCCTTACTCCGAGAAACCAGGCACCTTTCTGCCAGAAAGGTTAGACCTTTCTCCCAGTTTGCAGCCACCTTTCTGCCGCACTCCTCACCACGACACGCGAGAGTTTATTAATTATCCGCTCGGCTTTGCCGCTTTCACAAAGGCGACAGCCGGCTGAAAGAATTATCCATTATCAATTATCAATTCTAAAACATGGCTCGTTCAAACATTCCCATGGTGATTAATCTTCGCCAGAACACCAACGACGATTCCACCGCCTACGGCAAGTACTTCGCCGAGGTGGAGCGTAAAGAACCTATTAACCTCAAGGGCTTCTGCCGCCACATGACCGAACATGGCAAGATTGCCAGCTACCAGATGTGTGAGTTGGTGGTGAAGCAGGTGGTCGAGTGCCTCAAGGAACTCCTCTCACAGGGTCAGCCCGTGAAGATCGACGGCCTCGGCACGTTCACGCCGGCTGTGGATGGTCAGAAGCTGGGCAAGGCCAACATCACCGATGCCATCTCAGGTGGTCCCACGGCCATGATCAACGGCATCAAGATCAACTTCCAGCCCGAGAACACCAAGGGCGAGAAACTCACCTCGAAGGCCTTCCGCGACGACTGTATCTTTGAGTGGGGCTATGTCGTGAAGTCGATCAAGAAGATGATCTCCGGCAAGGAGAAGCGCTATCAGGAGAAGGTGCCCATCTCCACCTATGGCATCGCCATCGCCCAGGCCGACGCCCCCGCCGGTGGCGGTGATTAAGCCTCAAGCCCCTCCCTGCGGGGAGGGGTACTCCTTACTTTCTTCGGCGCGAAGAAAGAAGCAAAGAAGCATCCACCTAACCCGAGCCCTTCCCTATATGGAAGGGACGTAATTGACTCCGGGCAGAAACCGCCCTTCGTCAAAGTTTTGGTATGGCTCTCAAGCTTTCGCCCCTGCGGGGTTCGCCATGGTTGTTTATCGGCTACCGCACAGCCCTGCAAAAAATGTATAACCTTTAAAATATCAACTTTATGAAAATTAAATGGACCACTGTTAAGAAAATCCTTCAAATTGTCGCAACCGTCATTACGACGATCCTCGGTACGAATATCATTCAGAGCTGTATGAACCTCTAATATGTTCTTATGTCCTTCTGTCTAAGAAAATGTTAGTTTGTTCTTTTGTTCTTCTGTCTAAACTATGCGACGAATAGATTTAATCGTTATTCACTGCACGGCATCGCGACCTGACCAGCACATTTCGCTGGAGCAGCTCGACAAGATGCACAAGGCCCGTGGCTGGAAGTGCTGCGGCTACCACTACTACATCACCCGCGACGGACAGCTGCACTTCGGTCGTCCCGAGGAGATGGTCGGCGCCCACGCCCGGCATTACAACGCCCACTCCATCGGCGTCTGCTACGAAGGAGGCCTCGACGAAAAAGGCCGTTCTGCCGACACCCGCACACCGGCCCAGAAGTTCACTCTCTACACGCTGCTCTGCTCACTGAAACAGGACTATCCTGATGCCGAGATTGTCGGACATTGTGAACTGCCGGAGCAGCGAATGCCAATCGAACTCGTTCGTTCTTGGCTGAGTCGCGACGGCAGTCGACCAAGTCAATTGGAGGGTGTCCACAAGGCATGCCCCTGCTTCTCAGTGCAGCCGTATCGTGACTACTTCAAGAACCGCTAGGTGATTTTGCATATCATAGTATTGAGGCCGTGTCAAAATAGGCACATCCTCTATATTTATCCCAAAGCCCCGACTTCCTCAAGTCTGGGCTTTGTTATGTCGTTCACCAAATTCCGGTAGAAACTGCCATAAGATTGGTGCCATCGGTTAAAGTGTGTTAATAATTCGTGCCCTTATGCAAGTTTTTCTTCCTTTGTGGATTTAGTAGATAGAGAACAGAGCAGAAATGCCACAAGTGATCTTTATCGGTAACGAGGAACAACGCTTGGTAAAACGGCTGCAAGAAGGTGACAAAATTGCAGCCAGAGAGTTCTATGCCCTTTATGCCGACAGTCTTGCAGGTGTCTGTGCCCGATACATCGCTGATGAGGAAGACCAGAAGGATGTGTTCCAGAACGCCCTTGTCCACATCTTTTCCCATATAGTTGATTTCGAGTATCGCGGGAGTGGTTCCTTGGAGGCCTGGGCCACGAAGGTGATGGTCAACGAGTCGCTGAAATTCCTGCGGACGAAGGAACAGCACGAGGTGCTGCAACAGGACTACGATGCGATTGCCGAAGAAGAGGCCGACGACCTGTCCATCAGCGACATCCCGCCCGATGTCATCCAGCAGATGCTGAGCCGCCTGCCGACAGGCTACCGCACGGTGCTGAACCTCTTTGTCTTCGAGGGCAAGAGTCATCAGGAGATTGCCCGTCTGCTCGGCATCAGGAAAGACAGTTCAGCCTCTCAGCTGCTCAGGGCGAAGCAGATGCTGATCAAGATGATTAGAAAGTATAACAACGATAATCCCCCACGACGATGAGTGAGCAATGGATACAACAGATGCAACAAAAGATGGCAGACTACAAGAGGCCTGCCCCTGAGGTGTCGTGGGAGGAGATAGACCGGACACTTGCTGCCAACAAGACCCGTCAGCCCCGCCTGCTCTGGCTCCGTCGCATAGCCGCCGCTGCCGCCTTTCTACTGATAGCCGGTGTGGGGTACTGGGGGCTCCTGCGTAACAATACCGAAGAGAATCATGGGGACTGGCACAATGATAGTAGCGAAGCGAAGATCAGGGTGCCTGTCCCCGTGATGCTCGATAGCGCAGCGAAGATCAGTGTCCCTGCGATGCTCGCAGAAACCGTCGCTCCCGTCTTTGAGTCATCTCCTGACACCATCCATACCGCACCAACCGAAGAGGAAGCACTTCCCCACTCAAACGGGGAAAGCGACAGCCGTCCCAAGGAGCAAACACCACCAACGCCTGCGCCTGTCATTTATCCCACCGACCTCCATCAGCGGAAACACATAGACAACCGCCTTACGGCAAAGGTCTATATGTCAAGCACAATGGCTGACAGCCAGATAAAAACAAACAGCCAACCAAATAGTCCTATCATCGACAACCACAATATACACCACTACCAACCTATGCGATTCGGCCTTTCCTTGCGCTATCGAATCACCGACCGTTGGAGCATAGAGAGTGGACTGTCATACACCCGCCTTTCATCTGACATCTCCACAACAGTAGATGGTGTAACCACCGTAACGGAGCAACACCTTAATTATATCGGCCTACCACTAAACATCAGTTACGACCTTTGGAAGAGTAACCACTTCGGACTATATGTCACTGCTGGTGGTACGATAGAAAAGAGTCTGGACACCAGTCCTTGGCAGTTTTCACTCAACGGAGCCGTTGGAGCCGAGTATAAACTGACGGACTTTTTCAGCCTGTATGCGGAGCCTGGCTTAGGCTACTATTTCAAGGACGGTAGCACCACTCCCACCATCTATCAGGACCGCCCCCTAAACATCAACCTCAGTTTCGGTCTGCGCTTCAACCTGAAATAATTGATTAAAGTTTGTTAATAATTGGCACTTCCATGCAAGTTTTTCCAACTTTGTGGATTTAGTAGATAGAGGACAGCATAAAAAGTCTCTAATAAATCATATGGTAGAATAACAGATTATTAATTAAAAATTGTGTAATTATGAAGAAAGTATTGTTTATATTAGGTATGTTGCTTTCACTCGGAATGTTCAGCGCTTGCAGTAGTGACGATGATTTTAATATTGAATCAAGTCTAAGCGATATGGGCATCTCCGAAAAAACCGAAATTACTCAGGAGTTGGCTTGGCAAATCGTAAAGTTATGTGTTTTAAAAAACCAATTGGATAATATAGATGTATATGTTTCTAAGGATACAGTACATCCCAAAACTACCATTGAATGTTACTATAGTGCCGAGTTGTCACCGAACTACACATCATGGATATTCTTCATTGATGACGTACCTTTTGGAAATTGGAGTCATCTTTGCAGATATGTCTATGTAAATGCTATAGGGGGTAAATATGAGATACACGAGAATACATGGCTGCCCACATCCTTAGGATCAGAGTTTATCCCACTAGTCCAAACACCACCAGAGCCGTGGGATGAATCAAAATATAGTATTCCCGTTTTGCAAAAACTCAAATAAAGACATTGGGAAAAGATGAGGTTTCACCAGATACTAACTCATGGTTACTATCAACTATATGCAATGCCGGTAAATTCTAAGAATTTAAATATCTCTTCTGATGACAACGGCATCACCATTTCGTTGAACGAAGATGGTGACTCTGATACGGGATTGAGCCTTGATCAGAATTGGACAGTTGAGATACGCAATGCAACAACAGGGGCACTGATGGCTACTCAGTCTTCATCAAGCCGTTCGGCAACAATCTCTACCGCAGGATGGCCTAAGGGCATCTACGCGGTTAAGGCAACAATTGGCAAGGAAGTGTTGCTAGAAAAGGTCATCGTGAAATAGAATTTCCACTATATAATAGAAAATTGTTAATGTTTTGAGGGTGTGTCAAAATAGGCACACCCTCTTTATGATTTGTTACTTGATGTTATCCCAAGTATTTCATCAGGATGCGGGCATGACCACTGTCGTGGAGCTTGGTGATGCTCTTCTCACGAATCTGACGAACACGCTCACGCTTATCCGTGAGCTGAGAAACACACAAAAATGTGATTTTTCTTCGGTTTTTTATGCCAGAAATGTGATTTTTTGCTTATATTTGCAGCCGAAAATGTGATTTTTAATGTATGAAACTGCTTAAAAGAAAGATAGACAAGTACCTTTTGGATTGGAAGAGCAATCCAAAGAGGAAGCCGTTGATAGTGAAAGGTGCCCGCCAGATTGGCAAGACGGAATCCATCAGGTCATTTGGTGAGGCCAACTATGAGTCGGTCATTGAAATCAACTTTGTGCTTCAGAAGAAGTTTAGGGCCATCTTTGACGATGGCTATGAAGTAGATACTATCCTCAAGAATATTTCACTACTGGAACCATCGTGGCGGTTTATTCCGCATAAAACGCTGATTTTCTTCGACGAACTGCAGAAGTGTCCTGACTGTGCTACCTCCCTGAAGTCGTTCTGTCAGGACAAACGCTACGATGTCATCTGTTCAGGGTCGATGATGGGAATCTATTTCGAGGAGATCGAAAGTAATGCCGTCGGCTTTAAGGACGACTTCGATATGTTTTCGATGGACTTCGAGGAGTTCTTGTGGGCCAAGGGTTACCAACCGGAACAGATAGAAGACCTGTATCATCACATGATTGAACTGAAGCCATTCTCACAGTTGGAAATGGACACCATCATGAATGTGTTCCGCGACTATATGAGCCTCGGTGGAATGCCGGAGGTGGTAAAGATGTATATCGACAACGGCCACTTCGGAGGTACTTTGGAATTGCAACGGCAACTGCTGAAAGACTACGAGGAGGACATCACGAAATACGCTAAGCAAACAGACAAGTCAAAGCTGCTAGCCGTTTATAGTCATATCTCCACCTTCCTGGCAAAGGATAATAAGAAATACCAGATCACAAAGATTGCCAAAGGCGCCCGAAATAGAGAATATGTAGGGGCTGTCGACTGGCTGAAGGAGGCTGGTGTCATCAATGTTTGTTACTGTCTGAACAATGTAGAGTTGCCGTTGAAAGGCAATTACGATTCAGATTATTACAAGTTGTACTATCACGATACGGGCCTGCTTATCGCTTCGCTCGATGAGGAAGCGCAGGAGGATCTGCGTGCCAACAAGAACTTTGGCACCTACAAGGGCGCCATCTATGAGAATGTTGTCGGTGAGATGCTACGTAAGTCGGGCTACGAGCAGCTGTATTTCTATAAGCGAGAGAATCCTGCCCTTGAAATGGACTTCTTTGTTCGCGATGCCAATTCGTTGGTACCGGTTGAAGTCAAAGCCAAAGACAACGCCACCGCCTCGCTGAACAATCTCATAAAGTGGGATTCCTATCCCGACGTGAAATACGGCATTAAACTCGGTTACAAAAACATCGGATGGAACGGGCAATTTTACACTTTCCCCTATTTCCTCACCTTCCTGTTGAAACGCTTCTTGAAAGAACGGTAACAGGAAAAAAGATACGTCGTATTTACCCTACTAAAAAAAATCCCGATAGTCACGCGAACTATCGGGATTTTATGATTTGTTACTTGATGTTATCCCAAGTATTTCATCAGGATGCGGGCATGACCACTGTCGTGGAGCTTGGTGATGCTCTTCTCACGAATCTGACGGACACGCTCTCGGGTGAGTCCCATCTCAGCACCAATCTCTTCGAGGCCGCGCTCCTGACAGCCGATGCCGAAGCACTCACGGACAATCTTCAGCTCACGGTCCTTGAGCACCGAACGCAGCACACTCTCCAGATCGTTAGTGAGCGACTCATAGTCCACCTGCTTATCGGTGCGGGAGTCGTCGCCGGAGCTCAGAAGGTCGGCCATCGAGTTGTCATCGTCCTCGCCGAAGGGCGCGTCGATACTCATGTGGTGGCTGTCGGCCTTGGCAGTCTGTTCGATCTTGGCCTCATCGATCTGTGTGAGTTCTGCCAACTCGGTCACAGACGGACGGCGCTGATGGATCTGCTCGAAACGGTTGATCTCCTGATTAATCTTGCTCAGGGCTCCGCTCTGGTTCAGCGGCAGGCGCACGATACGGCTCTGCTCAGCGATGGCCTGCAGGATGCTCTGGCGAATCCACCATACGGCATAGGAGATAAACTTGAAACCTCGTGTCTCATCAAACTTTTCAGCGGCCTTTACCAGTCCGATGTTACCCTCATCGATGAGGTCGGTGAGTGTCAGGCCCTGATGCTGGTACTGTTTGGCCACAGAAACGACGAAACGGAGGTTGGCAGTCACCAGACGCTCCTTCGCACGCTCACCCTCACGACCTCCCTTACGGATGGCCTGTGCCAGTTCAATCTCCTCCTCGATGGTGACAAGGGGCTGACGACCGATCTCGACGAGGTATTTGTCAAGTGCCTCACTCGAACGGTTGGTAATGCTCTTTTGAATCTTTAATTGCCTCATAAATCTCTTGTTACTCTGAAAAAGCGTGCAAAGTTACTAAAATATTGTGTAACTTGCACGCTTTTGAGTAAAAAAGTGCCTTTATTTATAAAAGTTTAACTTATCGCAACTTATTTCGAGCCTTTTTCAAAGCAGAATTCATCAATATCGACAAAACCGCCTGCTTTTTTCGTGGCATAACAGAAGATGCCGAACTTGGTGCCCATGAAGAATCGGCGCCAGTCGAATCCGAGGCGATAGTTCTCGGTTCCGATCTTTGTCCACTGCTCACCGTCGAGGCTATAAGAGAAGTTGGCGCAGTCAGCCCCGCCAAAGCGACGCGCACCCTGACCGGGACGAAAGTCGGCATCGATGCGGAGCCAGATCTTTGAGGAATTAAGAGGGATTTCTTCGATGACTTTCTCTTCGAAACTGGTCACTTCCTTGTCGCGGTCGGAGAGTTGGCAGGTCATCTCCACCATCTGGAGGAAGAGTTTCTTGCCCTTCTTCTTGATGACGAGGGCGCCCGTGTCGCTGTTGAAGGCGGCCAGACCGGCACAGTCGCCATCCTTCATCTTCGCACAGTCGATGAGGATAGAGCCGCTGCAAGTGGGGCCCTCCATGCGCTGGGTGAGTGTGTTGGGGGCGAGGTAGAGGGTGTTGACCACGCGGTTGGTCTTCAGACGGAGAAATCCCGGACGTTCCGTGAGACTCCAGGCGGCATCGATGGGGTTATGGTTCCACTGCCAATGGAGACCAAGTTTCGACTCGGCGAAATCATCGGCCTTGACAATAGCGGTCTCGGGCTGTCCGCTGACGAAGGGGCGCACGGTATCGGGCACCTTACCGTTCTCGTCGCCAAGCATCGGCCAGCCATTGATCCAGCGGCAGGGCATGACGGTGAGCACACGACCCACGCCACCACGGTCCTGGAAGATGATGCCGTACCAGTCGCCCGAGGGACTGTCGACGATGGTACCCTGCGCCTCATAGCTGAAGCCGCCGAACTCACTCTCAAGGATCACCTGCTTCTCGTAGGGACCATGGATGTCGTCGGCACGATAACACACTTCACGACGGTGCTTGCCAGGGGCATAGACGTGGGAGATCATGAGGAGGTAGTACTTGCCGTCTTTCTTGATGACGCGGCTACCTTCGAGAAGGCCTTTCTCGTCTTCCTCGCGCTGGAAGATACGCATATAGGTACCCTCGATGACGTCAGAGAGATCGGGTTTGAGTTCCATCAGCTCACCCGTGCCATAGATGACATAGACACGACCATCATCATCGAAGAACAGCGAACAGTCGTGGAAGTGGCGCATGCGGGATACCAGTTCCCAGGGACCTTCGGCCTTCTCGGCGGAGAAAATATAAGTGTCGCCCATAGCGCCCTGTTCGTTGGGTGCGAGGAGAGCATAGAAACGGCCATTATGGTATTTCAGCGAAGTGGCCCACTGGCCTCGGCCATAGGCGGTTCCCTGTTGCAGGTCGTACTTCGGCGAGTCGGTAAGACGGTCGAAGATGTAGCCCACGGTCTCCCAGTTCTTCAGGTCCTTCGAGGCCATAACGGGAGCGCCTGGCATGAGGTGCATGGTGGTAGAGACGAGGTAGAAAGTGTCGCCCACGCGGATCACGTCAGGATCAGGCACATCGGCCCAAAGCATGGGGTTCTGGATGGGTGGGGTGTTGAGGGTCTCGTAGTCTTCAGCAAGGGCCGAAGAGGAAAGTGGAAAGAAGAAAGAGAATACCAGGATCCTCAAGAATGAATTTCTGTTCATAACGATAGTATTTATATCAAGAATTTGAGAATTATTATAGTTGGATGGTCTGAGCGGAGCCATCGTAGGTGACTGTTTTCGATGTGCCGTCGGGAAGGATGACGGTGAACTGGCGGGATGTCAGCATACCGGGATATTCGCCCTGACGCTGACCGATGGTGAGGGTACGGCTGCGGTCGTTCCAGAGGAACGTGATGGTGCTGTAGACACCACGCTCGTAGTTGTAGTTGTCACCCTCATCCTCATAGAGGGTGAAGTTGCCGTCGGCACCAGGATAGAGGCGCAGTTCGAGGTTGTCCCAAGCCTTCTCACCGACATACTGCATCTCAGGACCAAGGGGCAGGATACTGCCAGCACGCACGAACATCGGCACACGGTCGAGCGTGGTCACGAGGGTAACAGTCTGTCCGCCCTTATATTTCTGGTTCGTCCAGAAGTCATACCAGGTAGCACCCTTCGGCAGATATTTCACGGCAGACTTATTCTCAGTGAAATCAACTGTCGACTGCAAACTGTCAACTGTCAACTCCCTGTCCCAGCCAGTCATGGCGTTCGTACGGATGACCTTCTCTTCCGTGTACTGAGGATCGAGGATGGGGGCTGCGAGGATGCTGCGACCGAACATGAACTCATCGGCGATATCCCACACACGGCGATCCTTGGCGAAATCACTGAACAGCGGACGGAGATAGCTCTCGTTGGCAGACGTCACCTGCCAAGCCGTACTATATAAATAAGGAATAAGACGGTAGCGCAGGCGGATCTGCTGCTCGATGGCATCGTAGACAGGTTCGCCCTTCTGACCGAACTGCCAGATCTCACGCGGGGCGTCGGCACCGTGACTGCGGAAAACAGGACAGAAGAGACCGTACTGCATCCAGCGCACATAGAGTTCCTGGAACTGTGGGTTTCTGGGTGCCGAACCCGAACCACAGGTATTGTAGGCATTACAGAAGAAACCGCCGATGTCGGTATTGAAATTGGGATTGCCCGTCAGCGAGAAACTCAGTCCGGCAGGCACCTGCTTGCGGAGCATGTCCCACGATGAGTTCACGTCGCCACTCCACATGTTCGAGCCGTAATGCTGCTGGCCGGCGAAGGCAGAGCGGGTCATGATGAAGACGCGTTTAGAGGTGAGAGGTGAGGGGTGAGAGGTGAGAGAATACTCTTTACGCTGTGACTGGTAGACACCACGGACGGTTTCGAGGGGGAAGGCATTGCGGAGGGAGCGCCAGGTGCCACCCGTGACGGGATGGGCGTAGTCGCTCTCACGGGGATTGAAGAAGTCGGGATCGGTCGAGTCCATCCACCAGGCATCGGTGCCATAGTCGAAGAGCTTCTTCAGATATTTCCAGTAGATATCGCGAGCCACAGGACTAAAGGCATCATAGACCTTCACACCCGATGGATACTTCATAACGGGCGGCCAGATGTGCGAGATACCACTCTGCGGCCACGTCTCGATGGGCAGCAGCAGACCTTTTTCATTCAGTTCGCGGAACTGCTGCGTCTGCGGACCGAAGCTCGCCCAGATGGAGATCATAAAGTGGGCGTGCTTCTGATGGACATTCTTGATGAGCTGCGGACCGGTGGCGAAGTCCTCAGAGAGGAAATCCATCGCGTTCCACAGGTAGTTCGAGCCCCAGTACTGCCAGTCCTGGATGATGCCGTCGAGGGGCACCTGCAGTTCACGGTACTGATCCACAATACTCTCCGTCTCTGCAGCGGTCTTGTAGCGCTCCTTCGACTGCCAGAAGCCATAGGTCCAGAGCGGGAACATAGGCACATCGCCGGAAAGGTGACGCATCTGGGCAATCACACCGTCGGCAGAGCCACCATACATGAAGTAATAGTCGACACCCCCGCCTGCCTCAGAGGTGAAGGTCATACCGTTGGTATCATCGTCGAACTGTGTGGGTGAATAGTTATCCCAGTAGAGGCCCCACCCCTTGATGCTCTGGAGGACGTTCTGGAAGTCTTCGAGGTTCGATTGTTCCATGCGCTTATGCTCCCCACGACGGTTCATCTTACCGTTCTGGATGGTGCCAAGACCGTAGATGGCCTCATCCTTGTCGAGCCGGAATGTCTGACTCACCTTGAAGTCATTTATGTTCAGTCGGATGGTACTCCATCCCTCTTCACGCAGAAGCACACGACCGCCGGCGGTGTAGAATGTAAAACTCATCATGTCTGGATCAAGTTTGACGATAAGTTCGCTACTTTTCCAGGTATTACCCTGTCGGGTGACCTCCACCTGCTCTGGCTTGGCGGTAACCACCAGACTCTTCGTGGGCTGTCCCTTCACGATGTGTACGATACTCGGCGTGAAGAACTCAACTTTCACGTCCTGCGCCAGGCCTGCGACAGTCGTCAGACAGGCTGTTAATAACCATAATGTCCTGCGAAACATGCTCTTTAATGATTTAGGATTGATTTCCGGTGCAAAGTTAGCCAATAATCCCGAGACTCAGGCCACAGATTGTATCTATTTATTTGCGATTTGTATCAATTTGCGAGGAAAGAATGACAGATTCTTACACTTTATCCAAAAATATGTCTACCTTTGCAACAGTTTATATAATTATAATATGGTATACAACGAAATTGGCAAGACTGGCATGCTGGTGTCGAACCTAAGCCTGGGCGCTTCGTCGCTGGGTGGTGTGTTCCACGGCATCCGTGAGGAGGAGGGCATCCGTGCCGTCCATGTGGCCGTGGACAACGGCATCAACTTTATCGACGTGTCGCCCTATTACGGTCATCTGAAGGCAGAGACCGTTCTGGGAAAGGCCCTGAAGGAGATTCCCCGTGACAAATATTTCCTCTCCACAAAAGTGGGACGATACGGGAAAGACGGTGTGAACACTTGGGACTACAGCGCCAAGCGGGCCACAGAGAGTGTGTATGAGAGCATGGAGCGCCTGAACGTGGACTATATCGACCTGATCAACGTCCACGACATCGAGTTCCAGGCCGGCATGGAGGGTGGTCTGCAGAAGATCTGCGACGAGACCCTGCCTGCCCTCGTCGAACTGAAACGGAAAGGTGTGGTGGGCCATGTGGGCATCACCGACCTGCAGCCAGAGAACCTGAAGTGGGTCATCGAGCATTGCGAAGAGGGAACAGTGGAGAGCATCCTGAACTTCTGCCACTACTCGCTGAACGACACGCTACTGGCCGATTATCTCGGTTTCTTCGAACAGCAGGGTGTGGGTGTCATCAACGCCTCACCTTTATCTATGGGTCTGCTCTCGCAGCGGGGAGCTCCGCTGTGGCATCCCGCCAGCAGAGACCTGAAGAATGCCTGTGCCAAGGCCGCGGCCTATTGTCAGGAGAAAGGCTATCCCATCGAGAAACTGGCCATCCAGTTCTCCACAAGTTTGAATCCCCGGATTGCCACGACGCTGTTCAGCAGTGCCAACCCCGAGAATGTGCTAAAGAATATCAACTATGTGAACGAGCCGTTGGACGAACAGCTTGTGAGCGAAGTACAAGCCATCATCGGCGATCAGATGTTCGTCAGGTGGAAGAACTCGTAAGATCCTGATTATCTCACTTTAGGAAGTTCGATGATAAATCGGCAGCCGTCTTGGTAGATGGTGTCGAGGAAGAGGTCGCCGCCGAGATTCTGGATATGGCGCCTGCTGAGTGCGAGACCCAGCCCCAAGCCCTCGGAGATATCATTGACCTTGGTGAACATCTCAAACAATCGGGCAATGTCTTCCTCCGCAATGCCGGGACCCGTATCCTGAACGATGAAGCGCACCATCGACCCCATCTCGCTGACCTGCAGACACACATTCTGCCCGTCGGAATACTTAGCGGCATTGAAGAGCAGCTCACACACACTGAGCACCAGATAGTGGCGGTTGGTGTTGATGCAGAAGTCGTCAGGCAAGTCGGTGGCATACTTGATCACCAGTTCCGGGAAATGCCTCAGGACGTAAGCCATGCTCTCATGGGCCACCTCATTACACGACACCTCTTCATCCCTGTTCGCATAGAGTTCCTCGGTAGTCCCTCTTACAGAACTGTCAAAGAGCATCATGACCATCCGGTTAAGCATCTGGGCATTGTGCCACATCATGTCGGTGATGCCTTTCGTCTCTTCCTCCGGAAGGCAGCCTTTACTCTCCTTCAATACATGCGCAAAGCCCATGATGATATTCAGCGGTGTACGGATCTGGTGGGACACATTCTGGATGAACAGCGATTTCTGTCTGTCAGACTCCTTGGCCAGTTCACTGGTATGCACCAACTCCTCATTACGGCGAGCAGCCTCAGCATTCATCTGCTCGATATCTTTCACATGATGGAACAACGAGTCCTGCATCATGGCAAAGCTATTCTGCATACGCCCCACGACATCCTTGTAATGGGTGGTGGAAATCCGCTCATCGTAATGTCCGTCGGCAATACGCTGCAGTTTGCCCGTCAACTTGTAAAGCGGCAGGATAGCATGAGCGACGGTGACACTGCTGAAGACAAGGATCATCAGCAGACCGATGATGATGAGAGGAGTGATGATAAAGCCCAGTCGGTTATAACTCTGTAGCACACTCCGTTCCGGACAGACAAGTGCCAGGCTGCAAGGTGCTCCAGGTACAGGCTGATAGCATACCAGACAGCGTTCACCATTGATCATGACGCTCATGCTGCCTTGCTTGCCTGTGGTCATCTCATGACCCAGTGCTACGATGTCCGGATTCCGCTGTGGGTCGACATCACTGAAGATGGTCTTTTTAAACAGCAGCGCCGTATCGGGATGCAGGTAATAACGTCCCTCATCACCAACCATCATATAATAAGAGTCGGTATAGGGTTTCTCCGCCGCGATGAGCTTCGAGAGTCGAAGCAGCGAGAGATCGGTGGAGATGACACCTACGAATTGTTTGTCGGCATTATAGATGGGCTTTGAGTAAGAGGCCAGCATGCCTTCGATAATGAGATCCAGGTCCTGGTCATCGAAATAAATCACCCAGCACGGCTTCCCCAGCTCACGGGGCTTCTTATACCATTTCCTGTCGAAGTATTCATACGGTTCTTCCACAACGGTCTTGACGGTGTCATTCTTCCTGACGGTGTAAGCCGAGAAATACCTGCCATATTTCGAGAATACGTTCGGCTCGGCACTGATGGAACAGCCGTCGATATTAGGATTGAGCATGACAATATATCGTGACAGGGCCAGAATAGAGTCGGGGTTCATGTATTCTGTGATTTCCCAGTCATTGACATCGGTTGCCGTCTCCACGACATTCATGTACTGACGTATGCCCTGCATCGTGGTGTTGAGCACGCTGCTGGCATGCTTCGTCGCTTCCTGTTTCACCTGGTATCTCGACTGGATGAAGAGAATGCCTATTGCCAGCATGAAGATAGGCGCAGCCATCAACAGGATGCCGAGACTGAGCTTTCTGGAAAGCGACTGGCGGATATATCTGACAATATTACGCATCTCTAATTATCCATTATCATTTGTCCATGATCTTTTCCGAGTCTTTGATCAACTGATTGAGCAGGGCTGTGACCTTTCCACCCTGTTTTTGTATCTCATTCACCAAGAGACTGGTCTCTTCCTCCGTCAATTTGTCAGGATGGTCACTGATCGTCTTGACACTCTTGAAGATGCCGCCCACAGGCGCCATCATCTGATCCGACATATTATACAGGAAATTTGTCTTCATAAGGTTAGCTGCCTGAGCTTGCTCGTAGGTAGCCTGCAGTTCCTCGCCTCGCTGCTTGAGGGTGTCCGACAACTGCTGCATCTCAGCCATACGGGTAGAGAGCGACTGCTGCATCTTCTGGAAGTGTCGCTGCAGCCGTCCCACCTCGTCCTGCTGCCGACTGTCAGGGATAGGTTCGTTGTAGTAGCCTTCTGCTATACGATGCGCCGACCTCTCAAGCAGCCTCAGCGGCAGAAGCTGACGGTGGATGAAGAGATAGCATGAAACGAGCAGCAGCAACAGTCCGACAACAGCAATGACAAGCACGACATAATGCAGTTGGATATAATCGCCGAAGATATCATCCTCAGGAAGTACGACGGCAGCGCTCCATCCCAGTTTCATCATGTCGCGCCCTGGTACATTGGCACGCTCAAAGGGTTTATAGAACGCATAGTAGTCCTCCCCGTCCAGCCTCACCTTATGATATCCCGTGCCCCCACTGAGCATCGACCGTGCCGTCTCCCGCATAGATTGGTCGTCATCCCTTGCAAGCACCAGCAGGTTCTTGTTCAGCACCGTGCTGTCGGGATGAATGATCACCGACCCGTCTTTCCTCAGCAGCGTACAGAAGGAATGAGGCGACGGCTTGGCCTCAAGCACGATTTTCGACAACAGCGCCTGCGACACGCCCACCACCATCGTAGCCACTTTCCGTCGTCCCTTGAATAATGGCAATTGATATGAGGTGATGGCCTCCCCCCTTGTTTTGGGGTCTGTCCAGCCTATAGCCTCTGTCGTGTCAGTATTCCAGACGATGTCACAACCGGTGATATAGGGATTGGTCTCGCGGAGCTGGCGGGTATATTTCTCTAACTTTTCCGGATCATCAACATAGGGCATCATCTTCCAATAGACATTGCCTGCCGCCTGTTCCACACTCAGCAGGATATTGTCGATCTGCTCTACCGTAGCCTCCAAAGTCTGTCCAGCATCCTGCAAAGTCTCCTCCTTGACGGCCTTGCGCGAAAACCAGAACATCACCAGCAGAGCCGCAATCAGCAAAATCGCCAAGGCAAAAATCACCCTCAGCGTCAGTCTGAAAGACAAGGTTCTGTTGATTAGTTTTGAAAGTCTACCCATAGCAGCGGCAAATATACAAACAATTTCTGAAAACCATGTAAAAAATTCCGAAAAACAACGCAATAATAATTATTTTTAGTAACTTTGCACCCATCAAACTAATTATTCACTCATGACGGACCCATATTTTATCATCGATGCCCATAGTCACCTGTGGCTGAAGCAAGACACAAGTTGGGACGGCAAGCCCATCCGCTCGCTGAAGAACGGACGCTCCATATTCTTGGGCGAGGAGGTGCAAATGATACCCCCATTTATGATTGACGGCCAGAATTCTGCAGAGGTATTCTTGTCGAACATGGACTATGCACAGGTATCGGCTGCCGTTGTCGTACAGGAGTTCATCGACGGTCTGCAAAACGATTATCTGTCAAAGGTATCGCGCCAGCATTCTGACCGTTTTTTCTGTTTCGGCATGGCCGACTATCTGAAAGACGGGTTCTACGCCCAGGCCGAGTCGCTGTTGGATCAAGGCTTCAAGGGCCTGGCCATCCCCGCCCACCGATTGTTAGGGCGCCCTCTGAACAGCGAGGAGATGATGCGGATGTTCCGGCTGATGGAACAGCGCGGTGCCCTGCTCTCCATCACCCTGGCCGACGGCATCCGCCAGATAGAGGAGATGGAAGAGGTGATCAGCGAGTGTCCGCGACTGAAGATTGCCCTCGGCCACCTGTGTATGGCCAATCCTCCACAGACACCCTGCTGGGACGTTGAAAGCTGGCGCAAACAAGTATTGCTGGCCCGGCACGAGAACGTCATGATCGAGACGGGTGGCATCACCTGGCTCTACAATTCCGAGTTCTACCCCTTCCCCAGTGCCGTGCGTGCCATTCGCGAGGCTGCCGGACTGGTGGGCATGGAGAAACTCATGTGGGGCAGCGACTATCCGCGAACCATCACTGCCATCACTTATCGCATGTCATACGACTTCATCACCAAGTCGCCTGAGTTGACGGATAACGAGAAACGTCTCTTTTTAGGTGATAATGCCCGCCGTTTCTACGGCTTTGGGACTCTGAAAAAATTACCTTACATTAAAAATATGTCCGAATAAGATGAAAGCAATACAGATTTCTGGTCTGCGCCAGATGCAGATCGTGAGTATTCCCGAACAGGAGTTGCATGCCGACGAGGTGCTCCTGCGTTTGCAGTATGTCGGTTTTTGCGGTTCCGACCTCAGCACCTGGCTGGGCAGGAATCCGATGGTGAAGATGCCCGTGATACCAGGCCATGAGATCGGGGCGGTCATTGAGAAGGTGGGCAGTAACGTACCTGAGGGTCTGAAGCCAGGCATGGTCGTCACGTGTAACCCCTATACCAACTGTGGCAAGTGTGCCTCGTGCCGCAACTCGCGTGTCAATGCCTGCCAGCATAACGAGACGTTAGGCGTGCAGCGAAATGGTGCCATGCGGGAGTATCTCGTGTTGCCTTGGGAGAAAGTGATCCCCGCCGGACTGCTCACACCCCGCACCTGTGCCCTGATAGAGCCGATGAGCGTGGGTTTCCATGCAGTGAGTCGTGCTCAGGTGACGGATATCGACGTAGTACTGGTGATTGGCTGTGGTATGGTAGGCATGGGAGCCATCGTGCGCAGTGCACAGCGCGGTGCCACGGTGGTGGCAGCCGACATCGACGACGAAAAACTGGCTCTGGCCCGTGGGATGGGCGCTAGCTACACCATCAACACGAAAACCGACGATGTGCATGCCCGTCTGCTGGAGATGACCTCCGGCTTCGGCCCCGATGTGGTCATCGAAGCCGTAGGCAGCAGCGCAACCTATCAGATGGCCGTCGACGAGGTGGCCTTCACGGGACGCGTCATCTGCATCGGCTACGCCAAGACCGAAGTGTCGTTCCAGACGAAATACTTCGTGCAGAAAGAGCTCGACATCCGCGGTTCCCGCAATGCCCAGCCCAGCGACTTCCGTGCCGTCATCCACTACTTGGAGCGTGGCACCTGCCCCATCGACCGTCTCATCAGTCGTGAGGTGACACCCGAAGAGGCACCGGAGGCCATGCAGCAGTGGGCTGATAATCCAGGAAAGGTATTCAGAATTTTAGTGAAGTTCTAATATGAAAAAGAATTCCTACCTGATTCCGTTTATCCTCGTGACGTTTTGCTTCGCCCTGTGGGGCTTTGCCAACGATATCACGAACCCGATGGTGAAGGCCTTCTCGAAGATCTTCCGCATGAGCGTTACAGATGGGGCTTTGGTCCAGATGGCCTTCTACGGCGGCTATTTCTGCATGGCTCTGCCGGCTGCCATCTTCATCCGCAAGTACAGTTACAAGGCTGGCGTACTCATGGGCCTCGGGCTCTATGCCGCCGGCGCCCTGCTGTTCTTCCCATCGAAGAGCATCGGACTCTACGGCTGTTTTCTGGTTGCCTATTTCATCATGACCTGCGGATTGTCGTTCCTCGAGACCTCCTGCAATCCCTACATCCTCTCGATGGGAGCGCCCGAAACAGCCACCCGCCGACTGAACCTCGCACAGTGCTTCAACCCCTGTGGCTCGATCATCGGCATGTTCGTGGCAATGAACTTCATCCAAGCCCGTCTGAATCCGATGAGCAGTGCCGAGCGCACCCTGCTGAACGACACGGAATTTGAGGCGATAAAGAATGCCGACCTCGACGTGCTCATCTCGCCTTACCTCGCCATCGGACTAGTGATCATCGTGATGTTTCTCATCATCCTGTTCACAAAGATGCCGAAGAATGGCGACCAGAGCCACGACTTGCATCTCCAGGCCACCCTCCGCCGCCTCTTCACGCTGAAGCGATACCGTGAGGGTGTGGTGGCACAGTTCTTCTATGTGGGAGCCCAGATCATGTGCTGGACCTTCATCATCCAGTATGGCACACGGGTTTTCATGGCCGAGGGTATGGAGGAACAGGCTGCTGAGGTGCTGTCGCAAC
>JAEEGG010011369.1_pt1 | contig 19434 bp, 15 predicted proteins | sample 9134161 | NCBI WGS metagenome assembly JAEEGG01 (sample SAMN16246543, study PRJNA631951) | gut metagenome | biome: gut microbiome; feature: rumen; material: CR-attached | host: Bos | place: Iran: Karaj | collected 2018-10 | reverse complement strand
CGGGCGCAATATCGAAGGTGATACCCTCCAGCATCGTGGCCTCGCGGGTGAATACCTGGTACTGGCGACCAGTCTTCGCGGAAACCTTCACCTGCTTCAGCGTCGAGGTCACCTCGGGCTGGAAGTTCACGCGCTTCGTCTTCACGTTGGCAGCGGTACACAGAGCGGCGGTGTTCGAGGGTGCGGACGACACGCCGACCTTGAAAATACCGATGTTCTCCAGCTTCACCTTCTGACCCAGGTTCAGGAAGTGGTGCAGGGCACTGCCCAGCTCGTCCAGCACCGCGATACAGTCGGAGCGCTTCACGGTGGCCTGCGACTGGATGAAGTCGGCCAGCTCCTTCGTGCCGATGAACTTCTCCGGGTAAACCGGTGCGACATAATACTTACCATAGCTCGGCGACTTGGTGTTCGTGTTCTTGATTCTCTTCAACAGTTGTGGCATAATTTTTTTCCTTTCTTAAATTTTTAATGGTTAAACTTTAGTGATTTGAGATTTGAGGTTTGAGATTTGAGATTTATGATTACCTCTGCAGCGGCGATCATTTCTTTCATTTCGTTGGCCCCTTTTGGGCCCGGCGGTGGGCTGTCTTGGTTCCGTCGAGGGGCTCTCGTGCGCGCGTTCGTGGGCTCTCGCCGTGTCGAAGATGGGCTCTCGTGCCTCACCTCTTATTTATTTGCAAGTGTGGTGCAAGGTGAACGCGGAGGCAAGCTTGCTTGGCCTTCGCTGAGCCGCCGCCCACACTCGCGATGCATCCCCAAATGCAACGGCAAAGGTACGACATTTCCATTGCGGTTCACGAATGTTTCCCCAAAAATTTTCAAAAATTTTGTCGTGGCGGTCATTTTGGTCATTTGGTCATTTGGTCAAAATCGTTTCCCCAATGTCAAAATCCACCACTATAATATAAATATATATATTTATATTATAGTGAGCAAATGACACAATCCGAAAATGAAAATGACCATTTTGACCATGACCACTTTGACCACATTACACAGTACGGTCGGTTGTACTTCCCTAGCATACACAGCGGTTCGCGTGCCACACTCCTACCTTCAGGTGTAAGAACGTTATCGATGGCTGTGGCATCGTCCCCGTAGTCAATGACGATGCTTGGAGCATTGCCGGCTGTCTCAGGCACGTCGTCTGTCAGTTCGAAGTAGGCGCGGCAGGTCTTGACGGTCACATCGGCCGTGGGGTACCACAGCGTGTTGCTGGCCAGGAACAGCTTCTTCCTGTCGTTAGCCGTCAGCGTTACGGGGCCGTAGGTGCCCTTGAACCTGGCGCCGCCTACCGTCACGTCGCGCATCGTCTTGTCGATGGTGACGCCAGTGAATACGGGATTCACCAGGTTGTCGTTCGTAGGCTTGACGATATAGGGCTTGCCGGCTTCTATCGTAGCAGTATTGGCGTAGGTGATGGTCACCGTCGTACCGTCGTTGGTTGTAGAGCTAGAGGTAAGAGGTGAAAAGAGTGCACAGTAGAGTTGAGTCTGCTGTGCACTTTTTGTTTATAAATATACGGTTTGCATGTCATAAATTGCATAAAATCAAGCATTTTTATAATATTTAACGGGGAGGATACGGCCATTCTGGATTATTTGTTGTAACTTTACACCCGTAAACCGAAGACCAGATAAAATATCTATTATAAACTTAATTATTTATGCATTTTAAACTTAACTTAAAACGAAGGGCAGCGCTATTGCTGCTTGCCATGCTCTGCTCATTTACAGGAGCGTGGGCCGACAACGAACTTACGGTGTATGACGGAACAGCGACAACCCGCCTTGTTCCTGCATACATTTACTATTTTGATGACTACTGCAGAAGTCAGTTCGTAATTCCTGCTACTGATTTGACCGCCATGAATGGTGGTGATATCTGTAGCATCAAGTTCTACACCACCAATGATAATGTTCCGTACACAACGGCCAGCACGGTGGATGTCTATCTGAAAGAAGTCGATTATACGACCATGACAGGTCTCGAAGCAAAGTCCAGTGCCACCATCGTGTATCAAGGAACACTTAGCATTGTCGGCGAAGGTTCAGGTGGTTCTCTTACCATCACTCTCAGCACCCCATACACCTATAATGGCGGAAATCTGTTAATAGGTATAGAAAACACCACTGACCCGGAGTATAAGAGTATTTATTTCTATGGCCAAGAAGTAACAGGTGCTTCATGGGCTGGTTATAATAGTAGCAGTCTTGCGAACGTTACAGGTGCTCAGCAAAACTTCATCCCCAAGACCACGTTTACCTACAAACTTATCAAAAGACCAACGTCCTTGGCTACCTCTACGATAACTTACAACAGTGCCACACTGACTTGGACAGAGAACGGTACTGCCACCGCATGGGTGGTGGCCTATAAAGCTGAGGGCGATGCCGACTTCACCGAGGTTGATGCTACCACCAATCCTTTCACAACTCTAACCGGCCTAACCCCTGAGACGGACTATACTGCAAAGGTTCGTGCCAAGGAAGGTAGCGATGTAAGTGTATGGAGTAATGCTGTCGCCTTCACTACGCCCGCACAATTCCCAGCTCCCACTGCTTTGGCAGCTAACAATATCACCGTCAATTCGGCTGACATCAGTTGGACGGGCAGTGCTGACAGCTATAACCTGCGCTACAGAGTAGATCGTGGTTTCCACTATAACTTCGAAACCGCTGAAGCTTTCGCGGTTGATGAGTTCTCGCCCTGCTCCACCTACGACGGCGACGGTCTTTCAACATACGGAATCAGTGATTATAGTATGCCTAATGCAAACTATACAGGTTCTGTCATAGCATTCTCTGACAATGACTATTGGGCTGCACATAGCGGCAATACCATGGGCGCATTTATGGATGCCATTCCTGATACAAACGGAGGGCCAACAGCCAATGACGACTATTTCATCCTTCCCGCCATCACAATTGAAAGTGGATCCAAATTCAGCTTCTGGGCACGTTCTGTAACCGCCAAGTATGGACTTGAACGCATGAAGGTTGGTGTCTATGACGGAAACGGAACATTCAGCAGCTATTTGGAAGGAAGTGCTACTACTTATGTTGAAGTACCTGTCGACTGGACAGAGTATAGCTACGACCTATCTGCTTATGCAGGTCAAACCATCCAACTGGCTATCAACTGCGTATCTAGCGATGCTTTTGCACTTCTTATAGATGACATCAATGTTTCTTTACCTTCTGAGTGGAGTACATCAATCGCAGTTTCTACGCCTTATCAGATTGAGAATCTAACAACAGAAACAAATTATATCGTTCAGGTACAGGCTGTTTATACTACTCCTGAAAGTGGCACAAGTGCATGGACAGAAACCAGCTTCACGACTTTGTCATTTAATCCTATTGCTACCAACGTGGTTGTAACACCGACACACACCTCAGCCACCATCAGCTGGACTGCCAGTAGCGACAGCTATGAGGTGAAGTACAGGACGGCTGCTTATTCAGAGAAGATTTTCTTTGAAGACTTTGAGAACGGAATAGGAGACTGGACTACCTCTAACTTAGAGGATGGTGGCGGTGTCTTGAATGGAGCCGGCATTGGTGACGGTTTTGGCTTTGCCTTTATATACACATCAAATCCTCCCCAGTATCTCATTTCTCCAGAGCTGAATGGTATAGTTGCAGGAAACAAACTGTCTTTCTCTTATTGTAACTACGATTCCAGATATCCAGAGTCCTTCAAGGTTGGTTATTCTACTACGGGCAATGATGTGGAAAACGACTTCACATGGAGTGATGAGACAACTGTTGGTGCAGATACCAACTGGCATCTCTACGAGTTGACACTGCCTGCTGGTGTCAAGTATATCGCCATCCAGTGTACATCAGATGACAGGTGGTATCTCTTTATTGACAATATCGGCATTTACGGTGCAGATGTTCCTGCCGGTGCATGGACAACCGTTCCTACAACCGAGACCTCTGTAGAACTCACCGGTCTTGAGATGGATACAAAGTATGAGTACCAGATTATCGGTATCAAGGACAGTACGCCTAACGAGGGTACGGCTATTGCATCCTTCACTACCTATAGTGAGAATGACAAAATGTTCTTGGCCGACGGTAACTGGAACGTGGCTTCCAACTGGACGCCCGCAGGAGTTCCATCTACAACTAATAATGCCTATATTTGTGCAGCTGTCACTATTCCGAGCGGTGTCGTGGCAACAGCAAAGCATATCAAGATTGACGGTGGATCCATTACCCTCAAAGACGGTGCAGAACTGAAGACCAATAATCCTGTGGACGTGACTATGGAGAAAAACATTGTCGGCTATGGCGACGGAGATGGCAAGTTCAACCTTGTTGCATCGTCTGCCAAAAGCGGTTCAACCTCTACTGAGATTGACGGTCTGATGGAAGGTGACTATGACTACTTCCTCTTCGCTCGCTCAGAGAATCTGGAATGGCGCAGTTATGCACTGACCAGTTTTAACATGAAAACAGGTAACGGATATTTGTATGCCAATAAGGAGAACAAGACGCTGAAGTTCATTGGTGAGACCTGGGCATCGATAGGCAATCGTCTGTCGATGAGTGTTACATACAATGATTCATACCCTATGAACATGATACTGGCGGGTAACACGTTCACTTGTACCGGCACTATCTATTTCGAAGGCAGCAGCAACACGACTGGTACTATCTATAAGCTGAACGCTGCCGGCGACGGATTCGAAGCATACGAAGGATACGCTTCCGTCGCTCCTGGCGAGGCTGTCTTAGTAGAATATAGTGAGGATGGCACAATCTATTACGAGTCTGAAGACTATGGTAACGGCACCTCTTTAGGTGCTGCAGAGATTCTGTTGCCACAGCATGGCTCGACCGCCAACGCGGATGCCGGTCCTGTCGTCGAACTGGTTGATAATGCTGACAACAGCAGCCTCATCACGTCTTTCAACGGCAAATATGCCACCGTAAAACTCAGCGGTCGTACGCTCAAGAAGAATGGCACTTGGCACACGCTGTGTCTGCCGTTCGACTTGACGATAGCCGGCAGCGCGCTGGCAGATGGTACGGCGAAGGTGCTGGATAATGCTAACACCAGCTTTGCCAGCAACAAGTTGACGATTAAGTTTGATGCTGCTCCTGCAACGATATCTGCTGGCACACCGTTCATCGTGAAGTGGGCAAACAGCGGCGATGTCATCACAAATCCAGTATTCACTAATGTTGCCATTAATAGTGCCTCTACAACGACAGTAGGCTTCACGGGTGGTTCGTTCAAGGGTAACTTCTCGCCTGTGGCATTGCCTTCCGGTCCAGAAAACCTGTACTTCGGTTCTGACAACAACTTGTACTGGCCAAGCGCTGGCGTTACCGTTAAGTCAAACCGTGCATACTTCAACCTGCCGGGTGCTACGGAAGCTCCAAACATCACGCTCGACTATGAGGACGATGTCATCACAGGCATTGCCGGCATTGAGAATGTGAGCAGCAGAGACAATGAGAATATCTACGACCTGCAAGGCCGTAAGGTGGAGCAGCCCACACAGAAGGGTGTGTATATCATGAATGGCCGTAAGGTAGTGATTAAGTAAAAAAATAAAGAACAATGAAAAAAGAATATATGAAGCCTCAGATGGAGGCAATAGAGATAAAGTGTAACCACCATCTGCTGATTGTCAGCGATCTGGGCGGTGACGGCATTGGCGGCGGTGGCAGCGATGGCGGCTCCGGCGGTGGCGGCGGTGATCCACAGGCCCCCGGCCTCTTCGACGGCCCCGAGTGGGACGTCATCCTCGGCGGGTAACTTCAAGTGTCGTCATGATGAGTGATAAGAGAGGGCTGGCCGCGTGGCTGGCTCTCTTTTTTGCGCTTTTTTGGCGACCCTACTGTGTAATTTTTGGGGATTTTTCTTGGCAGGTTGTACACAGTAGGGTCGGTTCCGCTGTGTAATTCGCTGTGTAATTGAAAAAAGATTCTACAAAAATTCTTGGGTGTTTTCGCTTGTCGAATGAGACATTTTTCATACCTTTGTAGGCGAAAACCATTGAGAGGAACGGAGGAGAAAGCCTAGACTTTTTACCGTCGAAGACCCCGCGATAATCGTATGGTATTAGACATCAACACGTTACGGAACAACGCCCGTGACGATGGACGTGCCGGCTATGATTTAAAAATTTTTTCATTAACTATTTATCCATCAGACGTTTATGAACGAGGAGCTTTTAGACAAGCTGGGGGCAGGTGACCCCTTACAGCCCTTGAAGGATTTCGGGGGTCAGTGTTTGAGTTATTTTGAAGGTGTACAGAAGATGATTGCTGACTACGAGCAGCTGCAGCAGCTTGTGGCGGAGCTGCGGAGCGAGAATGCGGCATTGACCGAGACGATTGAGCAGTGGAAGAAGGGCAACGAGTGGGCGAGTCGTGTGACCTACGAGAGCGTCGTTGAGCAGATTGCTGCTTGCGAGGATGCCAAGGAGCGCGACGAGGCTCGCAAGCTGATTGAGCCTCTGCTGAAGAAGAGTCAGGTGACGCAGTTTCGCCGCGACATCAAGAAGCGTGTGAAGGAGCTGAACGAGGAGAGCATGAACTACGTGGAGCCCGGCGTCGTTCCCGCCATACTGAAGAGCGAGGAGGCTGAGGAACTGATGGGTTATCTGGTAGAAGCCGGTATTCTGAACGATGACTGGCAGCCGATCAGATTGAGCGGTCCTGAGCGTGCTCTGGTGGCTAAGAGCGTGTGCGACCGTCTTGACATCAAAGAGGTGTGGCAGGTGTTCGGTCAGTTGTGGAACGAGAAACCTGAGACGCTTCGCAGTTACCTGAACAAAGCACTCGAGCAGAAGAAGTCGCTGGAATTCCAGGAAAGGCTGAAAAATATTTTGGATTGACTATCAATTAGTTAGCATCATCCGTACCCACTACGCGTACCCACTACGTAGTGGGTTTTTTTTGTGCCTTTGCCGTACCTTTGCACCGTCGAAAGTTGATTCGGCGGTGTTCTTTGACTTACTGCTACAACAACCCCATCGGAAGGCCGATGGAAAACGTGAATTATTATTTTAAACGCGAAATGTTAAAACGGAAATTATTATGGAAACAAAGATATTAAAGGTAGTACGCCAGGGCGATGCCTTCAGCGTACAGAGCAGTAAACAGGAGTCGGGACAGATCCAGAAGTGCAACATCGTGCTGAAGGAACTGGGCGGCTCGAAGTTTGAAAACGAGTATGTGTGCTCCATGCTGGGCAATCTGGCGGGGTGCAGGTTCTACGAGGGTGACATTGTTATAGCAACCCTCCGCTTCTCTACGCACGAGTATCAGGGACAGACGTATCAGGAAATACTGGCCACTGACATCGTGAAAATCAACTAAGACTTAACATTATATGTTTAAAGTAAAAAACAACCCTTGAGTTGGAGTGAGGAGGATGTTCCCGGGTAAATGCGCAAAGATTCCAACCTTCTTCTCGCTAAAACAACTCAAACATTATGAATACAACAATTATTTCTTTACAGACAAATCACGTCGGAAACGACAACAACAACAAACAACAAACAATGACGTCGCTCGAGATTGCCGAGCTGACGGGTAAGCAACACAAAGACGTTCTCAAGGCTATCCGAAACATGGAGCCTGGATGGGAAATGGAGGCCGGGCGCAAATTTGCGCTCGGGACTTACAAAGACCTCAACGGACAGCTCCGCCCATGTTATGTTCTGACCAAGACGGAGTGCCTCTTCATCTCCACGAAGTTCAACGACCGGGCACGTGCACGGCTGGTGCTGCGGTGGGAAGAGCTTGAACGAGCTAACGCTCTCAATGAAAAATTGAAAATGGAAAATAAAAGATGCCTGCCCAGTCCGAAGGAGATTCTCAGGATGGCGGACGAGATCATCGGCAAGGGCCTGCGCATGCTGAACGAGGCGGCTGAGGACACGCTGACGGCGACGCAGGTGGCCAAGACGTTCAACATGACGGTGTGGGACTTCAACCAGGTGCTGCGCGATATGGGCATCCAGTACCGTCGCGGCGGTCGCTGGAACATCTCTGAAGATCTTGCCGACCGCGGCCTGGTGCGCCTGCGCACCCACGTATCCTATTCTCTGAAGGGTGAGAAGAAGATTCGCACCTATATGACGTGGACCATCAGCGGCCTGCGCTTTCTGAACTCAAAACTCGGATACCCGAATTTCTAAAATTAAACTTCGTAATTTAAACTATGAGTGTATTTACAATATTTTTTAAGGATGGGGCGAAGATGATGCGCCCCGTCCTCACGAGAGAGGAATATCTGGCACTTCGCGGAAGCAGTAAGCAGAAGACTATACTGAAGGCCGTACGCGAGGGTAACGTGAAGCAGAAGCAACGTCTGGTGCAGATGAGCTACTCGTGCTTGCCCAACGACGACGGGTCTCTGAAGGGTGCAACACGGATGAGCACGACCGTAGGCATGGACATCGATTGGACCCCCGCGCCGCTTCCACTCGAAGGGGAAGAGCAGATGGCTGCCAAAAGGGAGGAATGGCTGAAGAAGGTTCCCGAGCTGGTGCTGTCGAAAAAGGATGAGCTGCGCTTGCTGATGCTGGAAAGGTCGGCTACGAAGGGTTACCATCTGGTGTTCCGTCGCCGTCGCGAGCTGTCGCAGGAGGAGAACCTCGCGTGGGCAAGCGAGCTGCTCGGTGTGAAGTATGATGACGGGGCGAAGGACATCACCCGCGTGTTCTTTACGACATCGGATTCAGCGGAAGACCTCTTGTATCTTGACGATGAGATCTTCGAGATTGCCGAGAGCGAAACGAACACGAAGGGTAAGGCGAACACGGATCTCACGGATGGAACTGATAAGGCTGTTAAGACGAACACGGACAACACCAATCGAACGAATCATTCGTGTAATTCGTGTAATTCGGGTTCAGAAGAAAAACCCTGCACTCCGTGTTCCGAACAGGCTTCGCCAGCCTCTCTCACGGCCTTCGACCTCTGTGCTCAGCAGGCAGGTTTGAATCCGGGTGGGATGGATGTGTGGGGCGAGCACAACTGGCACACGAACCTGATGGCGGTGCTGTCGGTGGGCGTGGCCAAACTGATGAGTCGCGGACAACTCCGGGCGGTGGTGGCCGAAAGGTTGCCCAACTACTCGCAAACGGAGGATTGTAAGAAGCTCATCGATTACTTCTACGACAAGTATGCTGCCGACAAGGGTTTCATGAACGCTTCGTTGCGCGAGATCAATGCCCAGGTGCAGCAGAAGGCCTCTCCCGACCCCTCCGATGGAACGGAGAACGATGTCGACGATGGTGACGCTGAACATCCCCTCCTTTGGAGAGGCTTGGGGAGGCTCCCTCAGGGCATCCGCGATTCCATTGATGCCGTTGGCCCTTCGCTGTCGATGCCGGTGGTAACAGCCATCTGTCCCGTCATCGGTATGCTGGCAACAGGTGTGACGCTCGACGTTCACGGCCAGAAGAAGGGGCTTAATCTGATTGCCTACATCGCCGGCGACTTTGCCAGCGGCAAGGGACAGATCGACCCCGTGATTGATGCTTGGCTGAGCGAGGTGCAGGCACTGGACAAGATGTACCAGATGCAGGAGGACGAGTGGCGTGCCAGGAAACGGGCGGCCAAGAACAAGAAGGAGCAACCCGAGGAGCCGAAGTTGCCGGTGCGCTGTCTGACGCTGAACAACACCGTGGCCAATCTGGCTGAGCGACTGGCCAATACGGAGGGCAAGCACGCCTTTTCGTTCACGCCCGAAGCCGACACGGTGGCGCAGAAATGGAAATCGACGATGAGCGACTTTTCGGTGATGCTGCGACAGTCGTACGACGGTACGAAGTATGAGCGTGAGGCTCGAAGCGCCGATGCCGTGAACGTCCATATCGAACACCTGTTGTGGAACGTCACCATGTGTGGAACGCCCGATGCCCTCTATCGCGTCGTGTCGAACTATACCGACGGTTTCCAGAGCCGTATTGCCGTGGCTCGCACGCCCGACAACACCTTTGCACCCCTGGAGGCCAAGCCCTACGTGCTGACCTCACGTCAGAAGGAACGCATCCAGCAGATTGCCCATCTGTTGCCGCTGATGCAAGGCGAAGTGGTGCTGCCGAAACTGGAAGCCAAAGGTCGTGAGTGGGTGGAGCGCATCCGCATCGAGACGATGATGAACGACGATAAGGTACGTGCCCGCCAGCGCATGCGCGTCTGTGTGACGGCTCAGCGAATGACCTGTTGCCTGATGCTCTGCAAGGTGTGCGAAGGCTTGATTCAGAAGCATGGCTTGAATGGTGCCGAGACGCAGTTGAAGCAGAATCCGAACCGATGGAAAGAGCTGCTGTTGAAGGCGCAGACACCGCAGATGCTGGAGGCTTACGACGTGATAGCCGACTCGCTCTTAGAGAACGCCCTCCACTTCTTCCGTGACCGCATTGAGAACGCTTTCAGCAGCCGTGACTATGCAGGTTATCTGAGTGGCGACCGCCTGAAGCGCGGCAAGAACGATACCATCTACGAGCGTCTGGACGTGCAGTTCACCCTCGAACAAGCCATGCAGCACTCGGTAGCCATCAAGGGCGCTGGCGTGAACAACAACACTGTACGGCAGATGCTGAAGAACTGGCGCAAGCAGGGTTTGGTGGTGCAGACGGAGGACGGGCGATATCGTAAAGTTTAAAATTACACAGCGGTTCGCGTGCCACACTCCTACCTTCAGGTGGGAGAACCGACCCTATTGTGTAAAAATGCTATGATGAATATCGAAAATACCCAAGAATGCTTTGTGCAGCTCTGGCGCAATCTGGAGCGCACAAGGCGCCTCCTCGGAGGTCAGTACAAGCGCTTCTGCATCCGCAACGTGCTGAAAGCGTGGTTTGGTTATGAAGCTTCTGACAATTTAATCTGGGAAGTGTGCCGCCGCTGCGAACAGGAAGGCTGGAACGAACTGCCGTCGCTGTCACTCTATCCGCGCACGCACCGCGAACTGCTCAGGGCCATCGTCAGCGTAAGGTTGGGCATCAGCTACTACAAGGTTGACCTGAAAGCCCTCGACAAGGCCTACAGCATCGCCTTCCCGAAGTGTACGCCGATTAACGTGAACAAGAAAGCGAGGAAGAAAAACAGCGATGAATGACGTTTCCTGTAAAAATAAATAGGAATTTATTTTGTTCTTCTCTCGTTTATTCGTAACTTTGCGTTAAAAACGCGAACTTACTTTCACTCGGAAGAAAAAATAAATAGGAATTTATTTTGTTCTTCTCTCGTTTATTCGTAACTTTGCGCACGAATATGATGTTAGAACTGCATAACATATCTGTAGGCGACCGTATACGAGGGCTCTCGCTGACTGTCAACGACGGTCAGATGACTTGCATCTCGGGCGAGAAAGGGTCGGGAAAGACCACGCTGCTGCGCGCAGTGTTGGGCTTCCTGCCCTTGGACGGTGGCCATATCAGCATCGACGGCGAACTGCTGACACCTCGTTCGGCACGCTACTTCCGCAGGCAGATGGCTTACGTGCCACAGCACCTGTCGGTGCCCGACGGCTATACGGCAGTGCCTACCGACTATCTGCAGCTGTTGGAGCGTGCTGTCCGTTCGGAGAAGATGCTCCTCATCGTCGACGAGCCGTCGGAAGAGGTCACCCCTGAGAAGGCTGCGGAGATTGACCGTCTGCTGGAGGAGGCTACCCAGCGTGGTGCCACCGTGCTGGCCATCACCCTTCGCAACGCCACACTCCTACCTTCAGGTGGGAGAACCCCATCACCCAACACCCAACACCTAACGCTATGACGATATTCCTGACGATACTGATTCTGGCACTCCTGTCGTGGAAAGGCTATTACGCCTGGAAACGCGGCATCAACACCTGGCGACACGACCGTCAGGAACACGACTCGCTGCGCGAATATCTGTTGGGTAACGGTGCTACGGAGCGACAAGCCCTGCGCCCCTTCATGGTGCATGCCCTCGAGCGTGCCTTCCGTCCGCTGTTGAAGCAGTGGCAGATACTGGCTGCCCTGGCCGTACTCATCGTCCTGCTGGCGTTCAGCCTCCAGTCGTGCGACAACAAACCGGCACCCGCCACCTCGGCCTTTGTCAGCCAGCCATCATCCACCACCCATCACCCATCACCCAACACCCACCACCCATCACCCGACCTCACCGATGTGCGCTATGCGAAGGCCACCAAACCCCTGAAGCGTATGGCTTACAAGGTGTGGTACTCCGAGCAGTTGCGCATCCCGATGGCCGTGGCGTGGTATCTGACCAAGGAGCACACCTATGGCAATAACCAGCGCAAGAACCAGATGTTCCATCCTGACGACGACATCAGGAATGCGGTGACCACCTACGACTATATGCAGACGGGTTATGACCGCGGTCACATGTGTCCTGCCGGCGACAACAAGTGGCACCAGCAGGCGTTGGACGAGACGTTCCTCATGACGAATATCTGTCCGCAGAACCACAACCTGAACAAGAACGACTGGAACGACCTGGAGCAGCTCTGTCGCCATTGGGCGCGGAAATATGGTAAGGTGTACATCGTCTGCGGCCCTGTGTTGCGCGGCACGGAACACAAGCAGATAGGTCCCCGCACCAAGCGCATCACCGTGCCCGAGGCCTTCTACAAGGTAGTGCTCCGCATGGGTAAGAATCCTACGGCCATCGGCTTTGTCTACGACAACAAGGGCAAGAGTCAGCCGATGGCGGAGGCTGTCCGCAGTGTGGATGATATTGAACGCATGACAGGTCTCGACTTCTTCAGCAGTCTTGACGACCCGCTCGAGAACAAGATAGAGGCCCAGGCCGAACTCTCTGACTGGTAACAAGGAATCAGACTAAGAAGCCCAACAACACAACAACCTTTGACTATGAAAAGACTCTTATCAATCATGCTGCTGCTGATGGCTGTCACGGCCATGAGTGCTCAGACGACTTTGAGCGGGGTGGTGACGGACAGTAAGACCAAAGAGCCGCTGTCGCATGTCAGCGTGATGGCGGAAGGAACTGACGTGCATACGGTGACCAACGAGGACGGACGCTTCTCGCTGAAGGTATCGGAGCTCCCTGGCTATATCCGACTGAGCCACATCGGTTATAAGACGCGTCGGGTGTCGATGGAAGGAAAATCTATAGACCAATTGCATCTGTCGATGACAGGCAGCACCGTGGAGCTGAGCGAGATTGTTGTGTCTGCTGACGACCCGTTTGCCATCATCAAGGCTGCCATGAGTCGCATTGAGAGCAACTATCCCCAGCAGGACGAGCTGGTGCGCTGTTTCTATCGTGAGACAGCACGGCGAGGGTCACGATTCATCAGCGTGGCAGAGGCCGTCACCGAGATGTACAAGAGCGACTACAGCGCAGGTCCTGACTTCGACGGTGTGGCCATCCGCAAGGGGCGCCGGCTGATGAGCATGAAGGCCAGCGACACCCTCGGTGTGAAAATCCAGGGTGGCCCTGTGACGCCGCTGATGGTCGACGTGGCCAAGAACCGCGACTATCTGCTGAACACCGACAAACTCTACAGCTATCAGTTCCACATGGAGATGCCCGTGAAGATTGACGACCGCCTGCACTATGTGGTCAGCATGACACCCAAGCCGGCCACCCTCCATGCCCTGATGGGCGGATTGCTGTATATCGACCAGCAGACGCTGGCCATTACGCGGGCAGAGCTGCAACTCGACGTCAGCGACTGGCGACGTGCCTCCGACTACATGCTGGTGCAGAAACCCTTCGGCTTGCGCTTCCGCCCCAAGGAGCTCAGCGTGACGGTGGTGTACCAAACGGATGAACAGGGTGTTACACGTATGAACTACGTGCGCAACGTGATGCGCTTCAACTGCGACTGGAAGCGCCGGCTCTTCTCGTCGCCCTATGTGACGGTGAGCGAGATGGTGGTTACCGACCGCTTGAAGCAGGGACGGGAAGCCAAGCGTCCGCGCGGCCGTTCGTCGTTTGGCATCCGTGAGCGTTTCTACGACCGTGTGGATTATTTTGACGACCCCGACTTTTGGGCCGATTACAACATCATCGAGCCCACCGAGAGTCTTGAACACGCCATCAGCCGACTGAAGAAACGCCTCAGTCATTAATTTGAAATATTTAACAAAGAAAGGTGGTCAGAGAATGGCTGCCTTTCGTTTTTTTTTTGTAATTTTGCCATCCAAATCGCAACTAAAACCAAAGATATATGATACAAACAGTAGTAAAGCGCGACGGACGCATTGTGGGCTTTAATGAGCAAAAAATCATGGCTGCCATCCGTAAGGCCATGATACACACGGACAAAGGCGAAGACGAACGCCTCCTGTTCCAGATCACCGACCGCATCGCACAGCGTGGTGAGAGTCAGATGACGGTGGAGCAGATTCAGGACGCTGTGGAGATGGAGCTGATGAAATCGAGCCGCAAGGATGTGGCTCAGAAGTACATCGCCTATCGCAACCAGCGTTCAATAGCCCGTAAGGCCAAGACCCGCGATGTGTTCCTCGATATCGTGAACATCAAGAACAACGATGTCACCCGCGAAAATGCCAATATGAATGCCGACACGCCTGCCGGCATGATGATGAAGTTTGCCTCGGAGACCACGAAGCCCTTCGTCGACGACTATCTGCTCTCTGCTGACAGCCGTGACGCCGTAGAGCACAACTACCTGCACATCCACGACAAGGACTACTATCCCACCAAGTCGCTGACCTGTGTGCAGCATCCCCTCGACAATATCCTCACCTGTGGCTTCGTGGCTGGCCATGGGGCTTCGCGTCCTGCCAAGCGCATCGAGACAGCGTCCGTGCTGGCGTGCATCTCTATGGAGTGTGCACAGAGCGAGATGCATGGCGGACAGGCCATTCCTGCCTTCGACTTCTATCTGGCTCCCTATGTGCGACTGACGTATATCGAAGAGCTGAAATACCTGGAAGACCTGTATGGCGAGAGCTACAAGGAACTCTACGACGAACCTCTGATGGATTATTTGAAGGCGCCACTCGACGGCTTGAAGGGTGTCGACCGCGTACGCCAGCATGCCATCAACAAGACCGTCGGCCGCGTGCATCAGGCGATGGAGGCCTTCATCCACAACATGAATACCATTCACTCGCGTGGTGGCAACCAGGTGGTGTTCTCATCTATTAACTATGGTACGGACACGAGTGCCGAGGGACGCTGCGTCATGCGCGAAATCCTGCTCTCTACCTACGAGGGTGTGGGTGGTGGCGAGACGGCCATCTTCCCCATCCAGATATGGAAGAAGAAGCGTGGCGTGAACTATCTGCCCGAAGACCGTAACTTCGACCTCTACCAGCTTGCCTGCAAGGTGACGGCGCGTCGCTTCTTCCCCAACTTCCTGAACCTCGACGCCACCTTCAACCAGACAGACGAGTGGCGTGCTGACGACCCCAAGCGCTACATCCACGAGGTGGCCACGATGGGTTGCCGTACGCGCGTGTTCGAAAACCGTTTCGGCCCTAAGACCTCCATAGGTCGCGGCAACCTCTCGTTCTCGACCATCAACATCGTGAAACTCGCCATCGAGTGTATGGACGAACCCGATCAGCAGAAGCGCATCGACATGTTCATGGCCAAACTCGACAACATGCTGGAAATCACCGCCAAACAACTCGACGACCGCTTCCAGTTCCAGAAGACGGCCTTCGCCAAACAGTTCCCGCTGCTCATGAAGAGCCTGTGGATTGGTGGCGACAAGCTGCGCGACAACGAAACGGTGGAGAGCGTCATCAACCAGGGTACGCTGGGCATTGGCTTCATAGGGTTGGCAGAGTGTCTGGTCGCCCTCACCGGCAAGCATCATGGCGAGAGCGAGGAGAGTCAGCAGCTGGGTTTGAAGATTGTAGGATACATGCGCGAACGCATCAACGACTTCTGCGAGCGCTACCACCATAACTACTCGGTGCTGGCTACGCCTGCCGAGGGCCTTAGCGGCAAGTTCACGAAGAAAGACCGCAAGCAGTTCGGCATCATCCCCGGTGTCACCGATCGCGACTACTACACCAACTCCAATCACGTGCCCGTATATTATAAATGTAGCGCGCGACATAAGGCCGAGGTCGAGGCACCGTATCACGAGATGACGCGTGGCGGACATATCTTCTACGTCGAAATCGATGGCGATGCCACCCACAACCCGCAGGTCATCATGAGTGTCGTCGATATGATGGATCAGCTGAACATGGGCTATGGATCGGTGAACCACAACCGAAACCGCTGCATGGATTGTGGCTACGAGAATGCTGACGACCACCTGGAGCAGTGTCCGAAGTGTGGCTCGACGAATATCGACAAGCTGCAGCGCATTACGGGGTATCTCGTTGGCACCACCGACCGTTGGAACAGTGGTAAGCTGGCAGAGCTCAACGACCGCGTGACACATATCGATCACGGCTCTCAGGATATGTTTGGAGAATGATCCGCGTCCTCGATATCATAGAAGATACAATGGTGGATGGTCCTGGTTTCAGGACCTCCATTTATTGTGCCGGATGTCGCCATGCATGCCCGGGATGTCATAATCCTCAGTCGTGGGACTTCGGGCAGGGTAGGGAGATGACCACCGAACAGCTGATGCGCATCATCGAGGCTGACCCATACGCCAACGTCACCTTCTCAGGGGGCGACCCCATGTATCAGGCAGCAGGCTTTGCAGAACTGGCAAGGGCCATCCACGAACGCACCAACAAGGACATCTGGTGCTTCACGGGCTTTACCTACGAGAGCCTGATCAACGACGACCAGCGCGAACTGCTTGAAAACATCGACGTGCTGGTCGACGGACCCTTCATCCAGCGACTGCACGACCCCGACCTTCTCTTCCGTGGTTCCAGCAACCAGCGCCTCATCGATGTCCCCCAAACCCTCTATGCTGGCGAAGTCATCCTCTGGCAACCAGACATTAGTATATAGGTGTTGGGTGTTGGGTGTTGGGTGTTGGGTGATGGGTGTTGTCCATAATCAATAAATGAAGTAGTTCGTGAAAAAAAACGGCAAAGGCTGCATCCGTTTGCTGATTTTTTTGTAATTTTGCGCCCAAATTTAAAAAGCAATAGTAACATATGGGTGGCTTCTTTGGCACTATCTCGAAAAGGGACTGCGTAAACGACTTGTTTTACGGGACCGACTACAACTCGCACTTAGGTACAAAACGCGCCGGTTTGGCAACATTCGACGAGGAGAGTGGCTTTCACCGCTCTATCCACTCGTTGGAACGCAACTATTTCCGGTCACGCTTCGAGGACGAGCTCGACTCGTTCAAGGGACATCAGGGCATAGGTGTCATCAGCGACACCGATCCACAGCCCATTATCGTCAATTCCCACTTGGGGCGCTATGCGGTGGTGACTGTGGCCAAGATCAACAACCTGCGGCAGATTGCCGATGAACTGCTGGCCGAGCGCATGCACTTCAGCGAGATGTCAGCCAACAACATCAACCAGACGGAGCTCGTGGCGCTGCTCATCAATATGGGTGACACGTTTGTAGAGGGTATCAACAAGGTGTACCAGAAGATAGAAGGCTCGTGCTCCATGCTCATCCTCACTGAGGACGGCATCATTGCCGCACGCGACTTCCTGGGACGTACGCCCATCGTCATTGGCAAGAAACACATTCACCGACTGTCGCCCATCGGCACCGATGAACTGATTGAGGCTTATGCCGTGTCGAGCGAGACAACCAGTTTCCCCAACCTTGACTACAAAGTGTTGCGCGATATCGGTCCTGGAGAGATTGTCCGTATCAAGGCTGATGGTGTCGAGGTGCTTCAGAAACCCTTCACACGTTGTCAGATTTGTTCTTTCCTATGGGTATACTACGGATTCCCTGCCAGCGACTATCAAGGTATTAATACTGAATATGTACGCGAGAAAAACGGACAGCTGATGGGTGAAAAGGATACCAGCGTAGAAGCCGACTTGGTATGTGGCATCCCCGACTCAGGTGTCGGTATGGCATTGGGATACTCAGAAGGTAAAAAGATTCCCTATAAGCGTGCAGTGGTGAAGTATACCCCCACATGGCCACGTTCCTTCACACCAGGCAACCAGAACCGTCGTGACCTCGTGGCAAAGATGAAGCTCATACCAAACCCCGCTATCCTGAAGGGGCAGCGCATCGTGTTCTGTGACGACTCCATCGTGCGCGGCACACAGCTGCGCGACAACGTCCGCACCTTCTTCGATAACGGAGCCAAGGAGGTTCATGTGCGCATCTCCTGTCCTCCGCTAGTGTATGGCTGTCCCTTTATCGGCTTTACCTCGTCGAAGAGCGACCTCGAACTCATTACGCGCCGTATCATACGCGACTTCGAAGGCGATGACAAGAAGAATCTGGCACAATATTCCCGTACGGGCACACCAGAATACGAGCGCATGGTCAACGAGATAGCACGACGTCTGGGACTTACCAGCGTTAAGTTTGCCACTATCGAAGACCTCATCAAGTCCATCGGATTACCCAAAGACCAAGTATGCACTCATTGCTTCGATGGCTCCAGCTACTGCCACGAGAAGGACAATGAGAAGTGGTTCACTTGATGGTTATAAAAAGCAGGTTTTTATTGGACAGCACGGATGCAGCGACCGCTGAAGCGATTGCTGGATAGATTTCCGTAGTGTACATCAACATTGTTGAAGTTGAATTCCAGACACCACGCTTTGTTAGGATTAGGCGTGTAGAGGGATGATGTCCAGTAGATACCACTGATAGCACGGAACTGAATGTCCGCATAGTAACGGAAACCGGTGATAGGCAGGAAGATGGAGTTGCCGTTCTTCTTGCTCGTAACCTTGTAGCCGTTGACGCCGTCTTGCGAGGTCCATTCCCATGTACAATTGTCAGGGTTTATCAGCTCTTCAAACTCATCAACGGTAGGCATACGCCATTTGCCACCCAAATTCTCATGGGCAGCATCGTCTGAGAGTGCCAGCTGACTCTTCTTGTCAGTCTTCGAATATCTGGTCAGTAACTGGGATTTGTCCTTGCTCCAGGCATAAGAGTCCCACGAGTAGTATTCCTTCGGTTTCGTCTCACCCCAAGCATAGTAGGTGCCATAGCCAGAAGCCTTCTTGGCACCCACATTCATGTTTGCCCATTTGACGCTTAATCCTAAATCAACAGCTTCTACTCCATTAGTAGCATTAGTTTTGTCTCCCGTGATATGACCTTCAGCATTGCCAACTGTTCCTGAGAACATAGCGGCCAGTATCATAAAAAAAATCTTCTTCATCATAAGAAATCTTTATACCTTTGTGGCCTATTATCTTTGTGATCCCGTTGGGATTCAAACCCAAGACCTTCAGAACCGGAATCTGTCATTCAATTTCTTTGAGTATCCCTTTGTTTATGGGCATTTTCGGCATTCCTCAAAAACGCATTTGCGCCGATTTTGCGCCGATTCGGCTTGTTAATACTCTCTTGTCGGTTGCAAAGGTAC
>JAEEGG010011367.1_pt1 | contig 19436 bp, 19 predicted proteins | sample 9134161 | NCBI WGS metagenome assembly JAEEGG01 (sample SAMN16246543, study PRJNA631951) | gut metagenome | biome: gut microbiome; feature: rumen; material: CR-attached | host: Bos | place: Iran: Karaj | collected 2018-10 | reverse complement strand
GGGGTACGACAGAGACTGCTGTCAGAATCCAGATATACTCTGCCATCACCGCATATTGCATGGTGGCTATCGTTGAGCACGACCTCAAACTGCACAGGAGTACCTACGAAGTGTTGAGAATTTTGAGTGCTTCGTTGTTGGATAAGACTCCTATCAAGGAACTCTTTACCAAGGAACCTGAATATGTTGCTGATGATGGTCAATTGACTCTTAATTTTATTTAGTGGACACTAGTGACTTTGCATCATCAAACAAACACAAGCACAATATGGAACAGAACATCAGATCTTTCGGGCGCACGGAGCTCGCCCTTCAGTACTTCCCCAAGCTCTGCCCTGAGGCAGCCTGGCACAAGCTCCGTCAGTGGATCACCATCAATCCGGTGCTCTCACATCTTCGTGAGCTGCGTCGCCGCTCCTTCACGCCGGCGGAGGTACAGCTGATTTATACCCAGTTGGGCGAGCCTTAGAAATAAGAGCCTCTTATTTTCTGAGAACTACCTATTTCTCTCTATGTTAAGAGCCACTTGTGAAAATACTGGTGGCTCTTATTTGTGTGTGACATAAAATTGTATGTGTTTCCGACATAAGTCAACCAAGTTAACGAGTTAATGAATTAATGAATTAATAATTTTGTTTTTTTTATGTGCTATAAATAATGCTTTAATTTAATATACTATAATATATATTATAATATATATTATAGTATATTAAATTTATAAAGGTTCTCTTTATTATCTTCGTTTAAATGTGAATAGTAAAATTCTAAAAATATTAATTCATTAATTCATTAACTTCTATGTCACACTAGTTATTAAAAAACTGCTTCAAATTTTGGAACTTTAGAGAATAATGTCTATCTTTGCACCAATAAAACAATCAAAGATATGAAAATAATTAGAGGAGAATTCAAAGAGAAGCTTGACTTGCTGTTTGCCCCGTCTATCAAGGCTGGTTTTCCTAATTCAGCCGATGATTACATGCATGAGAGCCTGGACTTCAACAGGGATATCATCAAGCACCCCGAAGCCACATTCTATGGCCGGGTGCAAGACGGCCTATGACTTTGCTGCACATCACAAGGACTGGGTCAGAATCACCTTCAACAACATCAATATCATCAGGACTTGGCAGGAGCTGAATGGTGAGGATGTGGTGCCCAATGAAGAACTGGCAAAGAAGAAGTCCATCTGCACCTCCAGAAGCTTCAGCGGCATGATCAGCGACAAGGAAGCCCTGAGGACGCACATCGCCAATTATGCCTCCAGATGTGCTGAGAAACTGAGAAAACAGGACACCGTAGCGTCTATAGTGGGAGTATTCGTCAGTACCAATCCGTTCAGGGAGGATCTGCTACAGTACTGGAAATATCAAGAGACCAGGCTCGTCACGCCCACCAGTTCCACCATCCCGATCGTAAAGGCGGCAGCAGAGGTGTTAGACAAGATCTTCATCGAAGGCCTGCAGTACAAGCGAGGTGGGGTCATTGTGATGGGTATCTCACCCAGCCGTCCCATCCAGCAGGACCTCTTTGACATCAATGCCGAAAAAATCGAAAAGTTCAGGAGGCTGGATAAGGTGATAGACCGCATCAACAAGTGCTATGGTTCTGAGACTATCGTGATCGGCGCACAGCAGTATACCCAGAAGAACGGCAAGGGCAAGGCTGATGTGTTCGCTAATGCCATCAAGCACGATTTCAAGAGCAAAAATCCCACTACCAGATGGGATGATATCATCAAGCTCAAATAAAAAATCGCCCCAAAATTTGGAACTTTCGGGAATAATTTCTATCTTTGCACCATTGATAATGTAAGACGGAATATTCTACTATAAAATTAAAACAATATGAAGAAGCTATTTTTTGTCCTATTTATGTTGCTCATGCCGTTATTGGCAAGCGCAGATCCTGTCGAAATTGATGGTATTTATTACAATCTTATTGAAAAGGCCGGTCAGGCTGAAGTAACAAGTAATCCCAACAAATATACAGGTAGTGTTGTAATCCCTGAAGAAATTGAATATGAAGATAAAAAATATAGAGTGTCGTCCATAGGTAAATATGCTTTCTCTGAATGCACCAATCTTACCTCCATAAATATCGCCAACAGTGTGACTTCCATTCACGAGTGGGCCTTCAATAATTGTAGAGGACTAACCTCTATAATTATCCCCAACAGCACGACTTCCATCGGCATGTATGCTTTCTACTACTGTAGAGGTCTAACCTCTGTAACCATCCCCAATAGCGTGACCTCCATTAGCAAAGGAGCTTTCTCTGGTTGCGAATTCATGACTTCTGTTTATATAACTGATATAGCAGCATGGTGCAATATCATTTTTGGAGATTATGATTCAAATCCACTTTATTATGCTCATCATTTATATTTTAATGGTGAAGAAATAAAAGATTTAACCATCCCCGAAAGCGTGACTTCCATCGGCATGTATGCATTCTATGATTGTGAAGGCCTGACTTCCGTGACCATACCCAGCAGCGTGACTTCCATCGGCATGTATGCATTCTATGATTGTGAAGGCCTGACTTCCGTGACCATACCCAGCAGCGTGACTTCCATCGGCGATACTGCTTTCTATGGTTGTAGTAGTCTGACATCAATAACTGTCCCTAATGGCGTGACTTCCATTGGTAAGTTTACATTCTCTAAATGCACCAGTCTGACCTCCGTAACCATTCCCAATAGCGTGACTTCCATCGGGAGCTATACATTCTCTAATTGCAGCGGCCTGAACTCTGTGTTTATTCCTAACAGCGTGACCTCCATTGGCGATGGAGCTTTCTGGGATTGCAACGGTCTGATCTCAGCTACCATAGGAAGTGGTGTAAAAACAATAGGTTCTTTAGTTTTTGGTAGTTGTAAAGAATTGAAGGATATTTATTGTCTTGCAGAGAATGTACCTAACACACATACAAGTGCATTTATAGATTCTTACCCTGAGTATATGGCTCTTCACGTGCCGGCTAATTCATTGGATGCTTATAAGACCACAGCACCTTGGAGCAGTTTTGGAGATATTATAGCTCTCGATGATGCTTCTGGCATCAATACTATCAGTAAGGATTCTGTTATTTCCCATATTTACGACATGCAGGGTAACAGACTTGACAATCCTCAGAAGGGTGTGAACATCATACGTATGAAGGATGGTAAGACAAAGAAGATCATCGTGAAATAATAAGATACAACATTTTCTATATAAATTTTAGGTTTAGTTATAGTTATTGTATTATCATCATTCGTCAGCTGTGAAGCCCACGTCTGAAGTTATAATTAAAAGGTTAATAGATTGTTCTCCTCGTGGGCTGTGAAGTTCGCGAGGTTTTTTGGGTATACTTTTCGATTATTATAGTGGTATACTTTTCAATTACTATTTACAATTTTGGAGGAATCTGATTAAAAAACTTAGTTTTTTATTTGATTTTTGAGAAAAAAGCCTTATCTTTGCAATATGAAAACGAAAAACCTATACTTGAATATTGGGCTGCTGGTGCGTAAAACATCGGTAATCTCCGAAAATTGCCCCCCCCCAATTTTGGTATAGGAGTCAAAGAACTTGTAGTCCCAAAAATACCCGCCTGGCATCATTTTCCCTGCTGCTATTGGCTCCTGCCTTTAGTAGCAGGCTTTTTCGTGTTGAACCCTCTAAATCCTTAAGCTATGCAGACTAAGGATTATAAGAGATACAGCGACAAGAAAGGTGCTTTTCAGCGTTATGAGCATGTGACGGGCATCTTCAGGCGTTTCTACAACTATGGTCCGAACAACACGTACGCCCTCTTCGACCTCGATGACGGGCGGAGTATCCGTGTGGCCATCCGGTATTTCTTCGGGCTGAACATCAACCCCGACGAATTCACTGACGGCGATCGCGTCCGGCTGACATATCTCGACTTCTCGAGCAAGCACCATCACGGCTGCTGGAGGGTTGAAGAAGTGCCGGAACATGTGTTGCTGCACGACACTTCGGGTCCGATCCCCACACCGCTGCCACTTCGTTGGAAACGTAAACGCTGGGAGGAAACGGATGAAGACTTCGAGTTGGACGATGTTCTGACAGCCACTATCCTGCGCATCGTACGTGACCCAAACAAGGACTTTAACTACGCCGTCTGTATGGTTGACAACGGACGGCAAACACGAATTCATCGCAAGAGCTTCGAGCACAGAGGCTTTATCGCCGACTGCTTCGAGGTGGGCGACCAACTGAACATCGTCAAGACCGGCTTCCTGACCGAGCAACAGATGAACCGCTGGACCATCGTCTCGCCCGAACACAACAACCTGACCGACCCCTTCTCCGTCCGCCTCATGCAGCGCGAGAAAAAGATCCTGGAGCAAACGGACAACTAGGACATCGAGGGGTAAAGAGTAGAATATAATATAAGGTATATGAGTACGATTCACGACATAGCAGTATATGTAGCCATCTTCACCACAGGAATGCTGGTGGGCTATTTACTGAAGGTAGTGATGATGAATAAAGAAAGGAATATTTAAATAAGTATGATTATATGCAATACGGAATTGTCTATCTACTAACGAATCCTTGTATGCCAGGCTTAGTAAAGATTGGTATGACGACACAGGAGGATATCGATAAACGTATGAGAGAACTTTATACTACTGGAGTCCCCGTGCCTTTTGAGTGCCAATTTGCCTGTAAAGTCAATAATAAAGACTGTGCTAAAATTGAGAAAGCCCTGCATACAGCCTTTGAACCTCAGCGAGTGAATAAGAATCGAGAGTTTTTCAAAATAAATGTTGAGCAAGCTAAGGCGATTCTTGAACTTTTCCATCATACTGATGTGACAGAAGATGTGAGTGAAGAGATCCAAAATGACCTCACAGATGACGATAAGGCTGCAAGTACTAAGGCTCTGGCAAAACGTCCCCCACTTAACTTTTTTGAAATGGGTATGCAGAAGGGGGATATTCTCATCTGGAAAGATGATCCTTCAATCACAGCGACTGTCAACTCTGAGAGAAAAATCCTGTTTAACGATGAGGAAACATCACTCAGCGCTTTATCAGCTAAATTAAAAGGCTATAATGTAAAGCATATAGCGCCAGGCGCTCATTGGTTGTTTAACGACAAACTTCTGAGTGATATTTATGATGAAACTTATCCTTTTGAAGAATAAAACCTTATTTATTTATGACTAATTTTTTAATAACAACAACTCCTACATTTGAAGGCCGTCAGATAAAGGCATATTTAGGTGTATTAAATACAAATATAGTGATAGGCACAAATCTGTTTTCCGATTTTGCCGCTTCATTTACTGATGTATTTGGTGGTAGTTCTGGAACATATCAACGTAAAATGGATATGATGTACGACAATGCGCAAAATGAGTTAGTAAAGAAAGCTAAAAGAATAGGAGCTAACGCAATTGTTGGATTTCGAATTGATTTTGACGAAATATCTGGAAAAGGTAAGTCGATGTTCATGATTTCTGCTACCGGAACAGCTTGTGTTATAGAAGACCTCAAACAGATAGACAATAAAATAAATAATTCTGTGGTTGATTCTGTTAAGCTAAAAGAGGAGATACAAAAAGAAGATGTTGTTTCAAAAATTTGTTCGTCTGCTGAATATTTCACGGCTGAAGAAGATTGGAATTATCTTACAGAACATCCCTCTAAAGAATTGGTCGATCTTCTTTTGAAATATCGATATATACAATTATTTGGTGATAACAAGCGAAAAGTCGAGTTCATTATATCACAAATAGATTTTGATGACGCTGTAGAAACAATATATCCCTTATTTGTTGATAAGTATACCCCGCCATCTATAATCTATGGAGAGGAATATAATCATACAGATCAAAGTAAGAGATTTGCTCCTTTAATCAAGAATTGTAAGCTTTTTGAGCCAAAGAGAATTAGTGAACTCATTGATTCAAATCTGGAAAAAGGTTTGATGGTATTAGATTGTGAAAAGCCATATTACAATCAAGACGACCTGAATTATATGACAACCATATGCAATAAACTTGACAATCTTCCTGATTTGGGCGAGAAATCTGTTGGAAAGAATGGCGTTTTCTCAAAAGAAAAAGAATTGTATATTTGTCGACATGGACACAAGAATGACGCAAATGCAGAATACTGTGATCAATGTTATGAGAATATAAAGGGCCTTACAAAAGAAGAGGTAGCTAAAATTGAAGCCTTTAAAAAGAGGACCCAAACCTTAGAGAAACTATTATCAGGACATTAATATCATAAATATGGCAACACCTACCACCGATATTAACACATTCGTAGCGAGGATTGACGCTAAATACCCGTTTAGCTCAGACAGAACCCATTACGGCACAATGCTTAGAGGTGTTGCCAGCAAAACCGTTGTTCACGATATTATAAAGGACATTGTAACGACTATTGACGGCATATCTAAAGAGCCTTACGGTATGTCTGATGGCAAAAAGTTCCTTTATGGCTACATGAATGAATGCATTGCCAAAAATTTTGAGGAAGCGGGTAAACCAAAGATAGAATGTTTCAGTGAGGCATACATCAATATACGTGAACATGAGAACGCGAAGGTGACAAAAGACAGAATAGTTCAAGCAGCAACCAAAATGGGGTTGGATGTAGAACAGACCAAAAACAAAATTGACCAAACCTTTGATGAATTCGAAAAGAACTTCAGAAAGCTTTCTCAATATCCTTACAACTCCAATGGCTATAATCAATATCTGCCCTTATGCAAAGAGGCTGCAGCTGTTTTACTGAGATTCAGATATGACCCTTATGGTCTGCCTTATGGCATAAGATTTGGCTATAATCTCTTTACTGAAGTCAAGAAAGAACAAGAAAAGAAACAATTGGAAAAAGTAAGGGAGGAAAGAGAGCAAAGAAGAAAAATGGATGAAAAGAGGCAAAAGGAGATCCAATTTAAGAAAGAACAACGAGCCATGTGGATTAAAATAATAATAGGCATATTTGGAGTTGTTGGATTTATAGCCTTTCTAATATGGTTTAGTTCTGTTGATACAGATGGTACAGTTGGAAATTGGATTATAGCACTTATAGTAATTTTGGCTCTAATGAAAAAAGGATAAAAGATTATTATAACAAAATATATGGCAAAGAAAGAAAATACGACCTCGATTGGATTTGAGGAAATCATTTGGAGAGCAGCAGATAAACTGCGGGGTAATCTGAGTGCATCAGAATATGAAGGCGTTGTGCTTGGGTTGATATTCTTGAAATATATCAGCGATAAGTTCGAAGAGAAATACGAAGAACTAAAAGAAGACGGTTGGGAAGAGGACAAAGATTTCTATGAAGCCGATGGCATTTTCTTTGTTCCTCAGGATGCCCGCTGGTCTGTTATTCAAGATGCAGCCCATAAGCCAGAGATTGGAGTCGTGGTTGATAGTGCCCTGAAAGCAATTGAGAAAGAAAACCCGAAACTGAAAGGCGTATTACCCACCAATTACGCACGACCAGAGCTTGACAAACGTCGTTTGGGTGATGTAGTTGATTTGTTCTCAAACATCAAGATGCATACTTCGGGCGACGAGAAAGATCTGTTAGGTCGTGTCTATGAATACTGTTTGCAGAAGTTTGCCTCTATGGAAGGTAAAAACGCTGGTGAATTCTACACGCCAAGCTGCATTGTACGTACGATCGTAGAAATCCTTAAACCCTATAAAGGTCGAGTCTATGACCCTTGTTGCGGTTCTGGCGGTATGTTCGTACAGAGTGCCAAGTTCCTGAAGAGTCACCAGAAAGAGCTGGATAATATCAGCATCTACGGTCAAGAGTTCAATACCAGCACTTGGAAGATGGCACATATGAACGTTGCTATTCGTGGTTTGGAGGCGAATCTGGGAACAGCTGCTGCCGATACATTCTTTAATGACCAGCATCCTTTGTTAAAGGCCGATTTCATTATGGCTAATCCGCCTTTCAACCTCTCGGATTGGGGAGCAGACAAACTCCAGAACGACAAGCGTTGGCAGTTTGGCATACCGCCATCAGGAAACGCTAACTTCGCATGGATGCAGCACATGATTTATCATCTGTCGCCAGTTGGTCGTATAGGATTGGTTCTGGCTAATGGGGCGCTAAGTTCACAGACTGGCGGTGAAGGTGTGATCAGGCAGAAGATTGTAGAGGCTGATTTGGTGGAAGGTATCATTGCTTTGCCGTCTCAGCTTTTTTATAGTACAGGCATTCCCGTTTCTCTTTGGTTCCTGTCTCGCGATAAGAAACAGAAAGGCAAGGTCGTTTTCATTGATGCCCGCAATATGGGAACGATGGTGACTCGTGCCGTTAAGGAATTGGATGAAGAGACAGACATTAAGAAGATAGCGGAAACTTTCGAAGCATACAGAAACGGCTCACTAGAAGACGAACCCGGCTTCTGCGCCGTTAAGACACTTGATGATATAAAGGCTCAGGACTACATTCTTACTCCTGGCAGATATGTAGGCATCGCTGCTCAGGAGGATGATGGTGAACCATTTGCAGAAAAGATGGATCGTCTGACATCTGAGCTTAGCGATTTGTTCAAAGAAAGCCATCGCTTAGAGGATGAGATCAGAAAACAATTAGGTAGTATCGGATTTAATATTGGATGATGATGAAGAAGATAGTCATTGCTTTGCTATTATTGATTCCTATCGTAGGATTTAGCCAAACAACTCAGGAGCAGTATTATATCTATAACATTGTTTCCTTTGAAGGTGACTTTACAAAAGAGGATTTCAAGGTGTATTATGATGATGGCGTAGAGGTAAAGAGGCTCCGTAACGAAAAGGGCGAGAAAGCAAAGTTCTCTACTCCTGCTGGGGCACTGATGTACTTTATCTCCCAAGGCTGGGAAATGTATCTTAATGGTGCAACAAGTAAAGGGGCTGTGGCCGGTGGATATGGGTCATCGTCAACCAGTTCTTATTGGATTCTCCGCAAACCCTGTACAAAAGCAGAATTCGAAGAGGCTGTAGAAAAGGCTAAAAAGAAATAAATTCTCATTTATGGAAGAGTGGAAGCAATATAGGCTTATTGATGTTCTTGATACTCTTATCGACTATAGAGGTAAGACTCCTAAGAAAACATCATCAGGAGTTCCTTTGATAACTGCTAAGATAATCAAGAATGGGCGAATTGAAACACCAACAGAATTTATATCAGTTGATGATTATGATTCGTGGATGGTTCGCGGATTCCCAAAAGTTGGAGATGTTGTTCTAACAACAGAGGCCCCTTTGGGTGAAGTGGCTCAGTTAGATGATGCAAATATCGCATTAGCTCAACGTGTAGTTACATTGAGAGGGAAGTCAGACGTTCTTGATAATACATACCTTAAATATTTCTTTTTATCAAATGTCGGGCAACAAAGATTAAAAGCCAGAGAAACTGGAACTACTGTAACTGGAATCAAGCAGTCAGAGCTTAGAGAAGTAATTGTCGATGTCCCCCCGTATGGAATACAGGTCGGAATTGCGAAAGTTCTCAAATCTCTTGATGACAAAATCGAGGTAAACAGGCGGATAAATGACAATTTAGAGCAGCAGGCGCAGGCTTTGTTTAAGTCTTGGTTTGTAGATTTTGAGCCCTTCAAAAATGGAGAGTTTGTAGAGTCAGAATTGGGAATGATTCCGAAAGGGTGGAGAGTAGGAAAACTTGGAGAACTATGCCAATTCAAAAGAGGGAAAGGACTATTAAGTAAGAATGCGATTCCTGGGGATGTTCCTGTAGTAGCAGGTGGTTTGGAACCAGCATGCTACCATAATACTTCAAACACGAAAGCACCAGTAATAACTGTTAGTGGTTCTGGTGCTAATGCTGGTTTTATGAGAATGTACCATCAGGAAGTATGGGCTTCAGATTGTTCTTTTATTGATATTACATGCGAAAACTGGCTATTTGTATATTGCTTCTTAGCTATCAATAGCCATTTGCTGAAACATGCACAAACTGGTGCAGTACAGCCTCATGTAAAGCCTGCCGATATACATGATTTTGATTTGGCAATACCCCCTAAAGAATATATACAAAGATTTCAAGATAAGATATCATCTTTCATTACAAAGAAAGGTTTGATAGAACAAGAATCCCGCCGTCTTGCGGAGCTGCGCGATACGCTTCTGCCTCGTTTGATGTCTGGGGATCTTAGAGTGACGGATATGGATTTGGTTAATAAGCTAATGGAGAATAATATTTTCTGATATATGAACGAACGGTTTACAGAAGGCGATTTTGAACAGGCTTTGATAGAGCTATTTTCGAAAATAGGCTACTCTTCAAAGACGGGATCAGAAATAGAGCGCGATTTAAGTGATCCCTTTGATAGAAGTGTTCTATACGAGTCATTATCGCATGTTAATCCTCGTATGCCGCAAGAAGCTATCGAAGAGGCTATAAGAATCATCAGTAATATCAATGATGGTACGCTGGAACAACGCAATGAGCAGTTTATGGAGTATCTGCAAAATGGTGTTGAAGTCTCTATATTCGAGGATGGTGCTCCGAAGACTTATATTGTTCGCCTGATTAGTTTTAATAAGCATGGGGCAAACACGATGGAACTGGTGGATCAGTTTACATTCGTAGAGCACGATAAGATACGCTGCGACTTGGTGGTATTCGTCAATGGATTGCCTCTGGTGGTGATTGAGCTGAAGTCGCCATCAAGAAGCGAGACAAGTATCGAGGATGCCTTCAAGCAGATAAAACAGTATCAGCAGAAATGCCCCAGTCTGTTCGTCTATAATGCGTTTTCTGTCATCAGTGATATGACAACATCAAAGGCTGGAACCATTACTTCGCCTGAAGATCGGTTTATGGAGTGGAAGTCGAAAGACGGAAACTATGAATCAACAGCTGTTGCTGATTACCGCACATTCTTTGAGGGCATATTCTACAGGACAAACTTGCTGGATATCCTGAAAAACTTTATCTGCTTCGACCACAAAGACGGTAAATCTGTCAAAGTGATGGGAGCCTATCATCAGTTCTTTGCTGTGAATAAGGCTTTTAATAGTATTATGTCAGCTGCAGAAAGAAATGACGGTAAAGGCGGCGTGTTCTGGCATACGCAGGGGTCGGGTAAATCGTTCTCGATGGTATTCCTTGCGCATAGGCTGATACTCGAGGCTCCTGGCGTAACGCTTCTTGTAGTGACTGACAGAAACGACCTCGACCAGCAGCTATACGAACAGTTCTCTGGGTGCAGTAAGTTCTTGCGGCAGGATGCTCAGCACGTAGGCCACGATTTGAATGAAAAAGGAAAACTTGTCAAATCGCAGGAAGGTGGACGTGCTGACCTGAAAAAGAAGCTGAAGGATCTAGAACAGGGCGGCATTATCTTTACGACCATCCAAAAATTCGAGGAAGAAACAGGCCTGCTGAGTGAGCGCCGTAATATTATAGTCATCACAGATGAAGCTCACCGTTCACAATATGGCGATGAGGAGTGGGATAAAAGGGCGCAGAAGATGAAGAAAGGCTTTGCCTTGCTGATGCGTGAGGCTCTGCCTAATGCAATCTTCTTGGGATTTACGGGAACCCCTATTTCAGAAAGAGACAGAGACACAGAAGAGGTTTTCGGTAAATGTATTGACGTTTACGATATGACTCAGGCAGTAGCTGACGGAGCCACAAGGCCAGTCTATTACGAGAGTCGAGTGATGGCTCTGAATCTGGATGAGGAAATCTTGCATCAGCTGGATGAAGAATTTGAAGAATTGGCAGAAGAAGGAGCCACAGAAGAACAAATCAACAAGGCCCGTCAAGATCATAGCCGCATTGATACTATATTGTCTAACGATGTTGCCATCAAGAGCTTGTGTGAGGATATCGTCAAGCACTATGAGGAGAACCGTCAATATGAGTTGACGGGAAAGGCGATGATTGTAGCTTATAACAAAGCGACTGCGGTTAAGATATACAAGCAGATATTACAACTGCGCCCGACTTGGGGAGAGAAAGTGCATGTGGTAGCGAGTGCAGCTAATACTGACAATCCAGATTGGCACGATATCATCAGCCCAAAGAATAATAAAGAGTACGCCAAGTTGTTTAAGGATGATAGTAGCCCCATGAAGATTGCTATCGTAGTGGATATGTGGCTTACTGGTTTCGATGTGCCAAGTTTAGCAACGATGTATGTCTATAAACCAATGAAAGGTCACAATCTGATGCAGGCTATCGCTCGCGTCAATCGTGTATTCCCGAATAAAGAAGGTGGCTTGATTGTGGACTATATTGGTATCGCTCAGGCTCTGAAACAGGCTATGAAGGATTATACCAAACGCGACCGTCAACGCTTTGGCGATCCAGATATCAAAAAGACGGCTTATGTGAAGTTTAAGGAGAAACTGGAAATCTGTCGGGATCAGCTGCATGGCTATGATTATTCAGCTTTCTATGAAGGTAGTAATTCTGCGAAAGCTCAATTGATTTCTGATGGCGCCAACTTTATGCTTGATCCCAGAAAAGAAGCTAACTTAAAGGATTTCCTTCGCGAGAGTGAATTACTACATAATGCAGAAACACTTTGTCGCTCACTTTTGACCAAGAATGAAAGGTTAGAGGTTGCCTTCATGGATGCCGTCAGGGTGATGCTGAATCGTTTTACCCAAAAGGGAAAAATAAGCAAGAAAGAAATTAATGAGCGTATTGCTACTTTGCTGGAACAGAGCATACAGAGTAAAGGCGTTGTGCCTTTGATGATAGGCGATGATGTAGAATTCTCTTTGTTTGACGATGCTTTCTTGGAGGAGGTAAGACGAATGAAGACTAAAAATCTAGCTGTTCAGTTACTTGAAAAACTCATCAAGGAACAACTGCACCAATATGAGCGCACAAATCTGGTGCAGAGTAAGAAGTTCAGCGACATGTTGAGTTCTGCTCTATCAAATTATCTGAAAGGTATGCTTACCAACGAGGAAGTTATAGCAGAACTCCTGAAGATGGCTGAAGAATTCAAGAAGGCTGAGAAAGAAGGTAACGACTTAGGTTTGAATCCTGAAGAAAAAGCCTTCTATGATGCGCTTTCTACGCCAGCAGGCGTAAGGCAGGCTTATTCTGACGAAGAGTTTGTGAAAATGACGAAAGAACTGACAGAAGAACTCCGCAAGAATCGCACCATTGATTGGAATAAGAAGGAGACATCGCGAGCCAAGATGCGGGTGATGATCAAACGTCTTCTGAAGAAGTATAAGTACCCGCCTGAAGGGCAGGAGCAGGCGTTAGAGACAGTTATGGCTCAGTGTAATCAGTGGGCTGACAATGAGGATAATCTAGAATGATAGGTTATGGATATAAGAGGTTATGATTTGCTGACATCCGAGAAGTCTTTATTTTCAGACGTTCTTCCTTTTGATCTTGATGAGAGATCTGATATGATTAAGAAGCATAAAAGGGAAGTCAAATATATATGTAAGTTGTTAGATAATTATCTTGAAGATACTGATCGTATTATTGGGAGCGAGTTGCCTTTTTCTATGATATCACATCTTACATACAATCTTATACATAATTTGGTCTCTTGTCTTTACGGTCTTACAATTTACGATTATCTTAACACATCATATCTTCTTTATGATAATTATGATGATAATTATGAAATGTGGGATAAATTTCGAGAGGCAGCAGACGATATAAGGTCTTTTGTAAATAAACTAAAAGAATTAAATGTTTACAATATAGATAATAATCCCAAAATACTGAATCTTACACCCCCAGATAACACAGAAAAAAATGCAGTGTATTCATTATTGAACTTGGAGCACATGTTATCATTGATAAATGGTGATGGGCTCTTTAATGCGCTGATCTATTATTTGAGGGCATTAGAAAATAAGCTTGAAACTATAAAGATTGGGATTAATAGTCTGACAGATGATGATTTTGAAAGGATCTATTACGCTAATTATACTTTATATGTAGAAAACTATTGGCCGATAGAAGGAAAAAACTTTCGTCACCATATAGAGAGTCATTATTTTCGTGGTAGAGATTCTAAAATCGAAATCCTAAACAGATTATTAAGGGATGAACAGTATGATTTCGAAAAATCGAGGATTGGGGCTTTATGGAGAGATTATTTTGATGACAAAAAGTCTCTTTACTTTGAGATGAGAAGGATGAAAACTGATGAGGAACAATGGAAATATTTCTTTAAATATATCTGTCGTTTTGAGGAGTATGAAAAATGGATAGACGAATTGGAGCACCCGAACCTTACTGAAAAAGATTACTCGATTAGTGATTGGGATAAAATATTCAAAGGGGCTATTGATGTTGCCAAAGTTAAAAAAATCATTCCCTATTTACTCTCAGATAGGTTTTCTAAGCCTAAGTTGTTTGTCTTGCATAAGGTCTTGGAAGAAGTCGACTGGTTGCAGGATTGTGCAGACACACATTTTTTATATTGGATTGACCAAGTATATGAGTGGAGAAGTAGTGCAAACGACTTCAAGAGTATAGATTCTCGGCTCAAAGATAGCCATACATTAGATTGGGATATTAATACATTGACCTCAGCATCTGTATCTAAAAATTATATAGATCTTGCTAATAGAATCAGAAGTGAGTTCGTCTTGGAATGGAATGGCAAGATTGTTAAGCGCGATAATAAGAACTATTTTTTGAAGGATGATTTGTACATAGAACATAAGCAAAAGCTATAATCTTATACCGCGATTATATACCTTTTTAAAAAGATTATATACCTCATATACCATTCTCGGTAAATGAGGTTTTTTTTTTCTACTACCCTAAAAAAACTCCCTAAATTTGCAGTGTCGAAAGACAAATTCGTTCTTTGAAATGTTGATACAATCATTTTTATATAAGTTATATTTTTGTTCTTTTTGAGTTGTTTTTGATTAGTTTGATTTTAGCGGCAAAGCGTTGCTGCACAGCCGCTCTGGTGCGTGAAGCATAGGAGCGTTTTTCTTGAGAGTTTTCACATTAATAATAAAATAAAAAGAAAGGAATAAATTTATGGAGAATTACAGAAGCGGGGTTGAGAATACCCCAGATTATTTAAAGAATGAGACCGGTGTGTTCGTGAATCTGTCGGATGTGTACGGCAAATCACCGGAGGTGCAAATCACGACCCATCTGAGAATGATATACGGTCATGTGGATTGGGAGAACCTGATCTATACACTCGACAACGGCACAATCAGACTGCTCAGGAAAAATAGAGAATGGGTCTGTCGCGGTCAGGAGGTTGTGGAGAGACTGAGAAAAGGCCTCTGTGTGGCTATCCTGAATACAGACACTATGGGACCTGTGACCTATAAGGAGATGCTTTGTGGTCATGTGAAGATTGAGTTGTTCGATCTAGACCAGGCCATCGACAACGCCGCCAAATGGTTCGTAGAGGACACGCTGGAATCTGTCTATACCTACTCGCTCTTTACACCTTATTTCCTTGTGGCGTTCAGACTGGCCTTGATGGAAGGCAACATGAGTGAAGAGGAGCGGTTCGCGGAAGACAGGTTGAGCGAAGTGTGGCGTAAGACGTTTTCATCGGTCATGTATTTTGCAGGACAGAAAATGCAGAAAGAGGCGATTGATATGGTGAAGAAAGACTATTCTATGCCCTTTAATCTGAACGAATGCGAGATTAAAGAATTTATGGAAAATATGTAGGCTTATGCGGAATCAATACGGTGTTGAAATTCGAGAATGCTGCGCTTCATGCATGTGTAAGGATCTGACGAAATTGGCGGCATCGAGGTTCTGCCTGATGCACCACAAAAAAGTCAAGCCTCGAGAATGGTGCGAGCAGTGGAAGATGAGTGAACAGTTAGAAGCTGCGGGCTCAGCTGGGGGCAAGGTGAAGAAGCAAGCATATCTGAAATATCTGTTCGAGATAAGGGAGGAAGAAAGTCTGGCTTTGCAGCAAGGGATTCGCATCCCACACAAGAGCGTCGAACAGATCAGGAAAGAATTCGAAGAAAAAAACGGCTCCATTTACGTAGAGCCTTAGTTATTAACAATTTAAATTTTTATCATTATGATTACAGAGATTTTTAAAGTTGTATCGCAGACGGAGCCCGTCTACGTACAGAGTAAGAAACAGGATGGTGGCCAGCTGGCCAAATGTAACGTGCATCTGAAGGGCATCGGCGGCGACTATGCCGAAGAGTTCTATGCCGTAGCGTTCGGAGAGAATGCCACGCAGAAGCTGGAACAAGGGGAACTAGTAGCCGTTAGTTTGAGGTTCGGAACGCATGTTAATGGCGACAACGGCGCTATCTATCAGGATGTCATCGCTCAGGGTATTGTGAAACTTAACGAGGTGAAGGCATTCTAAGTATTAACTGAGTTGAAAGGTATCGGGTGAGGGAAGAGTACCGGTTTAAATGTCGACAGCAAACTACTTCGCTCTGACCCAAGACTCGAAAAACTTTCAACAGTTATGACAAAGAAGAAAATTTTAAAGAAAGATTCGAGAGAGGTTAACGTCGACGGCATCATGACGTACGGCAAGTTGGATAACAATCTTAACCAGGCAAGTTTCGCGCCCTGTGAACATGTGGAGGTGCCGCCGTTTATCGGCCGCTTCAAGGTACAGAGGATGAACAACGGCTATCTGTATCTGGCGGAACTGGCCAAGCGCATCAGGAACAGTCCGCTGTTCAGGCTGGCACACAGCTCGTTCTCATTCGGCAGGAACGCCGTCTACTACTACAATTTCTATGCGCCCGACAGTGAGCTGGAGCGTATTCCGGAGCTGCTGGAGCAGGAGGCCCACGAGGCCGCAGAGCGAGTGAGGGCAATGATCAAGACGAACAAGAAAAAGTAAGGGCCTATGATTTACAGAATCACGTATGAAGACAATGGGAAGGGCAAGAAGAAAAAGCTTGCCCACCCTGTAAAAGACCGCAAGGCGCTGATGGCGCTGAGGAACGGCAAGCAGAACCTGAATCTACTGGAGAAAGCCAGGAAGGGTGATGAGAAGGCTAAGGGAAAGCTGTTGCAGCTGGCCTATAACCTCGGACATGTGGACGGTCACTTGGCGGGTTGTAAAAGTATCGGCAGCTTCTTTTTCCACGATGTGGACTGCTATGGAAGTGAAGAGCGAAGAGTGAAAAGTGAAGAATTGAAAAACCTCATCTTGGAGAAGAAGGATGAGATTGGTCTGAAGATGCTTGAACGCTCGGCCAGCGGAGGTTGGCACTTGGTTTGTGAGCGCCGCAGGGGCACTACAATACTGGAGAATCAGGTGAGGGTCGCTATCGCGCTCCAGATAGAGATGGACACATCGGCCCACGATCTGCAGCGCGTCTGCTATTCAACCAGCGGATCGGAAGAAGACCTCGTTTATCTGGATGACTGCATCTTCGCGGAGCCGATGACGCCTGAGGAGTGTGAGAAGGAGTATGAGCAGCTGAAGGAGCGCGAGATGAGAGGTCAGGAGGAAGTGCCTGCTGGCGCGAAAAAAGTCAACAAACACTATAGGCCTTGGGAAGATTCTGCTACAGTGCTACAGTGCTACAGTTCAAATTCTGACCAATCCCCGTGTGTCGCTAACGATCCTGAAGCCAGGTACAACGGCGTGCTGTTTACGGATATCATCCATAAGTACTGGGAGATGTTCAATGACGGTAAGTTGCCTGTGGAGGGCGACCGTAATGCGCTCACCTTTGAGCTCGCGGCGACACTACGCGGCATCTGCGGGTACTCTTTGCAAAGACTGATGCAGGTCATCCCCAACTACTGGAACAAGGAGAACGACCCCGAAGAAGTGCGCAGGGCCAACGAGGCAGAATGGCGGCAGACCCTTGAGAATGCGCTGAAAGAGCCTCATAAAGGTATGGCCTATCGGTTGAAGCAGATACTGACTGCGCTGAAATCGACCTCGGTCGTGAAGGCTTGCGGCGGTACGATGACCACTCCGCCACCTCTGCCTGAGAAGCTGCCGCCTCTGATCAAACTGCTGACAAGCAACGTCCCTCCGCTCTATAAGCCCGCTGTGGCGAGTGCGGTATTTCCCGCACTTGGAACTCATATACACGGGGTGAAGTTCAGGTATTGGGACAATGTGGACCATGAGCCAACCTTTATGGGTGTCCTCATTGGCGGGCAGAGTATCGGTAAGGGTTCCATCGGTAAGCCTATCGAGTTTATCATGGAGGACATCCGTCTGAGGGATATCCCAAACCGTCAGCGCGAGGCCGAATGGAAGCAGAAAAACCCGGGTGCCAAACAGAAGAAAGACCCGAGACCTACTGATATCTGTATCCAGATGTTGATAGATAATCTGACCGACGCTGTCTTCAATCAGCGTATAGTTGACGCCAATAATAATGGTGAGCGATTCATCTATACTCGTGTGGACGAGATTGAGGCCTTGAAGAAGGTGACTTCGAAGGGTACTGTCGATGAGGTGGGCCTGCTGATTCGTAAGGCGTTTGACAACGCACTGGCCGGTCAGGAGCGCGTGGGTGCGGATTCCGTCTCGGGTATTGCCCCGTTAAGGTGGAACTTCAATGCCTCAACGACGCCGCCCAATGCACGCCGGTTCTTTGGGAGAATGGTGAACGACGGTACTGTAAGCCGACTGGATATTGCCACCATCATCCGCGATAAAGACGACGACTCCGACCCCGTGTTGGGTATCTATGACCACACCTTCGCCGAAGAGCTGAAGCCTTATATCGACCGTCTGGAAGCGGCTAACGGGCTGATAGAATGCCCTCAAGCAAAACGTCTGTCGCTCGATATGAAACAGCAGAACAGCGATACCGCTCGTCTGTATGAGAGCGAGGCCTACAGGGTATTGTCGTATCGCGCCAACGTGATTGCCTGGCTGAAGGGTATGGTGCTCTATGTGGCTCACGGCTATAAATGGAGCAAGGAAATCGCGGAATTCGTCCGTTGGTCTCAGCAGTATAACCTCTGGTGCAAGATGCTCTTTTTCGGGCAGCAGCTGGAAAAGGAACTGCGCGAGGAAGCTGAGATCCAGCGACAGTCGGGTCCTCAGAATCTGCTGGAGTTGCTGCCTGATGAGTTCACTCGCGATCAGTATCGGCAGATGCGTAGTAACCAAGGACGGACGGGTGATGGCGAATCAACTTTAAGAACATGGGCGGCGCGCGGGTATATTGCCTATGACGAAGTCAGCGGTCGCTTTGTTAAAACAGAATCTTATAAACTTAAATTTTCAAAGAAATGAAAGAAGTAGAAGTAAATAAACAAGCAAAACTCTCCGAGCATTTTTCGCTCGGAGAGATGACGAAAACAAGTTATCATCCACAGGACGGGAATATCCCGTCGAGGGTGCATATCGAGAACCTCATCAATCTCTGTGAGAACTGGTTGGAAGAACTTAGGAGCAGGTATAATTTGCTCTACGGTCAGAGGAAGGTGACACGCGAGGGACAGTCCCCCTGTAATTCGGTCGCTGAGCTCCCTGCTCACAGAGGGG
>JAEEGG010011366.1_pt1 | contig 19437 bp, 16 predicted proteins | sample 9134161 | NCBI WGS metagenome assembly JAEEGG01 (sample SAMN16246543, study PRJNA631951) | gut metagenome | biome: gut microbiome; feature: rumen; material: CR-attached | host: Bos | place: Iran: Karaj | collected 2018-10 | reverse complement strand
CTGTGCCGGTCGAAGAAGCTCGCGAATTTGGCATTATCGAAATTGACGCGGACAACCGCATGATCGGTTTTGAAGAAAAGCCGAAGGAACCGAAGCAGATGCCGAACCGTCCGGGTTGGTGCCTCGCCAGCATGGGCAACTACCTCTTCACGAGCAAGTTCCTCGTGCGTGAACTCCTGAAGGGCGCAAACGACGGTGCAACGGACTTTGGCAAGCACATCATTCCGCGCTTGTACAAGGAATACCCGGTGTACGTCTACGACTTCAATACAAACATTGTGCGTGGTGAAAAGGCTTCTACAAAGGGTTACTGGCGCGATGTGGGTACGCTTGACGCCTTCTTCGAAGCAAACATGGACCTTTGCTCCGAAAATCCGCCGTTCGACCTTTACAACAACTACTGGCCGATCCGTACTTACAACTGGAACCAGCCGCCCGCACGTTTCTTTGCGGGCGACAACGAAAGCCATCAGGGCGCAGCCGTCGATTCCATCGTTTCTGCGGGCTGCATTATCGGTGGCGGTACGGTCGTGAAGAGCATTCTCTCGCCGGGTGTTACCATCCAGAAGGACGCTCTCGTTGAAGAATCTATCCTCTTCCCGAACGTAACGATTGGCCCGGGTGCTAAGGTGCGCCGTGCTATCGTTGAAAAGGGCTTGCATATTCCGGCCGGTTTCCAGATCGGTTACGACCTGGAACGCGACAAGCAGCTCTTCCACGTGACCGAATCCGGCATCGTCGTCCTCGCCAAGGATACGATTATCAAAGCCTAACAAGGCGAGCGTCGCGGGAAAGCTAGCTTTCCCATGACCGAGCCGCTAAGGCTTGCGCTCGAAGAGCGCCAGGCGTAAATACATAAAGTCTCGGAAGTGCCCGCCATAGCGCGGGCATTTTCTTTTTACGTCGAAAACCCTATATTTACGCTAGGCTTTGTAAAACCCTCCCCAAAAGCGCCATAAATTTCTAAATTAGCGCGCATGAACGAAGAACAAAGCGTAAAATTCTCTCAGAAGTTACAAGATATTGCAAAGGCTCCCAAGTACCGTGGGGCTATTTTCCAGATTGAAGCCGATGAAAAAGGCCTCGCCCTCGTCGATGTGAAGGAAGCAAGCCTCAAAGTCTACTTGATGATTGACCCGGAATGCGACAAGATTTTGGAAACGCGATTCTTTACGTATGGCGGGCCGCTCTTTACCGCCCTCGCCGATTTGTTCTGCCGCAAGATTCAGATGGCAACGGTTGATGACGCCTGCAAGATTACCGCCGAAAGCCTCGAAGAAGAACTGCGCGACACGCCGGACGTGCGTGCCATCCCGGAAGATGCTGTAGAAATCAAGCAGATGAACACGCTCATCTCAAAGATTTTGCTCGTCTACCCCGAAAAGAAGGCAACCGCAATTATCGTTCGCGAGAAGATGGAACGCATCAAGTACCGCACGCAGACCGCAGAAGGCCGTGCCGAAGCTGATGCCGAATGGAATGCGCTTACCAAAGTCCAGAAGATTGAAAAGATTGAAGCATGGCTGCACCAGACCGTCCGTGGAACGCTCCAGGGCGACGGTGGCGATGTGCAGATTCTCGACTTGACGGACGACAATCGCTTGCAAATCCGCTACCAGGGCGCTTGCGCCGGATGCGGCAGCGCTATGGGCGGCACGCTCTTCTACATCGAAGACGAACTCAAGAACAACGTCTATTACAACTTGATTGTTGAACCGGAAGACCCGCTTGCAAACCTCCCCCAGAATCCAGACTTGCCGGGATTGGATGATAACAATCCGCCTACTAGTTTGTTCTAATTACAAGTCGTTAGTCATTGGTCTATAGTCATTAGTTTTTAATTATATTGAGCCTACCTCGGGTAGGCTTTTTCTTTATCAACAGAACAAATTTTTTACTATTTTATGAAAAGTAGAAAAGGAGGAAATTATGAAAAAAATTTTATTATTCGTATTATTGTCGGTTGTATATTCATCGGCTATTAAATGCACGGATGCATTGTACAAATTATCACCTGCAATGAATTACCTGAACCATGACTACATATTAGTTCAAAGGAATTATCTTCATATATTTAGAGAAGACACTACATATAGGGAAGTCTATTTTCATTGGGATGGCACAACCACCAATCACAAACTTGATTGGTATGAGAACACTCGCTACATTCTTGAATCTAAAATAGAAGACCCTCCCTACTCACAAAAAGGGAAAGCTTTGGACGATGGCGAAGACATTAATTATTCAGAAAACAATTCTGCAGGACACTTGGTATACAACGCATTTAATACTCAAGAAGACAAAGATGCAAAAAAGCCTGCCCCTTACTATTCTTCTGACATCGCCTTTACAGGAGATACCTTAATTCAAGTTCAGCATCGTTTGACAGATGACAAAACCTTTATTAAAAAATTTTTCCAAAAGAACGACTCACTTTTCTTTTGGACAACAAGCTTTTATGGAGCATCTCAAGATACAATTTCCAGACTGGACTCTTCAGCTTTTATTTATACAAACGATTCCGAGAACGAGGGAATTTGTATTGAATATAAATACAACAAGGATTCTCTTAAATTTGTTTTAAATATCGATCCAGATATTGAAGAGACCAAATCCTTTATCCAGCACGGCGACTCAATTATTTATACTGTAACGTATTCCTCCGGTTCGCAAAATGGTTATGTATACCTCCCCATAGAAATGGTTCTAGAAAAAGGTCCAACCACAGCAATAAAAAAGAAGAATATTTTACCGCAGACCACAGCACGTAAACATCGTTATTACGATTTAAAAGGACGTATCAATCTAAAACAGATTCCGTATAGGGTGTTATTCTAAAATCAAGAATTCTACAATAATCTCCTTCGGCTTTTTTCTATATTTCCTTTGGAAAAATCCACAAAGGAAATGATATGTCCGAAGAACTCGTTTTGAAATTCGTTGACCCGCAGCCGATGCGCTACGGTGAAAACTCCCACCAGTCCGCTGTATTCTACCGCGACCCGACCTGCACCGAAGCAAACCTCGCTTCTGCAAAGCAGCTTTGGGGCAAGGAACTTTCTTACAACAACATCGTTGATGCTGACGCCGCCCTCGAAATGGCTCGCGAATTCAGCGACGGCAATGCTGTCGTGATTGTGAAGCACATGAATCCATGCGGTCTTGCTACGGGCGAAACGCTCCGCGAAGCTTTGGAAGCCGCTTGGGCAGGTGACCCGGTATCCGCTTTCGGTTCTGTGATTGCAGTGACCCGCAAGGTCGATTTGAAGACTGCCGAATTCCTCAAGGGCAAGTTCGTTGAAATCTTGCTCGCTCCGGCTTTCGATGACGACGCTCTCGAATTCCTCAAGAACAAGTCCAAGGACATTCGCCTCCTCGAAGTGGGCGAAATCAAGAAGGCTACCGCTTGCAAGGTTTATAAGCACGTGATTGGCGGTATGCTCGTCCAGGACCGCGACATCGGTACTTGGGAAAAGTTCGAATGCGTGACGAAGGCTCAGTTCCCGAAGAACAAAGAAGACCTCGCCCGCTTCACTTGGCTCGTTACCAAGCATACAAAGTCTAACGCTATCGTGATGTGCTACGAATACAAGCCGGGTTACTTCCAGGTGATGGGTCTTGGCCCGGGTCAGCCGAACCGCATTGACTCGAACCTCCGCCTCTGCCAGCCGCGCGTCCGCGACAACGTCGCACGCCTTCCGGAAGCAAAGGAATTCTTCGACGAAAACGGCAAGCTCATCAATGAAGCTGGTCTCAAGGCTCTCGAAAAGAAGGTCTTCGGTGAAGTCGTTATGGGTTCTGACGCATTCTTCCCGTTCCCGGACAACGTCGAAGCCGCACACGATGCCGGCGTCCGTTACATTGTTCAGCCGGGTGGCTCCAAGAAGGATGACCTTTCCATCGAATCTGCAGACAAGTTCGGCATTGCGATGGTGTTCACCGGAATGCGCCATTTCCGCCACTAATTCATTATAAGGTAAGAATGATTCCAGTATCTCAAAAAGAATCAAACCAAAGGGAGAAGGACCTGTATTACGCAGTCCTCTCCTTCTTGAAGTCTGTCCGCAAGGCCGGGAAAACGACCGCCAAGGAATGGAATGATTACCGTTCCAAGTTGAGCGGTATTGCGCCCTCGCCCGAAATGAGCAAGGCTACCGACATGTGGACTATGGATAACCTGGATCAGTTCCAGCCGGATAAGACGCAGCTCCCGCCGTTGAATGACATGGAGTCTGTCGCTAAGGTTTCGCCCGAGTTCTTGTCTCAGTTGCTTGAGGCTTTGTACTACGGCATGCTGAACTTGACTCAGGCGAATCTTATTTCGGACGAAATTCAGGATGCGGATCCGGAATGCGTAAGTACGGCATCCCTCGAAGAATTGTTGGTCAAGCTCTGGATCGGTAACGCGAAGAGCTATAGAAAAATTGTTGTGAATTAAAATGAACGAACGAGTACGTGTTATTGGTGGCGGTCTTGCAGGCTGCGAAGCGGCTTTACAATTGGCAAGCCGTGGTTTTCAGGTAGATTTGTACGAAATGCGCCCCAACAGGCAGACGCCCGCCCATAGGGACGGACACCTCGCCCAACTCGTCTGTTCTAACAGTTTCAAGGCTTTAGGCATTACAAGCGCCCATGGCCTTTTAAAAGCGGAACTCACTCTGCTCGGAAGTTTCCTCCTGGATTGCGCACGCGAAGCGGCAGTGCCAGCAGGCGATTCCCTGACGGTGAACCGCGACATTTTTAGTGAACTTGTCGAAAAGAAGATTGCAGAATTCCCGAACATCACGCTGCACCGCGAAGAAGTGACAAGCCTTGAAGGCGATTGCCCGACGCTTGTTGCCGCCGGTCCTTTGGCAAGTGATGCTCTCGCCGACGATATTTTTAAACGCCTCGGCAGTAACCGTTTGCACTTCTTTGATGCGATTGCACCTGTCGTCGAGACAGACAGCATTGACTTTAACCACGCGTTCTACATGAACCGCTGGGAAAAGGGCGAAACGGCAGACTTTATCAACTGCCCGCTCGACAAAGAAACTTATACAGAATTTGTGAACAAGCTCTGCGAAGCAGAAGCAACCGAGCCTCGCCCGTTCGAAAAGCGCGAACTTTTTGAAGGTTGCCTACCGGTCGAAGAAATGGCGCGTCGTGGCTACGAAACTCTCCGCCACGGGCCCATGCGCCCAATTGGGCTTGGGCTTGGAAACAACGGACATCTGTGGTATGCCGTGATCCAGCTCCGTGCCGAGAACAAGCAGAAGACTTTGTTCAACATGGTCGGTTTCCAGACGCGCCTCAAGTGGGGCACGCAAAAGGAAATCTTTACCATGGTGCCAGCACTGCGCAATGCGAAATTTGCACGCCTCGGCTGCATGCACCGCAACACGTTCATCGAATCGCCGAAGTTCCTTGATAAGACGCTCCGCTTGCGCCCGGAACTCGATTGCGCCAAGGATATTCCGCCTACGTGGTTTGCTGGCCAGATTACGGGTTCTGAAGGCTACACCGAAGCGGTTGCTACAGGTTGGTACGCAGCATGGAATATGGCGCAGACGATTTTGCACGGACACGCCGACCCGCTCCCTGAAGAGAGCTGTATCGGCTCCTTGATGAACCGCCTTGTCGAAGAGAACGAGGATTTCCAGCCGATGAACTTCAACTTCGGTCTCCTCCCCCATCACGAGGGACTCAAGAAAAAGAACAAAAAAGAGATTCTTGCCGAACGTGCTGAACGCGCCGTTCGCGAATGGATTGCGGCCCGCAATATGGCATAAATTATGCGTGACGAGATTAAACAAGCGATTTTGCAGCAAGAGCTGAAAGACGGGGAAATGCTCCCGTCTGTACGCAAGCTGATGAAAACGTTTGGAGTCTCATCGGGAACCATTCAGAGCGTTCTCAAGCAACTCTCTGAAGAAGGTCTCATTTACAGTATCCGCGGCAAGGGATTTTTCTGGGGTAAGGCTCCAGATGCCAATGATCTTGCGCAAATGCTTTCGAAGACTGTTCATCGCGAAACCGTGCTCGAACGCCTTGAACGCGAATTTTCAACGGACTGGGAAAAGGGTTTCCTCGACCCGAATAGGAATTTGCCGCTTGCGAAGGAACTTTCCGACCGCTATAACGTGTCGCAGACGATTCTCCGCAAGTTCTTAATTCATAAAGTGAATCAGGGCATTCTCGTGCGACGCGGGCGCTTGTACGCATTCGCCTCCCCGCTCAAGACAAAGACGGTCAAGAATTTCAGCGAGATTTTGTTCGTCACGCGATGCAATTCGTGGGGCGGCTTTACCGCCGAAAGCGAACGTGAACTCGATTTTTTGCGTCTCGTTTACCAGACCGCCGGTGAACAACATTTCAAGCTCATTCTGCTCGGCATCAACGAAGAAAGCGGCAAGCTCATCGACCGCAGTGGAAAAGTCTGCCGTCTGACAGATTATCCGAATGCTATCGGTGCAGTGCTTTCGACACTCTTGGTGCAGAATCCGCATGCGCTTTTGCAGCTCTTTTACGGTGTGAAATACCCCGTCTCCGTGTGGTGGGAACACCCGCTGCAAAACATTCCACCGAGATTCTTGAGCAAGAACAACTGGGCATTTTTCAACTCCACATTCGGAGAAATCCCGGGCCAGCAGCTCGGCAAATACCTGTTGCAGAAAGGCTATAAGAAGGTCTGTTATTTCTCTCCGTACCATAACAGTTCCTGGTCCAAAGACCGCTTGACAGGCCTCATGAATTCGGGGCTAGAAGTCATTGCATTTACCGATGACGAATATGCAAGCCCGTGGGACTACAAGGAAATTGCAAGACAGAGAGTTTCGAGATTTTCCGTCGAATCATACGCCCGTAATCTCGTGAAGAAAAAACTTTTGCAATTCGCCAAGAATGTGCCCGAAGATTGCAACTGCTGGGTCTGCGTGAACGATGAAGTCGCAGGACTCTTTTACGAAATAAGCGATGACGGCGATTGCACATTGCCGGGCGACAAAACCGACCCGAACGTGCTCGGATTTGACAACTCCGCCGAAAGCTACTTGTTGCGCATTTCGTCGTACGACTTCAACACAAGCGCTCTCATCAAGCAGATTTTCTACTACATCGAAAATCCCGATGGCTTCGGGAATAAAAAACGCCTGCACCAGATTCTGGGGCAGGTCATTGAGAAGTAAGATGCGCGCTCAAGGCGCGCAATCAACTAAACGTTCTTATTCACAATCAGCGTCTTAGCTTCGAAGGTTTCGCGGTCAATCCACTTGACCATCAAGGAAACCTTGTTGTCTGCATTGAGAGCGTCCCAGTAAGCCTTGAGCGTTTCTTCAGCAGTGTTGAAAATCGGCATGAGCTTCGGGAAACCGTTGAAAGACGGGATCGGCTTGCCATCGGTTTCGTACGTGCTGATGAAGTGGCCAAGACCCGGGAGTGCCTTTTCGAATTCAAACGTCATGCGTTCGCAGCCAGCGTCTTCGCTGTTGTTACGGCTCTTGAGGATGGAGAGCTTGTAAATGGCCGGTTCAGCATTCTTGTAGTGGATGCCGGAAATACGCGGCGTGAAGTTCGGAGCATCGTCTTCGTACTGGCGAGTGCGGAGAGCGCTTTCGAACGTGCCACCGAGCTTGATAGCGTTATAAATCGTGTCCGTCTGGTCGCCGTTCGTGATAATCTGGACGTCCTTCGTGTGGCGAGCCGGATAGTAAATGATGAGGTGCGGGTCCGTGAGCTTGGATTCATCGAAAGCCTTGGTCTTCATAAAACCAGTGTCTGCTTCGATTTCAAACACGCGGTTGCGGCTGTTCACGCTGCGACCCATGATCCAGTAAACCTGCACGTAAGACTTACCATCGGCGCTTGTGCCAAGCACGATACCACGGCCCGGATACGGATTCTTGGAGAGGTCGTTGAAATTCTGTTTTGCTTCTTCTGTGTAGTTCATATTGATTTCGGCGTGCCAGCGGCACTTTGTTGTAGGTTTAAACTTATCTCTTCGGATTGTAATTGTTCATCAGGACCATCGCAAGGGCAACGCAGAACATCACCACGCTACCGACAACCACTTGCTGTTTGTGGTCGTATTCGCGTTTGACGTAAGTTGGATTTTCTTCGTTGAGTTCCTGGAGCGTCGGGCCTTTGGCAAGAGTCGAGGAATCTACGCCAAAAACCTTTTCCTTTTGCTCTTCGGTCATGTTCAACGTGCTGACGTAAGAGCTGTCCGAGCGGTCCATCTTTGCAATGGCAGAGGACGGGAAAGAAAGAAAGAGTGCAAACAAAACCACGAGCAACAAACTGCCGTGGTTTGCCACGCCCCCACTTCGACTACGCTCAGTGACCTTGGGCTCGTAATGACGATTTTTCGATTTCGAAAAAAACACTCTTTCGTCTCTCGTCTAAACTAGCCTTCCTTAGCGAGTTTGTCGAGGATCTGGTTCACGAGACCCGGATTAGCCTTGCCACCGGACTTGCGCATGGTCATACCCACGAGGAAGCCCTTGAGAGCAACCTTGCCAGCCTTGAATTCAGCGAACTGTGCAGCGTTTGCGGCGCAGACTTCACGAACAACAGCTTCGATGGCAGCGGTGTCAGTCACCTGCACGAGGCCCTTTTCCTTCACGATCGTTTCCGGATCCTTGCCCGTTTCGAACATTTCGGCAAACACGGTCTTTGCAATCTTACCATTGATGGTGTTGTCTGCAATGAGGTTCACGAGTGTGCAAAGCTGTTCCGGCTTAATCTTGAGAGCGGAGAGACCGCCTTCCACGTCCTTGAGCTTGGCTAGGAGTTCCGTGATGACCCAGTTAGCGAGCACCTTGCCGTTCTTGCAGTTCTTGGCGGCGGCATCGTACCATTCGCTCACATCGCGGTCTTCGGTCAGCACCTGGGCGTCGTATTCAGAAACGCCGAAAGCATTCATGAAGCGTTCGCGGCGTGCATCCGGCAGTTCCGGAAGGGTGCGGCGGATTTCTTCGACAAATGCAGGGTCGGTCACGAGGCGGACCATATCCGGTTCCGGGAAGTACTTGTAGTCGTGTGCGTCTTCCTTGGAGCGGATCACAATCGTCTTGTCGGCGTTGGGATCATAACGCTTGGTGCACTGTTCGACTTCCTTGCCTGCATCGAGCGTCGATGCCTGGAGATTCATTTCGCAGTAGAGAGCCTTTTCGAGGTTCGTGAAGCTGTTCAAGTTCTTGATTTCGGCGCGGATACCGAACGGAGCGTCTTCAGATGCGCGGAGAGAAATGTTACCGTCGCAGCGCATGTTGCCGTTTTCCATATTGGCGTTAGAAACGCGTGTGTATTCGAGCGTCTGCTTGATTTTCTTCAAGACGAGTACGGCTTCTTCCGGGCTACGGATGTCCGGTTCGGTCACGATTTCGCAAAGCGGCGTGCCGCAGCGGTTAGCGTCGAAATGGCTCTGGGACGGGCTCATGTCGTGGATGAGCTTACCGGCGTCTTCTTCCATGTGAATACGGGTAATGCCCACGCGCTTCTTGGTGCCGTCGGCCTTCACGATTTCGAGCCAGCCGTTCTTGCAAATCGGATGGTCATACACCGGAAGTCCACCCGTCTGCGTAATCTGGTAACCCTTCGGAAGGTCCGGGTAGAAGTAGTTCTTACGAGTCCACATGGCGTTCAAATCGATTTCGCAGTTGAGAGCGAGACCCAAGCGAATGGCGTATTCCACAGCCTTCTTGTTCGGCACCGGCATTGCACCCGGCATACCGAGGCAAACAGGGCAAACGTGCTTGTTCGGGCTTGTGTTCACTTCAATTTCGCAGCCACAGAACATCTTTGTCTTAGTGGCGAGCTGGCAATGGATTTCGAGACCAATAACAGGACAGTAATTAGACATGTTAAACTCCAATAAATTTTACGCGGAAAAGATAGTTTTTTAGACGAAAGACAAGAGACGAAAGACGAAAGATATCTTTAAAAACAGTCCTTCTTTTGATCAAAGCGAAGCGTGCTCAATGCACTAAAGGTGCGAGCCCACACCCCGTAGCTTAAAGTTCGTCCAATGTCACAACAAGCGCATCAGTTGCGTCACGGAAATTTGCACATTCCGAGAGGATGCAGTCGGCACCGTTCACAAACGCAGTCGCCAAGCGCAGCGATTCCGCTTCGGTCAGCTTGTGGTTTGTACGGGCTGCAGCCGCAAAAAGCTCCGCAGCCTTGAGCGACACATCGGCATTCACTTCGCAAAGACGCACATTCGCAGACTTCTCAAAAAATTCGCGATACTGCCTAGCAAGTACGCCGTCATTGGCGCCATACGCCTTCTTGCAAATTTCAAACAAAGTCACAGATGAAACCAAAACCTGCACATTATTTTCATACACGCCATCGAGCACACCCGAAACAACCGGATAATAATCCGGATGCATCTGCAAAAGCCTAACGAGCGGCCCCGAATCCAAAAATAAAATACGACTCTGTTCAATCGACTTAATCATCTTCTTTGACCGGTTCGTAGATTTCCATGTAAGCGGCATCATGACGCTGTCCAGAACGCATCATCTTAAAGCGCCCCGCACGCGGATAGAAATACCAGTTCATCCATTCGCCACTCATGTCGGTACGCTTGGTTTTAATCGCAATCGGCTTTTCACCATTGTAGAAATCTCGTTTATGCGGAATCACGCGTTCCATGGCGCGGTACGTATGCACCGTATTGCCCGCCTTGCGTTCAATAGTTCCGTGGCCGTCCTTGCTCCAGGTGATGTTCACAATTCCGTGTTCATCTTTCAACGGTTCGCAAGTATCAAAGCCGCTAGCACACCACAGATATTTCGGATAAGAGAAGCTATAAGAATCCAAATTAAACGTTTCTACGATACGGTTGTTGCCCTTAAACGTCGGATAATTGCCGGCAAGCGTGTATTTGCCAGCATTGTAATCTTCGCAGCCACGCTGAGCCACGCGAACAACTCGGTTAAACACGTCTACGCCTACAGCGCAGCCTTCTTCTTGGTAAACAAAGCGAGCATGACCATTGATGTTTTTCTTTTCGAGGTTGCCCATTTCAATTTCAGCCACGTTATCGTCCTTGCCATTTTGCACGATAATGTTAAAACGGCTGGCATTGCTCGGCGAGCTCTTGAGAACCACGCGTCCCGTTTCAGAAACGTATTCCCCACTCAAGTCTGCGTATTCCTGCATAAAGCGGTCCAGTTCCGAACGCTTGACCCACACATCGCCAAACTTGCAATTTACCGGTACATAGCGCGGCGGAGCTTTCGGCTCGACCTCTTCATAAGTGACAACTCTTTGCTTTTTGGTAACGGTCTTGTATTTCCCGTTTTTGCCACGAACCTTTTCCTGAACATCCACAAAACTTTCATGTTCAATTCTGTCCTTCGGAATCGGGAGTTCCTTAATGGCATCCGAAGACATCAAATACCCAAGCGGTCGATTTTCGTCTATATTCCCATCAATTTTCTTATAGACATTAAGTTTCATCTGGGCGAATGCGCTCGCCGTTAAAATTACCAACACCACCAACAAAATTTTTTTCAAAACAATCACCTCTTTTGGATATTTAAATTAGATTATTGGGGGCTTTATATGTAGTAAAAAAAAGATTAAGATTTTTTTTCTAACATTTAATCGAGTATTTAAACCCGGATTTATACCAAGGAGATCCACAAATGAAGAAAATGTTTCTTGCAACTTGCCTGCTTGCAGCATCCGTTTTTGCAGCACCGAGTGCAGAAGATGTTAAGGCAGCAACTGAAAAGCCGGTAGTAGAAGCAAAGACCGCTGTTACCAAGGCAAAGGCTGCTACCACAAAGAAGAAAGCAAAGGCTAAGGCAAAGGCCGAAAAGGCCGCTGAAGATGCCAAGGCTACTGCCGCTACTGCTGAAGCCAAGGCTCAGGAAGCCGCTAAGGCAGCAGAAACTGCAAAGACAGCAGCAACCGAAGTCAAGGATAATGCCAAAGCCGCTGTAGCCGAAAAGGCACCGGAAGCAGAAGTCAAGGCTCAGGAAACAGCAAAGGCTGTAGAAGCAGCAGCTGAAGCCGCTAAGGCTGACGCCGCAACCGCCGTTGAAACAAAGGCTCCGGCAGAACCGATTATTCCGGCTATCGCACCGACTCCGGAAGCACCGAAGGCTGAACCCGCACCGGTTGCCGAAGTCAACGCCCCGGCAGCTCCAGCACCTGTTGTCGCCCCCGCTCCGGCTGTCGAAGTTCCGACAGAAGTTGCACCGGCTGAAGTCGCTTCCGCAGAACCGGCTTCTACTACGAGCCGCAAGAAAAAGAAAATGATCGAAAACGCAGTCTTTACCGTCAACCAGATTGATTTCGACATCAACGCCGACTTCGAACTCGAAGCAGGCAAGGTTCTTTGGACAACCGAAGACGATGAGAATTCGGATAACTTTGAAACCTGGAGCGGTAAGGCCAACCTCGCTATCCTCGCTGAAACACAGAACTTCAAGGGCAAGGTTGCTCTCGCCTTCTATCCTGGTGACTTGAAGACCGATAGCGACAACCACGCCATTGGTGGTGCAGAAGACTACTTCACTCTCGATGAAGCATGGGCTTACCAGAGCAAGGATTGGTTCAGCTTCAAAGTCGGTCGTTGGGACAACACCGATAAGAATGGCGACTACTTCGGTGGCTATATCGATGGTTACAAGAGCGGTTTCCTTTCTACGCAGGATCCGGAAAACCAGTTTGAATTTGGCTTCAATGTCAACGAAAACATGGATATCGCCCTTTCCTTCATCAGCACGGCTGCCCACCTCAACAACGGTGACCTCCGCCTTGTGTTTAACTTCCACGATCTTCCGAGTCTCGAATTGTTCGATATCCAGCTCGGCTACCGTAGCAACATCTTTGACAGAGTTCACGATAGCAAAGCCAAGATCCAGCACAATGCATCTCTGAAGGTTCGCGCTCCGATCGTTCCGGATTTCTTCACGGTCTTTGCTGAAGCAGCCCTCATGGACCTTGCTGACGACCTCGCAGTACCTGTCACTGGCGGTTTCGAATTCAACTTCAAGACTGTTGACCGCGTCATTCTTGAAGCAGAATACATCAACCATCGCAGAAAACATGGTTTCTATGAAGTCCAGACCAAGCATATCAAGGACGTTCTTGCAGCACTTTATCTTGAAAAGGCGCTCACGGATCGCTTCTCCCTGTCTGCCGGTCTTCACAACTACTACGGTTCCAGAGACGTGATGATTTCTGGCAACCTGGTGGGTAGAATAAATTAAGACAAGTAAGACCATTCGGCTTTACAAGGCACCCTGCTTAGCAGGGTGTTTTTATATAAACAAAAAATCCTGCGATAAAGTCGCAGGATTCTTTGCAATTACTGCCTAATGTTTACTGCCGCCTAATAATGCGACAAATCCGCTAGAAGCCCTTGCGTTCCAGGTCGAGCAAAAGCGCCTGGAGAGATTCTTCGACCGAAGCACGGAAGCTATTCGATCCAAGGCTGCAACTTGCAACGACTTCGTTACCGGAAGAAATTCGAATGACATCAAAGCCATTTTCGGATGTAAAGCAGACAGTCAAACCTTTATTCAGAGCTTTTTCGAGTAAATCGCGCATAGCGACTCCTTTAATGAGGTGATCAAAAAACTTGGGTTGGCGCACCAACAAACTTAAACTAGGCTTTTTTGCCCCAAAAAACAAGCAAATAATTTTGTTTTTCCATAAATTCTTTGTATTTTAAAGATATAGGGGGCTATTATGTTCGATTTTCACATTCATTTAGCACGATTACCCCAAAAAAAGCAGCTCGCGCAGTTGCTTTTAGAACGCAATTACGACTTTATAGCGGTTTCTTGCGAACCCTGGGAATGGGAAGAAGTCTCGCAACTGAAAAAAGAGTTTTCGACCGAAATCAAGCCTTTTAAAGTGACCTACGGAATCCACCCGATGATTGCAACGCAGGCCTCTCGCGAAACGTTAGCCCAACTGCGCACCCGTTTAGAAGAGGATCCGTTTGCCATGGTCGGCGAAGCGGGTATCGACAAGCGCTATCCGGGTTACAACGACGGCACCCAAGACCAGATTTTTTTGGCGCAAGCCGGACTTGCATTGGAACTCAAGCGGGATTTGCAAATACACTGCGTTGGGGACTATATGCACGTGCTGAAACTTTTGGAAGAGGCTGGTTTTAAGGCTTCGCAAGGACAAGACGCGCCGTCTCGAGAAGCACCGCGCCCGATATTCCACCGTTTTGGCGGGGATGCAAATTTTGTGAAAAAAGCCCTCCCCTATGGAGCGCTCTTTTCCCTGCACGAGGATAGTTTCCGCAAAAAATCGACCGCAGCCGCTATCAAGCTCATTCCTGAAAGCAACGTATTCTTCGAGACTGATGCCGATGAATCATTCCTTGAGCCTGCGGAACTTCTTGAAGAACTAGAAGGTCGTCTAGAATCAGTTCGGCTCGCCTACGCCAAGAGCCTTGAGTAAAGGATCCGCCGACCGGACGGTCGCCGCCTGAACTTGAATATTTGCGAACGCTCGGAACACTTCGAGCGTTTTTTTTGCCATTTCCACGGGAGTCCCGCGCCCGACCTCGAACACCGCCTGCAACGGAGACATACCTAGGTAACGCATACTGCATGTGCAGAGACTGCTGATTTCACCAAGCACGCGCGGGTCCGGCGACGGCGTTTCAGCAAATGTCGCAACAATGACGCCCTTGCGGAGCGCAAGTCCTTGGATACGCAAACGGCCCGCCAAAAGCCCAAGTTCGGTCACAAGCAAAAGCATCTTCGCCGGTGTCGGCACAGGGCCAAAGCGGTCCTGCAATTCGCTTTCGATGTTCTGCACATCCGCCTGCGATGTGATTCGAGCAATGCGCTGATATAGCGAGATTCTCGTGAGGCCGTCTTCCACATAATCTTCGGGAAGGTAAGCATCCACGCCGATTTCCACACGCGGTTGTATTGGCTTTTCGAGAGCGCCACCGCGAAGCATTTCGACCGCTTCGCGCACCAAACGCACATACGTTTCAAAGCCGACTTCGGCAATAAAGCCGTGCTGCTCCTGGCCGAGCAAGTTCCCTGCACCGCGAATTTCAAGGTCGCGCATGGCAAGCTGGTAGCCACTACCGAGGTCGGTAAACTGTTCCAAAGCCTTGAGGCGGCGCATGGATTCCTGCGAGATTTCACCGCGCTGCGGAATGACGAGGAACGCCTTTGCCAAGACGCTGCTGCGACCCACACGTCCACGCATCTGGTAAAGCTGGCTAATGCCAAAGTGGTGCGCGTTCATGATAATAATCGTGTTCGCGTTTGGCACATCCAAGCCAGATTCAATAATGCTTGTACTCACGAGAATATCGAACTTGCGCGAAAGGAATGCATCCATCACACGTTCGAGTTCGTGGTCTTCCATCTGCCCATGCGCCACAGCAACTTTCGCATCAGGAGCCATCGCTTCGATATCTTCGGCGAGCTTTGTAATCGTCTGCACGCGATCGTTCACCACAAACACCTGACCGCCACGAGCAAGTTCATCGAGAATCGCATTCTTCAAGACTTCGTCATCACGCTGCATCAGCTTGGTCTCGACCGGCAAGCGGTTAATGGGCGGCGTATTGATGAGCGAAATATCGCGAACGCCCGTCATGCTCAAATGCAGTGAACGCGGAATCGGCGTTGCACTCATGCTGAGCGTATCGACGGCAAGGCGGAGCTGGCGCAATTTTTCTTTTTGCTTCACGCCAAACTTTTGCTCTTCGTCGATAATCAAAAGTCCCAAATCCTTGAACTCGCTCTTGTTCGATAACAGCGCATGCGTTCCGATGACGATGTTCACGGAACCTTCCGCAATCTGCTTGAAAATTTCCTTCTTTTCCTTGGCGCTCTTATAGCGGTTCATCAAGGCTATGTTAATGGGGTAAGCGGCAAAGCGTTCGCAGAAATTTTCGTAATGCTGTGCCGCAAGAATCGTTGTCGGCACAAGAATGGCGACCTGCTTGTTGGAGGCCACGCACTTGAATGCAGCACGCATGGCAACTTCCGTCTTTCCAAAGCCCACGTCACCGCAAATAAGGCGGTCCATCGGGCGACGGCTTTCCATATCGCGCTTGATGTCGGCAGTAGCGCGCAACTGGTCCGGCGTCGGATCGTATTCGAAGGATTCCTCGAATTCTTTTTGCATGTTGCCATCGGGCGGAAATCCAAAACCTTCGACAAGTTCGCGCTTGGCGTAAAGTTCCACAAGGTCGCGCGCAATCTTGATGACCTTTTCCTTGACGCGCTTCTTAATGTTTTCCCAAGTCTTGCTGCCGAGACGGTCGAGCTTTGTTTCCACATCGTCCGAGCGGTCGAGGCGTTCGATCTTTTGCAAATCCGACACGGGGAACTTCAAGCGGTCGCCGCCCTCGTATTCGAGCAAGGCGCAATCGACCATACCGCCGTTGACTTCCACGCGAACAAGCCCCAAGTAGCGACCGATTCCGTGGTCTTCGTGCGCCACCAGGTCACCGCGATTGAGCGATTCCACCATCAACGCATTCGTCACCGAGCCCGCAATCTTGTGCTTACGAGCCTTGTTCGCATGACGGTTTAGAATTCTCGATTCCGTGAGGAACGCAACGTTATCGTCTTCGAGCCAAAAGCCTTCGCTCAAGTTTCCGATAAAATAATCTTCGACCGGCAAGCCGTCAAAAATTTCACGCAAGCGGTTCACACCGCCAAGCGTCTGAGCCATCACATAAACGCGACCGCCCTTGTCGTAAAATTCTTCAATTTCTTTTGCAACCGCGTCCGTACCGTTCGAGGTAAAATCTTGCGGACGCATGTGCATTTCGTGCCAATTGCCATCATCGACTTTGACTCGAGTCATATCCAGCGACGCGCGGCCTACAAACAAACGCGAAAGCTCACCAATCTTGAACCAGATATCCGCAGGCGAAGCGATTCCCGCATCCGTCACGCGAGCTTCGTCATAAGCACCACGGAACGCACCATACATCTTCGAAGCGGTTTCAGAAAGCAACGAAAGTTCCTCGAATACAAGCGAGGCACGCGGCATGTAATCCAAGAGGCTCGCCACCAAACGCTGGTGATTCGGTCGATGCCACCACAGCGATTCCGCGGAACATTCCTCACCCGCCATCACCGATTCCGGCACCGTAAATTCACCCATCGGGAAGAACTCGATATGCGTCATCTGCTCCAACGAGCGCTGCGAAAAGATATCGAACGCACGGATGGATTCAATTTCGTCGCCGTAAAATTCAATACGAATCGGATGCGGATAAAGCAAGCAGTTCACATCGACAATGCAACCGCGAATCGAAAACTCGCCCACGCCGCTCACCATCGGCTGTTCCGTAAAGCCGTGATCGAGGAACCACGGGCGTAAAGACGAAGGTTCCAGTTGGTCACCAACGCGGAGCGTACGCACCTGGCGCATGATTTTGCCCGGTTCCGGGAGTTTCATCAAAAACGCATCAAGCGGACAAACCACAACGAACGGCTTTTCGGTATGCGAAACATCGCGGAAGAACTTCAGACGTTCTTCGAGCACGCCCTCGAACGGCACCTTGATTTCGTAAGGTTTCAAGCCGAGCGACGGGAAAAAACGAACAAACTCCTCGCCCACCATGCTTTCGAGATTCTCGACCCAAACTTCGGCACTGCGGTAATCCTTCGCAATCACCAGAATGTTCTGCGGGCTTTTTAAGAACCGGTTCGCCACCATCATCGAGACAAGCGGAACCGACGCACCATTGACGTGAATGGCCTCGTTATCAGCATTTTCAAAAAGCGAAATCGCAGGGATCGAATTTTCTTGAAGGAATTCCGAAATGGTAAGCATAGAGGGAAATGTAGAAAAAACTCTAAACGCTACCAAATGTGGAAGCCTACACCGAGATAGAATCTATGCTTGGAATGTTTTTCATCATCGTAGGCTTCATCATTTTTTGCGCCATATTTATAAACATACTTTGCGTTGATGGTTAAATAGCACCCTATTGGGGCTTCACGCCCTAATTCAGAAATCCATGGTCTAAATTCAAATTGCGTGCCAGCCATCAAAGCATTATTTCCACCCACAAACGGAACAACCTTGAAAAACTTATTTTCAAAAACATCTACGCCTAGCATGACATTCCAACCACGCGAGAAATAATCATCCCGCCCATAACTAAGCGAAAAAATAATACGATTAATTTGGAAAACAACATTCCATTCATAACTGTAATTTGACGGACTAATAAAATATTCTCCACCGATGCCACCTGTATAGAAAAATTCATAATAATAATGTCGCCTTCTCAAATCTCTTTCACGGTCATTTTTTTTCAACTCCAATTGCTTCATAATCCAAGGATTAAATTCTGATTCAGGATATTTATTTTTAAAAGCAATCAGTTTTTCTATCAATGAATCAAAAATATGAGAGTTATCAAAATCTTCTTTGGTATAACTCCCACCACTAAAACGAGCATGTTGAAAAGAATCTCTATCAGGCGGAAGACCTGCATAATAATCGCTACGTTTAGAAACATAGTTAAACCTTGTATTTTTCAAGATGACCTTTAATAAAATGGTAAAATCCTTATATTCTTGGTTAGCCGTTCCATCTGATATCCGGTCTAGCTGTTTTTGAAAGTCAGCTTCTGTTGTCAAATGTATTGTTCTATCAGCATGAGCAATCAATTCATCATCAAAAGCAGAATATGGGGCCCTATTACTACAGACACCGAATTCATTGTCATAACTTTCATTAATATAACGGAAATGCTCATTTACCAGCGTGACTAAAGCAGAATCATACTGATTCATCATAAGATAAATCTGCAACAATTCGTAATTGTCCAACGCACGTTCACCATAACCAGAATTTTTCAATACATTTACAAATCGAAAAACTTCATTCGAATCCTGGGCCTGCACAGCAGATAATAAAGAATCTCTAACATTTGCCAAAGTCTGTTTTTGGGGAGAATCGGTAAAAGCGGGTAACAGACGAATGTTACAGTCATTTGCATGAACAATAACATTCAGCAGCAAAACAAATAAAAGAAAAACTCGCATACTCATATAAAATAAGATATAATTTTTCCCATAAAAACAGAATTTTTGGAGAGTTAACGGCTGTAAAGCCCTTTTTATGCGCTTTATTTTAACAATCTCCTCGCCACGCTTTACAATTCTTGAAATATTGAGCTATCTTTATAGCGTCAAAAAGCAAAGAGGTTTTTGGCACGCACGACGCAACTTCGCCTTGAAGACGCCACACGTGCAAACATTATGAAAAAAATAATTGTCGTGAACACGCCAAAGAATTGGAAGTTTCACATTCCCGAAGCCGAAATTGTCTCGGCAAAAGACTACCTTACTAATCCAGAATTTACAACTCAGAAAAACGTTCGCGTTTTCAACTTGTGCAAAGACTACAGCTACCAGAGCAAGGGCTATTATGTAAGCCTGCTTGCCGAAGCGCGCGGTCACAAGGTCATCCCGA
>JAEEGG010011364.1_pt1 | contig 19439 bp, 13 predicted proteins | sample 9134161 | NCBI WGS metagenome assembly JAEEGG01 (sample SAMN16246543, study PRJNA631951) | gut metagenome | biome: gut microbiome; feature: rumen; material: CR-attached | host: Bos | place: Iran: Karaj | collected 2018-10 | reverse complement strand
ACGACATCTTCCTCGCCATGTCGGGCTACGCGCTCATCAACATCGACGAGTTCGATGCCATGTCGAAGTCGCAGCAGCCCATCCTGAAGTATCTCATCTCGAAGCACGACATCAAGTTTCGTCCGCCGTATGGCAGGACGATGGAAGAACGCCAGCGCTTCGCTTCGTTCATCGCCACCACCAACAACCGCCGTCCGCTGATGGATCCCACTGGCTCGCGCCGTTTCATTTGCGTCTATGCCAAAGATATTGACAACACCGGCCTCATCAACTACGACCAGCTCTATGCCCAGCTCTACGCTGAGCTGCAGCAGGGGCGCCGCTACTGGTTTGAGGACGAGGAGAACGCCCGCATCATGCAGCAGAACGAGCCGTTCCAGCAGGTGAATAGTTACGAGCAGATGGTTGAGCAGGTTTACATGGCTCCTGAGGACACGCCCGATAATGCTCCGTTCATGTTTGTGAAGGATATCATGCAGCGGCTCTCACAGCTCTTCCCAACCTTCTCAATAGGGAAATATACGGACAGAGAAATCGGAAAGAGGCTACTTGCTATGGGTTATCACTATAAGCGACAGACCAAAGGATCATCCTACCAGATAAAAGAGAAGCCCTCTTAAAAAGTAAAACAACTTGTTTTACCTTCGTCCAGATAGTCTTTAAACACTGAAAAGATGCTTCTTTCGAAAGTAAAACAACTTGTTTTACTGTTAATGATGACGTATGATGTCAAGCAAGATGACATCATAGCACCTAATAAACTGGTTTTCAATAGATTAAATCATATAATGATGTCAAACTAAAAAATAGTATAAAATTATGTCAGTACATATTAAGCTTGTCAAGAACAATATCAAGAGCAGTAGCTCTTATGGGAAATATTTTGCTAAGTCAGTTGGTCAGGGCGAGGTAACGCTCGATGAGATAGCCGCTGAGGCTTGTCGCAACAGCGGTTTCTCAGAGGGTGCCGTTGTAGGTGTAGTCACCGAACTACAGGATATCCTGAAACAGAGACTGTCCGAAGGCCAGACGGTGATCCTGCCTGGTATCGGCCGTTTCAGTCTGCGCGTGGAAAGCATCGGTGTCGATGATCCGAAAGAGTTTAACATCCGCCGTCACATCACCCGCATCGTATGCGGCTTCCTCCCCGCAGGCCGCCGCATTCAGGGCCGCCACATCCTCTACGATGTCTGCGAGGGTGTCAAAGTCATCTGGCAGAAAGGCTTCAAGCCGTAATTCTGCTCCTTGATGGCGTCCTTTATCTCTACCATTTATATAATTGGTAGAAGAAAACACATAAATGTTTGGTTATTACAGAAATAATAACTATCTTTGCCCCTGAATATAAATAGTATTACGCTTTACGAGACGGAGTGTTTCTGGCGCAGCCCGTTACCGATGTGCTGGTGCTGTCGGTAACAGTTTATATGATATACAAATTATTCAAGAATATGAATTGTCGTAAAGTATTGATTGTAGCTGGCGCATTACTGTGCAGCACGGCTGGCGCTCAAGACCAGCGTTTTGAGAACCCACCACAAGAGGCTCGTCCATATGTTTGGTGGCATTGGATTAATGGTAATACATCCAAAGACGGCATCCAGAAAGATCTGGAGTGGATGAACCGCATCGGCATTGCCGGTTTTCACCAGTTTGACGCTGGCGGTACGATGATGCAGGGTCTGCCGCCCGTGGTACCACAGACACCGTATCTGAGTGATGCTTGGAAGGATAATTTCGCCTACGCCATCCATCTGGCCGATTCGTTGGGCATGGAGGTGGGCATTGCCTCTGCTCCTGGCTGGAGCAGCACCGGCGGCCCTTGGGTAGAGCCCGCTGATGCGATGAAGAAACTCACCTGGCGCACGTTAGAGGTAAAAGGTAACGGTAAGAGCCAGACACTGACGCTACCCGAGCCGTACAAGACCATCGGCCGTTTCCAGAATGTGAGTGCCGGCATCTATGCGCCTGTGTTTGAAAAGATGCCCCAGTGGTATCAGGACATTGCCGTGGTAGCCGTACGTGTGCCAGAGGCAGAAAAGAGCATGCAGGAACTCGGTGCTACGATTACTACCAGCGGTGGAGACTTCACCGTGGAGCAACTTACCAACGGCGACATCAATGACGGCCATGAACTGGCCATTAACAAAGAAGGTACCCACGCTTGGATTCAGTACAACTTCCCCGAGGCTGTGACTATCCGATCCTTCACCTTAGTGGGCGGACAGGTGCAGGGGCAGTTTGATCCCGATCGTACCTACGACAATACGCTCTTGTGCAGTCAGGACGGCAAGACCTGGACGGAAGTGATCCGTGTGCCTTCTTCCAATTTAGCACAGATCACGGTGGACATCCCCGAAACCACCGCCAAGCATTTCCGTCTGACGGTGATCAACCCGCAGCCGGATTATAGTCTGATCTACTACGGCGCACAGGTAGTGATACCCACTGGCACCCTCATCCACGAGTGGAAACTGAATACAGTGTATAAGGTGAACCATGCCGAGGAGAAGGCAGGCTTCGCCTCACCAGGAGACCTGCTGGCACTCCCCTCCCCGACCACAGACGCCCCGGTGCAGGAGACCATCGACCTGACCGACAAGGTGAAGGACGGTGTCCTGACGTGGAAAGCGCCCGCCGGCAAGTGGCGCATCTACCGCTTCGGTGCTTCTCTCACGGGTAAGCAGAATCATCCCGCTCCGCCAGAAGCCACAGGCTTAGAGGTGGACAAACTGGATGCGGATGCTTGGAACCGCTACTTCCATACCTATTTGGATATGTACAAGGATGCTGCCAATGGTCTGTTGGGCGAGCGTGGCATCCAATATCTGATGATTGACAGTTACGAGGCCGAACACATGACGTGGACACCCAACATGGAACAGGCTTTCAAGTCAGCGAGAGGCTATGACCTAAGATTGTGGCTGCCTGCCCTTACCGGTGAGATCATCGGTTCTTCCAAGGCCACCGAGGACTTCCTCTTCGACTGGCGGGAAACCATCGGTGAACTCTTTGCCGCCAACTACGACCGTGTGAACGACATCCTCCGCGAATACGGGATGAAGGGCCGCTACACGGAAAGTCATGAGAACGCCCGCACCTTCGTGGGTGACGGTATGGATCCCAAGCGCACAGCCACCGTACCGATGGCTGCCATCTGGACCGTGGGTGCAGCAGAAAGCGTTGCTTATCAGGCCGACATCCGCGAGTCGGCATCAACGGCCCATATCTATGGACAGAACATCGTGGCGGGTGAGAGCTTCACCACCAACGGCATGCTGGGTGGTGCCTACACCTGGTATCCCGGCAATCTGAAGGAAGTGGCCGACGTGGCCCTGATGAGCGGTCTCAACCGTTTCTTTATCCATGAGAGTACTCACCAACCCTCCGATGATCTTCGGCCAGGCTTAGGCCTCCTGATCTTCGGCCAGTGGTTCAGTCGCCACGAGACATGGGCGGAATACGCCAAATACTGGCTCGATTACTTGGCCCGTAGCAGCTATTATCTGCAGGCCGGCCGCAATGTGGCTGATGTGCTCTGGTTCTATGGCGAGGACACCAACATTGCCTCAGCATACGGCAAAGCCCTACCCGATGTGCCTTACAGCTATAACTATGATTTCTGCAGCCCGCATGCGTTATTGAACTGTATCGAGGCTCAGGACTATAAAGTCATTGCTCTGGGTGAACACACGCAGAACATGAGTATAGAAGTGCTCAGGAAACTGCATCAGCTGGTATCAGAGGGTGTCTTCCTCATCGGAAAGGAGCCTGTGAGTATGACAGGCCGCAATGATCATGCCAAGGAGTTTGAACATCTGAAAGCCGACATCTGGCACGCCAACCGTACCAATGTCTGGAATGGCAGTGTGGCCGATGGACTCAAGCATTTTAATGTGACTCCCGACTTCCAGAGCTCCATCCCTGGCATACGCTTTGTACACCGCGTGGACGGTGAACGGAATATCTACTGGGTGCGTAACTTCAGTGGCCAGGAAGTAGATACAGATATCATGCTCCGCGATGCCAAAGGCACCCTCACCGTGATGAATCCCGTCAATGGCAAGCCCGTTTATGATGCGCTTAAGAATGGCAAGTTGCACTTAGGAGCCGATGATGCCCTCTTTGTAGTGGCCGATCCAAACACCACTCCCGTAGCGGGACCCGCGCCTCTGAAGTCGGCTGGCAATCTATCTCTCGACGGTCCTTGGACAGTTTCCTTCGAAGGTCAGGATGCGCCAGAAGGCACCCGTACATGGCAGACGCTCTCCTCCCTCACGGAATCCGACGAGCCTGACGTGAAGTATTTCTCCGGCACCGCCACCTATCAGAACACTTTTACCCTGTCCAAAAAGAATCTGCCCGCAGGTTTGTCTATCGACTTGGGCGAAGTAGGTCAGATGGCCGATGTCTTCATCAACGGTGAGCACGTGGACTTCCTATGGAAAGCCCCGTATAAGGTGAACTTCGTGGGGTATTTGAAACCCGGTAAGAATACCATCGAAGTGAAGGTAGTGAATACTTGGGTGAACCGTCTGATTGGCGATGGTCAGCCTGACGTGGAGGGTCACAGCTTCACACCCGTAGCCTTCTATGGGGTTAAAAGCCTTACGCAGAATATGGGGCCAGTCATTCCCTCCGGTCTGATGGGGCCTGTTCGCTTAGAATTACTCCGGTATCCCTCCAGATAAGGAAATGGAGAATACCTATATCTGATTAACCACATATTATAGGTTATTTGAGTGCGCAATACTTAAAACACTACGTTTTAGGTATTGCACACTTTATTTATTTGCCGTACCTTTGCGCCTTGAAAACAAGTCACGATTATGGCAAATATTTTAAAATCATTTTTCAGTCAGTGCGCACGGCCGACGGGTTCTCTCGGACGTGTCATGCTGAGTTTTATGAATTATACGCATGCCCCGCTGACGAACTGGGGCCTGAAACTTGTAGATGTCCAAGACGATTGGACGATGCTTGATGTGGGCTGTGGTGGAGGTTCGCCGGAGGATCTGAAAAAGCTGCTCGACGAAGCAGGTTTTACCCAGACGAAAATCCACCGTAAGAAACCAACGTATGCCACGATTATTGGCGTAAAGGCATAAAAATTGTTTCTTTGCAACTGGGTTGCGAAATATTCTTCGTTATATATAGATAAGTAACAGGGAACCCCATTGCTGGGATTCCCTGTTGTCCTCTCAGGGAGAGGCATATAGAGAGTGAATGGAACAACCTACTTGCGACCAGAGAAGTGACCAGACCTTCTGTTGTTACCAGAGGGATTGTGAGCTACGTTACGATCCTTATGGTTGTCAGAGGGACGATGTGCTCCGTTGCGATCCTTATGGTTACCAGAAGGATTGTGTGCTCCGTTGCGATCCTTGTGGTCACGAGCAGCAGGGCTGCTGTGAGGAGAATTGTTCATTCGCTTGTCAGCATAGTGATGAGCAGGCTTGCGATTGTTACCACCCTTATAGCTCTTGTAAGCCTTCGGATGTGGCTTGAGGAATCTTGCCCTGTCATAGTGATGGTAGACTGCGAATGTCCAAGTCCCGTTATGCCAAGTCATCGGACGATAGAAGTAGCTCAGCTCCATGTACTTGTCAAACTGCCAGGCAGTCAGCACAAGACGAAGGTCTGCGTTACGACGGTTCCACCAAGGTCCGTAGACATCAGCAGGGCTGTCAACACTCATCAGATAATCCAGATTGATCTCATAAACTGCATCAAACTGGGCTTCGTTCAGATTCAGTTCGTATGCCATCTTATCGGAAAGGAACAGTGCTTCGTTCTTTGCCTTTGTATAGCTCATTGCATTGGCCGAGATAGTCATGACCATCATCACTGCCATCATCATCATCTTCTTCATAATCTAATCTCCTATTCTTTAAAGGGTTCAACAATTTGTTTCTTGTTCTCGGTGCAAAGATCGGTATTTTTAAGACGCTAACAAAAGGATTATCCCTAAAACGGCATACGTAAAACCCTAAAGTTGATAGGGAAATATCCCTCCGAGTAAACCGTCCCATTCAGAATGAATATTTACCCATTGGTACGTTAATCTTCCCAAAATATTTCTATTTTACGATTTTTTTCGTATCTTTGTAGCCAAATTGCGAAATTATAGATTGACTGACCAGAGATTAGGCACGGAACCCATCCGCAGGCTGTTCGTATCGATGACGATGCCAGTGGTGTTGCAGCAACTACTCATGTTGCTCAACAATGTTGTGGACCGTATCTGGATAGCCCATATCCCCGAAGTGGGACAGCTGGCTTTCACAGCATCCGGGGTTTATGAACCTATTCTGTATATAATGATTGCGCTGGCCGCACTGACTGATATGGGCATCTCTCCACATGTTGGTTTGTTACTGGGTCAGGGCCATCACGACAGAGCTGAACGCACACTTGGCAGTATGCTGGCGTTCAGCCTGCTGTTAGCCATGCTCACTTTGTTGCTGGTCGAAGTATTTTGCCCCGAACTGATACGTATTTTTGGCGGTAGTCCACAGACAGCTGCCATGGCCGAGTGCTACCTACGCATCGCCACACCAGGCAATGCGCTTTGCATCGTGTCGGGTATGCTGACATCCTTTCTACTCGTTCAGGGATATTCCACCGAAGCTGCCCTTGTGATGGCCTCTGGCATCATACTTAACATGGTGCTCGACCCCATCTTTATCTTCCTCTTTGGTTGGGGCATCGCCGGTGCAGCATGGGCCACCACCATGGCCGAGATGACTTCTCTTATCATGGCCGTCGTGATGCTTGGTCGTGTCGGTAACCTGCATCCTCGGATGAACCTTCTGTGTCTGGAGTGGCGATATATAGCCCCTTGTCTGGCTCTGGGCGCAACACCTATGGTGGTGCTGCTGGCTCAGGTGGTGCAGATGGGCGTTTACAACCGGACACTCTACCACCTGGCAGGCGATTGGGGTGTCGGCACGATAGCACTCGTCATGATGCTTCACGACTTCTTTTACTTTCCTGTCTATGGCATGGCTTACGGTGCCGAACCCATAACGAGTTTCAATCTGGGTGCTGGAAAATGGCAGCGGGTACGGACCAATGTCAGGCTGTTGCTGGCAGCTACATTCGTCTGGTCGGTGTTGGTATGGTTGGTGATGTTGTTTCTGACCGAGCCAGTGGTACGTCTGGTCTTAGGCGATGGTCCGATGGTGGACTACGCCGTACCGATGGTACGCCTCTCGTTCATGGTGTTCTTCGTGGCTACGTTGCAGTTTGCCTGCCAGTATACGTTGCAGGCCATGAATCGGCCCGTCCTCACGTTCTGGCTTGCCATCACTTGCACATTGCTTCTGCTCGTGCCTCTCGTTTGGCTCTTGCCTCGCCTCCTGACGAATCATGCCGATATGGGTGTATTCCTGGCGCAGCCTGTGACCGACGTTGTGGTTGGAACAGTAACAGTCATCATCCTATTAAAATTACTTCAGAATTACAAGAACATTCAAAATAATAAAGTATGAAAAGTTTTTCACGATACGTTTTATGGAACTTTCTGATGCTTTTGTGCATACAGACACTGTTGACCAGCTGTGGGGAAACAGCATCCAGCCCTGCTGACACCTATAAGACGTTGCGTGTAGAGAAACAGGACTACACGTTAGAGCGCCGGTTTGTGGCAAAGATAGAGGGCAAAGAGAATGTGGATGTGTGTGCTCTTATTGGAGGGACATTGAAGAAGGTTTGCGTGAAGGAAGGTAGTCGCGTGAAGAAAGGGCAGCCGCTCTTCATCATCGACCAAGCTCCCTACATCGCTGCTGCCAATGCCGCAAAAGCCAAGGTGAGGACAGCCCGTGCTGCACTCTCCACGGCGCAACTGAACTTAGATGGTAAAGAGAAGCTCTATGCACAGCAGATGGTGGGTGAGAATGACCTACTCCGGGCGCGTTATGCCAAAGAAGATGCTGCGGCCCAACTCGAGGCTGCCCAGGCGGAACTGGCATCTGCGCGTTCCAACCTGAATTACACTACCATCTACAGCCCTGTTGACGGAACCATTAGTATTCTGAATTTCCTCGAAGATAATGTCGTGTTCCCTACCAGCAGTCTGCCTATTGCCACCGTAGCGACCAACAAGCATATCTATGCTTATGTCACGTTGTCAGAGGAATTGCTCGTGAACTTGTTCGATGAGTACGGCTGCAGTACTTCCGACGAACTGCTAAAAAAGTTGCCTCCCATCTCGCTCTATACCATCTGGGGTGAAAAACTTCCGCAGGAGGGACACATTGATGCCGTTAGCGGTGAAGCAGACATCTCGACAGGATCCGTCCTTATCCGGGCGTCGTTTGACAACCCTTCGGAGATGTTCCGCAACGGTAGTAATGGATATGTAGTGCTGCCAACCACAAAGCATGGGGTCTTTGTTATACCGCAGGATGCCACCATCCACATTCAGGACAAATGTTTTGTTTATCGTATCGTCGATGGCAGAGCCGTCTCTACAGAGGTGAAGGGCATTTCTGCCAACGATGAGGACTATGTGGTGAGCAGTGGGCTAAATGACGGCGATGTCATCATAGCCGAGAATGCCGGAATGGTGACTGAGGGAATGGCTGTTGCCCAGGAAACAGGAAAGAAAGAACTTTAAATACAATCTGTTATGCATCATAGATTATACCATGTTATATCTGTAGTTGCCGTGCTGACTCTGTCGATACTCTGCAGCAACTGTGGTGAAGAGGCCACACCCACGGTGAAGGATTGTTACCGCCTGTTGCGTGTGCAGCGGCAAGACATCACCCTGACTCGCAACTTTATTGTGAAGATGGAATCTTTACATAGTATATATGTTCGCCCACTTGTCAGTGGACGACTTGTTAAGATTTTAGTAAAGGAAGGTGCTCATGTAAAGAAGGGGCAGCCACTGTTCGTTATCGACCAAAGCCCTTATATTGCTGCTGTTGATGCCGCCAAAGCTCAGGTGTCCACTGCTCGCGCTGCACTCTCCTCTGCCCAGTTGAATTTAGATGGCAAGGAGAAGCTCTATGCACAAAAAATGGTGGGGGAGTCCGACCTGCTTCGTGCCCGTCATGCCAAGGAAGAAGCCTATTCACAGTTGGAAGCGGCACAGGCTGAATTAGAATCTGCGCGCACCCAATTGGACTACACCACGATCTGTAGTCCTGTCGATGGCACCATAGGTATGATTGAATACCGTGTGGGTGATCTTGTTGAAACCGACGGCGAAAACCACATGGTAATCGTTTCAGACAACAACAATCTCCATGCATACGGTGCCCTCTCTGAGGAAACACTCTCTGAACTTCTTAAGGACTTCAACTGTAACTCTGCCGACGAGCTTCTTGAAAAGCTGCCACCTGTCACGTTTTATAGCAATTGGGGCTATAAGTTAGAGGAAAAGGGACATATTGATGTCATCAGTGGAACCATTGATCTGAACAATGGTGCCACTTATATACGTGCTTCCTTCCATAATCCCACGGAGAGATTGCGTAATGGCAGTAACGGCTATATCGAATTACCCTACATCCAGCACCATGTCGTTGTCATTCCACAGGAAGCGGTCGTTGATATCCACAATAAATATCTCGTCTATAAAGTGGTCGATGGGAAGGCAGTGGAAACGGAGGTGACAATTTTGCCTTATAATGACGGACAAAACTTTGTTGTGACGGCCGGTCTTGAGCAAGGCGATTCTATCATTGCCGAGGGAGCCGGATTTGTAACCGACGGAATAGAGGTAACAGAAAAGAAAGTCAAGAAAGGAGGAAAACAATCATGATTAGTCGTTTCTTTATCAATCGTCCTATCTTTGCCTGCGCCCTTTCAGTGCTTGTCCTTTTGGCGGGCATTGTAGGATATATCAACCTCCCCGTTGAGCAGTTCCCGAATGTGGCACCACCCGTGGTCACTATCAATACGGAGTACACTGGAGCCAGCGCCGAGGCTGTGATGAAAAGTGTGGTTACGCCTATTGAGGAGGCTGTTAACGGCGTGGAGGGCATGGAGTATATCACCTCGTCATCGACCAGCAGCGGTATGGCCACTGTCAGCGTCACCTTCCGACCTGGCACCGATCCTGACCTGGCACAGATACGTGTAAAGAACCGTGTGGAGGAGGCTAAAGGCTATCTGCCCACCGAGGTACTGAACATAGGTGTGCAGGTGGAGAAGGAAGAACAGGGCATGCTGCGCATCATTGCTCTGGAGTGTCCCGACAACCGCTATGACAATGCCTTCATTACCAACTATTTCAACATCAACGTGCAACCTCGCCTGCAGCGCATTAATGGTGTGGGCAACATCCAGCTGATGGGCAATGTCTATGGCATGCGCATCTGGATGGACCCGAAGAAGATGGCTCAGTACCAACTGAATCCGGAAGATATTATCAACGCCTTGGAAGGGCAGAATGTGGAAGCAGCCATTGGTACGCTGGGCGAGGATTCAAAAGGTACCTATCAATATACGCTGGTATATCGCGGCCGCTTGGAAAATCCACAAGATTTTGAGGATATTGTCTTAAAGACCGATGGCTTTAACGACCTGCACCTGAAAGATGTGGCTCGCGTAGAATTGGGTACGGTAACCTATGCCTGCGATAGTTGGGTGAACTCTCACAATGGTACCATTGCCATCATCACCCCAGCTACCGGGGCCAACGCCCAACAGGTGAACCATGAAATAGACCGGCTCATGACCGAGTTGGAGCCGAAATTGCCGGCAGGGTTGGAGTTCAAGGTGCTCTTAGACACCAACGACTTCCTTGATGCCTCCATGAATGCGGTTTACAAGACGTTGTTTGAGGCCCTCCTGCTCGTCATTCTCGTGGTACTGCTGTTCCTGCAGAACTGGCGCGCCACCATCATTCCGTCCATAAGCATCATCGTCTCGCTTGTGGGCACCTTTGCCTTTATGTATATGGTGGGTTTCACACTCAACCTCATTACCCTCTTTGCTTTGGTACTGGTCATCGGTACGGTGGTAGACGATGCCATCGTGGTGGTGGAGGCGGTGCAGGAGAAACTGGAAGATCCGGCTGCAACAGCCAAGAATGCCACTATCCAGGCGATGCATAACATCTCGACTGCCATTATCACCACCACCATTGTCTTCATGTGTGTGTTTATTCCCGCCGCATTTATGGGTGGACTCAGCGGAGCCTATTACCGACAGTTCGGACTGACGATGGCTGTGGCTGTAGCCATATCTACATTCTGTGCATTGACGCTCTGCCCTGCTTTGTGTGCGCTGTTGATGAAGCCACGCTCCCCAGAGACTGAACAACAGGCTCAAACATGGTCAGTACGCTTCCGCCATGCCTACAACAAGGCCTTCAATGCGCTATTAGGGAAATATAGTCGGGCCATGGGCTGTTTCATCCGTCGCCGCTGGTTCGTAGGTGTGCTGACGGCTGTCAGCATAGTCCTGTTGGCATGGATGCTCTATTGCACCCCCACGGGTCTGGTACCCGATGAGGACACAGGCATTGTCTTTGTAGATATCACCACACCCTCTGGTTCTACCTTAGCACAAACACAAAAGACGGTGAAAGAGATGTCGGAAATCATAGAGAACGACCCCGATGTGCGAGCCACAGGTTCGGTAGCCGGCTGGAATATCCTTGGCGGCGAGGGCCCCAACACCGGCCTGGTGATGGGACGTCTGAAGCACTGGGACGACCGTCAGGACGATGGCCACGACATCTTCAGCATCTACGACCGTATAGAGGCAGCCACCCATCAGGTGAAGAGTGGTTCTATGTTTGTATTCCTGCTCCCTACCGTCTTTGGCTATAGCTATAGCAACAGTGTGGAACTGTATGTTGAAGACTACGGCGGCGGTTCCATTACCAAACTCAAGGAAGTGTCTGACAGCTTTATGAAGGCACTGGAAGCACGACCTGAGATAGAAGAGGTTTACTCCCCTTACGAGGTGAATTATCCGCAATATACCGTCACGGTGAATGCCTCGCTGTGTAAGCGCTATGGCATCGAGCCTGCCAGCGTGCTCAGTGTGCTCAACGGTTATATCGGCGGTAACTATGCCTCGCAGTTTAACAGTTTTGGAAAACTCTACCACGTGATGCTGCAGGCCGATCCTGGACTGCGTATGGACAAGGACGACCTTAACAACATTCTGGTCGTCACAGCGAACGGTGCCTATACGCCTATCACCGAACTTATCACGCTGAAGAAGACCTATGGCCTTCAGTCGATTAATCGCTTCAACCTATTCCAGGGCATCAGCGTAGAACTGACGCCTGCCGAGGGCTACACCTCGGGCGATGTGATTGATGTGGTGAGCGAGGTGTCGGCTGCCACCCTGCCACAGGGCTATGGCTATGAGTACACTGGTACGGCTCGCGAGGAAGCCGCTTCCTCATCATCCACAGCCTGGGTGTTTGCCATCAGCCTGTTGCTCGTTTTCATTGTGCTCTGTTGCCTATACGAGAGTCTGCTTATTCCGATGGCTGTGATGTTCAGCGTGCCTTTCGGACTGGTTGGCAGCTTCCTGCTCATCAATCTCGCGGAGCTGGAGAACAATATCTATATGCAGGTGGGTATCATCATGCTTATCGGCCTGCTGGCCAAGACTGCCATCCTGATTACAGAATATGCCTGCGAACGTCGCCGTGAGGGGATGACCATCGTTGCAGCAGCACTCGATGCCGCCAAAGCACGATTGCGCCCCATCCTGATGACCGCCCTCACACTCATCGTAGGTCTGATGCCAATGATCTTTGAGCGGGGCGCCGGTGCCATGGGTAACGTTACGCTGGGCTTATGTGTGGTAGGCGGTATGCTGGTAGGTACGCTGGCCCTGCTGCTCTTTGTGCCTGTGTTCTTCATTCTCTTCCAAACGATGGAAGAAAGGCTACGACCGCGTCAGGCCATGACAACCTTAGCTGTGCTTACCGCCATCTGTATGCTGTCGGGCTGTAAAACCTACTCATCTTATCACTCTGACTCTACAGCCAATGATGTACTGAAAGCGCAACTCAATGCAGCGGGTGTTTCTACTGCCGACAGCGTGGATGGCAATCTGCCTGCCGACTGGCGCGAGGCTTTTACCGAACCGCGTCTGGCCGCACTAATCGACGAAGCACTTCTGCACAACAGCGACCTTCAGCAGGCCCACTTGCAAGTACAGGCTGCCAAAGCCTTGCTCCGTGGTGCAAAAGGCGAACTGTTTCCCGCCATAGGGCTGACGGCCGAGAAGAGCAATTCGCGATTTAAAAACAGCGATTTTACTGCTACATCCTCTGGCTATAACGTAGGTTTAGAGGCCAGTTGGGAGATTGATGCATTCGGACGAGTGCGCAATGCCAAGCGAGGTGCTGCTGCCACTGTAGAACAGCAGATGGCCTACGAGCAGGCTGTTCGCACCGAACTTATTGCTACTGTGGCTGCGGCCTACTACCAACTGGAGATGTACGATGCACAGATAGCCGATACCCGCTCCATCATCCAGAGTTGGGAGGAGGGTATCGCCACCCAAAAAGTGCTACTGGCTGTAGGCGAGGCTACCAGCGACGATGTCGACCAGTCGGAGGCTGCCAAGCTCGAAGCTGAGACCACCCTCGAGGAACTCTGCATGCAACTACGTCAGGCCGAGAATGCCCTGTGTACCGTGCTGGGGCGTCCCTGTCAGCATATCGACCGCGACTCGCTGGGCTCATCGTGCATCGCCATCAGCAGTATGCCGTCGATCAGCATCCGTGCCCTGGCCCGGCGTCCCGACGTTCGTCAGGCCGAGGCTGAGCTGAAGGCTGCATTCTATGCCACCAACGAGGCACGCGCAGCGCTCTATCCATCGCTGTCGCTCTCTGGTAGCATCGGGTGGACGAATGATGTTGGAGAGATTGTCAGTCCTGCAGGTGTGCTGATGAGCGCCTTAGGCTCGCTTACACAACCTATCTTCCAAGGAGGCCGACTGCGTGCCGAGGTGCAGCGTGCCAAAGCTGAACAGGAGGCGGCAAAAGTAGCCTTCCGTCAGACGGTGTTAGAGGCTGGTCAGGAAGTGAACGACATCCTGGCTACAGAGCAGTACGCACGCCGGGCCATCAGCCTGGGCGAGCAACAAGTTGAGAAGCTGCAGCGCATTGCCGATGCCTCGAAGGTTCGTATGCAGTACGATGAAGACGTGAACTACCTGCAGGTGCTGCTGGCCCGCCAGTCGTTGCTCGAAGCCCGTCTGCAACTACTGGCCCACCGCTATGAAATGATAGCTGCACACATTCAGCTATATAAAGCACTGGGAGGTGGTATGGACAGCAAAATGAAGTGAAACAACAAATAATATAACCCTAAAACAAAGATTATGAAAGAAAATATTACTTACCCATTGAACGCCATACAGTGGGAGTGCTATGAGGAATTTATGCAAGCCCCAGAGTTGACGCAGCACAACGTTACATTATGTATGCCCTTCGAACGCTCGTCAGCACAGCGTTTTCAGCGTGCCATGCAGCGTATGCTGGATGAGCAGCGTTACCTGCATATACATCTAGTTCGCCAGGGTGACGACATCATGATTTGTGAGGACTGGCAGATGCCCAACAACGTGCATTACTATCGCATGAGCGATGCGGAATGGGAGGCTGCCGAACCCACGTTTACAAAACCCTTCGACATATTCAACGAGGCCTGTGTACACCTCTCCCTGATAGAGACCGATAGTAAGTGCTACGTTGTCATGGAAAACCATCACCTTTTCTTCGACGGTATATCTCAAAGAGCACTGTGGAATGCTTTTGAAGAAGCGCTGCAGGGCAAGCCCCTCTATCAGCAGGGAGACATTGCCGCAGAAATAACACGTCAGGAAATCGCCAGCTACGACAGCGATGCCTATCGCCGTGCCAGGGAATACTATTTGAAGAAGTTCGAGGGCCTGCAAGTGACTGACTATTGTCGTGAGACCGACAACCCATTGGGACCAGCCATCAGCTCGCACCCCATGGTGTCGGCCACTATCATCGATGAAGGCTGTCGACGTATTAGTCAAACGCCCACCACTGTTTTCTATGCCGCCTATGCCTTGGCATTAGCCTATATGTCGGGCGAGAGGCGTGTGGCTTTCTACACCTTTAATCATGGGCGCGGCGACCGGCGACTCACCGACCATGTCTATGGTCACTACTTAACCAGTCTGCCTATCATGATCGATACAGATCCAGGTCAGACCGTGACCGAACTGCTTAACCAGGCACACAGAGAGTTATTCTGTTCCATGCGCTACCGCATCTACCCTGAATATCATCTGCTGCGCGAAATTGGTCTCGACGATGGTGCGGAGATGGGGTATAATGCCAGCACTATCTCAGAATATATCAATATCGACGGCAAACTGTGGAACACCTATCATATAGATCCATCGCTCACAGGCGAGCACTCATCTACCTACGTCACACGTCGTGACGATCTATACGAGGTATTTACTGATTGTAGCAGTGCCCTATATACTCAACAACAGATTGACACCTTGTCGGAAATAACCGGCCAGATGGCACTCCGACTTGTAGGCAACCAAGAAGAAACTATAAGTAGTATTATATTCTATAAGAAATGAAACGAATTTTATTAGCGGGCTATGGCAATGTCGCCCATGCCTTTGTACAAATCATGAAAGAGCAGGAACCGAGTGGAAGTTATACATTTACTACCTGCGACTTGAAGGATGGACAAGAGATTCTCAGTTATCTGCCAGAGCATCATAACGAATTTGATCTCGTATTAAACACGTCGCAGGCCGAGACCTGTGATGTTACACAGATGTGCATCGACTACGGCCTGGACTATATTGATATGGGTGTAGATGAAGGTATGGGTGATGGTACGACGGCTGTGGACTTCTTGTTCGCTTTGGATCCGCTGCTGAAATGTCCGACCCGCAGCCGCATCATGTGTGGCTTTGGCATCAATCCCGGTATCCTCGAACACGTCTATCAGAAGTACAAGCCACAGGGGCCGCACTATGCCTTCGAGTTGGAACACGACAATGCTGTGAGTGATGAATATGAGGTATTTGGCACCTGGTCACCGTACATGTATGCCGAGGAGAGTTGCCGTGCTGAGTTGGTCGTGATAAACAAAGATAAGATCAATTACATTACACAGCAGCTGAAGGATGATGGTGGCGCCATGCACCTTACCTATCACGGCGAACAGCGCAAGTATCTCCCCATACCTCACGAAGAACTGATGTCGATGCTGCACAGCGACGAGAATCTGCTCGGATCGGCCTATCTCTTTCAGGCCCCACGAGGAATGCAGCAATGCTTTCTGGACCATGGCACTGAAATGACGGTTGAGGAGTTCCTCAAGATTCCCGTGCCTCACTGCCTCAAGGGTGATGATCATGTGGGAATGCTCTTCTGGGACACACGCGATAGGATGTACTGGGTGAAGAACGTAATGGCCAACCAGACCACCTGGAAGCGATACGGCACCAATGCTGTTTGCTGGCAGACGGCCACTGGAGCCTGGATAGCCTATCGGCTGCTCGATGTCGTCAGCACCAACCATCCTCACACCATGACGGAGCTGTCGCTGCTCATGCCAGAGAAGATTGATGCCTTGCTCAACCAGATAGGTCTTACCTTCGAGATAGAGGAGCAACCTTTCAGTGTCGAAGAGTTCAAAAAGAATATCATGCGCTATTTTTAATTTCACGTCTTAAAAATTATCACGCTATGAAACGAATTTTATTAGCAGGCTATGGTAATATCGCCCATGCCTTTGAGAAAATAATGTATGAGCAGGAGCCACAAGACAGTTTTAAACTGACTGTCTGCGACTTGAAAGAAGGACAAGACATTTTCGACTTTCTGCCCCGTCACCACGACGAGTTCGATGTGGTGGTCAATACATCGGTGGCCAACAGCATAGAGATAGCCCGTATGTGCATAGACTACGGCCTTGACTGTATCGATGTGGCTGGCTTTGCGGACGGCATAGAAACGGATGATACCGTATCGACGGCCGACTATATAGAGGATATGAAGCGGATATTGTGCTGGCCTACGCACAGCCGTATCATGTTCGGCTTTGGCATTAATCCAGGTATTCTCGAACACGTCTATCAGCGATACAAGCCACAGGGGCCGCACTATGCCTTCGAACTGGAACACGACGATTCTGTAAGTGATGAATATGAGGTATTTGGCACCTGGTCGCCATTCATGTATGCCGAGGAGAGTTGCCGCGCCGAGTTGGTGTTTGGAACCAGACAGGACGTTATTGATGTGACGCAGCAACTGAATGACGAAGGTGGCACCATACGCCTCACCTATCACGGCAGCGAGCGCCATTATCTGCCCGTACCCCATGAGGAACTGCTCTCCATGCTGCACAGCGACGAGAACCTGCTGGGCACGGCTAATATCTATCAGGCCCCACGAGGCATGCAGCAGCATTTTCTGGAACGGGGCGCCGACATCACCGATGAAGAGTTGCTTTCTATCCCCGTGCCCCATTGCCTGAAAGGCGAGGATCAGGCGGGCATACTTTTCTGGGACACAAAAGAAAGGCTCTACTGGGTGAAGAGTGTGGTGGCCAACCAGACCACCTGGAAACGCTACGGCACCAATGCCGTATGCTGGGAGACTGCCACAGGAGCCTGGATTGCCTATCGGTTGCTCGATGCCGCCAGCACCGACCACCCTCACACCATGACCGAACTGTCGCAGATCATGCCCGAGAAGATTGATGCCTTGCTCAAGCAGATAGGTCTTACCTTCGAGATAGAGGAGCAACCTTTCAGTCTCAAAGAGTTCAAAAAGAATATCATGCGCTATTTCTAAATTGATGGTTAAGATGATAGAGATTAAGAACGCAATAAAGGAACAGAACAAGGAAATTGCCCGACTGATAATGATGGCAATGACAGACGAGTGTTGTAAGTTTTTCTGTGGTGAGGGCTACGGTCTGGACGACTTTTACCGGATGATGTGCCTCCTCGTAGAACGTGATGACTCGCAGTACAGTTACAAGAACACGCTGGTGGCGATGGACGGACAGCAGGTGGTGGGCGTATCGGTAAGCTACGATGGCAGCCGCCTGCACGAGTTGCGGTGTGCTTTTATCGAGGCCGCCAAGACGTACATCGGTAAGGATCATACTGGTATGGACGATGAGACACAGGCTGGCGAGCTCTATCTCGACTCGCTGGCCGTGCTACCAGCCTATCGTAGGCAGGGTATAGCCCAGCAGTTACTGATGGCCACCAGGGAACGAGGTTACCTGTTGCACCTGCCCAGAGTGGGACTGCTGGTTGACAAAGGCAATCCCGACGGTGAGGCACTCTATACCAAAGTGGGATTCGAGTACCTTGACGACAATCTATGGGGCGGTCACCCCATGAAACACCTGATAATCAGTACTGCTCCTTGTGATATGCACTAATTACTTATTTGTGGTTGGCGGTGTAATCGAGGGCGGCGCCGATGGCGGTGCAGTACTGCGAGTACTTGGGGATGTGGAAACGGATGTTGTAAAGCGTTTCTAAGGCGGGGAACACCTCTTTACACTGGGGAAGCAGCGAGAGGTTGCCTATGAGCACGAAATCGCGTATATCGCTGCCTATAGAGGCGAGCCAGGCGGCTGAACCTATCGACTGCAGTACCATGTGGATCAATCCTGCTGCAATATCCTCCTTTGAGGCATCGCTCTGGGCGTTGGCAAAGTTACTGGCAGTGGTATCCATGGTGAGTCCTGGCACGGGGATGGCGCTGATATCGCCAATGGTAAGGTCGATATTACGAATGTTACCGTGCTTGGCCATGGTGGCCACCTGCTTGATATCGCTGGTGTTGAGCATAATGCGGGCTAAGCCTGCCAAGGTACCACCACCCACGCCAATACCGCCTATATGGCGCATATCGTTGCCATCGCAGCGCACAAACGAGGTACCAGTACCCATTGACACAACGATGGTGTGATCGAGCTTTGACTCGAAACGGGCGCCCAGACCATCGGCAACGAACTCCTGACTCTTGGCGGTGGGCAATCCGTAGATGGGCTGATCGATATAAGCAGCACCTACGCCTGTGAGCATCACCTGATCGACATCCTGCAGATTGATATCATTATCGTGCAGATACTTGCCAAAGGCTCCGAAAAGTGACGTGATAGGATCGGCAGCGGTGATACTGATTGGAGCTGACACCTTGCCATTCTTGATTCCAACAATCTTTGTAGTTGAAATACCAACATCGATACCAATAACTATGCCCATGTTACATTAAACATTAAAGATTAAACATTAAACATTAAACATTTTAGGTATATATACGAAAAAACCCGGCTGTAGATAACTACAAGACCGGGCTAATGAAAGGAGGAGTGGTACCTCCAGGAATCGAACCGGGGACACACGGATTTTCAGTCCGATGCTCTACCAACTGAGCTAAGGCACCAACATTTCAAATTCGTTTTGCAAACATC
>JAEEGG010011357.1_pt1 | contig 19448 bp, 15 predicted proteins | sample 9134161 | NCBI WGS metagenome assembly JAEEGG01 (sample SAMN16246543, study PRJNA631951) | gut metagenome | biome: gut microbiome; feature: rumen; material: CR-attached | host: Bos | place: Iran: Karaj | collected 2018-10 | reverse complement strand
GAAACCCAGGCCCAGGGCCACGCCCACCCGGTCCACAAACTGGCCGGCATGCAGATCCAGGCTGCCGCCGATTTCCGTCAGTCTGTAGGCAGCGTTTTCCTTCTCCGCCAGTAACAGATCGGTGGTTCCTCCCGATGCGTGTAAAAAGAGAAAGCGGTCCGCATCGGGACCGTTGGCAGACCACAGTGCTGCTTCCAGGTGGTTCTCCTGATGACTGATCTGCCATAATGGGATGCCGTACAGCGCGGCCAGCGACCGGGCAAAGCCCAGCCCGGCCAGGAACGCCGGCATATAGGAGTCTTCCCGCGGGCGGGGACGGGCGGATACGCCGATGCCCCGTACGGTAAAACGGTGCCCCCGCGCGGCTTCTTCCATCAGCTCCGGCAGATTGCGGGTATGCTGGTAGAGCATCTCCGACTGCTGCAGCCCGCAGCCTCCCGGTTTCACTTTTAAGATCCGCCTGGTTTCCGCTGCCGCATGCCCCTCCCTGTCCATAAAGAACAGCGATGTGGTGTAGCAGCTGGTATCGATACCAAGATAAACTTCTTCTGTCATGCTGTGCTTCTTCCGTAATAACGCGTCTGCTTTGCCACAGTACCTCTGCTTCAACGCAGCGCGCCGTCTTTTCTTTCTTTATTTTTGTTCCCGCATCAGTTTGCCCAGGACGCCGTTGATGAACCGGGCCGACTTTTCGGTGCCGAACTGTTTGGCCAGTTCCACCGCTTCGTTGACGGCCACGTTCACGGGCACTTTTTCTTCCCCGAAGCACATTTCATAAATGGCCATGCGCAAAATGTTGCGGTCGATGCCGGGCATGCGCTTCACTTCCCAGTTGATGGCGTATTTGCCGATCAGCGCGTCGATTTCCGGCAGTTTTTCCGCGGTGCCTTTTAAAACTTTTTCCGCGTATGCTACGGCTTTTTCAGCCTCTTCACTCTTTTCCTCATCCTGCTGGACTTCCAGCGCGATGGCCAGCGCTTCCGCCGGTTCTGCCTGGGTGAAATCCATCTGGAACAAACTCTGCAACACCATTTCCCTGGCGACTCTGCGAATCATGTGTACAAAACCTCCTATTTATGATAGCCCGGCGGCAGCAGCCGGTCCAGCCACTCTGCCAGGTCTTCTTTTTTATCAATTTTGTAGCCGATAAAAAATCCTCCGCCGGCAAACAGCAGCAAAAACAGCGTCCGCCAGAACCCGACGGTCAGAAACAGCGAGGCGATCAGCACCCCGGTCAGTGAGCATAAGAAGCGGCCGCGATAATTAAGCCAGATGTCGGTGAATATGTCTTTAAACATCGCTGTCCCCCCTTATCAGACTTTTTCCTTATCGTTGGCTTTAATCTTTTTAAAGTTCAGCTCTATGTTTTTTACTTCCAGACCCACCACTTTTTTGATGGTCTCTTTCACGTTGTCTTTTACTTCTTCCGTGATCTCAAACACGTTGACGCCGGGTTCCAGGGAAGCTTTGATGCGCGCGTCGATGGTGTTCTTGTCTTCCATCGTTACCGCCACTTTCACGCCGTAAATGCCATAAACTTCCTGGGCAATGTCAGCGATATACTGTTCCAGTGCCCGTTTGGAAACAACGGTCTTCCCCGTATCCACATCGGCCAGGGTCAGGGTGCTGTCGTCTCCCAGCACGCCGATGCCCGCCAGCAGCAGCCGTACACTGATCAGTAAAATGACCGCGCCGCCTACGGCAAACTCCCAGTTGCCCGGCAATGCGGCAATTTCCGAAATGAAATAGTCGACGGGAAGGATCCCGAATGTAATCAGGATCAGGACGACGGCAATGGCCGCCATGACAATTGTGTATAAAGTCAGTATGACTCGGTCTGTTATACCCATATATTCCACTCCTTATTACTTAATCTGCCTTACATAATCCGCTGTTCCCTGAAGCAGCCGCTCTTACCGGCCTTTATCGGGATGTGTTTAAAAAATAGAGCCCGACTTACCTTCTTCCGGATTATTGAAGCTGATTTCCAGCTCGCTTTTTTCTCTCCGTTTCACGCCTTCGATGTGTACATCCACAAACTCAGCCGTGTATTCCGTCATTTCATCCACTGCGCTTTTCACTTTTTTCTGAAGTTTCATGGCCACTTCCGGTATGTTGCAGCCATATTCTACCGTAACGTAGACAGCGACCCGACAGCTGCGCCCCGTAACTTTCACGCGGACGCCCTTGGCCAGGCTCTTTTTCCCCAGGAAGTTACTGATCCCTTCCCGGAAGCCTGTGCTCATGCTGACAACGCCCGGAACGTCCAGGGCTGCCAGACTGGCTACTATGGCAATCACTTCATCCGCCAGCTCCACATAACCCAGTTCTTCTTCCTCTGCAGCGGAAAGATCATTTTCAGGCTGGTTCGGGATTTTTTTCAGTTCTTGTTCCGCCATCTGTACCTCCCCGTGAAACTGCGAAAATGCAAACAAATTCCCATTTTCAGATTATGTATTATTATACCATACCTTGCATAAAAATTAAAGAAAACACTGTGAAATCCAAATAAAAAAGGACTTCCGTGACAGAAGTCCTTTTCGTATTTGTTTGCAGCATGATACAGGTACGGTCTTCTATACCGCCTGTGTGCAAAAGGGCGCCTCGCAGCGGGACCCGTCTTGCCTTTATGCTCTCTGGATGTAATCGCCGCTGCGGGTATCGATCAGCAGATGATCCCCTTCGTTGATGAACAGAGGCACTTTTACGATGTAGCCGGTATCCATGGTTGCGGGTTTGCTGCCGCCGGTAGCGGTATCGCCGCGGATGCCCGGTTCGGTCTTTACTACTACCAGCTCAACGGTGTTGGGCAGTTCCACGCCCAGGATACGGTTCTGGTAGGAAATAACCTTGACATCCATGTTCTCTTTCAGGAAGTTGATGCCGTTGCCGATCTGTTCTTTGGAAAGCTCGGTCTGTTCGTAGGTGTCGTTGTCCATGAACACGTAGCTGCCGTCGCTTTCGTACAGGTACTGCATGATGCGGCGTTCAATGTTGGCTTTGGGCAGGCGTTCACCTGCGTTAAAGGTGCGCTCTACTACGGCGCCGGTGGACAGGTTGCGCATTTTGGCCCGTACGAAGGCGGCGCCTTTGCCGGGTTTTACATGCTGGAATTCCACTACCTGCCAGGGGTCATTGTCGATGGTGACAGTCAGACCGGTTTTGAATTCGTTGGTAGATACCATAAATACATCCTCCTGTGTCTCTGATAAAATCAGTTTATCAAAATAATTATTTAAAAATTAATCATGTACTATCTTAACTTTTTACACAATTTCCGTCAAGGTTTTCTTGAGGGCTGTGAGACTGCGGGCTCCTTCCCGGGTCAGCACCACGGTGTCTTCGATCCGCACGCCGCCCCGGCCCTGGATGTAAATGCCGGGCTCGATGCTGAACACCATGCCTTCCTTCAGTTCGATGTAGCCCCGTTTGTTGATGTTGGGCAGCTCATGGATCTCCAGGCCAACGCCGTGCCCCAGTCCGTGGGTAAAGTAGCGGCCGTAGCCCCGGGACTCGATGTATGCGCGGATCTCCGCGTCCAGTTCCTGGCCGGTGATTCCCGGTCTGGCTGCTTTCATGCCCCGGTACTGGGCTTCCTGCACCACGGTATAAATTTCCCGGTGCCAGGAATTGGCCATCCCCATCACGATGGTGCGGGTGGTGTCCGAATGGTAGCCGTTGTACATGGCCCCGAAGTCAAAGGTGACAAAGTCCCCCACTTCAATGGCCTTGTCCGTCGGCGCCCCGTGCGGCAGCGCGCTGCGGTGGCCGGAGGCCACGATGGTATCGAAAGAAACTCCTTCCGAACCCAGGCTGCGCATATAATACTCAAGGCGTGCCGCCAGTTCCTTTTCCGTCATGCCGGATTGGATTTCTTTCAGCAGCCGTTCGAAAGCAGCGTCCGCAATCTTGTGGGCCTGCCAGAGGCTTTCCAGTTCCCGTTCGTCTTTCACAAGGCGCAGACCCCGCAGGTCCACGCTGATCATCTCCACCGTTTCCGGCAGCAGTTCCCGCAGCGCCCTGGCGTCTTCATACGAAAACACATTCCCGTCAAAGCCCATTTTTACATGAGCCCCGGCCAGTTTGGCAACCGTTTCCCAGATACTGTTGTTATGGTCCGCAGTGTACTCCAGCACCCGGCAGTATTTGAGTTCCGAACGCGCCTGGTCGGTGTATCGGCCGTCCGTAATCAGCACGGCCACCCGGTCATCCGCATAGAGCAGGCTGGAATCGCCCGTAAAACCGGTAAGGTAACGAATTGTATAGACGTCCTTGATGACGATGCACTCAAGGGCGTTTTCTTTCATGAACTTGAAAATCCTGCCGATCCGTTCCATAACCTTTCATACCTTCTTTTACGCAGATGCTTTTGCGTTAATGATAGATAATTTTACCATATTATCGGTTTTTACGCCACCCTGAATTTACGCCATCCTGCGGCGCAGGATCGCATTGACAGGGATCTCCTCTTCCGCTTTGCAGGTGAAGACCATCTGGGGGTGCGGCGCCACTGAAATGGCTTCCCCTTCTTCGTTCCGCATTTCCTCCAGCACCAGCGTGCCCAGACTGCCGTCCGGGCGGAACACTTCCAGCGTCTCCCCGGCTTTCATGTTGTTGCGCTGTTCCACGGTGAGCCTGCCCTGCTTCCAGCTGCGCACAAGTCCTGTGAACTCGTGGGTCTGCAGGTACGCGGAAGTAACGTAATTCTGGGCGGTTTCATCCGGTTTGCCCAGGGCGAATCCCGTGGTGTAAGGCCGGTGGGAAACTTTTTCCAGTTCCTCCAGCCATTCCTGCTTCACGGTGTAATGCTCCGGATCGGCCCAGCAGGCGTCCACGGCCCTCCTGTATACGCTGACCACGCTGGCAGCGTAGTGGGCGCTTTTCATCCGCCCCTCGATCTTGAAGCTGCCGATGCCCGCCTGCATCAGTTCCGGCAGATACGCCAGCAGGCAGAGGTCTTTGGAGTTCATGATGTAGGTGCCCCGGTCGTCCCCGGCCACATCGTAGACTTCGCCGGGCCGGTTCTTCTCCGTCAGGCCAAATTCCCAGCGGCAGACCTGGGCGCAGGCGCCCCGGTTCCCGTCCCTGCCGGTCAGGTAACTGCTGAGCCAGCACCGTCCCGAATAGGAGATGCACATGGCTCCGTGCACGAAGGCTTCCAGTTCCACATCTGTTTTGCTGCCGATTTCTTTCATTTCCGCAAGGGAAAGCTCCCTGGCCAGCACCACGCGGCTGGCGCCCAGGTTTTCCCAGGCTTTCACGGCCGCCCAGTTGCAGGTGTTCGCCTGGGTGCTAACGTGCAGCGGCATGCCGGGAATCACCTCCCGGGCCACGGACCAGACCCCCAGGTCCGAGATCAGGAGGGCATCCGCCCCCGTATCCTGCAGACTGCGCAGGTAATCCGGCAGCGCGTTGATATCTTCGTTATGGGCAAAAATATTTACGGTAACGTAAACTTTTTTCTGTAAACTGTGGGCAAAACGGACGGCTTCTTTCATCTCTTCCGGTGAAAAGTTGCTGGCAAAGGCCCTGAGCCCGAAAAGTTTGCCCCCCAGATATACCGCGTCGGCTCCGTATAACAGGGCCATGCGGAGTTTTTCCATGTTTCCTGCCGGGGCCAAAAGCTCCGGCTTCTGAAATTTCCTCACGTCGTTCCTCTGTAAATTTGCCGGCTGCAATGCGTCAGCCTGTTTGTCAGTTACAATACATCATTTTACTTATTGTCGTCTTTGTGTATGTCTTCGATGGCCTTCAGGTGTTCCCCGTAGGTTTTGGTGAAACGGTGATGTCCGTCTTTCTCCGCCACAAAATACAGGTACTCCGTCGCTTCCGGATTCAGGCAGGCCTTGATGGCGCTCATGCCCGGCGAGGCGATGGGACCCGGCGGCAGCCCGGGGTTCTGATAGGTATTGTACGGACTTTTGATCTTGGTATCCGCTATGGTCACTTCTTCCTTCTGGGAACCCAGCAGATACTGGATCGTCGTGTCGGACTGTATGGGCATGTAGATGTGCAGGCGCTTCAGGAATACGCCGGCAATACGCGCCTGCTCTTCCGGGAATACCGCCTCCAGTTCCACCATGGCCGCCAGGTTTACAAGGTCACGCAGGTCCATGTTCTTTTCCCTGGCCAGGGTGGGAATATTTTCCTTGTTCATTTCCGTGTTGAAAGTCCGCACCATAAGGGCCAGGATGTCCTTTTCCGACATGTCCGGGTCTAAATGGTAGGTAGTCGGGTACAGGAATCCTTCCGCCTTGAAGATTACATCCGGGTTCTTCGTCTCCATGTAAGGATACGGCGTATAATTCCGGGCCGCTTCCTCAAATTTCTTGGCGTCTCCCAGACCTTCCGCCTCCAGTTTGCGTCCGGTCTTCACTACGTTGAACCCTTCAGGTACCGAAAACTTGACACTGTAAGTCTGTCCTTTGGAGAGAATATTTACAATCTCGCTGTTGGACATGCCGCCGATAATTTCATACCGGCCGGCTTCCAGCTTACCGGCAAGACCCCGCAGCCGCGCTTCCATACGGAAGGCTTCCGGCGTTTTCACCAGATGCTTCTTGTGCAGCAGATCGGCGATATCCGCGGTGGTCATCCCCGGTTTGATGGTGACCAGGTAGCGGTGTCCCTTCGCGAATTCCGTATTGTTGCCGGTATAATACAGCAGCCAGTAGGCTCCCAGCCCCAGCATTAGTGTAAATGCGAACAATAATGGAATCAGTCGTTTAAACAAATCCATTACCTCCGTTGCAGTTTCTGTTGTTATTTATGCCTTCAGGGCATAACGCGGTGCCTTCTGCCTCTGTGACATAAGGCATTCTGTGCTTACTAGGCATCTAAGGCTTCGTAGGCGATCCTTGCTTTTTCAAACTCTTCATCGGTGGGAACCTGGATATCCACTTCCCCGTTTTCATCCGTCACGATCTTCGCCAGGATGATGTTCGGTCCTTCGTCCTCATCCTCTTCTTCATGGTCATGGCCGCAGCCGCATTCTTCGTCATGGACATGGGCGTGGGCATGATCGTGGCCGCAGCCGCACTCTTCTTCCTCTTCGGAGAAAATGGCCGGGTCCACTTCCAGCAGGGCAACATAATCGTCTTGGCCGACTTTGAATTTGCTTTCAACCACAAAGCAGTGGTCCTGCCCCTCATCATCCGTAAATTCATACGTTTCAATGGTTTCTTCTTCCATTACTTCAGCTACATCTTTTTCAGTCATAATCGTACTCCTTATCCTTCACAATGATTAAATGGTAAACTATTGATTTAAATTATGGATTTAAACTGTGGACTTAAATTATGGATTTATGCGGACCTGTCCGCCTTAAAACAAAGAGGATGACAGTTTTTTCCCGATCCGGACTTCCGCCGCGTCTTTATCTCCCGCGACTACGGCAATACTGTATTTATTGCGCCCCAGTTTCATCACCGCGTCCTTTGTGCCGAACTGCCCGTTCAGGATGACGATATAGCCTTCCATGTAGCGGATCTCCTCGCCCCGCAGATTACCTTCCGAGGGAAAATACCGCCCTTTCTCCAAAACGAAGGCCCCGTTTCCTGTGGCGGAATCCGCTATGTCGGCGCCGGTTACGTCGGCCTTCATCCGCATCACGCCGGTGACCCGGTTATCTGTTATCTGGGCTGCGTCCAGATTGTTTCCCGCAAGGGAGAACTGGTACTCTCCCTTAGCCGGAACCAGGAAACCGTCCAGGGTAACTTTTGCCCCGGCGCTCATGGCCTCGGCTTTATGCAGCACCAGTTTGCCGGCGTCCCAGACATAATTCCCGTGGAGGCTGTTCATCTGCAACGGCGCCGCGTACAGATAATTGCAGCTGAAGGTTCCTTCGATTTTCGGTTCCACGGCGGTGCCTGTCACTTTGCCGGAGAATACGACGCCTGCATCGTCCAGATACAGTCCTTTGCTTAATGCCTGCGTCTTGAAATTATTTGCCGAGAAAGCAAGGTCAAACACCGGCGGAAGAGGTGTTCCCCTGCCGCTTTTGATAGTTCCCTGCAGGGTCACAGGCATACCTTTCACATTGGCCTGGACCGTCTGCAGTTCTGCCATGTCCCGGTCAGCGGTAAAGCTGCCTTCGCCGTCGGTAAAGGGCATGCCGAAAAATTCGCCGGCCATGTTGCGGGGTTTGCCGTCAAGCCGGATATGCCATCCGCCCTGGTCTTTGGAAGCTGCGATTTTTACCGTAGGAACACTGCCTTCAGTGACTTTTATGTGCTTCATGTCCGGATACATGGCCAGCACATCCGGTACCGGCGCGTTCTTTGCCTCCCCGGTCACCCGGGCGGAACCGTTTTCATAATCCATGTTCAGGACCAGATCGCATTTTTCTTTGTTGCCCGTAGCGCTGGCCCGCAGCAGCGGGTATTGCTTAAATGCCATCTGGGAATTGATCTTGTCCAGGCGCACTTTCTTACCGTTGGATATCAGATCCATGGAGCCGTCTTTCACTTCGATCAGGCCCCGGAAGCTGGTAGGTTTGTCCGGCTGTTCCGGTTTCTTTCCGACCTCCTGCGCGTTATGCTGCCCTGCAAGCTTCAACAGGTTTAACAGGTCGAGCCCCTGGCCTTCTTCATAGACGCCGTAAAACTTCGGTCTGTTGAAGACGATATTGGTTACGGCGCCGATGCCGGCCCCTTTTCGCAGCGCATCAAAAAAATTTACGGAAGCCGTTGCCAGTGGCATCTCCATCTTCACGTCGCCGTTAGGCGCTTTCCAGACAAGGTTCCGTATTTCCACATCGCCGGCAAAACCGGCATTGATTTTTTCATAGGTCAGCGTGCCGGCCACCACGTTCTGGCGGGCTATCATCTGCTCGGCCATGCGTGAGGCCGCGCCGCCGCCGTATTTAATAACAAGGGCAATGGCAATTAATACTGCCAGAGCCCCCATCATGATGATTCTTTTCTTTGAAGAAATTCTTTCCACGTTTCTTTACCTTGTTCTATATAGATAACTATTGGCTGCAACGAATTGATCAGACAGTCCCGGACATAAAGAACCGGTCCGCGGTTTTCCGCCGGGCAGTTTGTCAGGAGCCGCTGTTCCGGCTGCGGAGGTTTTTGCTGTCCAGATAGTTCTGCAATATGACAACAGCGGCCATCATATCGATGACCTTGCGCCGTTTTTTCCGCTGCAGGTCCGCGTCGATGAGCACGCGTTCCGCCGCAACCGTGGAAAGCCGTTCATCCCACAAAACAACAGTAACACCGGCAAAGCGGCTGCGCAGTTCTTCCGCAAAAGCTTCCGAAAGCTTCGCCCGTTCACCGATGGTTCCGTTCATGTTTTTCGGATAGCCCAGGACGATCTCCCCCACTTCCCATTCGGCGATGAGTTCGCCGATCCTGGCAAAATCCCGTTCCGGAGATGTCCTGCGTACGGTTTCCACGCCGTTGGCGATCAGCCCTGTCAGGTCGCTGACTGCCACGCCGATGGTACGGCTGCCCAGATCCAGAGACATGCTTCTCATTTAGGTGCCGGCCTCTTATCGGATGGAAGCCAGATAGCTTTCCAGCAATGCTTCCACCAGTTCATATCTTTCGTACTGGCGCAGCTTGTTACGGGCATCTTTATGGCTGGTGATATAAGTGGGATCGCCGGACAGCAGATAACCTACCAGCTGGTCTTTCGGGTTGTAGCCCTTTTCTTCCAGCGCCACGCAGACTTCACGGATCGTCTGCTCAACCGGGGCTTTTTCGCGGTTTCTCTTAAACATCATGGTTTCCTGGGATACGTTAGCCATATTGATCACTCCTGTCTTTTTACTTATTGTGTTAGAACATAATGTGTTTACACATATCGTGTTTGCACTTTCGTGACGGTACTGCCAGAGTTTTCATTAAATGTGTCAGCTTTTGTTTTGACTTTTATATGGCATCCGGCCATATATGTAGTCTTCCACATATACATTGTACCACATTTTATATGGTGTAAGGCGTTTTTCTTAAAGTTTTAACAAAAAATTTCCAAACTGCGTAAAGGCGGTTATTTTTTACACATGTAGGCAAAGGGGCAAAGGGAACAGTTCTCTGTCTTAACGGCAAAGTCTGCTTCTGTTTTCTTTTCCGCTATCTCCCGGCAGAGCTGCAGGATCTCCTGCCGGAAATCTTTGTCGGGAAGTGCCCACTCGCTGCGGTCCCGCAAATAATGCAGCGATGCTTTTGTAACGTCGGGAGAAAGATTGTGACCGATTTCGGACGAAGCTTCCTCACCGGTTCCGCAGTCTGCCTTCTCTCTGATCCGCTGCATGTGCTCCAGCGCCATTTTGTACAGCGCCAGCTGCCAGGCATATCCTTTGGGTACAGTATCTCCCCCGGCCGTTTTCCGGGGCGGTTTTCCTGACTTGTAATCGATGATCTCCAGGCTTCCGTCTTCCCGTTCCGCTACGGCATCGATGATCCCGGTCACCGTATAAGTGTACCTGTCATCCTGCAGCAGGGGCAGCCGGAATCCGTATTCCGCAAAGCGCTGCCGCGGGGCAAAGGACCGGTACAAACCGGATTGCAGATAGTCCTGCAGCATGGTTTCCGCCTCTTCGGCCAGGTCAAAACGGCCGCCGGCGATTTCCCGGACCGCGTTTTCGTACAGGTCATGCCAGACCTGTTCGTTTTCCCGGAACTGATTATGCATCCGCCATTCAGCATATTTTTCCAGCACTTTGTGGACCAGGCTCCCCAGTATATCCGCCGGCAAAGCACTCCCCGGCTGCCGGTTTGCAAAGGGCTGTCCCGCCGGAGTCTGTTCTTCCTCCGGAGTCTGTTCTTCCGCAGGCGGTATGTTTTCGATGACCCCGTAATAATAGCGGCGGGGACAGAGATCGTATTCCCTCAGGGACGTAGCCGAAAACTCTGTCATGGTTTTGCCGCCGAAGGAATCCGGCGGCGCAATCTGTTCCAGCAGTCCTGCCAGTTCCCGGTCCGAAATGCTTTCCGGCCGCACAGGCGCCGGCTGCTGTGCCAGGTTAACCGCGGCATCCACCGGATTATCGGTTCGGTCCAGTCCGGGATACTTTTTTGGCAGGCCCTGGTCCAGCCAGTTCAGCCAGTGCTTTGCCGTTGACTTCTTCCCTTTTAATTCTTTCCAGCTTCCCGTAAGAATCAGCCTGTCCCTGGCCCGGGTCATGGCCACGTACAGCAGACGCTTTTTCTCCTCCAGATCCTTCTCAGCGTTTACTTCTTTGATTCTGGTCAGTAAGGGCCCCGCTGCAATGGAACCTTCCGGATCCAGCACGGAAATTCCCAGTCCCAGTGCCGGATGCCAGACTGCCCGTGACTTATCCTTTTGGGATGCTGTATCCAGAAACGGCACGGCCACTACCGGGAATTCCAGACCTTTGGATTTATGCACGGTCATCAGCTGGACAGCGCCTTCTGAAACCACCGTAGCGGCCGCTTCCCGGTCTTTCGCTTCCGCCAGCTGCAGAAGGCGCGTGGCAAAGTCCTGCACGGTACCCTGTTTCTGCGCCGCGAAATCGTGGGCCATCCGGAAAAACTTGCGCAGGTTGGCAAGCTGTTCTTCTCCATTATCCTGTAATGCCAGTACCGTTTCCGGGTGCAGCAGCCTGCGGATCTCGCGACAGAAGGCCGGCAGATTCAGAACAGCGGCAGCCGCAGGCAGCAGGCGCAGCAGTGAGATTGCTCTGGCAGGAGTTGTTTCTTGTTCCTGCAGAAGGAAATCCCACAGGGATACGGCCGACCCGTCCTTCACAGCTTTGTCCTTATTAAATTCCGCTAAAGCGATGTGCAGCCGGGTCAGTTGCGTATCGCTGATGCCCAGGTAAACAGACCGGAGCACCGCGGACAGGTTCAGGTCGTCATGTGGATTGACGGCAAAGCGGAACAGGTTCAGCAGATCCCGGATCTCCGTTCTTTCAAAGAAGCCCCGGCCGTCTGTAACGGCATAGGGAACAGCCCGCTTCTGCAGTGCTTCCGTAACGGCGGAAATATGGGTCATGTTCTGTAACAGGACGGCCATGTCTGCGTAGGCGATCCCTTCCTGATGCAGTTCGGCCAGACGGTTAGCCAGCCACGCGGTTTCCGACTGCCTGGCTTCCGCCAGACTGGCATTTACCTGAACAGTTTCCGGCTGAACTGCTTTTGCCCGGCCGGTTTTTGACTGCGTGGTTTTCGAGGCAGAACTGTCCTCTTTATAATGCTGTACAAACAGTTCGGGTATGCAGTCGCTGTGCCTGTCAGCTTTTAATGCTTCGAAATAAACATCCTTTTCCTCGTCGGTTCCCATGAGGCCGGGGAACAAATCGTTGCAAAGCTGCAGGACCGGCTCCACGGTGCGGAAATTATCGTTTAACCGGATCAGTTCCCCGCCGTTCTTTACGATTTCGCTGCGCACCCTGGCAAAGACGCTGACGTCGGCGCCGCGGAAGCGGTAGATGGACTGTTTGGCATCCCCCACCACGAAGAGGCGGCGGTCTTTCAGTTCCTCTTTGTTCCCGCCGCACAGCAGGTACACCAGCTGGCGCTGCCGTTCATTGGTATCCTGGAACTCATCTACCATGATGTACCGGAACTGCCTTCTGCACTTCGCCAGCACATCCGGATGTTGTTCAAGCAGGTCCAGGGCCTTCTCTTCCAGGTCGTCAAAAGAAAGCAGGGCGGATTCCCGCAGTTTTATGTCGAGATGCTCCCGCATTCCCAGGAGATATTCTTCCCAGGCGGGCGCCAGCGAGCGGGCCCTTACGCAGAGAGGATACGCGATGATCCGTTCCAGGCTGTTTTTTAAGGCGTCGATGTCCGCTTTATTGTTGCCTTTTCGCTGCAGACCTTTATTGATATCCTGCAGAATATGCAGATTTTCCTGTTTCGTAAGATCCTTTAATGCACGCTGCAGGTTTTCTGTATTATCTTCCAATGTTTTCCGGTTACCCGGTATGCATTCTGTTATAAATTCCGGAGTTACAACGCCCGGGAGACGGCCGGCTTCCTGCACTATCGCTGCCAGTTCTTCATCATATTTCGCGGTCAGTCCACCTCTGGCGAAGGAGAAGCCTTTCTGTAAAAGACTGAGGGTCTGTTCCTGCAGGCTGCGGCTGCCGTATTCGTCGCAGAGCAATACCGCCGCCTGATTCTGTTCATGCAGCAGACGGCGAAGGCGGTTCCGGACTTCCGTCACCAGAAAGTCGTAATGATCCCGTTCTTCCAGCACAACAAAGGCAGGATCCAGATTGCTTTCCACCGGGTTGGCCCGCAGCAGGCTGCTGCACAGGCTGTGTATCGTGCCGATCTGGGCACGGGTCAGGTCTTTCAGCTGTTGGCGCCAGTAGATCCGTTGCGTCTCTTCCGGAGATTCTTTGCAGTTATTTTCTATTTCGTCCCGTATTCTGTCGCGCATTTCAGCGGCAGCTTTGCGGGTAAAGGTTACGGCCAGGATATCCCGGGGCCGCACCTTGTCTGCCGGCTGCCGGAGCCCCAGGCCCAGGATATACAGAAAGCGCTGCACCAGCACTCTCGTTTTGCCGCTGCCGGCCCCTGCCGATACCGCGACATTTTTGTCGATGCAGTGAATCGCCCTGTCCTGAGCCGGTGTTAATGTAAACTCAGCCATTGGGGTCCTCCTCTTCCCGGTCCCGTGTGATCACGCGGAACCGGCAAACCGCTGCCGCAGGGCAGTTTCTCTCACAGTCTTTAGCCGGGGTCGGACTGAAATCGCCCTGTGCCATGCGTTCCAGCAGTTCTCCCAGCACGCGCTGCAGTGTTGCCTGCAGTTCTTTCATGTCCGTAACAGCTGCCGTATTTCCGTTTGCGTCTTTCGCTTCCGAAAATGTTTTCCATGGAACCGTCCCCGCTGCTTCCGGAAACATAAAACTGGCTTTGCGCTCCGCATCTTTCAGGCTGTAATAACCGCCGCCGGCAACATTGCCTTCATTTTGCGTTGCTGCGGCAAAAAGATACAGGGGCAGCTGCAGATCCGTGTCCGCGAACTCTTTCTGCTTCGGCGTGTCGCCGCTCTTATAGTCCGTAATGAAAAACGCGTCCCCGGCCCTGTCGATACGGTCGATCTTCCCGTTCAGATAAATACGGCGGCCGTTGATATCCAGCGCGACCTCTCCGTTATCCTTCCTGCCAAAGGCCTTTTCCGTGGACACCGGGCGCCATTCGCCCTGCCCGCTGTAGGCAATTTCGCTGCGCAGCCAGCGGTGAAGCAGGAGCCGCTGCTGTTCTTTATCGTGCTGCCAGAAATCGCCCGGGTAAAGTCCGCCTTTATCTGCGAATTCCTGACAGACAGTATCAAAGATTTCATCCAGTTCCTTCTGCAGTTCGGCATGCTGTGATTCCCGCAGTTTTTCTCCCAGATGTTTGCCGATAAATTTCTCCAGTACCCTGTGCAGCAGACTTCCCCTCTGCCCGGCATCCATATCTTCACCTGCGGCTTCCGCTTCTTTCTGCTTCCAGACATAGGTAACCAGGAATTTGAAAGGACAACTGCGGTAGGTCTCCAGTTTGGACGCGCTGAAGCGGTCGCCGATCTGCCGGCTTATCCTCTGCAAAAGCATCGTGTCATCCGGATTCCCGTTCCAGCCCGCTGATTTTTGCAGCCGTTTACGGTCACTGCCGGCACTCTCCGCCAGCCCCGGTTCCATCTGTTCAAGGGCGTCCGTCTGCCCGGACCGGGCCAGAGCCAGTTCCAGTTCTTCCCGGGACAGGCTGTCCCCCACAGCGGTTTCCGCTTTTTTAACCTTTACCTCCAGATCCGTAAAAAGAGACAGTATCTCCCCAATATAGGGCGAAGCGTTATGTTCTTCATCTGCAAAATAGGTCAGCACCAGCCGTTCTCTGGCAGCTGCGCAGGCATTCATAAAGAAATGGATGTCCTCGCCGTACCCGTCCGCCGAAGACGGCAGCGGAATTCCCAAAGCTGCCAGGTCATCGCGTTCGCTGTCATTGTAGATCCAGTTTTCGTCTTTATAGAAAGGAAATTCATTTTCCCGGAGCCCCAGGACATACACCTGTTTAAAGTTCGCATATTCCAGATCGACCGCAGGCAAAAAGGCAATTCCTTCCCTGTTTTCGGGCCGGAGGGAAAGGGACATCCTGCCGGCCGCTTCCTGCAGCGCCTCCGCAAAGCCGGCGCAGTCTGCCGTTTGTTTTCCGGACCGGCAGAAACGGTAATCCTGTGGCAGTTTTTGCAGAAGGGACTGCGTTTCCCTGCAGGCGCAGACCGTGTTCTTAAATCCGGTCAGCGTTATCTGCCCTTCCCGGTACAGGCGTCCCGCTTTTTCCGGCAGTTTTGTCAGGGACAGGAGACGGCCTGTTATATCGCAGTATTCCTGTATGCCGGCTTTCGCCGGGATGGCATCGATTTCCTGCCGGAACCGGTCCAGCGCTTCACATCCTGTCTTCTCCAGTACATCCGACAGGAAGCTTCTGTAATCCGTATAATAATGCTCTTCGGCAAGCTGTATCACCGTTTCCGTCTTCAGGCCGAGGACGATCTTCTGCAGGGGCTGTGTCAGGAAGGCGATCCAGCTTTCGGTTTTTTCCCTTCCGTGCAGCGAGACGGTTTCCAAAATGGCCGCAACAAAACGAAAAACAGGGCTCGCCGCCAGGGCTGCACTGTCTTCTGCCTGAACCGGGACTCCGTATTCGTCACATAAGTCCCGCATCCCGCTGTATTCTTCCATGCGGCGGACTACCACTGCAATTTCAGAAGGTTTTACTGTTTTGCCGCGGAGCTGCTGCCTGATCTCCCGCAGTACTGCCCTCATTTCTTCGTGTTCATCGGCCAGCTGCCATATTTCGATGCCCGGATCCGCAGGAACCGGCTGCTTATCCGGACTCCTCAGGTTCCGGACGATATGACGCAGCGAAGCGGTCCGTTCCGCCGCCGGAACAGCCGGAAGCCGCTCCTGCGCGGCATATTGCATCAGGTCACCGTAGGTATCCTCCGCAGCTCCGTACAGTTCGGGCCGGCCGGGTTCATAGGGCAGCGCGACCCATACGTCACAGCTCTGGCTGAGCAGGCGGATGATCGCCAGCTGCAGCGCGTCAAACCGGTAAAAGCCTGTAAAATACAGGGCTTTCCATGTTACGGTTCCGCCGGCCTTACGCAATGCGGCCAGTTCTTCCGCCGCCACCCGGTAGAGTCCCGACATGTCATATATATTGTTCTGAATAAGATACGCCAGATATTCCCTGTAAATTTCCGCGACTTCCCGGTCTTTCTGCCGGTATGCCGGGGAACGTCCGTCCCAGTGGGCAAAGGCGGTTTCTATTTCTTCCGCCGTTGCGCCGCAGCTGCCGACCTGCTCCATCAAAGAAGCTGCTGACCGGATGAAGCCCTTTTTACCGGCCAGTCTGCCAAAGTACGGCAGCCTGCCCTCCTGCAATAAGCGGTCGATTATGTCCTGCAAAATAAGTTCCTGGGCCTTCCGGCTGATTTTCCGGACAACAAGACTGTCACGCAGCTGCGCGCTGCACTGTTCCGTGACAGCGTTGGCCAGGGCGTCAAATGTTACGGCCCGTATGCCCTGCATACGCGCTTTCCCTACCAGCGCTTCCGAGGAAGCCACCAGCATCGTTTCTTCAAATTTATGCTGCAGCGCCTTCTGGTAAAAAGTGTCTGAAAGGTCGCTGCCTGAAGGCACACAGAGTAAATGTAGCATATTCCTCCTGCCGGGAACTCAGGATTTAACCTGCCGGTCTGCAGGTTTATCCTTTGTATTACCCGGTTTATCCTTATTGTTTACCGGTTTATCCTGCTTGTTATCTGAATTATCCTTGTCTTCTTCCCGGATTGTTATATCTTCGCCGGTCTCATGGTCCGTCAAAATAATCTTTCCCAAGTGCAACTTATTGTTTATGATACTGAAAGCATCCGTGCTGACCCTGCCGAAGGGTGTGTCGATGACTGCGTCATATATGAACAGTTCTTTAAAACGGTTGGTAAAACGGCCCTCCAGGCTGTTAAAAGGTACGAAACTGTAATGCCCCTTTCCGGATTTAAAATCACCGTACGCCAGAATATTTCTGGGATTCCCGTTGCACTGCACCATCAGGTTCAGGTCAACCAGACAGGAAAAGCTCAGATCGTTCAGCGCGCGCATGCTTTGCAGCTGGCTTCCTTTTCCGTAAATATGGTATGTACGGGTATCGATATTATAATCGCCCCGGGCTTTCAGTGTTCCGCCGTAGACTTTTGCGTTCACGTCGGTAAAACGGAACAGGCCATTGGCATAGTTCACGTCTCCGATCACATCCGTAAAGTTCAGGGCAGGAATATGCAGTTCTTTCATTTTTACAGTGCCCCTGCCCCTGGGGCCGACAGCAGGCCCTTCCATTTTGGCCACTACCGTCATATGGTCATGGACATTCATGCCAAAGCCCAGTGAGGAAGGATCCACATCCCGCAAGGAAACATCTATATTGAGTTCAGGAACAGCCGGTTTGAAATTAATGATGCCGTAGATGGACATGCCGCCACCCTGCATGGTTCCGCCGAATTTGCCGGTGGACAGGTCAATATGGGACATACCGGTCGTATCCAATCCCAGTTTCATGTTCACATTATTCAAAACATAATGACGTTTCCGGTAACGGGCTTCCAGCCGGCAGTCATCGAACACGATTACGGTCCGCAGCCTGCGGGCGCCCAGGTCGAAATTGATGCCGTCATCATCATAAACGTAGTCGTGGTCTTCAATCCATTCCGGTCCCGCATCCTGTTCCGGATCCTGCTTTGTATCCTGTTTTGCTTCCTGCGTTGTCTTCTGTTCCCTTTCCTGTTCTGTATTCTGTTCTGTCTTCTGCTCCTTATCTTGATTTATTTTCTTTTCCGTATCCTGTTTCGTTTCTGGTTTTCCTTTAAACTGCGGAGCAGCCACATCTTTCTGGTCCAGAAAATCCACCTGCATATTCTCGTTAAAGCGTACGGCGATTACGGCGTTCTTCAGTGTCAGCTGCTGGATGGAAGTTGCTTTAAATCTGCGGGTGATAACGTCCAGGAGATGCACCTGAAAGCTGCCTTCGGGAATCTTCAGGATCAGGTCCCCGTCCGGTTCCTTCCAGACTAAATTTTCAAAATCAACCTCCCCGTTGGTATGGGCCATGAGGGATTCAACCGTAATGGTTCCGCGCAGCATGGTCTGCTTTTCCATTTCCCGGTTAAAGATGTAAGCTGCGCCCCGTCTGGCAAACTGCAGCAGCCCCAGTATGACAAGGATACTGACGATAACGAGCGCAACAGCGGCTGCAATACTGATTTTATTTCGTTTTAAGAATCGTTCTCCAGGAAATTCCATAATAGTAAATGATCCCCTCTTATCAAATTTTCGCCCCGTGCTGCCGTTTCCATTCTTTGATCTGCCGCAGCCGTTCTTTGTATCGGGCTTCGAAGCCTTCCTCCGTGGGCTGATAGTATGTCTTCCCCAGCAGGGAGTCCGGCAGGCACTGCATGTTGGTCAGTTTATCCTCCGTATCGTGGGCGTACTGATAGCCTTTGCCGTAATTCAGATTCTTCATCAGTCTGGTGGGCGCGTTGCGGATCACCAGCGGCACCGGCTCCGCGATCATATTCAGGGCGTCCACCCTTGCTGTGTTATAGGCCACTTCCATGGCATTGGACTTAGGCGCCAGTGACATGTACACCACTGCTTCCGTCAGGTGCACCGTGCATTCCGGCATGCCGATAAAGTGACAGGCCTGGTAGGCAGCCACGGCAATCTCCAGGGCTTTGGGATCCGCCATGCCCACATCCTCGCTGGCAAACCGGGTCACCCGGCGGGCCACATACAGCGGGTCCTCCCCCGCCTCCAGCATCCGGGCCAGCCAGTACACTGCCGCGTCCGGGTCTGAATTGCGCATACTCTTGTGCAGGGCGGAGATCAAATTATAATGCTCCTCCCCGTTTTTATCGTACAGCAGTGATTTCTTGGAAATGCACTGTTCCAGTATATCTTTGGTTACAACGACAGTATCCCCCTGCATATCCCCGTTCAGTATCACCATCTCCAGGGTGGAAAGGGCCGACCGGGCGTCACCGTTGGCAAAATTGGCAATCAGGTTCAGCAGGTCGTCAGAAATGTCGATTTTCTGCCCGCCGAAGCCTTTGGGACTTTGCAGAGCGTGCTTCAGCATCTTCAGCAGATCGTCCGCTGACAGGGGTTGCAGTACAAACACACGGCAGCGGGACAGCAACGCGCCGTTGACTTCAAAGGACGGGTTTTCGGTAGTCGCGCCGATGAGGATGATGCTCCCTTTCTCCACAAAAGGAAGGAACGCGTCCTGCTGGGCTTTATTAAAACGGTGGATCTCGTCTACGAACACGATGGTCCGCTGGCCGATCTGCCGGTTCTTCTCCGCTTTTTCCATGACGATACGGATTTCTTTGATACCGCTGGTCACGGCGGAAAAATTAATGAACACCGAACGGGTCATCCGCGCGATGATCTGGGCCAGCGTCGTCTTTCCCACTCCGGGCGG
>JAEEGG010011355.1_pt1 | contig 19449 bp, 18 predicted proteins | sample 9134161 | NCBI WGS metagenome assembly JAEEGG01 (sample SAMN16246543, study PRJNA631951) | gut metagenome | biome: gut microbiome; feature: rumen; material: CR-attached | host: Bos | place: Iran: Karaj | collected 2018-10 | reverse complement strand
TGATGCAACAAATGAAATCAGATACTGCCAAGCAGGTAATCGACGCCTTCAGCCTGTCGGTAGAGTCGCACCGCAACGGAATAGCACCTAACGACGACCTGACCATGCTAGCTATCAGGTGCCTAGGCTCACAGGGGGACAGGCACGCTGAGAGCTAAAAAATAGAGGCTGTAACATGTACAACCTCTATCTGTAAATCTCTCAGTTTCAGGGAAAGACCTCACAGCGTGCCTGTCCCCCTGTGACCCTGTTGGCCTGACCGCACGAGGGGTCAGAGCCTTTTTGTGTTAGTTGCCCTCATCAACGACGTCATCACTGAAACTTCCTTCGATTCCGAAGTTTGTATTGTTGATTACACCATTTGCGCTAACCATGAGAATAAGCTGGTTTGCAGGTATGACTACTACAAAAGATTCTGGTTTGATATATTCTTTCTTTATCATTTTTCAGTCCTCCTTTTAATTAAAATACAACCTTAGATGTCTTCACTGAACCGTCTTTGAATGTCTTCTTGACGATATTGACGCCACTGAATGGCTGGCTGGAAATCTGACCGTTGACAGAGAGATACTGAACTGACACAGTTTCCTCAGTTGCAACGCTGTCAATAGCCGTAGCCGAGCCGTCCTCGTCGATAAATACAACGGTTGGATTAAATCCACTGGCGTTTGTGTTAACCTCACGTGTGAAGTAGCAACGGCCGGGCTTTAACGACTTTGTGGTTTTGCCAATCTTACCCGTTGAGCCTACGACATAGTAATTGGAAACCCCTTCTGCCGGTGCCGCGAGTCCTTCAAAGGTTCCGATAAACTGAGCACCGTCGTATTTAGGACTCTTAGCTTCTGTGGTTGCCTCTACGGTTCCGTTGACCGGACCATAAAATATTGATTCTCCTGAAACTGTAGATAACGCCTTGAACAGATATGGCGTATTGGGTGCTATCATCGCCGAGCTTGTGAATGTCAATTTGTTTTCGTTGGAATCATAATCTGTCAGTACAGCCTGCTTTACGAACATACTACCAGTATTGTTTACAGAGAATGGAAGCACGATGGTTCCGTATGTGTCAGGTGTGAAAGTACGCTTGTACTGCGATTCTCCAGCAGAAAACGCCTTGCTGACGAAAATCTCCTGATTATTGTCAGAAATCACATAGCTTCTGCAATAATTACCTACAACGATGTTCTGACCAGAAACATCGGCATTATTTGCAAAGTATGCAAGTCTGTTGTCATTGATGTCTGTGGCTACAGTACCGAGGATGTTAGCATTTGTGAAATCAAAGTTAAGGTATTTGTAATCATCATTAGCAAGGATTTCCTCGACCTTGCCATTATCTACCAATCCTGATACGATACCAACTTTTGAGTCCTCATCTGATTTGGTTGTTGTTGGCGATTGGATGTTAGAACCAATATAGGTAGGAATGAAATTGTCGGTACAATTCAGGTATGTTGTACCCTCTTTCCAGTTGCCTGTTGTTGCATCTATTAATATAACATCAACCGCATTAGGAGCATCAATATAATACAAGCCTTCGTTTATTTGCATATGATAAAGGTCAAAATCTACGCCTTCTTCAAGCAGCTCTGCTCCAGTGTAGACGTATAGACCTCTTGTTCTGGCTTTCTCGCATGCATTCTGATATGTTGCGTATGCGGCCTTTTCTGCATTTGTGTTCTGCCTTATTTTGTAGTACATCTCTGATGGAGGCAGATTATTTCGTTGAGTTCGTGGGAAATTCAGTCTGTTGTCGGTTGCAAAAGAAGAAAGAGTTGTGTTCAGATCGTCATTTGTTAGATCTTCACCAGAAACCACCGCGCGTGAAAAACTTTGCAATTGTGATGGGAGAATAGAATAGTCGTTGATGTCTGATACAGTCAACTTAATGTCTCTGTTGCGGTTTGCAACCCTTGTGTAGGCTACATAGTCGATTGATAATGTTGACCCCAATATTATATTCTCCCTGTTGTTCTCGCTGTCTAAACTACTTTGACCTTGCGCTGTAATTGTAACATCAGAGTTTGCGGAGTAGGTGTAAGTGATGTTGTTGTCGTCACTATACACGGTTTTTTCTTGTGCAAATGTAATACTTGCACTTGCAGAAAGAACTGCAGCTAAAAGTAATAGTCTTTTTTTCATATCTGTATGTTTTTTTGTTTATATCATTAGAATTAGTGTTTCCTTCCCTCTTTTGAGTTGGGTATACTATATAAATCGGTACAAAATTAGCAATTTCCTATGAAATGACCAAATTTTTTGTCGAAAAAAAGAAGAAATTAACAAAAAAAGTAGAATAAGTGTAGATTTTACTATCTATATAAAAGAAAATAAGACTACGCGCCACGCGTAGTCTTATTTATTTAATTGTTAATTACGATGTTAATATTCTTCATCCTCGCAGTCGCCAAAGTAGCCGAAGCTGCCAAACATTTTAGCATCGCCTCCTCCTACTTCTTCGCCAGGACCGCTACCGCCATTGTCACCATTATCGATGTGAATGTTCTCGTAGCTTCCTGCAAGAATGTTACAGATTTGCATACGCTCCGTGTTGGCTTTTGGTTGAATATATATTTTTTTCTTCATAATATCTGTTATTTAACGAAGAGCTTCTTTGCAGAACCATCAGCCATCTTTACGATATTCAAGCCCTGCTTTGTTGATACCTGCTTGATACCATTAACGTTGTAAATCTCTGTAACGTTGTTCTGGTCGGACTCAACAGAGTTGATAGCAGTTGTCTCCTCGTTTCCAAATTCGTCAAACTCGATAATCTTTGCATTGTTGATCTTAACAAGCTGACCGTCTTTTGCAGTAATCTGCAGATAGAAACGGCAAGGATTTATAGTTGCGCTTGCGTTTGTCTTCTTGAACTCGCCACCACTCAATACGTAACCTCCTTCGTAAGGAACGTTTGTTACTTCGTATGCACCTATGAAGTCACATATGTGCTCTGTGGAAGCACACTGGATGGAGTTGCTCTCTGCAGGGTAGATTGTGGCATCGTTGATTGTGATTGTCTGCGTGCCTGTATTCTTTGCCTTAATGAGATATGGGTGATTCTCTTTAAGAGTGCCTTCGGTAATGCGGACAATCTCAACATCCATATCTTCTACCTTGCCATCACCATCATTGTCGTGTGAATGTACGTTGAGCAGTTTTGCAACGTAGAACTTGTCTTTCCAGTCGTCGTATGACATCCTGAATGGAATGTAAAGAGCCTGCCATGCAGTATTGTTGAATGTACGTGTGTAGTTGAGTGTTGTTGCAGCTTCAGTCTTGGTATTTGTGTATGCCGCACCATCTGTGATGGTGTATGTGCTGTGTGAGACTGTAATCTCGCAAGTTGTCTCTACATATCCGTCTGTAGACTGAGCGGTGATAGTTGCGTTACCTGCTTTGATAGCGTGTACCCATCCGTCAGCGTCAACTGTTGCGATAGTCTCATCAGAAGACTCCCATGTTGCTGACTTGTATGTTGCACTTGCAGGGGATATAGTAGCCTTCAACTGGAATGATGTTCCAGCGTTCATTTTCAAATTTTGCTTGTTGAGTGTGATGTTGTTTGCTGGCACGAACTGGTTGTTGACGGTAACGACACATTCTGCATAGTATCCTGTTCCATCAGCTGCTGTACAAGTAATTGTTGCAGATCCGTTTTGAGTACCAGACTTGATCTGTCCTGTCTCCCCGTTGACGATTGCAACGATATTTGGGTTGCTAGTTGTGAATACAACATCCTTAACATCTGCGTCTTCAGGAGCGATGGATGCATTTAATTGGAAAACGGTATTTGTAGGCAATGTAAGTGTTGCCTGATCCAATGTGACGGTAGAGATATGCTTGATTGCAATATCTCCAACAAAATATGCGCTGTATGAACTCCAATTTGTGCTGTTGCTGAAAATGCCTGCCATCTGTGTAAATACATGAATATGCATGCCAGCTACCTTATTGAAAGGGTCAGAGACACTTATCTGTAGATGTCTTGGAGTGTTGTTTACGTAAATGTCGTTGATGGTTGTCTTGTCAAATGCAAGATCGCCAATAGAAGTAACACTTGCAGGGATGTTCAGTGTGCCTATTGTTGTTCCGTTATTGTAGAATGCTTTATTGTTGATTGCGGTCAGATTTTCTGGAAGTGAAACATAGGTAAGCTTTGCACCCTCGAATGTTCCAGACTTGATTTCTGTAATGTTTTCTGGGATTGTGATAGAAGTGAGTCCAGTATACGCAAATGCATAGGTTCCAATGCTAGTTACAGTGCTAGGCAACTGTATGCTTTGAAGCGAAGTACAATTTCTAAATGCGTTGTTCTTTATTTCATTAATACCTTCTGATAATACTACATTGTTAAGACTTGTACAATACTGGAATGCAGACGCACCGATTTTCAAAACTCCTGATGGAATTACAATTTTTGAACTGAGAGCACGTGCTTCGTAAAATGCATTATCGCCAATTGTGGTGAGAGATGCTGGCATGTTGATAGAAGCAAGTGATGAGCAGCCCTGAAAAGCACTTTCGCCAATAGAAGTAACTCCATCTGGCAGAACGACACTTGTCAAATTAGAACAATTCAGAAAAGCATTGTTTGCAATGGCTGTTACTTTTGCTGGAACTACACATTCGCCACTCTTTCCACCTGGACAGTAGAGGAGCGTTTTCTGATTCTTGCTGAGAAGGAGACCACCGATAGAAGCGTATTGTGGGTTCAGATTATCAACGGTGATAGCTTCAAGACCTGTACATCCGCTGAAAGCCTCGCTTCCGATTGATGTGATGGATGCAGGGATAGCCACGGTTCTCAAACCTGTAGAATTATAGAAAGCATATTCTTGTATGCCTACTACAGGATATATATTACCGTTGAATGTTACAGTTTCAGGAATGTCAATGTTTCCACTGTATGAGTTGGCTCCCTTAGTACTTCCCTCTGCTATCATTTCGCTGTTTGTCAAAACGGCGGTTCCTGCTTCCGAGTCAATGAAAAAGTACAGACCGTTTCCGTTGTCAAATGACCAACCGTCCTTTGTTTCCCAAAAGCCACCATCGGCTCTTGCGCCTGTCCATGAGGCACTTGCGATTAAGAGCAGAAGAATGCTCAAAATTTTGCTTGTAGATTTGTTCATAATCTTCACTTTTTACTGATTTAGCTATCCCTGAATAATCAGCACAATGTTTAAAAGTTATAGTTATAGTCGTTGGGTACTCTACACACTTTTTCGTTGCAAGCCGTCTTTTTTAGTTGACTCGTCTTCTGTCTCCCGCAATTCACAAGGTGTAAACGCTATTTTTTCTTATTTATGTTATCGCAAACACGAATTTGGGGACAAAGTTAAAAATTTTTTTCTAAAAAGAGAAATAATATGTGTGTTTTTTGCTAAAAAGTAACATTTTTTTGTATTTTAACGTGAAAATTTATGAATTTTTCGGTGATTATGTGCGGGGAAATGTCAAAGAAAACAGACCTTCCGATGCTGGGCTTTTGAACGGAAAAATCTCAATTTTGTCAGAGCGTTTAATTCTGGGTGTTTGGGGTGAAAACGTAAAGACACAAAGTCGCAAGGTTTTAGTCCCCTCTGCGTCTTTGCGTCTTAGCGTTCTATTAAAATTAATGAGTGTTTTTATTCTATAACGACACGAGTCCAGTTGTGAACGTCTGGCTCGATACCGTACTGAATGTTGCGGAGCTTGGTGAAGAGCTTCTCAGAGACAGGTCCTGGCTTCTCGCCAAAGACATAGCTCTTGCCTGTCTCGATGTCGTCGATACGTGAGATTGGAGAGATAACGGCTGCTGTACCACAAGCACCTGCCTCCTCGAATGTCTCAAGCTCCTCCTCTGGAATCTGACGACGCTCAACCTTCATTCCGAGATCCTCAGCCAACTGCATGAGAGACTTGTTGGTGATAGAAGGAAGGATAGAGGTTGACTTTGGGGTGATGTAGGTGTTGTTCTTGATACCGAAGAAGTTAGCAGCGCCAGCCTCGTCGATATACTTCTTCTCCTTTGCATCGAGATAGAACTCGCAAGCATAGCCGAGCTTGTGGGCCTTGTCGTTTGCCTGAAGGGAAGCTGCATAGTTGCCACCTACCTTATATATACCTGTTCCGAGAGGGGCGCTACGGTCGAACTCACGAACGATAACGTATGGGTTTGCGAAGAAACCGCCCTTGAAGTAAGGACCTACCGGAGTAACGAAAATCATGAAGAGATACTCCTTGGCTGGGTGAACACCAACCTGAGCACCAGTACCAACGAGCAGAGGACGAACATAGAGAGTTGCACCTGACTCGTATGGTGGGATATAATCCTGATTCAGACGGACCACCTTGTCCACCATCTCATTGAAAAGCTCTGTAGGAACCTCTGGCATGAGAATTCCGCGACTTGTTGACTGCATACGAGCAGCATTCTCGTCGGTACGGAACACACGCACCTTGCCGTCTGGACAACGATAAGCCTTGAGACCCTCGAAAGCCTCCTGACCGTAGTGCAGACACGTAGCAGCCATGTGCATGTTGATGTATTCACTGGAGCAAACCTCGATTTCGCCCCACTTGCCGTCACGATAGTAACAGCGAACGTTGTAGTCTGTAGGTCTGTAGCCAAACCCCAGATTAGACCAATCTAAATCTTTCATATTGATACTTTTTAGTTCGGAAAAATCAAATTTCAAAATGCAAAAGTATAAATTTTCTTTTAATTTTGCAAGAAAGTAGGCTTTTTTTTCATTTTAAGCTGAAAAATCTTGCTTTTGAATTGAAAATGATACCTTTCGGGCTTTTCTCGTCGGTACCATAAACCGGGCTTTTAGTCCCAAGTTGCTCCATCACTGCTCCATCGCTGCTCCATCGCTTGTCCATCGTTTCGATGGAGTATCGATGGACTATCGATGGAGAATCGATGGAGTATCTATGGAGGAAGAGCAGAATTAGAGCGGAGGAAAAGAAGAGTAAGAAAAGAGGAAGAGAGGAGGACGGGCAAAAAAATAAGGAAGGCAAAACCTTCCTTATTGATTGTTACTTTCCGCTTTCGAGAATCTTCTTTATTTCCTCGTCGGTTTTCGTGAGTTTGTCTTTGCAAAGCTTGATGAGCTGCTGCGCTTTCTTCAGTTCGGTGCTCATCATGTCAATGTCGAGTTCTCCGCTCTCCATTTTCTGTACAATCTCCTCGAGTTGAGAGACTGCCTCTTCATAGTTAGGTGCCTTTTTCATATCTTGTCTCTTTTATTTTACGATAGTATCAATAGCGCCAGAAGCCATTACGACCGTTACTTCGTCGCCTTTCTTGAGCGATTTAGGGTCTTTTATCGCCATTCCGTCGTGAAGGGCGATGCTGTATCCTCTTCTCAGAACGTGGATTGGATCAACGGCATTGGTGCGTTGTGTCAGCATTTCGAGCTGATAGCCGGCTCGCTCAACGCGGTTCTTAGCTATGAGAGGAAGCCTCTGCTCGATAGTCGATATTCGGTTCTGCTCTATATTTAAGGACTGAATAACGGAAGTCTGTAATCTTGTGGCAAGATTAGCAAGCCTTGATTCTTCTTTTGTCTTCTTCAAGGAGAAAGCAACGGGCAGAAAACTCTGGATTCTGCCAAGTCGGAGACGCTCACGCTCCATTCTTGAACGGACATAATCCGTTATACTTCGTGAAGCATCCTCGATTCTGTCGAGAGCTTCTAATAGGTTGTCTATGAGCCATGTAGCTGCTGCCGTTGGGGTCTTTACCCTTACGCACGAAATCATGTCAAGAATACATTCATCACGATCATGTCCGATACCGGTTATTATTGGTAAAGGGAAGTTCGCCACGTTCTCTGCAAGTTCAAGGGTGTCGAAACCTGAGAAATCGCTCGTCGCACCACCTCCTCTGATTATTACAACCACGTCGAAATCCTCGATGGAATCGTTGATTTTGTTAAGTGCCTCTATGATTGTCTGCTCTACTTGCTCGCCTTGCATAATGGCAGGGAAGAGTCGGGTAGAGAACTGAAATCCGTACTCGTTATTCTGGAGTTGGTCGCAGAAATCCCCATATCCAGCGGCTGTCTGAGAAGAGATGACGGCAATTTTCTGGGCGAACATCGGAACAGGCAGGGATTTGTTGAGGTCGAAGATTCCCTCGCGCTTCAAGGTGTTTATGATTTCCTGCCGTTGGCGAGCCATATCGCCAAGGGTATAGTTCGGGTCAATGTCCTGAACAATCCATGAAAAGCCGTATGCCTCATGGAACTGGGGCTTGACCATTAGCAGAACCTTCATTCCCGGACGTGGACGCTCGCCTGTTACCTTCATGAACTTTGGCAGGATATAGCTCCAAGTACTTCTCCAGCATCTTGCCTGAGCACGAGCAACCAGCGTGTCCTCATCTTTCTGTACCAAATCCATATAGCAATGCCCGCCCGACTCGCGGCATTCCGCAAGTTCGGCTTCAACCCAGTAGGTTTCGCTTAGCGAATAGTCGATAACCTGTCTGACGAGATTGTTGAGTTGGTAGAGTGTGAGGTTCATAACATAGAAGGCAGGTTCTGTTAATTCCCACCTGAATTTTCCGCAAAGATATGAGAAAAAACTGATTTGGCAAAACAAATTGGCGAATTTATTTTGAAATGATATAAAAATATACTAACTTTGTGCCCTAAATAAATAATGTTCGTAAATGGATAATAAACAAACCGCTTTGGAAGATAATAAGCAAGCCACTTTGGAGCTGGGCACAAAGCCTGTTGGAAGATTGCTGATGCAGTATGCGTTGCCGGCAATCGTCGCTATGGTTGCTGCCTCGCTCTACAATATGGTGGATAGCATTTTTATCGGTCAAGGCGTTGGCGCTTTAGCAATTGCAGGATTGGCAATCACCTTCCCGTTCATGAATCTCTCTGCTGCCTTCGGTGCTGCGGTAGGTGTGGGCTCCTGCACATTCATCAGTATGAAACTTGGTCAGCGTGACTATGCCATAGCTAACAAGATATTGGGTAATTGCATGATGCTGAATATCGTTGTGGGACTCTGCTTTGGTGGAATATGTCTGCTGTTCCTTGACCCTATACTGAGATTCTTCGGAGCTTCTGACAATACACTCCCATTCGCCAAGGATTATATGCAGATAATTCTTTTGGGTAATGTCTTCACGCATCTGTACTTCGGTTTGAATGCCGTGCTTCGTTCCGCTAGTAAGCCTCGCCACGCTATGTATGCCACGATTTTCACGGTTGTGGTCAATACAATTCTCGACCCGATCTTCATCTATGGCCTGGATTTGGGCATTAGAGGTGCAGCTTTTGCCACAGTACTCTCTCAGTTCCTTGCGCTTTCCTGGCAATGGAAACTGTTCTCCAACAAGGAGGAGCTTCTGCATTTCGACTATAGTCTTTTCAGACTTGACAAGCCGATTGTGAAGAATATCATAGGTATCGGTATTTCGCCATTTGCGATGAATGCATGTAGTTGTCTCGTGGTGATTTTTGTCAACACCTGTCTGATGAAACATGGAGGTGACCTTGCTGTTGGAGCGTATGGCATAGCAAACAGAATAGGTTTCGTCTTTGTTATTGTGGCAATGGGTGTGAACCAGGGAATGCAGCCGATAGCAGGCTATAACTATGGAGCGCAGAACTATGACCGTCTTCGCAAGGTCGTGAAGCTCGCAATATCTTGTGCTACTATTGTTTGTACGGTCGGATTCCTTGTGGCCATGTTTGCTGCCCATCCATGTGCAAGGCTGTTTACCAAGGATGAATCGTTGATGAATCTTGCAAGTACAGCCATTAGGATGATGATGATGATGTTCCCTATTGTGGGATTCCAGATAGTTGTAACCAGTTTCTTCCAGAGTATCGGCAAGGCAAAGGTGAGTATGTTCCTCTCCCTCTCTCGTCAGTTGCTGTTCCTCGTTCCTGCTCTCGCTATCTTCTCAGAGATATGGGGGCTTTGGGGCATATGGAGCGCAATGCCGTTTTCTGATGCTCTTGCTTCAATAGTGGCAGCGGTAATGATGAAAAAATCGAGCGTATGGAAAAGATAATTATCAATGTAGGTCGTGAGGTCGGCAGTAGCGGTAGTGAAGTTGCCAAGTTGCTTGCAAGGGAGTTTAATGCTCGTTTGCTCGATAAGGAACTTCTTGACTTGGCTGCCCAGGAGAGCGGTTTTTCCGCAAAGTTGTTCAAACAGAACGATGAGCACAGAGGGTTCCTCAATCATCTGTTCCATCTCAGCGGAACTGCAACTTCCGGAGACTTCTATGAGGACAGGCTTTCGCCAGAGGCATTGTTCAAGTTCCAGAGCGATGCCATCAGAAAGGCTGCTAGTGAAGGTTCTTGTGTTATCTTGGGAAGGTCGGCTGACTATGTGCTCCGAGATATGAAGAATGTCGTCAATGTCTTTGTCCATGCAGACTTGGAAGACCGCATAGCGTGTGTTTCGAGGGTGAAGATGTGTGATGCGGAAACTGCCAGGAAACTGATAGAGAGGAAGGAAGAGGAAAGGTCGGCCTACTACAACTACTTCACAGGAAAGAAGTGGGGCGACTCAAGAAGTTACGATCTCTGTGTCAATTCCTCTCTGTTGGGAATAGAAGGGACGGCAAGGCTGATCTCTGGATTCGTACGTGAGGTTATTTCTTTAAGAAAAGAACAAATGGCTAATAACAACAATTAATACTTTGAACAAATGAAAAAGATTTTACTGTTAGGTTCTGGTGAACTGGGTAAGGAGTTCGTTATTGCTGCAAAGCGTAAGGGCGTTTATGTTGTGGCATGTGACAAATATGATAATGCTCCAGCAATGCAGGTGGCAGACGAGCGTGAGGTGTTCTCTATGCTCGATGGTGATGCTCTTGCTGCTGTAGTAAACAAGCATAAGCCTGATATCATCGTACCTGAGATTGAGGCTATCCGTACTGAGCGTCTCTTCGAGTTTGAGAAGCAGGGTATTCAGGTAGTGCCTTCTGCACGTGCGGTGAACTATACTATGAATCGTCAGGCAATACGTGACCTTGCTGCCAAGGAACTTGGACTCAGAACAGCAAAATATTACTATGCCAAGACATACGAGCAGCTTGTAGAGGCAAGTAAGGAAATTGGTTTCCCTTGTGTAATCAAGCCTCTCATGTCTTCTTCTGGTCATGGTCAGAGCACAGTTGAGAAGTTTGAGGATTTGAAGACTGCTTTCGATGCTGCTATGGCAGGTGCTCGTGGTGACGTGAAGGAAGTTATCATTGAGGAGTTCATCCACTTCACTTCTGAGTTTACCCTTCTCACAGTTACCCAGAAGAATGCTCCAACGATTTTCTGTCCTCCTATCGGACACGTTCAGAAGGGTGGCGACTATCGTGAGTCTTGGCAGCCATATCAGATTCCTGAGAAGGATTTGAAGGATGCACAGCAGATGGCAGACAAGGTGACAAAGGCTTTGACTGGCTATGGCATCTGGGGTGTTGAGTTCTTCCTCACAGATACAGGTGTTGTATTCTCTGAGCTCTCTCCACGTCCACACGATACAGGTATGGTGACACTCGGTCACACAACAAACCTCTCTGAGTTCGAGCTTCATCTGCGTGCTATTCTCGGTCTTCCTATTCACGATATCCGACTTGAACATGCTGGTGCCTCTGCTGTTGTTCTTGCTGACAAGGACTATACCGAGGCTCCTGAATATAATCTCGTTGACGCATTGAAGGAAGAGTGTACCCGTGTTCGTATATTCGGTAAGCCGGGTGGACATTTCGGTCGTCGTATGGGTGTAACTCTCTGTTATGGAGATTTGAATGCAGATGTAAATGCACTTCGTGATAAGGCAAAGCGTCTTGCGAAGACAGTTCTCGGAACTGACCCATATATGGAGAAGTAAGAATTTGTAAATGGTCTTTGGGAAAAGAATCATAGAATATATCAAGAACATGGGAAAGTCGCTATTCTCAAAGGATAGTTTCGGCTTTCTTGTGTTCATGTATGCTCTTGGTATAGTTGAGAGCTATGCCGTTCTTCCACATTGGAAAGGGGCAAAGGTATATGACAATCTTTACTATGAGCTTTTCTTTGACCTGCTGATACTTACATTCCTTGTGGCACTTGTTCCGCAGAAGATAAGGAAATTTCCTCTGCGCAAGGCTGTAAGGGGTGTTATTTACGTCATTGCCTATTCGCTTGCCATCATAGACACGTTCTGTATGGTGCAGTTCGGCAATACCATAAGTCCGTCGATGTTGCTGCTCGTCGGAGAGACAACAGGAAATGAGACGGCAGAGTTCTTGAGCACCTACGTCAATCTTGAGGTTGTTTTTACAACCGAACTCGGTTGGGTGTTGCTCGTATTGCTTGTGCATATCATATACGAAGGTGTAAAGTGGAAAGTAAAAAGGATAAAGTGGAATGTCGAATGGGTAAATAGGTTAGCTCCTTTTGCCTTTTGCCTCTTGTCTTTGGTTGTCGTTATTCTTGGATGGAGCGATACCATCACCAACAAGAATTGCATGATTCGCCACTTCAACTGCAAGACGGTAGGAGATGTAGAAAAAGACATGAACCTTCATCCAAGAGTTGAGATGTATCAGCCTGTGTATCGTCTTGCTGATGCTTTCTTTACCAATCACCTTGTCTCTCTACAACTCGACCGATTGAAGGAAGAGGCGGAGAAGGTGGAAAAGATGACTCCTGAGCAACTCGGAATACCTTCCGACTTGAAGGATTCTAAGCCTTCGAATATCGTTCTGATTATTGGCGAGAGTTTCAATAAGTACCACTCTCAGCTCTATGGGTATGAAAAGAAAAATACCCCACGGCAGGTGAAGATGGAGAAGAGTGGACGATTGGTGAAGTATTCCGATGTCATGGCACCATGGAACCTTACGAGTTTTGTCTTCAAGCATTTGATGACGACATATTGTGTAGGCGATGAAGGTGACTGGTGTGACTATCCGCTTTTCTGCCAACTGTTCCGTAAGGCAGGCTATCAGGTTAATTTCCTCACGAATCAGTTCCTGCCTCATGCTAAGGATGCCATCTATGATTTCAGCGGTGGCTTCTTCATCAACGACGAGATGCTTAGTAAAGTGCAGTTTGATGTCAGGAATGAACAGACACACCTCTGGGATGAGGAATTGCTGAAAGACTATGCCCGACTTGTAGCACCACCAGAAGGCGTTGTCGATACAGTTTCTGTTCCGTCGCTCACCATATTTCACCTTATGGGACAGCATGTGAACTATCGCATCAGATGTCCGAAGCAGAAAATGAAGTTCTTTGCGAGTGACTATGATTGTCCGCAGAACACTCAGAAGGAGAAACGAAATATTGCCTATTACGACTGTGCTGTGTGGTACAATGACTCAGTAGTAAGTACTATTGTTGACCGTTTCAAGAACGATGATGCTATAATCATATATTTCCCGGATCATGGTGATGAGGTGTATGGACCTGGTTCTTTGCATCATTGTGGAAGAAACCATACAACGAATATCACCAAAAATATTGCCCAACAGGAATATGAGATTCCAATGTGGTTCTATTGTACGAAGAAATATGCCAATAGGCATCCTGATGTGGTGACTGCAATAAGGAAAGCAAAGAATAAGCCTTTCATGACCGATGCTATGTCGCATCTGCTTCTTGGTCTAGCCGGGATAAAATGCAAGGCATATCGTCCAGAACTCGATTTGCTAAGTCCTCAGTATAATGAAAAAAGGCAAAGACTGATGCAGCATCTGGTGGATTATGATGAAGTTGTAAAGAGCAAATGATAAAATTAAGCAAGTCCGAATCTCAGGCGATGCGTGGAATAGCCATCCTCGCTATCGTGCTACATAACTACTGTCACTGGCTTGGAAAGATGGTGCAGGAGAATGAATATCAGTTTTCTGAGCGTAATGTCAGACGGCTGATGGTTGAACTTGCTCATCCCTCTTGGGAACTCATTGCCCATCTCCTTTCATTCTTTGGACACTATGGCGTGCCAGTATTTGTATTCCTTAGTGCCTATGGACTGGTTATGAAATACGAGAGATCGCCTTTAGCAGAAAGTAATCAGGAAAGTGCGTTCTCTTTTATCTGGAAGCATTACAAGAAACTCTTCTTGATGATGATAGTCGGATATTCCGCATACGTCATGGTTGATTATATGACACCAGGTCCACGTCGATATGAATTCTGGAATGTTGTGGGGCAGTTGGGTATGTTTAGCAACCTATACAAAGATCCTGATCACGATATATGGCCTGGTCCATATTGGTACTTTGGATTGATGGTGCAGATATATATCGTATATCGCTTGGTGTTCTATCCTCAAAAACTGCAGTCGAATAAGTGGCTTGTCGGTGGCTTGTTCACAGTAACCCTTTTTGCCCAGTTGTTTTTCCTGCCTGAAGGACTGGCACTTCAATGGTATCGTTATAACGTGATGGGTTCTCTGCCAGTATTTATTGCAGGAGTGTTGTTTGCTCGATATAACCGTTTTAACGAACCTACACGCACCACCTACGCATTCCTTGCCATTGCAAGTACGGCGTTGATATTTCTGCTTAGCCTGTGGTTCACCACGTGGATTATCGTACCTTTCATAATCTGCATAGGCACGGTGGCAATCGTAAAACTGCTTCCGCAATCCTTGATGAATATCCTTTCATGGGTGGGAGGTATCTCTGCAGCAATGTTTGTGTGTCATCCAATCACACGAAAGGTGATAATCCCAATATCACGTCATGGCGACCTCTTTGCAGGATTGCTGCTTTATATCGTTGCCACTATCGTGTTGGCAATGATTTTCAAGAAGGTAATGACTCTAATCAAGTAATCTGTATTTTTCGTGAAGATAAAAGACATAGACCTCGTAAACGTCTCCCGATTCAGGGCGGAGCATATGGGAATGGCGATGCTTTTCGTCATCCTCTTCCACGTGGGATTGCCAAGGTGGAGTGACTTCTATGGTCTCCGCCGAATGGGTAACCTTGGTGTGGATATGTTCCTGTTCCTAAGTGGTGTAGGTCTGTGGTTCTCATGGGCAAAACGGAATGTTGAAGGCTCTTTCTTAAAAGATTGGGTAGCCTTTTATATGAGGCGTTTAAAGCGTATCTATCCAGTATGGCTCATAATAGCGTGTCTGTACTATATACCGCGATTTGATGGAGTACATTGGGTGGATCTCTTTGGAGATATTCTCATAAACTGGGATTTCTGGCTACACGATGAACTTACGTTTTGGTATATCCCAGCCACGATGATGCTTTATATCTTTGCTCCGCCATATATGGAACTTATACGACGGCATCCGATTTATAATTGGCTTGTGCTTGTAATGGTGATGTGGTGCATCCTTGTGCAGTGGGTAACGCCAATCCATCAGGCTGTAGGGCATATTGAGATATTCTGGAGTAGAGTGCCGATATTCTTCCTCGGTATCAATATGGGTGAGATGGTAAGGCAGAAGAAGAGTCTCGACGGACAATGTATTTGGATGGTGTGGATAATGTTCCTTATGTCACTCTGCACAAGCATCTGGCTTGAACAGGAGATTCATGGAAAGTTCCCTCTCTTTATTGAGAGGATGCTCTACATCCCTCTTACCGTCACAACGATCATCCTTCTTAACCGTGTGTTTCGCAGAACTCCGCAGTGGTTTAATAAGAGTGTGGCGTGGTTTGGAGCCCTTAGTCTTGAAGCATATCTCATTCATATAGAGTTTGTGCTCAAGCCACTAGAGAAGAATACAGACTTCGGATACTGGATGACATTCCTTATAACTGTTGTTGTCACAATGCCATTGGCGTGGTTGCTACATTACTTAGTAAACAATGTCATTCTGAAATACTTATTCAGTAAACAAAGATAGCATGATGAAAAATCTCATCCGACTAACACGGCCATATCAGTGGGTGAAGAATATCTTCATCCTCCTGCCACTGTTCTTTGGTGGCGCTCTTACTGATTTCCCGTCTGCCATACTTGCGTTGAAAGCATTCTTTGCATATAGTTTTGCCGCTTCTGCGATATACTGCTATAACGACATCATTGATGTGGAGGACGACCGTAAGCATTCGGAGAAATGCAAGCGTCCGATTGCATCAGGGGCGATTAGCATTAAGCAAGGCTATGTGATTATGGCAGTGATGATGGTGCTCTCTTCTGCCGTTATCGCGTGGATGGGTGAGAGATCATTGCTCGTTGGTGGGGTAGTGGTTACATATTTCATCCTCGACATTCTGTATTGTCGATGGCTGAAACGTCATGCCATAGTGGATGTGTGTGTGCTGTCGTTCGGTTTCGTGCTGAGAATCCTTGCTGGAGGCTTTGCTACAAACATTACGCCTTCCAATTGGCTAGTGATGATGACCTTCCTACTCACTCTCTTCCTTGCCTTTGCCAAGCGAAGGGATGACGTGGTGAGGATGTTGAAGACGGGTGAGGCTCCACGACATAACACGGAACGATATAACCTCACGTTCATAAATCAGGCTGTCACCATCACGGCTGCGGTTACGGTGGTGAGTTATATCATGTACACGGTATCTCCATCCGTTACACAGCGTATAGGTTCAGAATATGTGTATTTAACTTCTGTCTTCGTGATACTTGGCCTGCTGAGATATATGCAACTCACCCTTGTTGATGAGAAGAGTGGCGACCCTACCAAGATGCTGTACTCCGACCATTTCCTACAGTTGGTTATTGCGATGTGGTTTGCGTCGTACCTTGTCATAATATATGTGTAGATAATGTACAATTTATTCTTCTCCGATTTCGACGGCACATTGACCACCAAAGACTCGATGATGTCGATTATAATATATCAGCGTGGCAGGTTTGGACTTGTTTTTGCTCTGCTCCGTATATTGCCTTGGCTTATACTGATGTTTATGGGCAGATATTCCAATCAGCGTACGAAGGAGCGACTTCTGCACCATTGCTTCGGACAAATGACGGAGGAGGAGTTCAATACTTTCTGCCAGAGATTTGCAGACAGTCATAGGCATATACTGAGAAAAGACCTCTATGACAGGTTGATGGAGGCAAAGAAGAATGGTAACGAGGTGGTGGTGGTGACGGCAAGTCCTGAGAATTGGGTGAGTCGTCTCGTGCCAGAGTTTAAAGTATTAGGGACAGAGATGGAGTTTAGCCCTTGTTTCACAGGAAGATTCCTCACTCCCAACTGCTATGCACAGGAGAAAGTGAACAGAATACTTGAAGCATACCCTGAGTTGAAAACGGATAGGAACAGATATCACGTTATCGCGTTTGGTGACTCACGAGGTGATAAGGAGATGCTTGAGTTTGCGGATGAGAGAATTACGATTTCGTAAATAAGATAGATGAAGAGTATATTTGACATATTCAGAATACGTAAGGACGAGCGATGGCTGGCAATTGTGTCGGCTTTGTTATTCTCGTTCCTTAACTTCATGACTGTATATATGTACTGGGGGCGGTTCTGTGTCTTATCATCTAATTATCATCGTCTGTTCGTGCGCTGGTTCAAGATTTCAGGCTTCGACCCATTGACGTACGAGGTGATATCCTATTGGGATACGGCATACAACGTATATCGTCATCCACTTTTGGCATTCTTCATGTGGCCCTTCGCTCAATTGAATCAGTTGATGATGTCGCTCACGGGCAAGAACTTCGCCACGGTCATCACAGCGTTCATAGTAGTCTTCTGTGCCCTGTATTCTGCAATCTTCCTGTTCAGAATATTTAAGGACATAATAATGGTGAAGGTGCGTGAAGCCTATCTTCTCACGGCTCTCGCATTTAGTATGGCATTCATCATGCTCTCGGCAATGGTGCCAGACCACTTCATCATGTCGATGTTCGCCCTCACCTTGACGCTGTATCTCTCAGGCAAGAAACTGAGGAACGGTTCTGCTCTCAATATGTGGCAGACGATAGCATTGTTCATCCTCACGGCAGGCATCTCGCTCAACAATGGACTAAAGGTGTTCCTTGCTGCTCTTGTCACTCGTCGGAAGCGATTCTTCGAGTGGCGTTTTCTACTTCTTGCCGTCATACTGCCTTGCGCTATGATATGGGGTTTTGCCCGTTGGGAATATCGCACATACGTATGGCCAAAGGAGATGGCGCGCAATGAGGTAAAAGCGAAGAAGAACCGTGAATATACGGAGAAAATACGTCAGCAGGCACGTGACTCAATTGGTTCACAGGACTCTCTTGCCGTTGAGGCATTGACAAAGAAGATAAAGAACCAAAAGGCGAAAGAGAAATACCGTCGTGACCATAAGAAGATATGGAACAAGAACACTGGTAAGCCGATAGCCAAGGGAGAGTTCATGCGCTGGACAGACAAGACCACCTCGCGTTGGGACGTGGCGTTGGAATGCCTCTTGGGCGAGGGCATACAGTTGCACAAGGACTACTTGCTCGGTGATGTCCTGCGTAACCGTCCGTTGATTGTACGATACGATACCAGTAATATCCTTGGATATATCAACTATTTCGCAGAGGCTGTTATTGTCCTGTTGTTCCTGATTGGAGTATGGATGGGCAGAAAGAAGATATTCCTATGGACGGCTATGTCATTCCTTATCCTTGATATGGCTCTCCACATGGGGCTTGGTTTCGGCATCAATGAGATATACATCATGTCGGCTCACTATCTCTTTGTGCTCCCTATTGCTATAGCATATCTGTTCAAGGCGTTAGAGGCGAGAAAACGGTCATACATGGCTGTCACTGCCGCTTGTGCGCTGACCGCCGTGTGGTGCTTTGTGTGGAATATAACTAACATCATTGGATATTGTCTATGAAGAAGTTTCTGACCAGACATAAGGAGACCTTGTTCGTTGCGCTGATAGGATTTGTCATCATCGTAGCACTCAACATAATGATGCTTCAGTATCACTATGCACCGTGGACGAATCCGAAGGTAGGCTTCTGGTCTGCATTTTGGAACAGATTTGAGATTTCAGGCTTCGACCCATACACATACATCGTGGTATCCAAATGGCGTACGCTATATGTGCTCTCACGTCATCCTCTACTTGCTGGCATGATGTGGCCGTTGTCGCAACTCAACGCATGGCTGATGGAAGAGACTGGCATGAACTGTGCCATCTTTATAGTAGGTGCATTGCTCGTGGTGTGCAGTCTATCGGCATGGTTGCTGATGTACAGGATAATGCGTCGGTTGCTGAATATGTCGGCTAGGATTAGCCTGCTGCTTACCTTCTATTTCTATTCATTCTCCCATGTGATGCTCACCATCTTCGTGGAAGACCACATGGCATTCACCCTACCGTTGCTTCTTCTCTCCATATACCTTGCAGGAAAAGCCATCAAGAAAGGTAAGACGATGCCTCTGTGGCAGTCGTTGCCGTTGCTCTTCGTCTCAACAGGCATAACCACGACAAACTGTGTAAAGATAGGATTGGCTGACCTTTTCACGCAATGGGGTAAGAAGCCTTTTGCAAGGATCGTGCTTCATTTCCTCATATATCTGATT
>JAEEGG010011351.1_pt1 | contig 19453 bp, 15 predicted proteins | sample 9134161 | NCBI WGS metagenome assembly JAEEGG01 (sample SAMN16246543, study PRJNA631951) | gut metagenome | biome: gut microbiome; feature: rumen; material: CR-attached | host: Bos | place: Iran: Karaj | collected 2018-10 | reverse complement strand
TGTTGTGGATCTGGTCAACATTGTTTTAAATAATGAATGATGAACGAGAACGTTATTTTTGACATTGGCGTTGGTTGCCATTCGGATAGAACCTTTAGGCTTGAATCTTGAGCCTTTAGCTTCCTCCACGATACCACTTTGACGTGGAATCCCGAATTTGGAGCCAAACGGAGAATGTCGAGAGTCAATTGCATGGAGTATTGGAAGACACTTCTGTTGCGACACTGGCAGCCATGGAGGGTAAGTCCATCTATACGCTGAGTCGTGGCATCAAGGAATACACGGGCTTCAAGAAGGCTGGTGGTACAGTGAAGACCATACCTGCCTACAAGGCATATTTGCCTGTTGACGATGCTGGCGAAGCCAAGTTCATCTCATGTTCCTTCGCTGCTGACCCAACAGACATCGATGTACTCCGTATCGACACCCTGCAAGATTCTGGTGACATCTACGACCTGACAGGACGCAAGGTGACCACTCCAAAGCAGGGCATCTACATCGTTAATAGTAAAAAAATGCTAATAAAATAATAATGAAAAAAAATCTTTTAGCCATCCTTGCGCTGGCATTTTCCACCGCTGCCAATGCAATAGACATCACCTTAACAGTGGACTCCACCCGCTACCAGCGAATCACGGGATTCGGAGCAGCAGCATGCGACGGAGCCATGTGCCCCTACGCCGACGACACACAACCCGTGAAACTGCTCTATGGAGCGGATTCTCCTATCGGACTGAACATCATGCGCATTGAAATTTCGCCTGATTTCAAGGGAGACCTCTCTTATCAGGACGTGGGGTGGGACACTCCCTACGACTGGCACGGATCTTTGCCATGCGCCAAGGAAGCCAAACAGAGAGGAGCATTGGTTTTCGGAACTCCTTGGTCACCACCAGGAGCATACAAGACCAACGGCACCCCACAAGGCGGAAACAGCGAGCAGCAAGGTTACCAACGTGGAGCATTGCGCGAAGACTGCTATGATAAGTTCTTCCCATGGCTCAACTCCTTTCTGGCATACATGAAGAGCAACGGTGTGGATATCGACGCCGTGTCCGTACAGAACGAACCCGACTGGTGGGTCAGCTACTCTGGATGTCTATACACACCACAGCAGCAACTCAACCTTGTCAAAAACTACGCCTACATGCTCGATAGGCAGACTTATCCCAACGTGCGACTCATCAGCGCCGAACCGCTCGGATTCGACCCCCAGTATTCCGACGCGCTCATGAACGACCCTACGGCACGCAACCAAATCGACATCATTGCCGGACATATATACGGACACCCGCCATTGGGAAACATGCAGCAAGCGGCCGTACTGGCTGCACGCTACGGAAAGGAGGTCTGGATGACTGAACACTCCGCCACCGACAACATCAACCACCTACCATACTGGAGCGACCAACTGCGATTCGCCGAGGAACTCAACGAATGTATGCTAGCAGGAGGAACTGCTTATATACATTGGTATATGCGCGCGCATTGGTCATTCGTCGGCACTGGTGAGGAACAGTACAACCCCGGAAACACGAAGAACCAACTGTTGCCACGAGCTTACGTCATGTCGCACTTCTCCAAGAACGTCACGGGATCCACGCGTCTCGGAACTAACGCCAGTATCTACACCGGAACAGAAAGCGAGTACGAGTTCTCAGCATACATCAAGGGTGACTCGCTCATCGTCATGGCCATCAATACCACCGGCAGCGAATACAACCTCAACCTCAAACTGCCTTACAAAGCCAAGAGCGGTAAAAGGATTCTGTCTACGTCCAACGAATCACTGTGCCAACAGACGGCCATCTCCATCGCGGAACCAACCAAGGAACTGACCGTCTCTCTGCCTGCACAAAGCCTCACTACACTGATCTTCACCATCGACAACAACAACTTCATGGATATGCAAGTGGGCGACAACATCGTTAGCGACGCACCGACGGTTTGGGAAGGACAGACGGCCGAATACGGCGGATTGGGACACACGGCTTACGAACGCTACCTACATGGTGGTCCTATAGGTGTTGGCGATGTGCTCACACAGACTCTCACAGGTGTGAAAAGCGGTACGTATAACGTCACCCTTGAGTTGGCTGCTTCCTATACCCCAGGTCGTGGTTTCGTGTGTCCAACGGGAACAGGTCTCTCCCAGGCATTCGCCAATGATGAATACCGTGCCCTTGAGGTATTCGAACGGGAATGGGTTTCATCAATACAGCCTATCACAATTTCTACCGCTGTCACCGACGGCAAGCTGAAATACGGCATCCGCAACATCGCTAATGCCGGCAACTGGTACGTGGCTAATGTCACAAGCATCACATACGTATCGACAAACACCAACAACACCTTTAACATCAATACGTCTGCACAACACGGTACCCTCACTTCCAGCGTGTCCAACACCACCGCTGGCACTACAGTTACCCTCAGTGCCACTCCTGACGCAAACTTCCAGTTGGAGTCTCTTACAGTCACAACATGCACTGGAGAAAATGTCGCCGTTAACGGAAACTCCTTCGTCATGCCAGCAGAGGACGTCAACGTCACTGCCAATTTCTCACTCAGCTACGAAGTGGGTGATGATATCATAGCAATTGCTCCTACCGAATGGGAAGGACAGACGAATGTGTACAATGGACTGGGCCACACGGCTTACGAACACTACCTACATGGTGGTCCTATAGGTGCAGGCGATGTGCTCACACAGACCATTACAGGGCTGAAAAACGGAGTTTATGCCGTGACACTTGAATTGGCAGCCTCTTTCACCTCAGGACGTGGCTTCGAGTGCCCAACGGGCAACGGTCTTTCCGTGGCATTCGCCAACGAAACGCAGGAGAATCTGGAGGTGATTGATCGCGGATGGGTAAGCAGAGTTTCACCTATCACAATCAATGCCACTGTCACCGATGGCACGCTGAAATACGGCATCCGTAACCTTTCTGCTGCTGGCAATTGGTACGTGGCGAACGTCATAGGCATCAAATACTTAGGTGATGAAGAGACCTACATTCGTGGTGATGTGAACATCGATGGAAGTGTTGACATATCGGATGTTGTGGAATTGGTCAACATTATCTTGAACAGTCTAAGTGATAACCCGCGTGCAGATGTGAACGAGGACGGCTCTGTAGATATTTCCGATGTTGTGGATCTGGTCAACATTGTTTTAAGGTAGGTTCTACAAATTATGTCGGATTGATTTTTGAACCTACTTTAATTTTAAGTAGGTTTTCGAATCTATGGTGATAAGTTCCAACCAAGAAATAGTATGAAGGCTTTTGTAGAAATTGTTCGGCGATATTCCGTTTGCCTCGAAGATGCTGACGCACTGCTGGAAAGCTTTTCTTTGCAGTATCATTTTGTTAGGTTCGTTGACCAATAATTCGTGAAGTTTTTCAAGCACTGGAGAAAGCCATTTTTTCTCTCTATTCCGAGTCGTCTGCTGCTGTTTGGAAAACCAAAGATGGTTTTCTTCCTCAGGAACTTCGGACGTGAGGCAGAAACTGTTCTTGTCATCGTTGCGTCGTCTGCAATGCTTCATGATATAGCATCGAACGGAGCCGGGCTTTATCATGTATCCTTCAGCGGTGAGGTATGCTGTAATCTCATCGAAGGTGAAGCGTTTGTGTTCGTAGCAATAGTCTTTGATGACATCCATGGGCTTGCGGTTTATTTCACTGTCAGGAGCGTAAACCCATTTGCTTTTTCCCACTAACACGCACCACGGATATTTTGTTTTCGTTGTGGTCATAGAACTGAAGTGTTTTCTATCTCCCCTTCGTTTGTATTCCTCGGCGATTTCAGCAGGAGTTATTTCTTTATGCTCATAGATGATGCGTGCCAGTTTTTGTGTGACATTGAGATGCTCGTATCGGAGTTGGTAACTTGTGTTTCCATTTTCGTTAGTCAGTGTCTCGAATGTTTCCTGATGTGTCAGCAGGAGGCATATAAGATTCTTGTTGATGGTTTGTCCTTTCATGGATGGATGTTGGGAAACCTTGGTTAGTATCATGTCTAAGGACATGGGTCGCACTTCTTCTTGTAGGCAATAGACAAGGCTCTGATATGAAGCGTTGAAGAGTCTTTTCTCTATGTTCATGTCAAACATGATGGGCTGGTTTTGAATCCAATGAATCACAGTGTCTCCCTTTGCTATTCGTTTCTTCAGCATGAATGCGATGGCTTGAAGGCGAGAAGACTCGGCAACTTGCTTGTTAGTGACGATTTCACCTATTTTGGATTGTGCATAAAGGTTGATGGCTTCCACAAACTCTGGTTTTATCAAACTTCTCTTCACATGGATGTTTTTGAATGATGGATGGAGCAGTTCGTCGCAGATGTCAAAAGTCAGCACGCGTATTCTTTCTTTCGTGAGCGGTTTGATGCCCTCCACTCCTTGTTTTATCTGATTGTACATATCAGTCACGCTCATTCCCTCCACGTAAAAGGATCGTATGATGAATTTGACGAGCGGAGTCATACCTCTTAATGATAAGGTTCCTAACTGCTGAAAGGCAATGTCCATCTTTTCCAGCATGTCGGTTGGTTCATATTTGCTGAAGTCGGGAATCATAGATTGATAGGTTCTCGAATGGTTTGGACAATTTGATGAAGAGGTCTTGTCTTCTGTTTCTAATGGAGCATCAAAATTCAGTTCCAGCTGTATTGCATCTGTTTCCATTGTTTACAATTCTTTATCTATTTTGTGCATTCCATGCAAATTTAGAAATAAAACTCGTAAAAAAGAACGAAATATGCCAAAAACTTTCTATCTTTGCCATCAATCCATGAATAATTAGCAACCTTAAAAAGAGATGGTTATGAAAAAAATATTAAGTTCAGTGCTGCTCGTCTTTTTGTGTCCTTTCGCTGCTTTCTCCCAGTCGGCAGATAGTATCCCTCAGCTAAAACCAGCGGAGAAAGGTCCTTCCATCAATATCGATGCCAATATGCTGGCGCGTGGAGAATATCGTTATGGTGGTATGCCTGTGGCAGAAGTTGTGGACAATCATGCTGCTTTTGTGATGGATCGTATCCGCTTGAGTGCAGAACTCTCATGGGGCAATCTCAGCATGAGAGTCACGCCCCAGCATGCAGGAATTTGGGGACAGTCGAATGGCGGTTCGTTCAATCTTAACGAAGGTTGGATGCAATATACCACGAAGCCGGGACTTTTCTTCAAGATAGGTCGTCAGGCATTGCGATACGACGATGAGCGTATCATCGGTTCAGATGACTGGTCGATGATGTCTGTCACGCACGATGTGCTGAAATTGGGCTATGACGGTAAAAACCATCATGCACATGCCATTGTGGGTTTCAACCAAAATGGTGAGAAAATCAACGGAGGTACCTTCTACAAGAATGGCTATCAGCCTTATAAGTCGATGCAAACCCTTTGGTACCATTATGATTTCTCCCATTTCCCATTGGGCATTTCCGCCGTTTTTATCAATACAGGAATGCAGGATGGAGATGATGAGGATGACGAATACGAAACCATGAACCAGCAGCTTTTTGGTGGTTACGTGAAATTCCATCCTAAAAACTTCTCATTAGAGGCTTCATACTACCGACAAATGGGTAAGAGCGAGTATGGTTTGGACATTTCAGCCTATATGGCAAGTGTGAAAACAAGCTACACGCTCATCAGTCCTCTGACGCTCAGCGCTGGCTACGACTATCTGAGTGGTGACGAGCGTTTTGCCGTGCCAAAACCTGGTCAGATAGGTCTTACTCAACATAAGACAATCCGTGGATTCAGTTCCATATTCGGTTCCCACCATCAATTCTATGGCGCTATGGACTTTTTCTATATGCAAACCTATGTGGGAGGATTCACGCCAGGCTTGCAGAATCTCTACTTTGGAGCCGACTACAAACCCCTCAACAATCTGAGTCTCACTGGAAACTATCACTATTTTGCAACTGCCTACAAATTACCAAATTTTGATAGGACACTCGGTCATGAAATAGAGTTTTCCACTTCGTGGCAATTCGACAAATATGTTGCTTTCCAAGCGGGTTATACCTTCATGTCCGGTTCCGAAACCATGGAGCGCTTGCACCGCACGAGCGACAAGCGTCACCTCCATTGGCTTTGGGCACAACTCATTTTCACCCCAAAGATTTTCCAAAAGTAAGTAACGATATTATTTGGAAAGAAATTAGAATAAATTGGAATCATTGTACCAGAATTGAGATGTTTTGGTAAAACATCCTTTTTCGAGAGGATTTATTCTAATTTCTTTCCTTTCTTCTTGCTGAAGAACTACTTCACGTTGAGGTAGCTCTTCAGTGCTTCCACATAATCTTCGAATGCTTTCAGACCTGTGGGCGTGATGCGGCAGACGGTGCAAGGCTTCTTGCCCTTGAAGGTCTTTTCCACCTCTATGTAGCCTGCTGCCGACAATTTGTCTATCTGCACACTCAGGTTGCCAGCCGTGGCTCCCGTCTGCTCCTTGATGTACGGGAACTCGGCATCTTCGGCACTGATGAGCAGCGACACAATGGCAAGTCGCAGCTCCGAGTGCAGCAGTGGGTCTAATGGCTTGAACATATTGCTTACTTCTGTTTCTTGAGCATCCAGCCTGGGAGCAGCAGGCCGATGAAAGTGAATACAGCCATAATAAGGTTAGGGGCAATGGTCTGGAGAGTACCGTAATATTCTAATGGAACCTTGCTCCAAGCCAGTAATGTCTGTGTCACGCAGAAAGACTCCCAAAAGAATCCTCCAATGCCACCAATAATGCCACACCACACCATCCACTTGCTCTTTAAGGTATAACCATTGATTGTAACAGCCATTCCCATCATCAGGAGAATGATACGAACAGGGTTGACGCGATTTTGGAAATACACCTGCATGTTATCTGCTACGAGAGCGTCGTGGAGCATCAGACGATTGAAAAGAATGGACAGCACGAAAAAAGTTAGGACGAAGATGCCGAATGTCTGCCATGTTTTATCTACCATTGTGCCGATAAAACTGGTTGGCGCCTTTGGCTTGTTTCTTTTGACGTAGCGTTCTATACCGATTACCAAAACAGGCACCAATACGTAGAGAAGATGAAAAGCCATGTTGCCAGTGAGCAAGGCGCAAATGCTGGTGACAAAGGCTATGCCGATAATGCAAAGACCTGAGATAAAGAGCGACATGCCAACATCCTCCGATACCGACTTGCGGCTTCGCTCTATCTGCTGCGTGATGATTTCCAGACTGCGCTCAGCAGTCATGTTGATATTTTCTTCCATAGTTCATTTTTTTTAAAGGGTTGTTCTTTTCCATTTTTTCATTTCTCCAGCCTCGTCCGTGCTCCTGCAGAAAGCACAAACTCAGCCATTGTTGTTCGAACTACGCCGCAAAGATAAATAAGTTTATTTTATAAACCAAATTATTTCGCAAACTTTTTTACACAACACCTTCATTTTTAACATTTCGCCACGCAGAAGGGGTGGAGCAGGCAAGAAAGAAGACCGTGACCTTTTATCTACCTTTATATATCTTTAGGTGAATGTCAGCATCCTATGAGAGGATTTACAGAAGTGCTTTATGGGATTATCTTCCGCGTCCAAAAGGATTTACAGAAGCGCTTTAAGGGATTTTCAGCTTCGCTCGAAAGGATTAACTGAACCTTTAGCTCGGCGCAAGCCAACCGCTCCTTTGGATTCAACTAGTTGCCGAAGGCTCGTCATCGCAACGGCGAGCGCTCGGCGTTGCGATAACGAAGGCTCGCTATAAATTCGCCGAGGGCTCGCCATGTCAGTAAAATCGAAGGAAAGTTTCAGTGTAATCGTAGGAGAGATTTAGTATAATTGAAGGAAATCGCCATTATAATCGAAGGAGAATGTCAGCAAATGGACTCTTCATCCTTGCAGATACTTGAAATCAAATGAGTTGACAACAGAATATCGTGAAAAACACGTCGAAATGATGGGAAAATATTATCAAAATATGATTATTTGCTAAATATTCAAGCGTTTTGTGTTTTCTTTTAGAGAAAATGAGTAACTTTGTTCCATTAACATAACTAAAGTTTCCCACCCTTGGAAGATATTTAATATCTGATAGATTAATTATCTATCAATCAGTATATTATCTACTTCCCTAAATGATAGAAAACTTAAGTAATTAACTATAACTTATTTGATAGATGCTCAATAAAAATGAGAAAATAACGGAAATAATGAATCTTATCGGATATGGTTTAGCTAAATTTGATAATGACTTCATTCAGGAATTTGACCAGCCGTCAAAAGCTGCGTTTGCAAGATACATTGTGGAATTAGGTCTAGCCAACACCACAAAAGCAGTATCAAACAGAATGGATAGTTTTGACCCATATTTTGAAAATGGTCGCAGAGGCTGGTTTCAACGAAATCAACGAGAACATATTAAACTGTTTATAGATAGTCTATTTGGAAATGAAGATGCTCATGGCTTTGCAAATGTAGTAAAGATGTACATTCATGAAATTGATTCGAATGTTACTCTAACAACCAAACAAATATCGCCAGCAATGAGATCCAAATTTAAGCAGTTACAAGAAACAGGTATGGAGGCAGAGTTCTTTTTTATGAACAATTATCAGTCTATCCCTATTTTTGATGGAGGCATTCTTGAAGATGCCAGATTGTGGGGAGATGGCTATGATTTCCAAATACAATGCTCAAATAGTTATTTGTTGGCAGAAGTGAAAGGCTTGCGTGAATCAAATGGGGCTATTCGGATGACTCAAAACGAATACAATAAAGCCCTCGAATATGCAAATGATTATGTGCTAGTTGTTGTTAGCAATCTATTAAGCACGCCTAAGTTGACATATGTTGAGAACCCTGTAAAAGAGCTTGTACTTACTCCACGTGAACAGCACACAAGTCAGATAAGTTATTATTCAAAACAATTATCTTGGTAAACTATGATTATTAAAGCATCATTCAACTATAAGGGGAAGCATTTTGATTATATGCGCCCTGTTGTGGAACTTGACAGAAACTATGAGGATGAAGAATTCGCTTATTTCCTTGAAAGAATACCGAATTCTGAATTCGGACTATTCGAAATAAACATAATGAAAGAACATAGCAATGGCAATTTAAAAGAAAATGGGTATGTATCTGTATATTTGGATGAAGCAAATGTTATGCCTGATAATATTGTTGCATCTATGATTAGTTTCTGGTATATATAGTATGGCTATATTTCTTTGCCCAGTATCTACGGATTATTCAATGATTCTTGTTCATAATGGATTCATTCAAGAGGAGTTATTCGAAAGTGATATTTCAAGTTCATGGGTACTTCAAAATGGTTATTAGAAACTATAATATAGTTAGTGGATAAATAAAAAAAGAATTAAATAAGAGCATTTGACCTTTTAGATAAAAGTGTTTCTGTATTATCATTAAAATAAGTTGAAGAGAAGACGTATTCGCTTAAAGTCCCTGTATATGTGTCAAAGCGGTTAGAAGCAAACGATGCCAATTCTTTCGATTCTTTTACCGTTTCGCAGGAGAATATGATTGACTTGGCTTGTAAACGTTTTTATCTTCTTTATTATAAGGTATTTGAGATATTTCCCCAACCTGAGGAAATATCTGTTCCCCAACTTGGGAAATATTGACGCCGATGCATTCGGTCTCGACAGAGACCAAAGTTCTATCTCTTATACCCAATTTGTCAGATGTCTGACAAATAAACGTGATTACATATTTGTAAGCTCATTACTATTGATGACCCATTAGAACGTGAATTCTATCAAAATGAATGTATTGCTGAGGGGTGGACGGTAGATACACTTCATCGTCAGAAAGAAAGTGGTTTGTTCATGCGATTGGCACTAAGTAAAGATAAGAAGAAGGTAATCAATAAAACACCCGATGATGAGTCACCAATAGATTTAATGACTCATCATCGGGTGTTAAGGTGCGGAATGATACTAAATTCTGCAGGGCTTTAGTTTTAAACGAGCCTTATTTTATTTTCCTGTTTGCTGTTTCATTCCTTCAAAGAACTTTTGTTGTAGTTGTTTTGCCAGTTGGTTGTCGGGATTGAGTTTTAGGGCTTTCTCATAGTTCTGCATGACGTCGAGGTAGTAACGCTGTCCATTCTGAGCGGGATTCTGTACGATTCGCACCATGTAGAGGAAGCCACGAAGGGTACAGACGTCTGACTGGTCAGCATGCTTCATCTGCTCCATTTTTGTGATGGCTTGTTCTGCCTCGGCAATCATGTTCTCCGTCTGAAGGGCATGAGTATAGGTTATCGCAAAGGAAAGGCTCTGAAGTGCCAACTGATACTTTGGCTGAATGCTATCGGGTTGCATTGCCTCGATACGCTTCAGTTTGGCTACGTTGTTGAGTATGTCCTCTTGTGTGGGTTGCTGGGCATGGATACTTACTGATGCCATCATCATGAGAGCGATGGCTAACACACTGTGTTTAAAAATTGGAGATGTCATACGCTTTATTATTTTTAAGTGAAACAAAAATGCCGATGTATAGGAAGCGGTCGCGGGTAGCTACGACGGGTTTTCCGCTTGCGTCGTAACGGAAAATGTTGGTGCGACCGAAGATGTTGTTTAATGAGGAATAGACGATGACCTTTGGACTTAACAGATAGGTCAGGTTCACGTCCACGCTATTGTAATGCGGTGTGGTGCCAGTGGGGAAATGTCGTCCGCTTGCGTAGGATTCTGCCAGTCCGATGATAGCTTTTCCAAAGGCGTATTTGGCTGTCAGTCGCAGATTGTGGCGTGAAGCATAGTCGGGTGTCCGCGCTTCGGCGTAGTCGAGATAGAGTCGTTTGGAGTCGTTGAATGAATAGGAAAGTGTGGTTGATAGTTGCTTGAAGAGCGAATGATCCTCTATGAAGACGTCCACACCTCGGCTTGTGCCATAGCCATGTGGCTGATAAAAGCCATCCTTCAACAAAGGCAAATGGTGGTATTTTTTCCAATAAGGTTCGATGCGCAAAAGCGTGTTTTTTGCTTTATACTGCATGGAGAGGATGGCATGGTCGGCTGTGCTTTGGCGGAATCCTCCAGCTTGGACCCCTCCAGCTCCCCTGTGAGTGGAGAGATGGCTTTGGCTTTGTGCCAAATAGTCATCAGCAGGGGTCTGGCTATAATGACCAGCCATCAAAGAGAACTGAAAATGATTGTTAGGGATATAGCTCAGCGTTGCCCTCGGCAATGACAGACAGTCAGAGTTTAGAAGCTCGACTCTTGCAGAGGCATTGAGAAATACGCGGGGAATGATGCGCCATTGTGCATCGACGTGAGTGGCGAGGATGTTGTAATTGAGTTGATAATGGTTGGCTTCGTATTTCAAGGTGCTGTTGCGAACATAGTCCTCAATACCGGCCGACAGATTCAACACGTTTGAAAATGCCTTGCGGATGTTTGCCTTGAGATGCACTTCGTTACGGAAATTATGATAATGGTCGCCAACCATTTGCGCATCATCAATATCGGTAAATACAGAAGAATTGGCTATACCTGTAAAGAGCGTATAGCCGCTCCCTATCGTTGCCCGATGGGTGATGTTAGCATAGATGTTGTGTTCTTTCAATGATAGGTTACGCCCTTCGGTATGCAGTCCTACAGATGTCAGGTCATAGCCGACATACGACTTCATCACACTCGAAGCACTGAACTCCTGTTTATATTGTGCCTCGCATGATAATTTACGATAAGGTCGGGTGAAATCCTGCCGTTGCGTGAACAACTGGTTGTATAGTCCCATGCTGGTAAGTGCGGCATTGAACGACAGGCTACTGTTCTGATAAGCTTTGGTGCCGCCAATGTTCCAGTCAACTAAGGATGCGCTCACGCCGTATTTGTCGCTTGTGGCAGCATCTGTGGTTTCCATGGGGAGTACCGACGAAAGTGCTTGTCCGTATTCACCGCTATAGCCACCTAAGGAGAAATTGATACCTTTGAACAGGAACGGTGAGAAGCGTCCACGAACGGCTGAATTCTCCGTGTTGGTGCTGTATGGTACAAGAACGTGCATCCCATTGACGAACGTTTGGCACTCGTCACTTTCACCACCACGCACGTAGAGCTTGCCGTTCTCACCCACCATCTGTGTACCAGGCAGTGTCTGTAGTGCCGCCACGATGTCGCCACACGAGTTGCCTGCCATCACTACGTCGAGCGCGTCCATCGTCTTGAAGTTGTCACTCTTGCCAAAGCTGAAGGTGCTGGCTGTCACAACTACTTCATGGATAGTCGTTGCCTGCTCTTTCATTCGTATGGAGAGATTGTGCAAGAGACTGATGTCGGCAGTCTGCGTGTAGTCCTCATAGCCAATAAAGGTGGCTTTGAGGGTTGTTTCACCCGTTTGTGAGGTGGTGAACGAGAATCTTCCAAGGGAGTCGGAGAGGCATCCGTCAATCGTACCTAATATAAATATGTTGATACCAGCGAGCGGTTCGCGCCCGTCGGTAACAACACCCGAAATGGTGGTCTGAGCTGTCATGTTGCAGACAGTCATCAACAGAAAAATGATATGTGCAATTCGTTGTTTCATGCCGCAAAAATACAGCATGAAACAGTAGCTTCCAAATATCCGTGACAGACAACTAAAACCGCTGACGGAAAGCTATGCCAAATGGCGAATGACTAAGTTTTGGGACGAATGACTAAGTGAAGGTAGGTTCTAAAAATTATGTTTTTTAGTTCACTACCAATTGTATTTATTTATATCGGTTGCTTTTTGTTTGATTTGAAGTCTTTTTGCCACTTTTTTCGGTTACATAGCTCGCTATGCGCCCTCAAAAACTGACAAAAACCCAATCAAATCAATTCAAAAATCAATCCGACATAATTTTTAGAACCTACCTGATAAAAGACTTTAAACGAGGCACATACGAGCGGGATACAGGTATGTTGTTCATGCATGTTCCAAGCGTCAACTGATAACCGTTGGAGTTGCCCTTGGCAGATGTGATATTGTTTACATTCACCACAAATGAGCGGTGGCACTGGAAGATATTCTCGTATTCTTTCAGCTCCTCAATCACGGCTGTCAGCGTCGTATGGAGCTCCACACTTGTTGGCTGAGCATCTTTCAGATAACAGACGGAAACATTATTCTTCTGTGCCTCGATATAAAGCAGGCTGTTGATGGGAATCGTGAGGTTGTTCCCTCGAATATTTGTATCGTGGATGGTTATCGATATATCCTTTTGCTCCTCAGTCGTATTGCTCAGCAGTGCCTCCATCCTGTCTCTCAGGCTTCGGTTATACTCGATGCCAATAGACAACGCGGTTATGATGACACCAATGATCATCGTCCAATACAGGAACTGGAGGAAAATCTTAGCGGTGATAGGATAATGGAAAATAAAGGAGAACAGAAGGAAATTGCAGATGGCGATGAAGAGTATCAGTCCAAGTACGGCACATCCATCATGCCAAATGCGCCAGGGCTTTATTCGTTGGTACAAATGCCTCAATATTGCCCATCCGTACAACGCATAGCAACAAGATGTGACAAGTCCAAATAATGCAGCCGTCAAGCATTTATTTCCGCTATACATACTGAATCCAAACGGTTGCATCAGCCAGAGCATCGCCCAGATGAAGACACCGTAGGCGATGCTGTCTCTCAACCAGTGCTTACTTTGCTTGAACGGATATTTTCGCGTAAGAAATGACATAACTTCTATTGTTTGAAGGTGCAAAGGTACAAAACTTCTTTAAAACCCTGCACTCAACACCGAATTATTCTCATTCCTTTCTGGACAACTCCTTCCTTTGTGGAGATTAGGAGGGATGCCTAATCCATCGGATACTTCACACCCCATTCTTTTCTCAGCCCGTCCATCAGTTGCATGATGTAGAGCGTTTCGTCGAGCGGCATGTAAGGTGATTCCGTGAGTCCTTTCTCCATTGCATCCTTGCATGCGATGAACTCATACTCGTAACCTGTGATTTGCTCAGGCACATGGATTTCCTCAACGAAAATGCGGTCGCGCTTATAGATGCTCACTGTCTGAGGATTGTTGATGTTGTCGATGATGAGATAACCTTCCGAACCGCAGATGATGCCTGAGTTATCGTTCACACAACAGGCTGTGGATTGAAGATTTGCCAACACGTTATCATCGAAGACGAAGGAGAAGGCATTCGACAAATCCATCCCCGTTTCCGACTTCACACATTGCGATTGAATCTTCACAATCTTGGCATCGTGGAACATCCTTGCGAAGTTGATGCTATACACACCGATGTCGAGTAGGGCACCGCCGCAAAGGTCAGGACGCATGATGCGTGGTTTGTTTCCCATGCTATAGCCAATTGTGGCAGAGATGAGTCCCACCTGCCCGATTCTGCCATCCGCAATGAGTTGGCGCACGGTTTTCACGACAGGTTGATAGCGAGTCCAAACAGCTTCTGCCAAGAATACTTTCTTCTCGCGAGCCAGTTTCACCACAGCGTCTGCTTCCCTGTAATTAGCCATGAAAGCCTTTTCCACCAAGCATGCTTTGCCTTTCTCAATGGCATGCATTGTCACGTCGAAATGATGGCTGTGAGGTGTTCCCACATAGACAAGGTCCACCTGTGGGTCATCGAGCAATTCGTCGTAAGAGCCGTATGCCCGTTCTATGTTCCATTTTTTTGCGAAAGCCTCTGCCGTTTCCAGTTTGCGAGACCCCACAGCATAGACTCTCATTCCATCCACGTGTGCCAGTGTGATGGCAGCCTTTTCAGCAATCCATCCTGTGCCGATGACGCCTACTTTAAAATCATTCTTTTCCATCGTTTGTAATTCTTAATTTGTTTCTATTTCAGGATTTTCTTTCCATCTTTCACTACAATGCCTCGATAGTCTTTGCCTACGCGCTGACCCTTCAGATTGTAAGTAGCCGATGGTTTCTGCCATTTCGTTTCTATGGTGTAGATTCCAGCTGCAACTTTGCGCACGAGATAAATTCTCTGCACGTGGATGCTGCCATTATCTGCCGCTTGAAGTGCTACCTGCGACACTTTGCTCACGTCTTTTCCTGCAAAACTGCATTCTGCCTTCGTAGCTCCAGCATTCACCCATTGCTTAATTTCCTCGTTGCCTTGAATGAAAATCTGAGTGCTGATAGGCGTTGGTTCTGCAAACTCAAAGACTATCTTGTCATAGCCTGTCCAGTCTGCTTCGCCTAACCAACAAGCTAAACCACCCCACTGCACACCGTTGTAAGTCAGGGTACCATCGTCATTCACCACAATAGTTTCTGCACCGTTCCAACAATAGGTGAAACGATTGGTCATATCCACAGGTTCTGCTGGGTCCACCTCAGGCACTTCGTCCTCGTCGATGTCGGCTTCAATACCCAGTACGCCCAGTGCTGTCTTGGCATATCTGCGTCCCAATTTGCGCTGACCTGCCGAATTGAAATGCAGATTGTCGCTCATCAATGTGCAACCTGTCGATGGCACCACGTAAGCAGTTGGAATGGTCTGAGGCAGGCGGTCAATCGTGTTGTTCGCACCGCTGCAAATGCCTTTTTGGTCTTCATGTCCCACTTCGCCAGCTATCAGAGGCACATCCTCTGCATTGAGATTCAGTTCCTTGAGCATGTATTCATAGACCTTCTTCACTTTTGTCAGCCATGTGTTGTTGTAGGCATCTGTTTCACCTTGATGCAGCAGAATGCCCTTGATGACTCCACTCTTTTGTGCTTCCTTTGCACATTCCATCAAGCGTCCCAGCGGATTGCCTCCATATTCGTTCACGGCTGCGATTTGCCAGTTTTCGGTCATACTTGCCACGTTGGCTTTCCAACCGTCTGGGTCGAACAAATCGATGGCGATACCACCAATGGCAACGACCACCACGCCCACGCGCTTGGATTCGTCCAGGTTTTCCACCATCGTGCGACCAAAGTAGTCGGCAGGACAGAGGTTCGTACTGCAACGAGCCAAAGGTGGCACGGCGCGATACCAACTGCCTTGCTTCCTTGTGCCGCAATCCAAAGTTGACATCATTTGGAAACGTGCATCTGGACTCAAGTCGCAATCCTCAATGATGGCTTGTCCTTCCATGTTGCTCTGTCCAAAGCAAAGATAAATGTAAAAATTAGGGTCCACCTCAGCTTTGGCACCGATGGTACACAATAAACTCAAAGAAAGTAGAGTCGTAAAAAGTCTTTTCATAAGTTTTGAATTTGATTAGATGATAATTATAATTAGTAAAGTAATATTCTTTTGACCTTACAAAATTACACACTTTTTCTTTCTCTCCCATTTTTCTCCGCCTTTTTTTGTGGTAAACAGAAAAAATGTTGAATTCAAGCACTCATCCTTCCCTTTTTGTATCTTCGAGAGGAAACAAAAAAAGTGTGTGGCAAGGGACCCTTGCCACACACACGGTTTCACTTCTTGATTTGCTTTTTAATAAATTTGTTTTGTTAATAATTTAGATTTGTTAATAAATTGAATGATTCTCTCTTTGCTTTCTTGCTTTCAAAATTACAAGTTGAACTTATAACCCACTGTTAAAGCTAAGCTTCCATTGCGGCAATCCTCAAATGGGGTACCCTTCTTGCCCACCTTGCTCAAACCAATATTGTAACGGAGGTCGAGAACGATAGGAACCTTGAATTCATAGGAAATACCAACTGGAATCGAAACGTCGAACTTGTTGAAAGCATCTTTGCATTTTGTATCGGTTGTGCTCGTCACTTTCGTGTCGCCAGTCTTGTTTTCCACAGAGTACTTTGAGTGAGCATTCACCAAGAAACCGAACTGCACACCAGTCTTTAAGGCAAGACCTCTTGTCAGATAGAAGTTGGCAGTGATAGGGAGGTTCACATAACTCGTTTCAATCTTCACGTCCTTTATCTTACTATTGTTTATCTTGAGTTCCTTCCATTCCATACCTTGATCTGAGAAGTTCACACCTGCTGACATACTGAATTGCTTAGCTATTCTATACTCAAAGTCAACTCCAGTGAAATTTCCACCTCTTGCGCTCTTGTCGAAATCACCAGGAACAGCAAAGGTTGGTTGAGGAGCTTTTGTGAACAATGAACCTGTTCCACCAATACGAGGAATGATAGAGAATGTACCTGGTTCTGTCTGTGCGTTTGCACTTAATGTTGCTACTGCCATTGCGGCGATCATCATTAACTTCTTCATAATCGTTCTTTTTTTTAATTGTTTTTTGTTATTAATATTAATTTTGTTTTTTCGTCTTTAAACTTGTTTTTTTTGTTTGACGCTGCAAAGTTATGGCAAAAAATACATGTGGTCAAAAAAATCATTCTTTTTCCTCTCAAATGTTTACGACATACCCCGCTTTTTACGACAAATTCCGCAAACATCGTTCAAATCTGTCGCATAACCATCAATTTTCACTGCAAAATCATTGTTTTTTGCAGTTTTTCGTTCTCTTTTCCTTGGGCAAAGGGCTAAAGCATGCCATACGGATGGTTTCTTTCCCCCTCTGGGTGCAGGAGGGTTGTATCAATATTTGTTGCTCAAAAGCTTGTGCATTTCGTGGATTATATCTAAATTTGCAATCATTACAGAAATATGGATGGTTTTGATTTTGTTGTAAATAATAATAAGGTTATTGTTATATGAAAAAGAATGTATTTATGATGATGCTCCTTGCTGGAGCAGTGCTCACCACGAGTTGTGGGAGCAAGAAGGAATTGGTGGCTTGCCAAAACGAAAACCGCGAATTGACCACTAACTTCCAGAATGCGAAGGAGCAACTTGCTGCTTCCCAAACCCGTGTGACCTCGCTTGAGGAACAACTCGCTGCACAAAAGAAAGAGCTTGCAGACCAGAAGAAAGCATACGCTCGTTTGCAGAAAACACTCGACCAAAGCGTTGCCAATGCTTCTCAGAACAACATTTCTATTGATAAACTTGTGGACCAAATCAACGAGTCGAATCAGTACATCCGTCATTTGGTGGAGGTGAAGTCGAAGAGCGATTCACTCAACATGGTGCTTACGAACAACCTCACCCGTTCATTGTCGAACGATGAACTCAAGGAGGTGGATGTTCAGGTACTGAAGGGTGTGGTTTACATTTCTCTTGCCGACAACATGCTCTACAAGAGTGGTTCTTATGAAATCAACAGCCGCGCCGAGCAGACACTCTCGAAGATTGCCAAAATCATCACTGATTACAAGGATTATGATGTGCTCATTGAGGGAAATACGGATAACGTGCCTATCAAACGTGGTGAAATTCGCAACAACTGGGACCTCTCCTGTATGCGTGCTTCCAGTGTTGTTCAGTATCTACAGACCAAGTATGGAGTTGAACCAAAGCGACTCACAGCTGGTGGACGTGGCGAGTATAACCCTATCGCTACCAATGATACGGACATGGGCAAGCAGCGCAACCGCCGCACACAGATTATCATCACGCCGAAACTCGACGAGTTCATGGAACTGATTGATAAGGCTCCAGAGAATAAATAAACTTTGAAAGATTAGGAGAAAGAGAGAGTATAGGGAGTATCTGATAGATAGAGGAACTTTCTATACTCTCTATGTTTTATATTGGGTCTATGCGCTATAAATAGTTTTTTCAGAGTATATTTGCCGTGTATGCGGAGAATGAAAAAAGGGCTTCGGCAAAACCGAAGCTTACAAAAAAACGAAAAATGAAAAGTGAAAAGTGAAAAGTGAAAAATCATAGGTGATAATTGAAAAATGAATAATAAAGCATGAATACTTCTTCTAAAAACATAATATTTGGTTTGGCGGTTGTAGGTATCATCCTTGTGAGCTTGTTTATGCTGACGAGGAGCGATAGGCGCGTTGTGCTGTCGATAAGTGGATTTCAGACACCGACGGAGAAGGTGACGATTGGTGGTGGGGCTTCAGGTATTTGCTACACCGATGTGCCAGAGAACTATATGGAGGTGGAGTATAAGGATGGTTCTTTCCGATGGACGGTCAATCCTGAGTATGTGAAGAAGGATTCCCTTTATTATTATAAGGTAAACGGAAAAAATCCGAATTTGCATTTGTTGGGAAAAGAGGATGAGATGAAAGTGGATGTGGGTGATGAGGAACCGATGCGATTGGGACTGAAGGATGTGAAGGAGGTTTTGAAAGGAGTTACCTCGAAATATGTGTTGCTAAGGAATGTGTTGGAGAAGATTCGCAATAACGAAAACGATACCGAAAAAGGACGCTTGAGCAACCCAAAAAGGCTAAAGGACCATCGGGAGCTGAAATCTTTCTTATGGCGGGAATCGAAGAGAGAAGATTGGCATTTGGTGATTCTGGACCGCAAGACTACGTTGGTGCAAGGTGGTGAGGAACATGGCTATGTAGATGCAGGTACGACCCTGAATTATCCGCCTGCCAACGCATTGAAAATTCAGTTTTTCCATGTGGCGGATTATAGTTACCAGACGGAGAAGGTGGATGATGAGTCGGTGGAGATTGATGGTGTGAACTACCAGATGAAAC